>Ga0209285_10000421_pt1 | contig 14612 bp, 11 predicted proteins | sample PPLLak3March2015_2_FD_187249 | JGI IMG/M metagenome (GOLD analysis project Ga0209285, IMG submission 187249) | Freshwater sediment microbial communities from Prairie Pothole Lake near Jamestown, North Dakota, USA - PPLs Lake P8 Core (3) Depth... | ecosystem: Environmental > Aquatic > Freshwater... | reverse complement strand
ATTTTTATTTTCCGGGTTTACATTTTCCAACCCGCCATATTTGGCTGTTATATCCAGAACAGGAATATGATCAACGGTATACACATGATTGCCAGTGCTTTTTGTTACTGTTTTTTCAGTACCTACTGCTTTCCAGCCACAGGTGGCAACACCTTTTATCTCTACCCTGGCTTCATCAAATGCGATACATACCATGCCAATGCTGCTCTCTTTACCGTTAGTGAAGACCAGGGTTTCTGTAAAGGAATAATCATCACCGGCAGCGCCACCAAAGGCATTTACCTGTTTGCCTACAACATCTTCTACGCCATGCAAGATCTCTTCTCCATCAGTTGCTGCATGACTGGTGCCAATTAAAAATGCAGGCATTTCAAAGCTTGCTTTTGCTTTTCTGGCAATGCCGCTTGACACTTCTCTGTAATTTCTTTCCGGGTATTCTTCAAAATATACCTGAAAATAATCTTTGTTCATATCCATTAACAAGATGGCAGCCGAACCTTTTTCTGTTTGTTCATCGATAAATTCTCCGTTGGTCGTGCAACCAAAGATGGAGATACCCCTGGTATCCATAAGCTCACTGATGGCCATTCGGTCCTGACTTTTTGAGATAAAGCAGATCGCCAAAGTCGGTTTATATCCATCGGCCATACTTTGCTCTAATGCTGTTTTGATTTCTGCTGTGGAATTTCCTTTAATTGATTTTGCTATCATAGAGCGATTTATTTTTTTAATTCATCAGAACCGACTCTGGCAATATTGCTAAACGGACTTTTCATCAAATACCAAAACGTTTGTTTTTTATCCTCGTCAAATTCTGCCAATCCATATTTCATGTCCTGTACCTTTTTATATTTATACGTTCCAAATATTCGATCCCATAAAATGAAGATGTCTGCATAATTGGAATCGGTATAATACTGATCCTGCTCATGATGTACCTTATGAAGGTTGGGAGTAGTAAAAATCAACCCAAAGGTTTTGTCCAGCCAAACAGGAAACCGAAGATTGGTGTGTTCTGAAATGAAAAATGGAGTGGAGACGAGAAAATAGATTCCGAGAGTATAAAGGTCAAGCCCAAAAACACCGGCAGTGAGAATATTGGAAACACCAAACCATAAAAAAGTTTCGATGGGATGACCTCTGAAAAAAGTGGATGAATCCATCGTTGTATCGCTGTGATGGACACGGTGAAAACGCCACAATAAGGGAACCTTATGCGACATACGATGGAACCAGTATGAAACAAAATCGAAAAGCGCTACTCCAATTATCCATTTTGCCCAATCAGGAATTTGAAAAAGATAAAAAAGTCCGATACGATGTGTATTCAACCAATCAACGCTAAATACGATTACCGTGGCCCAAAAGATATTTATCAATATAAAAACCACCATAAATAGCGCATTTTGGAATAAATGACGGGCTCTTTTTTCGAATTTAAACGGAGTGTCCAATACCTGTTCCATAGTAAAGAAGAAGGCAATCAATCCGATAATGATATAATTTAAATCTACAGCAAGAATTTTATTTAAGATTTCCATAATTAGTGCTTTGGTTTAAAAGTGTTGATTGTGATGACCATCGATAAACTCACCCGAAGAAGTAGCTCCAAGAACATCTATTCCTTTATTATGAAACATGTCATATACGGATTTTCTGTCCTGTTTATAAGATAAAAAAACAAGCGCGATGGTTGGAAAGAATCCATCCGTCGCACTTTTCTGCAAGGCTGACTTGAATTCTGATGGAGTTGCTCCTTTGATCGATTTTGCTTTCATTATGAGGGAATTAGAAAGGGAATGACAATGGCGTTATTTTCAAAGATAGTTTTTTTTAGATTTGAAAGGTAACAAGTAATACATAAAAGGATTAAAATTTAAAAAGGATATAAGTAGCCTCAAAACCGCGTATTGGGTTTTTTAACTGGCTTTTTTTCTGGTGGGCTGTTTGAAAAGAGGCTAATTTTGCGTTTAAGGTTTGTTTTTATCACTACCCAGGTCCTGGTCTATCCGTGCTATCATGCGTTCTATAAACACACAAAATGCCAGCTTCGAATTTATACGAAGCTGGCATAGTTGTTCATCCGGCGGGCAAACAATACGATTTGCAGTGCGGTCAAATATCACAGACAATTTTATCCATGATTCAGGTTCAGATTTAGTTTCTTTAACGAAAAATGCTTTTACATAATTCCCGCAAAAGCAAAATGCTAAACCTTAGCTATCATCAGGAATTAAAGGGATGTCAATGTTTTTTAATTCAAATCAAAATCCACTTTGTTAATTGTACCCTTAAAGGCAAAAGGTGGTTGATAATTTTTTGAAACCGGTGAACCTGTATCTTCTCCGATACCAAAAGTATCAATACCAAAGCGGCCCGGGACAGTCTTCTCCACATGGCCTTCACCTACTTTTTTACCATTGATGTAAAGTATACTTTTACCGCCTTTGGCCATATCTTCAATGCTGGCACCGTCATAAATAAATTCGTATTTAACAGTAGACTTCCCAAACGGAACATTTTCAGAGGAGGTAACAATATACCTGTCTTCGTCAAACCAGTTGTATTCATAAACCAGTTTACCATTGAGCACATAGAAGGCAAAACCTGCTCCTAAGCCACCTTCTGCTACAATCACACCATCACCTCCTTTTTCCGGTATGGTTATATCAGCAGTAATGGTATGAGATCTGTTTTTAGTATTGGGCGCTGCATTTTCAGCAAGCCTTACAGCACCCGCATAGTATGTAAAATGTTTTCGGGTAGGGTCTGATCCGCCGGGTGATGGTTTGGCTTCATAAATACGGCCGGTACCACGATCATCCAGGGGGTAGACATTATTCTTTTTTGCTTCCTCATCAAACAAGGCTTTCATCTCTGCCAGCTTTTTTGGATTTGAGGCGGCCAGGTCATTTGACTCACTAAAGTCATTATCTATATTGTACAATTCCCATTTGTCATTGTCCCAGTTTCCGGGAGCATAATCCTGTCTCCATGGAAAAGTGTGTTGGGCTGCAGCAATCCATCCATTATCATAAATAGCCCTGTTACTAAATACCTCAAAATACTGCCTTGTGCGAACCGGTTTTGCATTCGAATCATTGAAAGTTGACATGAAAGAAACACCATCCAGTGGTTTTTGTGGCACCCCGTCAACCGTTTTTGGTGTAGGTAAATTCGCGGCCTCCAAAATGGTAGGCACGATGTCTATTAAATGTGTGAATTGGGTTCGGATACCACCGGCATCTTTGATCTTTGCCGGCCAGGAGATAATCATCGGGTTACGGGTGCCGCCAAAGTGAGACGCCACCTGCTTTACCCATTGAAATGGCGCATTGCCACTCCATGCCCAACCAACCGGGTAATGCGGTTCTCCATTCGGTCCGCCAATTTCATCGATGTGTTTCAAATTTTCTTCCATAGGGGTAGAAAATCCATTGAGTGCCTTAACTTCATTAAGCGTACCATCCGGACCGCCTTCAGAACTGGCTCCGTTATCGCCCACTATATAAATGATCATCGTATTGTCAGCATCTGGCAATGCATGAATGGCATCAATAAGTCGACCCACTTCATGATCTGTATAGGCAAGGTATCCGGCAAAATTTTCAAAAAGGCGGAGGTACAATCTTTTTTGATCTACCGAAAGCGTATCCCACTTAGGTACCCAATCCGGCCGTGGTGTAAGTTTGGTATCAGAGGGAATGATACCTAATTTCAACTGCCTTTGATATGTTTCTTCTCTCACTTTTTCCCAGCCCTGATCAAATTTGCCTTTAAATTTTTTACTCCATTCTTTGGGTGCATGATGTGGCGCATGTGCGGCACCCGGGGCAAAATACATAAATAGAGGTTTGTCCGGAGCTACCGCCTTACTGTATTTCATATAATTAATGGCTTTATCAGTCATATCGGCTACTAAATGATAGCCTTCTTCCGGAGTTTTTGATGGCTCAACGGCTTTGGTATTTTCAAAAATTGCCGGGTAATACTGATGTGCTTCACCACCAATAAAACCATAAAAATATTCAAAGCCCATACCTGTTGGCCAGCGGTCAAAAGGTCCGGCCACACTGCTTTCCCAGTCTGGCGTATTGTGATTTTTACCAAACCATGAGGTGGCGTAGCCATTCCCTTTTAAAGTAGCCGCTACGGTAGCTGAACTTTTTGGAATCATACAGTTATAGCTCGGAAAACCGGTAGCCCATTCTGCCAAAAATCCGGAACCTGCATTGTGGTGGTTACGTCCTGTAATAAGTGCAGCTCTTGAAGGACCACAAATGGCGGTGGTATGAAAACGTGTATAACGGAGGCCCTGGGTTGCCAGTTTATCCAGTACCGGTGTAGGAATAGGTCCACCGAAAGTGCTTACTTGTCCGAAACCCACATCATCCAGCAAGATCACTACCACATTGGGTGCACCTTTGGGAGGTGCAGGCAATTTTGGCCATTCACCTTTGGATTCCTTATAGGTTTTTCCAATGACCCCCTCAAATTTTGGTTCGGCCAATGGAATGACTGATCGATCTATTTCACCTGGTTTATTAACAGTGGGTTTGATTTGAGCTACTGCTTGTGTAGTATTTACTAGTGTTGCTAACACTAAACAGATTGCAGACAGGATCGTTGTGAATAGGGTTTTGCATTTCATGATAATATATTTCATTTTGTTATTGTTCACCTGCCATCAATGTTTTCATCAATTCCGAAAAATCAAATGTTGCCGCTTTTTGAACCGGAGGATATTCCATTAAAGTTTTGATGTGCTCATTTAAGAGCTCCTGTATTGGTTCGTTCAAAAACTGCTTGCGCTGAAGCATATCTGATCGGTCTGTTAAGTTATCAAAGCTTTCAAAAGGATCAAAAGTCAGATTATAAAAGACAGGAAATTTTTCCTTCACGTAAGGAGAATAATAATTTTCACTGGTTTGGAAATTCAATTTCCATTGATTGAGTCTGACTGCTCTAACGTCAGATTCGTGATAGTAAATAAAATTATTTCTTTTACTTTCATTTGTCTTTCCTAACCAGTAATCCAGGTTATTTACTCCATCAATATATTGTTTTCTCTCTTTGCGCATTTTTTCAACCACATTAACCTCTCCTGCTGCTGCTGCAAGTGTTGTAAAAATATCCATATGCGCCTGAATTCCTCTTAAAATTTTCCCTTGAGGAATGTGATTCTTCCACATCACCATCATGGGAACTCTAACGCCTCCTTCGTAAGTAGTCATTTTCTCTCCTCTAAAAGGGGTTGTTCCACCATGTGCACGTGCACTATGCTCCGGACCATTATCTGTAGAGTAAATAACGATTGTATTTTCCAATACACCCATTTTTTCTAATTCATCCAACAGCATCCCTACCTGCATATCATGCTCAATCATACCACTTCCATACACATCATGCTCAGTAGTATATGGCAAAGCCAGATAGCGGCTTTCAGGCTTAAGATGCGTGAACATATGCATCCGGCTTGGATTTAACCAAACAAAGAATGGCTTTTTATTGGCTTTTGCTCTTTTGACAAAATCAAGTGAAGCCCCAATAAATTCTTCGTCAACATTCTCCATTCTCTCCCTGGATAATTGTCCGGTATCTTCGATTTTTTGTTTGCCTACTTTTCCAAATCGAGGGTCAAGGGTAGGATCATCTTTGTCGGTGGCCCAAGTATGAAGAACACCCCTAGTACCGTGTTTTTTGAAATATTCCGGATCTTGAGGGAAGTCTTTCTGTTGGTATTCTTCCTGTGTGTTCAAATGGTAAAGGTTACCAAAAAACTCATCAAAACCATGTACCGTTGGCAAATGTTCATTCCTGTCTCCCAGGTGGTTTTTGCCAAATTGACCAGTGGCATATCCTTGGGCTTTTAACACTTCAGCAAGTGTAGGTGATTCTTTTTTTAATCCCAGTTCAGCACCTGGTCTTCCAACAGTTGTCATGCCGCTTCTAATAGGATATTGTCCCGTAATTAAAGCCGCACGGCCTGCTGTGCATGAGGGTTGGGCATAATGATCAGTAAACATAATTCCATCACGTGCAATCCGATCAATGTTAGGCGTTGTGTAACCCATAGTTCCCAATCCATAAGCGCTTACATTTTGCCAACCCACATCATCAGGGAATATGATTAAAATATTCGGTTTTTCGGTATTTAAATTAGGGCTTGAAACTACGGTAGTTTTAGGCTTTGGTTGTTGAGCCATTACGCTAACAACTGTCAGCGTAATTAACACGGAAGTAATAAAATAATTTTTCATATTTGTAAAATTTTAATTAAGATTTTAATTAAAAATATTTTTAAAGCTGATGAATGGAATGCAAATTTTGAATACAACAACTTCTGGCGATCTTTCACTTTTTTATAAAGTATAACATTAATAACGCCATTTTTAAGGTTCGATAATATTAAACCAATATTCGAAATTGTCAATATTGTTTAAAAATGCTTTAAAAGCATCAGCGTCTCCGTCTATTTTAATTTTTCCTGATTTTATCAGGTCGTCCAATTTTATACCTTTTCCTGAAGTTAATATCGCAAAGTCTAACCGACTCATAGTAATGGTTGCTGTTACATCTTTTTCAATGTGTGAACCAATTCTTGGATTTACAACTCCATTGCTTACTATTAAACTTGCTTTTTCATTTCGGTCGGTGAGCATAAAATTGAAATTGTATTTGTTTTTATTCTCTTCAGTGCCCTTATATCGCATAGCGATGTAGTTGAAGAATAGTTCAGAAGACATCCCATTGATCATGTCTGGTCCTGATGAGCCTGACATTGGAATTACTTTAACCCCCATGCGTAATTCCTTGGCTCCTGTTAAATAGAAATTTCTCCATGGGCCAGATTCGGCCTGGTAGCCCATTTGCTCATAGGCATCGGCGAGCAGGTTTCTGGCTTTTTGGTTTTTTGGATCGGCGAATACAAGGTGCTTCAGTACCTCACCAACCCAACGGTATTCTCCTTTGTCAAACGATTTTTGAGCCAGGGATATGACATTATCGGCACCACCCATAAATTCCACATATTTTGCACCTGCTTCACTTGGGGGCAATGGATTCAGATTTGACGGATTGCCATCGAACCATCCAAAGTATAACTGATACTGCGCCTTGGCATCATGGCTTACAGTTCCATAATAGCCCCGGTTGTAAAATTCTTTGTCCAGTGTTTCGGGAAGTTTGAGCATTTCAGCAATTTCAATGGGCGTATAACCCACGTTGGCCAACCTTAAAGTCTGGTCATGAATAAAGCGGTAAAGGTCACGCTGCTTTTCCCAATAATTTATTATGGTTTCATTGCCCCAGGTGGGCCAATGGTGCGATCCAAATGAAACTTCAACATCTTTGCCAAACATGTAAATACACCTGTCAATATATTGGCTCCACTTTTGTCCGTTACGTACCTGCGCACCCCTAAGCGTATACAGATTATGAAGTGTATGGGAAATATTTTCAGCCTGACAAAATGCCTTTAAATCCGGAAAATAAAACATCATTTCAGCCGGTGCTTCAGATTCTGGTGTAAAAATTAAATCAATTTTTACGCCATCTATAATGCGGGTTTCCCCGTTTTCATTGGTAATATAATCTGTAGGTTCCAAAATACCTGTTTCACCCTTTGCGGTGGTTGTGCCCAAACCGGAACCCAGACTGCCATTAACACTTTTGGGCAAAAGGCTGCCATACATATATGCGGCCCTACGACTCATTGTGTTACCACCCATCACGTTTTCACTGATAGAATGTTCAAAAAATCCTGCCGGTGCAAGAACCTTCACTTTACCGGATTTCAAGTCTTCCTCTGATACAAATGCCCGCATCCCTCCAAAATGATCTATATGGCTATGGGTCAATAGTATAGCCTTTACAGGGAAGTCTCCTATTTTTTCTTTTACCAACGCCATGGCAGCTTTAGCCGTAGCAGGAACAGTAAGCGGGTCAATAATCAACCACCCCGTTTTTCCTTTGATTAAAGTCATATTGGCTAAGTCAAAACCACGGATTTGGTAAATATTTTCAGTTACCTTAAATAGTCCATTGATGCTATTCAACCTGCTTTGCCGCCACAAACTGGGATTGGCAGTGTTGGGCTGATTTCCGGTCAAAAAATCGAACTCTTTCATGCTGTAACTCAAACTGCCATCATCCTGTAAAATTTCACCCGAAGGAATCGTTCCCATAAACCCTTTTCTGGCATTCTGAAAATCGGTGGTGTCAGCAAATTTGAGGTATTCCAATAATGCATCATTATGTGCAATGGTAAAAGAAGAGGGCTCTTTAATCAGATTGCTTATTTCGTTTTCCGCTTTAATTTCAGGTTTTTCTTCACATGAATTGAGTAACAAGCTACCTGCAAATAATAGTATGAACAAATTTTTCATAATTTTTGATTTAAAATTTATAACTAAAAAGTATTTTTAAAATATCTCCATTTATCCCATCATCAGTTGTGGCAACAATTCCTCCGTAGGTTATATACCCTCCAAATTTAGGATTTATGTCAGCCCCAAGTGTAGCGCCAATTGCCAGAGAATTGATTTTATTTCCCTGTGATATTCCATCAACATTTGCCTGTGCTCCGTATCTATATTGGTAGTCGAAAGAGCCCCAAAATATTTTTGTAAGCTTTTGTGTTACATGACCCTCCAAATTAAACAATGCATCTTGCTTTAGCTCATCTCCATTTGAGATGTCATTATTACTTGTGAAGACAGAAAGACTGGGCAATACTTCAATGGAGGTAACCTTTGTAGTTCCCCAATTAAAAAATTTCATCATCGGAAAACCCAATTTAAATTCCCAGCGATTGGTACCGATATTGATACTTTTTTCCGAATCATATTCGCCCGTCGGAGCCCTGATCCCTATAATTACATCTACAATTTTATCATATCTGGTTTTTATATAACCCTCGCCATTTACGGCAGGAGCCCCATACAAATTAATCAAGCCAATCAAGTAGGTATCTGTCAGCCCTTCGCTTTCACCCTCAAAAATATTTTTTATACCACCCTGCGTATTTCCGTAACTAACCATCCCTACGGCTGCAGCCGTTCTGCCCGCAATTTCGAAAACATGGGTGTACATCAAGCCATATATATTGGTATCGAAATCGGCCTTTGCTACAAAAAGTGTATTATCAAAACTACTATTTGAATTGACGTGGGAATATATTGGCGCAACTATATTTGTGCCCTTAGGTGCGGGCCAATAAGCTCTCGGCCCATCACCCTGCCCATAAGACCTGGTTGAAAACATCAATAGACAAGCCAATAGAATGCCGCAATAGTAATTTTTTACGGCAAAATAATAACTAATAATATGTTCGAAAGTCATAAATTTTATCACAATTATTGCAGCGGTTTCTTGATGCTTTCCATGATATTACTCATATCAAAACTTTTTGAACCTTGTACAGGTGGGTAGTCCATAAGTGTTTTTATGTGAGCATTTATTTTTTCGCCCATGGGTGCCAAAAGCCAGCTTGTTTTTTGTAACAAATGTTGAGCTCCTTCCCCATCATAGGATTCATTCGGATCCATACGCAGGTTAAAAAATAAGGGTGCAGTTAGCGGAACAACATTGGCATAATAGTCTTCTTTTGTATTAAAGTGAACTTTCCATTGATCCATACGTATAGCCATCAATTTTGATTCGTAGTAATAAAACACATCATGCCTTTGCGATTCTTTGCTTTTTCCTGTCCAGTAGTCCAGGTTATTCAGCCCATCAATATATTGTTTTTTCTTCGTCATTATATCAGCTGCAACATCTTTAACACCTGCAATGGCAGCAAAAGTCGTAAACATATCCATGTGCATTTGTATTCCGTTCAACACAGTGCCGGGCTTAATATGTCCGGGCCATCTTATCATACTCACCACCCGCATACCGCCTTCGTAAGTACTCATTTTTTCCCCTCTGAAAGGTGTGGTACCGCCGTGAGGCCAGCTGGAATGCTCAGGTCCATTGTCTGTACTATACCAAACTACGGTATTCTCCGCTAAACCATTGGCATCTAAAAAATCCAGTACCGCTTTAACGTCAGCATCATGCTGCAACATGCCACTTCCATGGTAATCGGCTTCAGAAGTATATTTTTCTGCAGCATAACGCCAATGGTCGGCCAATCTGGTGTACAAATGCATACGGCTGGTGTTTAACCATACAAAAAATGGTTTTCCCTGTTTCTTTGAACGCAACATAAAATCAAAGGCTTTTGGCGCAACTTCTGCACTGTCGAATAATTTCATCCTTTCCTGCGTAAGTGGTCCCTCATCGGTAATTTTTTGTTTGCCCACTTTTCCAAATCGGGGATCTATAGTAGCATCATCCACGTTGGTAGCATAACTGTGCAATACATTTCTTGTTTCATACTTATTCTTGTATGCATTTATACCTCCGGGATACTTATTGGCTACTGCCTTAAAATCCCTTTGCTCGGCTTCTTCCTGGGTGTTTAGATGGTACAGATTGCCAAAAAACTCATCAAAGCCATGGTTAGTGGGTAAATGAACATTTTGATCACCCAGGTGATTTTTTCCAAAATGACCTGTATTATAACCCTGTGCTTTTAAAACTTCTGCCAAAGAAGGAGAAGCAGGTTGCAGGCCTAACAGGTCTCCCGGCGACCCTACCGTGGTCATACCGCTTCTAATGGGGTATTGCCCTGTAATAAACGATGCCCGGCCTGCAGTGCAGCTAGGCTGTGCATAATGATCTACAAACTTCACCCCTTCATTTGCTATACGATCAATACCCGGTGTGGTATAGCCCATCGTACCCATACCATAAGCACTTACGTTTTGCCAACCAATATCATCACCCCAAATAACAAGTATATTAGGCTTATCTGTGTTCAGTTTTGGACTTGAAATAACCTGTGTTTGTGCAGAGATTGTCGGTGCAAAACACATAAATAACATTACTAAAAAGAGTGCCGTGAATTTATTTTTGTTTTTCATAGTTATATGCTTTTCTGATTTTTAAACCTAATATGATAATTGAAGTTTATTGAATTGCCACTTGTTTTTACAATATTAAATAACAGTTACTTACAATTATTCCGAATTAATAAAAACTTAGTATTGAAGTATGTTTCAGGATTAATTATCTTTACATTTTACATTATATGGCTTTTTCGTTAGTTGAACTTTTCAATATTTTTGGCGGTTTCCTTGGACTGATTCTCTTAATGATAATCTGGAATAAATCAAGTGGAAAACCCATTGTCAAGTTTAGCCTGAGCATGTTTTTACTGATAAGCTCTGCTATCGTTATTATCGGAACCATTACATTTTCAGGAAACTTAGTCTATTTTCCCCACTTATTTCGATTAGACAGTCCTTTACATTACCTTTTTGGACCGATTTGCTTTTTTTATATGTTGGCATCATTTAAACCTGATTTCAAATTCAGGTATATTCAATTGTTTCACCTGTTACCCTTTTTTATAAACCTGGTGGAATTTATACCATTTTATTTCAGCAGCACTTCTGAAAAAATTGAACATTACAACACTTTAATTGCAACCGGTACCCTGATAATGCCATTACATTCGGTATTGAAGACAATTGTTGTACTTGTATACCTGATTTTACAGTTTTATGTTTTTTATAAATACAAACCGAAAAATATATTGGAAGATAAATCTAAATTGTCACTGGTTTCGTGGTTTACCATATTCCTTTTCGGGCAAACCATTTTATTAGTTGGGTTAATAATAAATAATGTTGCCGGGTTTAAATTATTTTCAGATTCTTATCGGTATACCATTATAATTGATGCTTTATATCTTTATTCTGTAACTATTGCCCTATTGTTTTTCCCCTCATTACTTTATGGAAATCATGCTGCAGAAAACAATTCTGAAAAATCTCTAAAAGAAAAATATGAGCATTCAAAACTCTCTGGCACGGATAAAAATAGAATTCTTAATGATCTAACCAAATTTTTGGAAAGTGAAAATAAACCATTTCTGAATCCTAAGCTTTCGCTTATGGAAGTAGCCAAATTATTAAATGTTACCCAACAACAATTGTCGCAGGTAGTTAATGAGAAAGTAAATATGAATTTTTCAAATTACATAAATACTTATCGAATTGAAATGGCAAAAGAAATACTGTTAAAAAGCGATTTTAAAAATTTTACCATTGATTCAGTAGCAGACATGGCCGGGTTTCAGTCGAAATCACCTTTCTATCGTTCCTTTAAAAAGCAAGTCGGAATGACTCCCAAAGAATTCCTTTTAAAACAAAAGCCAGAAATATAAAACCATTATCTTATTTATTTTGTAAAGATCGAACAGTGCGTTTTGGAACCAATCACTTTAAGATAATCACCGCTCAGGCGAACAAATATGCAATATATGCTGTTAAGACTATTGGGGTTAGGCCAGGCTTTACCAGCTTCACAGAATCTCATCGGATAGTAACATGCACCTTTTTTTTCTCAGGTTGTAAGTAGGTTTTTTTGTTGTCGGCAGTGTGTCATACCACCAGCACAATTTCGCCAATGGGTTATTTAATATACTTTGAAGTTTTGCCTTCCTTAAGAAGATTTTGACGAATATTTCGGAGAATTTAATCATTCTTGGAGTTTAATTCAGTATTGATTATTTGAGATAGACTATTTATATCTTGAAGGAGTGCAATTCGGGAATCAAGAACGAAACTCACTAATGACAACTTCATAGCAAGTAAGTTTCGAATTTTTCTGTTTTCCAATAATTTGGCATAGCTAATTTCTAATTCATTAAATTCCGTGGACATGGATAAATGAGCACTCACAATACGTTCAAAATTCAAATTATGGACAGCAATTTCATCAATCCTTAACTGATGAACAGAAATAAGGTCTTTTATGATATTCGATAGATCATTGATATTTTCTTCTAAGAGTGTAAATCGATCTCTAATTAATTTGCTTGAAATGAGGGATAACTTTCCGGAAGATTTGATATCACTATAGCTATTAATAATTGGATTACTTGGGTTAGTATCCCAAAAAAGTTCAAAAGCAACGGAATCTGCACTTGATCCGGTATATTTTTTAAAAAAGGACTCTTTGTCTTTTAGAACATCATGAATGATATTATAAGTTAAACTATCGTTTTTTATATCTATTTCTGATTGTATCTTGGCTGCATTTAAATCTTCGAGCAAGTTTTTTAAAATAACGGTCTCTTCTTGTTTGGTTTTTCGGTTCCCATTCCAGTTATTGATATTTAACGCAATCAAAATACCAATCACCACGAGAAATATTTCACCTATGGCGTATTTCATGTAATTAGCAGTTTTTCCTTCTTGCAGGAGTTTTTTACGGATGTTGCGAAAGAGTTTTAGCATAGTAATTCAATTTTATTTGTCCCGTTAGGGACTTTATACTGGTAGCCTGTTTGTATAAAAAATGATTTTTGTGCCTTTAGGTACAACATCTCTTATTGAACAGATTTAAAAATATAGTTTTCATTAAATTCAATATTGAATTCTTTCAATAATTCTAAGTATTCTTCTTGAAATGTTTTTGATTTATGATGAAGCTCTTGGTTTTTGATGTAATGTATTACATTGGGCAATTCCGATTTGGAATAAGAAAAAGCACCAAACCCTGATTGCCACGAAAATTTACCATTCACAAATCCTTTATTGTTTATCCATTTTGATGAATCTTGTTTGACTTGTTTCATCAAATTTGAAAGCGATTGCGTAGGTCGCAACCCAACCAAGATATGGATGTGGTCTGCCATGCCATTTATCTGCAAAACTTTGTGGTCGTGATTTTGGATGATGCCTGTTATGTATTTGTGCAATTCGTCTTTCCATTCATTTTTGATGAGGCTTTGTCTGTTTTGTACCGCAAAAATGGTTTGAATATGTATTTGTGTATAGGTGTTTGCCATATTATGGTATCATATCTCGTACCTAAAGGCACGAGGATTTAATTGGTTTTTATTTGATGCTACCCATATTTGGTCCCTAACGGGACAATTCAATCTCTTTTCCATCCTGATCTTGCATGTTATCTTTTACACCCTGAATATTTTATAGTTTTTTCTAAAAAAAGTAATCATAGGCAATAAATTTTGTTTGTCCCGTCAGGGACTTTATATTGGTACCTATTAAATTTACAATGTTTTATGTGCCTTTAGGTACATGATATAATTCGCTCTATTTCCACAAAACCAAAGAAAACTGACAGGAAAAGCATCAAAAATTCTTTGATATACTAACGCCATTTTCTATTTAATGTACTTCTAGGCATAATTTGATTCTTAGCCCTAAATAGCATATCAGAAACCTTTTTTTGCACCGTATTTTTATTTTCTTCCATAGGTTTTTGGATTTATCGCTCCCCCGGATGATAAATCTTCTCGGCATTTTTGAGTACATCCTCCCGATAAAATAAAACATCTTTAAACTGACCTTCCCGGTACATCTGAGCCTGATCAAAAAAATGTTTTGAGTTTTCGTCGCCGCTCTGTCCGCCGGCAAGCAGGGATTTTGCCTTTACTTTTTTGCCGAACTCAACAGCGCAAACAAAGCTGTTCCCGTGTTCGCCGTATCGTTTTTTGGTATTGGGAAAAGTGCGGCTGATATAGGCAGGCA
>Ga0209285_10000418_pt1 | contig 14654 bp, 17 predicted proteins | sample PPLLak3March2015_2_FD_187249 | JGI IMG/M metagenome (GOLD analysis project Ga0209285, IMG submission 187249) | Freshwater sediment microbial communities from Prairie Pothole Lake near Jamestown, North Dakota, USA - PPLs Lake P8 Core (3) Depth... | ecosystem: Environmental > Aquatic > Freshwater... | reverse complement strand
TTTCAAGCGGCTGGCCGCCGTTTTACGCCATTTTTATTCAATTTTAGCCACTGGAATCACCGAACTCAGGAAGATAATCCAAATCACAGAACGGTTCCGCCGGTTCGAGAGAATCAACTATCGAATAGCTCCAATACGGACTGACTATACGTAAAAATAGGGGTTCTTCAACAGACCCCTTGCGGTGGGTAAATAGTCTAAGGCAATTATCCTCTGATTATCGCACTCACTTTTAAAATTCCCCCGCAATTTCACTACAACATCAATGGTGAAAATTCAACGCTCCCCTTATATAGAGGAGTTCTATTACTATGTCCAAAAATCCCAAGCGCGACCAAACCGCCGCCATTTCTGCAATTTGGCGATATCCATCAATTGCTGGAAATACCTCCACTCAGCACTGCACTCTGGGCGGATCGATAACACACAACGTGTGTCAATTATGCAAAACAAACCCATTTTATCGCACTATGAACGGATACATCAGCTTACAACCCCAAATCCCCCAAACCCCACCCCCAACCCCCTCCCGTCTTCGCCAGAAGATCGCCGTCAAGACGGGGTTCCTGACGGGTAATTGGATTACCATTCCTGGAATGTCCGCCAGGACTTACAGATTCTCCCTTTCCTCTCCCATGCCGAAACCCTCAGGGTTTCGCCATTCCCCCTCCTTTATAAGGAGGGGGTTAGGGGGTGGTATTCAATATTTCCCCATCCACTTCCGAAAACCGGCGCAGTTGACACACTCAAAAATGAAAAACAAACCCATTTTCTCGCACTATCAACCCCCCCAACCCCTTACGCCGATTCCTCCCCTCCAACACTCTGCCAAACCCCTCCCGTTTTTAAACGGGTTTGTCGAAACCGCCCTTCGAAGCTCAGGGTCTACGACAGGGTTCGACTTACCGGAGAAATACGAAACTGCATTGGCTTTAGCTTCCATATACAACCCGGCGGTTTTGCACTATATGACATTAAAGGGCTTGCCTTGTACGGTCCGTCCATTAACTTATGCAAATGGATAGTACGAATTCATATTCGGAAGCGGGGCGGGAGAAGGCATACAATCGCCTGGAGTTCGGCGATACCTATCACCTGGCCTTTCGGGATATTCCCGGATTAATATCGAAGTATGTCAAGGGGAAGAAAGCTTTGGATTTCGGGTGCGGGACGGGACGCTCGACGCGCTTTCTTCAAAGGCTCGGATTGGATACGACCGGAATCGATATTGCATCCAACATGCTTCAGATCGCGAGAGAGAAAGATCCGGAAGGGAATTACGTCCTGATCAGGGATGGGGATTTTATCGCATTAAAACAGCGTCCGTACGACCTGATATTTTCGGCGTTCACGTTCGACAATATATCCGGGATGGACAGAAAGATATCGTTGTTTTCCGGGCTGCGGGGGCTTTTGCACGATGATGGAATCATGATTAACCTGGTATCCTCGCCGGATATGTATGTGAACGAGTGGGCGTCGTTTTCGACCAAAGATTACCCGGAGAATCGCAAGGTTAAAAGCGGCGGTAGGGTTAAGATTATCATTACCGGGATCGGGGACAATCGCCCGGTCGAAGATATTGTCTGGAGCCATGGGGATTATCTGAAAGTTTACGGGGAATCGGGGATGCGGGTTGTCGAAACGCTGAAACCGCTGGCGACCGGGGATGAACCGTACGCGTGGAAAAGCGAGACGAAAATCGCCCCGTGGGTGATATATGTTTTGAGGAAGGGGTAGGACATAGCATAGCAGAAATCTTCAGCACAGACTCCTTTTTCATGATTTCCCGCCCCTAATTTTGAAGCTGCTCCTCAACCATTTCAAGGTCGTCGGTAAGTTTGGTGTTTTTAGGTGAATGATCGAGACCCTCAAGAATGATTTTTCTTGCTTCGGAGAGGTTATTCGAACGCACCTGCTCCATCGCCTTTGTATGGTATATTAAGGCTATTAATTCTTGTATGGCTTCGCTGCCGGGGTCCAATTTGTTCAATTCAAATATAATATTAAGAGCACTATCTGGATCGCTTTCGACCAGGCCTCTCGAGTAAATACCAAGCACGTTACATGCTATATAGGTTTCCTTAATTACAGGGTAATTTACGGGATGTTTTTCAAGGAGCGGCCGAAGGATGGCATTGGCGGAATCGTACTGTCCTTTCGACGCGATTTTTCTGGCGTAATCGCATGATATTAAAACGCGGGAATCTATCAGGCCCACATCGCTTGAATCAAGATTATATGCCGTGATGATTTCATTGAACGCGTCGTTAATATTGCCTTTTCGTGCATAATTATAGGCAATGTTTTGGCTGACGCTATTCCTGAATTTTCTATAAGTGGCCCGGTTGTCGATATCGTGTGGTATCGAATTCCGGAATTCCGCAAAGGTTTCTCGGGCAGAATCCATATTGTTGGTTGAGTTGAGATATTCTTCATACACAACCGCAAAAATCGGAGTACAAATTTCGTCAAGAGAAACGCTGTCATTCAACAAAATGAAGGAATTGGCAATGTACTGCCTGCAGGCGGGGAGATCATTTTTAAATTCCGAAGGTATTCTGACCAAGGCCGATTTATAATTATAAGTGACAATTGAATCTTCTCTTACCATGGCCATGGCTTTTTCTATATTCTGCAACCCCGCAATATAGTCTTCATTTCTGAATCGATCAATCGCAATATTATAGTATTGATATCCGATTAGCTCCATGGGAGATATGGGTCTTACTTCTGTTACATAATTCCGGAAAATATTATCGGGGCCTTGTGTCCGCAGCATCTCTTCGGTAATAAATTTATATTCCAACAGGTATTTGAAGATATCCTTATTAAATTTTGTATCGAAACCCCTATTCGGGTCGGTAATTTCAATCCTGATCCTGCGGTCGCCGTCTTCCATAGTGCTGAATACATGAAGCGGCGCGGCGTATAACGATATGGGAATGTCGTTCCTTGTGCATTGATCGTAAAACAGAAAAGTTCCGGTCAGGCAGCCGTACTTTCCTTCATTCAATAACGATATCAGGGTCGGACTGGGGACGTATAGCTTCAGAATATCATCATGCAAGTAATTGAAAATGGCTTTTGCTTTCTTTTTGTCCGAATCGCTTTCTTTGATCTTGTTTTTAATACTCTCGCAGATAAGCCCATATTGGCCCCTGTATTTTTCGATGTCACCACTATCCGTCACGTTATCACAGATCATGAATGCCGTGAAAACACCGAACGGAATGGTATCGTCACGCAAATATGTTTCAAACATCTCGCGTTCGATGTCCGAATTATAAGATAAAATGGGTTGTTGGCTGAAGGCAGTCTTTCCGGCGAGAAAAAGTAATATAAAAATAATAATGGATCTTTTAATTAATCCAGGCATTACACTACTCCCAGTCCTTATTATATATAATACTATAAATAGTCGCAATAGCTAATAGGATATTCGAATATCGAAGAGAATTGGATATAGAACAGCGTTTCTCGATAGCCCTGAGCACTGTTTGAAAATTCAGGTGGCGTCCGAAAGATAATCAGCGTACGATTCGGGTTTAGATAATTCGGCCTACTTCAGGCTGCTGGGATCCCAGAAAATTTTGAGAGCTTCGATATAGGGAGCGGCCTCGGGTCCAAATTTGGAAGGGGGCTGAATCAGCCATTCGCAGTGGTCGTCCCCCATGCCGACACAGCAGGGTTCAATGGCCAAAAGGGGTGAGCCGAAAAAGGCGGTACTCCAGCCGGAGGCATAGCCGGCCAGGGACCAGCAGACCGGTTCGTTGGATATGGTGTTGAACGCCCGGTGCTGATCGGCCTCGTAGGAGTTTTTCCAGATGCCGGTGAAGTAGAATTCCCGGGTTTTGAAGTTGAATTTCAGGTCTTTCGGGATGGCCTTCACGATCCCCTCGTAGGTATGAAGCAGCGGGCCCATGCAGAGGAGCTCGGCGTCGTCTTTATATTCGAACGAAACCTTCATCTGGCGGAGATCGGAAAACCCGTGCTGGTAACCGAATCTCAGGAAGAATTCCCTGGCCTGTTCAACTCCGAGTTCCACAATGAGATTCTGTCGCAAGAGGCCGATGGCATTGGCGTCGAAGATCAAAAGGCGGCTGTTTCGGAAGGTTGTAAGTCCTTCTTCGAAGCTGAATTCGAGGTGTTTCGAAAAGTCGAATTCGACCCCTTTTTGCCGCATACTTTCAATCATTTGTTTGGCGTCAATGGTCAATCGGACCCCTTTCGGCATAATGACATTTGGCTTTTAGGATTATCGGCAATGTGCCGATGCTATTTAAGGACTTTAAGGGCGATGGCATGAATTTGGCGGGAAAAGGGCTTTTTTAGGAAAAAAACGACTTGCCAAAACGAAAAAATCAGTTAAATTAAACCATTACCACGTAATATAATCGTGTTGAGGACGTAAATCGTCCATTATATCATTGAATGAGGAGAATATGAAAAAGCTTGCATTGTTGACTCTCTTTATGTTCATCGCGTTACCGCTTGCGGTTTCTGCCGCCCCGTTCGAGACGACTTTCACGAATTTCTGGTTTTTGGGCGATTTCCATACCTATGACTATGCTTCGCATGTCGATCTGGAACAAACCTGGATCGGGACGAGCAGTTTGTTTGATGATTCTTTTTCCTGGCAGCACAGTCTTCCGGGGGACCTCGATCCGAACGGCGTCCAGCGGGCGCGGCTCTGGATCGACGCGGCTTTTGTGGGTTCGAACGGAAACACTATCGATATTAACGGTATCATGGAATGGGATCCACTCAGCAATTCCTGGCTCGATAACACCACCTATGATTTGACCGACCTTACCGATGTCGACCAGCTCGGTTTCTGGGATAACGGCGTCATCGATGTCACGGTTTTGGCGGGGGAATCGAGCATTCGACTGGATCAGGCGATGCTGCTTCTGGATTATTCGCCGGCCAGCGGAGGACAGCCCACCCATGATTTTAGTTCCGTTCCGGAACCGTCCAGCCTGGCTCTTTTGGGAATCGGGCTTGCGGGAATCGTGGCCTTTCGCAGAAAGAGAAAATAAAAGCTTCCAACCCTGAATCTTTCCGTAAGATTAACGCCGGTTATTTTAACCGGCGTTTTTTTTGGCGATAAATGCAGGTTTCCAATCATGCTTTCCTGCGGACGGTTCCTCCGATAACGAGAGCGGCTCCGATAAGAACAAGATTTTTGACGATATACTGACCTTCCAGGGTAAGACCGAATGGGAATTTCGTAAAACAGACATCGGGAAGCAAAACCAGGGGAAGAAAGGTACCCGGCATCTGGAGGAAAAGCAGAAGAATGGCGACCCGGATGAGGGGACGGAATAGGAACGCTACGCCGATCGCGACTTCCCACCAGCCGAGGATGACAGGAAATGTTGCGGGGTCGAGGAAATAGACGGTTTTTTGGACCAGTTCCATGGCGGGACTCCATCCAACTACTTTGAGCCCTCCGAACCATATAAATATGACTGCAAGGGCAACCCTGATAATGCCGTGTCCATGCCGGTCCATCCATCCGGCTATTGCCGTATCGATTTTATCTATTGAAAAGGCCTTATTCATAAAGAGGCTCCTTCGTTCGGGGCGATTTAGTATTTACGTTACGGGAGCCTTTATCATGGTATAATGGAGGATTTTTCTTCCCAATTACAGATTGACTCCATTGTTATCAACCCTTAAATTCAACCTTTACGATGAATACGCCCAACAAATTAACTCTTGCGCGCATAATACTTTCGCCGGCGTTTGCCGTGGTTTTCATGATTGAAAATCACTGGTGCCGGATTATCGGGTTTGTCGTCTTTATTTTTGCCTCATTGACCGACCTCGCCGACGGCCATTATGCGCGAAAATACGGGATAATAACGGGATTCGGAAAATTCATGGACCCCCTGGCGGACAAAATCCTGGTAACGACCGCTTTTATTGTCCTGGTGGCCATGGGCTATGCCCGGGCCTGGATGATCGCCCTGATTGTCGGCCGGGATTTTTATGTTACCGGGATTCGATCCATGGCCGCCTACCGGGGGACCCTGATTACTCCCTCGCGGCTGGCCAAATACAAAACCATTTTGCAGATGGTCAGTATTTCGTTTATTCTGCTGGTGGTGACCATGGATTCCATATCGTCTTTGTACAACGGTATCTGGGCGTCGCTGTTGGACTTCAATCGGATGCTGGTTTTCGATATAATGATCGGGATAACCACCGCGATTACTCTGTTCACCGGCCTGGACTATACTTTCAGGTATTTTTCAATGCTTAAAAACATACTGCGGTAATGAAACGGGAACTGATCAAATTTTTCGCTTCGGGGCTTTATACCAGTTATGGTAAGGGGTTGTATCCCGGCTCGCGAGGGACCATCCCCGCCTGGCTGATCGCCTATTTTCTGATTCGGGGCGACCAGGCCATTCTCGCCGTCTGTGCCGTGTTGTTCACCGGTTTGTCGGTGTACCTGTCGTACGAGGCGGAAAAAATCTGGGGGCACGATTCCAAGCAGATTGTCATGGATGAATGGGCCGGGATGATGGTAACCCTTATCCTGGTGCCGTACAGCCCGGTCTATTACGGCATCGCCTTCGTTATCTTCCGGTTGGCCGACGCCGTGAAAATATGGCCCGCGAATATCGCCGAGAATCTTCCGGGGGGCTGGGGAGTGACCGCCGATGATATCGTGGCCGGGGTGCAGTCTTGCCTTTTGATGCACCTCGGGTTATATATTGTTCGAAATTACGTTTAGAATACGGGATAGATTATGATAGCGGAACTGATCGCCATCGGCGACGAAATCATTACCGGTCACACCGTCGATCGGAACACCGCCTATATCGCTCCGAGACTGGCCGAAATCGGGATTGAAACGGTTTACAAATCGGCGGTTGGAGATGAATTGAAACGGATCGAAGAAGCCATTTATCTGGCGCTAAGACGAGCCGATTTGATTGTTACGACCGGCGGTCTGGGACCGACCGACGACGATATCACCAAACGGGCCATCGTGCGGGTATTCAAGCGGAACCTGGTTTTTCACGAGAACGTCCTCGACGATATCAGGAAACGCTTCGCCGCCCGAGGAATCGAAATGCCGGCCATCAACCAGAACCAGGCCCTGCTGCCGCAGGGAGCGAATTTCCTTTCCAACAGGATCGGTTCGGCAGTGGGGATCCTCATCGAAGATACCGGGAAAATATTCGTTTCGCTGCCGGGGGTTCCGCGCGAGATGCAGGTTATCACCGATGAAGAACTGATCCCTTACCTGCGGTCGAAACAGCATGGGAAGGTCATCGTTGCGCACAAGCTCCGGACAATCGGCATCTTCGAATCGGCCCTGGCGGAATTGATTGTGCCGAAACTGAAACTCCCGGAAAATGTCCGCTTCGCCTATCTTCCGGCGTACAGCGGAGTCGATCTGCGGATGGTGGTGACCTCCGAAAATGAAGAATCCGCCCGCAAGACGATCGATGAGATTTCGGGGAGAATCCGGGAGCAGGCCGGCAAATATATCTACGGTGAAGGAGATATCACGCTGGAGGAGACCATCGGCAAGCTCCTTACCGAACGGAAACAGACCCTGGCGGTTGCGGAATCCTGCACGGCGGGACTTCTGGCGGGAAAGATTACCGATGCTCCGGGGTCTTCGGCCTATTTCGACAGGGGGGTGGTGACCTATTCCAACCGGTCGAAGATGGAGCTGTTGGGGATATCGAGCGAACTTCTGGAGCGTCATGGTGCGGTGTCGGCGGAGACGGCCGAAGCGATGGCGAGCGGTATCCGGGAACGGGCCGGGGTCGATTACGGGGTGGCCATAACCGGAATCGCGGGGCCGGACGGAGGGACCGAAGAAAAACCGGTCGGAACGGTCTATATTGCCGTATCAACAAAAGAGAAAACCGTATCGAGGCTGTTCCGGATGGCGAAAGACCGCGAAAGCAACCGGTTTCGGTCGGTATACGCCGCGCTGGAGATGCTTCGAAGAACCATACTGGGAATAGAGATTAAAGCATGAGACTTTTTATCGCGCTTCCGCTTCCGGGAGAAATAGAAGAACACCTGGGGAAGGCCATCTTCGCTTTGAAACAGAAAAAAGGGAAGGTCAAGTGGGTGGCTCCGAAGAATATCCATCTCACCGTCAAGTTCCTCGGGGAGGTGGAGGAGGACAAGCTGGGCGAGATCACCTCGCGGCTCGACAATATCGCGCAGAACAACGAGGCTATACATTCGATGGTGCATAATGTCGGGGCGTTTCCGAATTTGTTCCATCCCAAGGTCATCTGGGCGGGACTGGAAGGGGACACCGACCGCATGGAGAAAATCGCAGTCGAGATCGAGGAGGCTATGGCTCCGCTGGGATTCGAAAGAGAGGAGCGGCGGTTCAAGCCGCATCTGACTTTGGGGCGGATCAAGGATTCGCGGGGGATGGAGGAGATGACCGAGTATATCGGGACATTCCGGATGACCCCGGCTCCGGTGTATCTTGACCGGATCGTGCTGTTCAAGTCGACGTTGACTCCGAAGGGCCCGATTTACGAGCGGTTGTATGAGGCCACGCTGGCAAACGGGGCGGCCTGAGCGTCGCACAGCTTGCGGGTTTACGAACGCCGGATAGTATCCGGCGTTTTTGTTTGAGGGGGGTCGCCGGGGCGGCTGTCGGTGATTCCGAACAAGTCCGTCTTGTGGAATGAAGGAGAAATACGACACCTCACCCGTTGCGGCAGGTCTTGCTTCCGCTCCAGGCATTTCTCCGACCGGAATTGCGCCCCGCATCCTGATGATGACCCGACGCTTTCCCTTACACGTCATTGCGAGTCGTCCCGCTCCGGGCGCTTGCGTTTCGGGACGACGTCGCAATCTCAACCCCTTGCCCTGTTCCCCCCTTTCACTCTTGCCACCCACCCCCCTTATTGTGCGCGGCAGATTTTTAATCTGCCCGTCCGCTACGAAACGCCGCCACCCTCCCTTAACGCCTCCTTTTTCCCCTCTTGTCATTCCTCCCTTTATGTCATTCCATTTTCCCTTCTTATCATTCCCGCCCCCTTATTGTCATTCCTCCCTTTTTGTTATTCCATTTTCTTATTTGTCATTCCCGCGTACGCGGGAATCCACGCGTAACTCGAAACCTATACGGTTTCGAAAATCCCCCCTCCTTACTAAGGAGGGGGGAAGGGGGGAGGTCTCTTCTTCCCGCATTTCTCCTTGACACTCCCCTCCCTCCACACGGTTGCGGCAGGTCTTGAATCCGTTAAAGGTCTTTGATGACGCGGATTTGTGACCTGCCGCCGGCGACATTTATCCTTGACACCTTGCTCCACGAAACATTATTATGTTACAACGGGCTTCGGGTTCACCTCGTCCGTTCCCCCCTTAGACGGACGATCCCGATGTCGGAGAATCGCATGGCGCTTGCATGATATCCGCAGCCCTGGGAGATCGGATGGGCTGAGTTTAATAATTTAATAGAGGAAAAACCAATGCCCCCTATTAGCAGCGATTTTGAGGCGCTTTTAGATACGAAGTTGGCAGAAGCAAAACTAATAGGTCTTCCATATATTGATATCAGAGCAGGTGATTTACATACAGAAATCGGCGACTATCCTGATTCGAATAACAACAGGATGCCAGTATGCTGCGATGTTATGCGGAAAAAGATGAAGCATAATGATATAATACTTAGTCAGCCCCCAATGGGTGACGGCGCGAATTTGGTAATAAGGTATTATGTATGATAGGAGTACTATATTGTGATTAATCTCAAAGCAAAATGGAAGGTTCATATTATCAGCCTACTATTATTGATATGTATTTCCTGCATAGCCGAGACCAATATATTTTCGGAAATAAATCCCGAATATAGGGGGGCCACATACGATAATATCCTTATCATTACATCTTTTGATATAAGTGAATTGGATGGAGCAATTGAAAATAAAATTAAGGAAGCATCAAAGTATTATTATATAGATGTGACCGAATATAAGGATATATTTTTCGCCGGGAATGACTATTCAGCTTATGAAATCGATAGTATCCTCGCAAAATATAAAATAAATGCAATTTTATATATTAGGCCACAAGATGCTGGGACTAATAAGCAGCATATCAACAAAAAGACCATTATAACTTCAAACCGAAATCGAATCACAGCTTCAGAATACGGCGGTTATGATATTGAGAAGCCATGGCTGGCGGTATCGTCTGAATTATATGACGCATTATCTGGTGATTTGGTTTGGTATGCAACATGCAATTCTTCGGGGAATGCATTCTCTGATTTTAATTACCTGGCCAAATCGGTAGCCAGAAAAACCATAATACAACTTGAAAATGACGGATTGATTAAGATAAGACCCAAAATATAGAAAGTGATATAAGAGATCAATATTAACCGGCCTACGGGAGGAAACATCGGGCGATCGCCAAAAGGTTTTAGGCATCTCATAAGATTAGATATCTCAAATAGCAAATCGGTCTAAAGGCCTAATAATAAAAGGTTAAGTTCGCGATAAAGGGTGTTATGGCATGAATAATCGAAATGTTTCTTTGGTAATAATCGCCCTGATATTTCTTTGCGGATGCAATAGCGGTGAATTATCCGGGGATCAATCGAGAGAAATTGATCAATACAACGCAGAATTGAAACTAATTGATCGCGAAATTGAAATTGCAGAAGCAGAGTTGGTAAATTACCCGTCCGGGTTAATCGGTACATTAATTTCAACGAGGATTGAAATTAATAGAATAAGTAGAGATATAATAAATCAAAAAATACTATCAATTAAATCGGGTGTGAAATTTAAATATGAAACTATACAGTATAAAACGAATGAAAAGGAAGCCAATAATATCGCGGCGTCGATCGATTCTCTATCTGCTGAGATTCAGGAATCAAGGAATAAAATAGAACCTAATTCAAGCGGTCTAATAAGAGGTATGGAAGAAGCTGCCATTGCTATGGAAAACCTTACACTATCTATGTTAAAACAGCAATATATGATAAATAAACATGGATTGAACATACCATATCCAAATAATATTATTAGCCCTGAAAATAAAATCGGAATTCCGAAACAAATTGATATCCAAGATACTTCTAATGATAATAATATTCTAGCAAATGGTATTTTGAGCGTCAGAATATTAAAAAAGGAACTAACCAAACAGGATTACCAAGAATATATATTCTGCGATTTTGAATTCAAGGCAATAGGACTTGATAAGCCAGCACGTGCCATAAAGGGAATATTAAATTTCCAGGATATATTTGGCGAAACCAAACTACGCGTCAATGCAACATTAAATGATCCTATTTCTCCCGGTGGGAAATTCGTTGAATATGGTCTTGGTTTTGAATATAATAAATTCAATAGCGAGCACAGATGGATTTCCGTTACCAATATAAAGGATTTAAAAGTAACATTCACTGTAATGAATATTTTGTATAATGATGGAAGTCAGTGGAATTTGTTTTGATATGGATAGTTTGTAATCCGAAGGGCATAAGCCATACACCTGCTAATGTCAATTAGTAATATTAAAACCTCGGGGATTTTGCCTGCAGGACTCAATCAATCAACCGAAAGGGTACAAATTGTCCAGCAAATCCTCGTATTTTACACTGGTGTCCTATACATCACGGGTTGACTTGATTTGTAAGTGCATCCGAGGATAAAGCAAATAAATTATATTTTCATCTTTCCAAACGGATTATATGTATTTCAAAAATATAGAATTTTGGAGGATATTTTGTCGATCTTATTTGCTCTTTTGGGGGTCATAATTATTTCCATTGGCGGGTTATTGGCAACACGATATTGGGAAGGATTATCTAATTACCATGGCAGGAAATCACTATATTCCCTTCTATTTATTGCGTTTCCACTCTTACTGCTTGGCGGTTATCTTTCCACCTATTATTGGAATAAGTATTTCCATGAAAGAGAAGTTATCGCTACAAGGTTATCTCTCGCCAATATACTGGCAGCGGAAATTCTTATAAATAAAGGTATACTAAATGACAGGAAATTCACTGAACCTATTGATAGCAATCTAAAAACACTTGTAGTTTTCCCAAGGCAGCAGCTAACTGTTCTTCAAGCGGTATTAGCAAGCGGGGCTTTTTCGGCCAATGAGGATGCAAAACTATTCAGGGGTTTATTTGATTTAAACCGAATATTACATGAAGCAAATCATCGAATAGACATTACTGAGAAACAAATGATTGCCTATCCCACGTCTGATAATATATATGTTTGGAGAAAAAAAGTTTCTGAAAGTAAGGTTTTAAAATCAGCGGGCCTACAATTGGATTTTGTGCTGAATTTACTATCATCGGATTTGGGGATCGACACTTCAGCTGTTTTTTCTGACTCAGAAACAGCTAGGGTTGCAGAATAAGTTCTAGGGGAAGGTGCCATGCGCATATTCCGCCATCCCACCCGCTTGCGGTGGATAAATACTATAAGGCAATTATCCCCCGATTATCGCACTCACTTCTGAAATTCCCCCCCGCAATTTCGCTACAACATCAATGGTGAAAATTCAACGCTCCCTCTTGTAGGGACGGAGCCCTGTCGAAGACCCTGAGCCTCGAAGGGTGCTCCGGCCAATATTCTGGCACGAGATCGGAGACTCGCGCCGTACAATTGAAAGGGCCAAGTATTTCTTTGTCCCCCTCCGCAATTTCGCTACAACATCAGTGGTGAAAATTCAACGCTCTCCTTATGTAGAAGGAAGGAGCGTTTTATGGGTTGGTCTTTGTTGTCACGCGGGAGGGGAAAAGGTGGCGTTAAGGGGATTTGGTATCGATTCGTGGAGTACGGGCAGATGAGACATCTGCCGCGCACGATAAGGGAAAGCGGCAGGTCACACTTCCGGTTGGGAAAAACTCGATGCGGAAGCATGACCTGCCGCAACTATTTCACCTTCACCATAACGGGAAAAAACGATATGTCAATTATGAAAAACAAACCCATTTCATTGCACTATACAGCGGGACATGAACTTACAGCGAGCACCCCCCCAACCCACACTGCCAAATTGCTGCAAGTGGGAAGGCGGCAGGTCACAAATCCGCGCCGAGTCAAGCGCTCCGAGGCGGATTCAAGACCTGCCGCAACAGTAATATTGTCGAAACCGCCAGGGTTTCGACCTACCATTGAGATGTCCGGTGTCGGGTTTCTCGCTCGTTCCGCAAGACGGAACTCGCTCGGAACACCGACCTACCATTCACATGAGGGGAACGGGGGAAAACGATATGTCAATTATGAAAAACAAACCCATTTCATTGGACTATACAGGAGGACATCAACTTACAGCGGATAACCCCCCAACCCACACTGCCAAATTGATGCAAGTGGGAAGGCGGCAGGTCACAAATCCGCGCCGAGTCAAGAGCTCCGAGGCGGATCCAAGACCTGACGCAACCGTTATGAGAGGCCGGTTTCGCGTTTCCTGCTCGTTCCATAAAATGGAACTCGTATAGCAGGCAGGCATGCAAACGGCATGCACGTTTGTAGGCATAAAGTCCCGCGACATTAAAAAAGCGGCAGGAGGATTCTGCCGCTTTTAAAAAATTAATCAGAAAATCAATCAGGGCTTATCTCTAACGCAGCGTACGGAAAAGCCGTTCAATTTGCTGAAATTATAAAAGAAAGCCTCTTTGGTGTCATATCTCAACAAAATCGATCTGGCCGAATGAACCAGAACTTCGGTAGAGGTCCAGAAGTAAGCGGATTCGGAAATTTGCGAGCAATCCCCTTTGCGATATCGATAGCCGCTGGGCAGGGCTTTGAAACCGATGAAGTCGACGGCGCCAAAGTTCGGGCTTTTCCAATAAGTGGTACCCATCGCCTTCAGCATTCCGCCGGCCTCGGCGGCTCCGCCCAGGTATTCAAACAGCTTTTCCCAGTCTTCAGCCGTCGCCACGTGCCATCCATCCGGAGCAATATTGCGGCTGTCAGCCACGGCGTGCCAATTGTAGAGCATTCCGTATAAATTGCTGTTTGAGCCGCTTCCGGTATAATGGCAATAAGCACCTGTGGTCAGGATCGACCAGTCGGAATTGTTACTAACTGCGGCAATTGGATCACCATTGCGGTATTGAGTTACTTTAAGATTCTCGGCCAGCCATTGCTGATCGCCGATTCTAATTATATGATAGAGATTCCCGTCCTTGTCTGTGATGGTTTCCAAGGAATCGATGGGATCGGGACCGGTAGAATTGTCGCTGCCGCAGCTGGAAAGCAGGGTCATGGCCATCCCAACCAGAACGGCGAGTAACAGGGCCGTCACTCTTTTGATACACATACACAACCTCCCTAAGATACTGCTCTTAGATATTTAGGCTAATTTATCTTACCCCCGGCCGGAAATCGGCCGTGGTGATGTTTATAGTCGTTTAAATATCCGATCTCTTCTTGAGATGTGCCCTCCGGATAGACAAAATATAACCATTCGGGGAAGGAAAACAAGTACAAATTACTACATATTGGGGGGATAAACCGGGGATCGGGCAATCCGTCGCTTGCGGGGGAGAGAGGGAAATGGGCTTGATTCCTCATAAATCTCCTTTTTTTATTGATTTTTGCCCTCAGGGAGTATAAAATGTGAACAAAATTGCCGATAATGAAGGCAATGACAAACGCAGTTTT
>Ga0209285_10000416_pt1 | contig 14672 bp, 11 predicted proteins | sample PPLLak3March2015_2_FD_187249 | JGI IMG/M metagenome (GOLD analysis project Ga0209285, IMG submission 187249) | Freshwater sediment microbial communities from Prairie Pothole Lake near Jamestown, North Dakota, USA - PPLs Lake P8 Core (3) Depth... | ecosystem: Environmental > Aquatic > Freshwater... | reverse complement strand
GGGATTGCGCCCCACCCGAGGCGGCCGGAAATTGAGGCTGAAACTGCCAAATCCGCGAATCTCGATGCGCTCACCTTCGACCAGACAGGTGGTCATCGCATCGAGGATCGTTTTCACCGCCAGTTCGGCATCCGCCGCGACCAGTTGGGGATGGCGCTCGGCCAGTCGGGCAATAAGCTCCGACTTGGTCATTGCACCCGCGAGATCAGTTTCCTGGTCTGTCACTCGGCACTCTTGGTATCAAGCTTGGCCTTGAGCAGCGCGCCCAGGTTGGTGGTGCCGGTGGATTGCTCGGAAGCCAGCTTGCGCAGCGCCTCGGATTGCTCAGCCGCATCCTTCGACTTGATCGACAGGTTGATCTGGCGATTCTTGCGATCAATGTTGATGATCACGGTCTCGACTTCGTCGCCGTCCTTCAGATGGGTGCGGATGTCCTCGACGCGGTCACGCGAGACTTCGGAAGCGCGCAGGTAGCCTTCGACTTCGCCATCCAGCGTCACGATAGCGCCCTTGGCATCCATCGACTTGACCACGCCCTTGACGATGGCGCCCTTGTCGTGGGTGGCCACGTAGGCGTTGAACGGGTCGTTTTCCATCTGCTTGACGCCGAGGGAGATACGCTCTTTCTCAACATCGATCGCCAGCACCACGGCCTCGACTTCCTCGCCCTTGCGGTAGTTGCGCAGGGCTTCCTCGCCGGGCAGGCTCCAGGACAGGTCGGACAGGTGAACCAGGCCGTCGATGCCACCGGGCAGGCCGATGAAGACGCCGAAATCGGTGATCGACTTGATCTGGCCGCGCACCTTGTCGCCCTTCTTGGCGTTCATCGCGAAGTCGTCCCACGGGTTGGACTTGCACTGCTTCATGCCGAGAGAGATACGGCGACGGTCTTCGTCGATCTCGAGCACCATGACTTCGACTTCATCGCCCAGGGAAACCATCTTGGACGGGTTGACGTTCTTGTTGGTCCAGTCCATTTCGGAGACGTGCACCAGACCTTCGATGCCCGGCTCGATCTCGACGAAGCAGCCGTAGTCGGTGAGGTTGGCGACCTTGCCGAACATGCGGGTGCCGGTGGGGTAACGACGGGAGAGACCGACCCACGGATCTTCGCCGAGTTGTTTGAGGCCGAGGGAAACGCGGTTCTTTTCCTGGTCGAACTTGAGCACCACGGCGGTGACTTCGTCGCCGACGGTGACCACTTCGGAAGGATGCTTGACCCGACGCCAGGCCAGATCGGTGATGTGCAGCAGACCATCGATGCCGCCCAGATCGACGAACGCACCGTATTCGGTGATGTTCTTGACGATGCCCTTGACGGTGGCGCCTTCCTTCAGATTGGACAACAGGCTCTCGCGCTCGGCGCCCATGCTCTGTTCCAGCACGGCCTTGCGGGAAACCACGACGTTGTTGCGCTTGCGGTCGAGCTTGATGACCTTGAATTCGGATTCCTTGTTCTCGAACGGCGTGGTGTCCTTGATCGGGCGCACATCGACCAGCGAACCCGGCAGGAAGGCGCGGATGCCGTTGCACATGACCGTCAGACCACCCTTCACCTTGCCGTTGATCAGACCCTTGACCACGCGGCCTTCTTCCATTGCAGCTTCCAGATCCAGCCAGGCGGCGAGACGACGGGCGCGATCGCGCGACAGCTTGGTGGCGCCATAACCGTCTTCAATCGATTCGATGGCGACAGCGACAAAATCGCCGATGCTGACTTCCACTTCGCCGCGATCGTTCTTGAACTCTTCGACGGGGATCAGGCTCTCGGATTTGAGGCCGGCGTTAACGGTGACAAAGTTATCGTCGATGCCCACCACCTCGGCGGTGATGACTTCGCCATGACGCATTTCCTGTTTGGAAATGCTTTCTTCGAACATGGCGGCAAAGGATTCGGCAAACGACTCTTCGGGTTGGGAAAGGGTAGCGGTGGTCATCAAAAAACCTGGTTAATTCCGTGTTGCCACGGGGGGTTGGTTAAAAACAAAAACCGAAAGGCGCTTTGCTTCGGATCAAATGAACACGACGCAAAGACTAGCCTTTCGGCGATTTTTACTACGTGGAACTACGCGGACTTGCCGGCTTTGCAAACACACCACCAGTCCAGCACTTGCTGAACAGCCTGCTGAATATTCAAGCCGGTGGTATCGAGTAAAACAGCGTCCGCGGTCTGTTGCAGGGGGGCGGCGCTGCGTGCGGCATCGCGCGCATCGCGCTCTTTCAGGTCCTGCAAAAGCGCGGCGAGATTAGCATCGAAACCTTTTTCAATCAACTGCTTATAGCGTCTTTTGGCGCGTTCTTCAGCGCTCGCAGTGAGGAATACTTTGAGATTCGCATCGGGAAAAACGACCGAGCCCATATCGCGTCCGTCTGACACCAAACCGGGCGCAATCCGAAACGCACGCTGACGCTCAAGCAGGGCCAGACGCAATGCCGGCAGCGCGGCGATGCGCGAGGCGGCGCGACCGGCCGCCTCGCTGCGAATGGCATTGCCAACGGGTTGGCTGTCGAGGAAAACCTCGCCGCCGTCAAAACGCAACTGCAATTGCCGCGCCAACAGCGCCAGCGCAGCCTCATCCTCCAGCGCCACGCCGGCGCGTTGCGCGGCATAGGCGGTGACGCGATAAATCGCGCCGCTGTCGAGATAATGAAAGCCGAGTGACTGCGCCACCAGCGCGGCCACCGTTCCTTTGCCGGAAGCCGAGGGGCCGTCGATGGCAATAACCGGGTCAGGCAAACCATTAGTCATATACGTAATTTCCTTGTGTGATCATCTTTGCCCGCCAAAGCCATGCATTTTCGCCTGATTTTGCGCATCGCCGCATGCACCCGTGAATGGCACGCCGGATTCCCAAACGCTCAGGCGTTAATGAATTCGCTGCATCGAAATGGCAAAAAATCGAATCGCTACCGATAATTGAGGAGAGACCAGACTTTCTGGCTCGCAACTCATGGAGGTGCGCAAATGACTACCCGCAACGAATATGTCGAAAGCATGAAGGCCCATCTCGACCAATGGAATATCGAAATCGCCAAATGGGAAGCCAAGGCTCGGGTCACCAAAACCGATATGCGCATCGACTACGAAATGCAACTGGAGACTTTGCGGAAACGACGTGACGAAGCGCTGGAAAAGCTCGATACGCTGCAGAAATCGGCCGGCGATGCTTGGCAGGATTTGACTCAAGGCGCCGACGAAGCCTGGGCGAAAATGCGTGAAGCCTTAGAAAAGGCAAGCACCCACTTCCAGAAATAACAATTCGCCTGAATCGCGCACGCCGGATAACGGCGTGCGGGGTTGTGTCCAAATCCATCCAATTTTTACCCCACGAGGAAGCACATGAAGAACAAGAAGATACTGGCCATGGTCATCGCCGGCGGCGAAGGTTCGCGCCTGCATCCGCTGACGGCGGAGCGTTCCAAGCCCTCCGTGCCGTTCGGGGCGCGCTATCGAATCGTCGACTTCGTGCTGTCCAACCTGGTCAATTCCGGTATCCACGCCATCTACCTGCTGGTGCAATACAAGTCGCAATCGCTGATCGAACATGTGCGCAAGGCCTGGGTTCTGCCGCCGCTGCTGCAAGAGCATTTCATCACCGTGGTGCCGCCGCAGATGCGGCGCGGGCAGGAGTGGTTCCAGGGTACGGCGGATGCGGTGTACCAGAACATCAACCTGATCAGGCAACACAGCCCCGACCTGGTGCTGGTCTTTGGCGCCGACCACGTCTACCGCATGGACATCCAGCAGATGGTCGATTTCCACCTGGAAAAAGGTGCTGGCGCCACTGTCGCGGCGCTACCGGTGCCGCTGCAGCAGGCTTCCGGCTTCGGCATCATCGACGCCGATGCCAGCGGCCGCATCCGCGCCTTCCAGGAAAAGCCGGCCAACCCGCCCGCCATGCCGAATCGGCCCAGTCATGCTTATGCTTCGATGGGCAATTACCTGTTTGATACGCAAGTGCTGCTGAATGCGTTGGAAAGCTGCAATGCCGCCGGCGGACACGATTTCGGCCAGAATGTCCTGCCCAGCCTGCTCGATAGCGGCAAGCTGTTCGCCTACGACTTCAGCAGCAACAAGGTACCCGGCGTGCGCGCCTACGAAGAACCCGCCTACTGGCGCGACGTCGGTACGCTGGATGCGTATTTCGACGCCCACATGGATGTACTCGGTCTGGAAGCCCGCTTCGATGCCTTCAATGCGCGCTGGCCGATCTTTTCCAGCAACTATCAAGGCCCGGTGGCCAATTTCATCGATGCGCAGGTACAGAGCAGCATCATCAGCGCCGGTTGCCTGATCAACGGCGCTTCGGTGAAGAACTCGATCCTGCGGCGCGAAGTCGTGCTGGAGCCGGGCGCAGAAGTGGAAGACTGCATCATCATGGATTACGTCGTGGTGCGGCGCGGCGCCAAGCTCAAGCGCGTCATCATTGACCGCTACAACGAGATTCCGGAAAACGCGCGCATCGGCCACGACCCCGCCGCCGACCTCGCCCGTTTCAAAGTCACCGACAGCGGCATCGTGGTGATCCCGGAAGGCCAACCATTCCAGACCGCGCGCACTTCGTATAGTGGAGAAACCTGATGGCTGCCGGCTTTACTGTCTGGCCTGGCCGCCCCTACCCGCTGGGGGCGACCTGGGATGGCGAAGGTGTGAATTTTGCACTGTTCTCGGAACACGCTGAAAAAGTCGAGTTGTGCCTGTTCGACGCCAAGGGCCGGCGCGAAATAGAACGCATTGTTTTACCGGAACAGACCGACCAGGTCTGGCACGGCTATCTGCCGCAAGCACGGCCTGGGCAACTCTACGGTTACCGCGTGCACGGCCCCTACGAACCGGAAGCCGGCCAGCGCTTCAACGCCAACAAGCTGTTGCTCGATCCTTACGCCAAGTCCATCGTCGGCCGCATGGCCTGGTCCGACGCGCATTTCGGTTACCGCGTCGACAACCGCCGCGAAGACCTTTCTTTCGACCGGCGCGACAGCGCCGCAGGCATGCCCAGGTGCCAGGTTATCGACCCTGCCTTCACCTGGGGAAACGACCGCCCGCCGGCCATTCCCTGGCACGACACGGTGATCCATGAACTGCATGTCAAAGGCTTCACCCAGCAGCACCCGGACGTGCCGCCGAACCTGCGCGGCACCTACGCCGGCTTGGCTACTGCGCCGGTCATCGCACACCTGAAGCAGCTCGGCGTCACGGCGGTGGAATTGATGCCGGTGCATGCCTTCGTCGATGACCGCCATCTGGTCGAAAAGGGGTTACGCAATTACTGGGGTTACAACTCGGTCGGTTTTTTCGCTCCGGATGCGCGCTATCTCGCCAGCGGCCAGATCAACGAGTTCAAGACCATGGTCAAGTCGCTGCACTCGGCCGGCATCGAAGTCATTCTCGATGTGGTCTACAACCACACCGCCGAAGGTAACCAGCTCGGCCCGACGCTGTGTTTCAGAGGCATCGACAACGCCGCCTACTACCGCCTGATGCCTGGCGCGAAGCGCTATTACCGCGACTACACCGGCTGCGGCAATACCCTCAACATGTTGCATCCGCGCGTGCTGCAACTGATCATGGATTCACTGCGCTACTGGATCCAGGAAATGCATGTCGACGGTTTCCGCTTCGACCTGGCCTCGGCGCTGGCACGCGAACTGCACGAGGTTGATCGCCTTTCCGCGTTCTTCGACATCATTCATCAAGACCCGGTCATCTCGCAGGTCAAACTGATTGCGGAACCGTGGGACCTCGGCGAAGGCGGCTACCAGGTCGGCAATTTCCCGGTCGGCTGGACCGAATGGAACGGCAAATACCGCGATGCCGTGCGCGCCTTCTGGAAAGGCGAGGGTGGCAGGATCGGCGAGCTTGCTTACCGTCTGACCGGTTCTTCCGACCTGTACGGCCGCGAAAGCCGGCGCCCTTATGCCAGCATCAACTTCGTCACTGCGCACGACGGCTTCAGCCTGCGCGACCTGGTCAGCTACAACGACAAACACAACATCGCCAATGGCGAGCACAACCGCGACGGCGAATCACACAACCTGTCCTGGAACTGCGGCACCGAAGGACCCAGCTACGACCCGAAAATCAAGGCCCTGCGAAATCGCCAACGCCGCAATCTGATCGCCACGCTGCTGCTCTCACAAGGCGTGCCGATGCTGCTCGCCGGCGATGAACTCGGCCGCAGCCAGCTCGGCAACAACAACGCCTATTGCCAGGACAACGCGCTCAGCTGGGTGAACTGGAACCTCGACGAAGAAGACCAGCATTTTCTCGACTTCGTCCGCCGCATGATCAAGCTGCGTCACGATCACCCGATCTTCCGCCGCCGCAAATTCTTCGAAGGTCGCCCGATCCACGGCGGTGCAGTCAAGGACATCGCCTGGCACAACCCGAACGGCAGCGAGATGAACGAAGTGGAATGGAACCAGCACTTCGCGCGCAGCCTCTGCGTTTACCTTTCCGGCAGCGCACTCGACGAATGCGACCGCTTCGGCCAGCCCATTCGGGACAACGACTTCCTGCTGCTGATCAACGCGCACTTCGAAACAATTCCATTCAAGATGCCCGACTACCCCGGTGACGAAGCCTGGCTGTGCGTGCTGGATACTTCCTTTGCCGACGGACTCGCCAGCGATGGCAGCTTCCCGCGTGGCAGCACATTTCCACTGCAGGGCCGCTCACTGGCTTTGCTGACCCGCACTCACCGGCCGGCAGAACGGACATGAATCTCGACTCTCCCATACGCCAGCTCGCCGATCTGGCCGGTATCGTGGCCGAATACCACGACATCTGGGGTGCTGCCCACGCCGCCTCCGACGCCACCCGGCGCGGCCTGCTGCAAGCGATGGGCATCGCCTGCGGCGACGATGCGGAAATCGATGCCTCTCTGCGGCAATGGCATATGCGGCACTGGCATCAACGCCTGGCCCCGGTACAGGTTGTGCCGGCCGACCAACCGGTTCGGGTGCGGCTGCACCTGCCGCAAAGCGAAATGGCGAACGGTCTGCGCTGGACGCTGACGCTGGAAAACGGCGAGAAGCTTGGCGCCGAGTTCCAGCCCGCCGAGTTGCCATATCTGGAATCTGCCTACCTCAAGGGAGAGCAATGGCACGCCCTCGGCCTCGATCTGCCGGCGATTGCCGCGCTGGGCTATCACCAATTGCAGATTGGCGAGACGAATGAATCGCTCAGCCTGATCGTGCATCCGCCGCACTGCCATCGACCCGAGGCGTTGAGCGCAGGCCGGCGCGTCTGGGGCCTGTCGGTGCAGCTTTACGGCGTGCGCTCCGCGCGCAACTGGGGCATCGGCGATTTCACCGATCTGCGCCACCTGATCGAATGGGCGGCGCAAGCGGGCGCCGATCTGGTCGGCGTCAACCCGCTGCACGCGCTGTTCCCGCACAACCCGCGCCACGCCAGCCCGTATAGCCCCTCCAGTCGCGAATTTCTCAACACGCTGTACATCGATGTCACCGCCGTGCCGGAATATGCCGAATGCGCACCGGCACGCGCACTCGTGGAAACACCCGATTTCCAGGCACGCTTGAGCGCGTTGCGCGACGCGGAAATGGTCGACTACGCCGGTGTCAGCCAACTCAAGTCGACGCTTCTCGAACAGCTTTATCGCCACTTCCGGAACCAGCATCTGGACGCGGGCACCCAACGCGCCCAGGATTTCCGCGCTTATCAGACGCAAGGCGGTATGGATCTGGCGCGTTTTGCCCTCTACCAGGCCTTGCAGGAACACCTCTACGCGCTGGACGCCAACTACTGGGGCTGGCCGGCCTGGCCTGAGGAATACCGCGATCCGGCATCGGATGCCGTCGCCGCCTTCGCCACCGCACAGCAGGATCGCGTCGAGTATTTCCAGTACCAGCAATGGCTGGCCGCAACGCAACTGGATGCCGCCGGCGCGCTTGCACTGGCGCGCGGCCTCGGCGTCGGGCTGTACCAAGACCTCGCCGTGGGCGTCGATCTGGGCGGTGCAGACACCTGGTCGAACCGCGACCTTTACGCCATCGGCGCGCGCATCGGCTGCCCGCCGGACGACTTCAGCCTGCTCGGCCAGGATTGGGGCCTGCCGCCGTGGATCCCGGAACGTCTGCACGAACAGGCCTACGCGCCCTTCATCGCGATGTTGCGCGCCAACATGCGCGGCGCCGGCGCGTTGCGCCTGGATCACGTCATGGGCCTGATGCGGCTGTACTGGGCGCCGCCCGGCGAAGACGCCCGCGCTGGCGCCTATCTGAACTACCCGCTCAACGACCTGCTCGGCATCCTGGCGCTGGAAAGTCAGCGCAACCGCTGCCTGATCGTCGGCGAAGACCTCGGCACCGTACCCGATGCGGTGCGCGGCGCGCTGCACGACCTGGGCGTGCTGTCCTATCGCCTGTTCTATTTCGAGCGCAATTACGGCAGCGAAAATCACGGCGCATTCAAAGCGCCGCACGAATACCCGGAGCAGGCGCTGGTCGCCGGCAGCACGCACGACCTGCCGACGCTGGCCGGTTTCTGGCGCGGCGCGGATATCGATCTACGCACCGCACTGGGCCTCTACCCCAGCGAAGAACAGCGCAGCCGGCAAATTGAAGAACGTACGCAAGACAAGGCCCGACTCCTAGCCGCACTGGCGAAGGAAGGACTGCTGCCGGGAAACATGTCTCAAAACCCAGCCGACATTCCGGCAATGACCCCTGCCCTGCTGCTGGCCATCCATCGCTTCCTGGCCCGCACGCCGGCCAAACTCGCCATGCTGCAAGCAGAGGATCTGCTCGGCCAGACGGATCAGGCCAACCTGCCCGGCACTGTCGAGCAACACCCCAACTGGCAACGCAAACTCAACCTGGGCATCGAAGCCTGGGCCGACAATAGCGAGATCAATGCGCTGGCAAAGGCGGTGACCACTGAACGCGGCGTTGTCCGGCAAAGCCGGTGAAACAAGACAAAAGACAAACAACTGACGCAAATCGGAAATAGAATCCAGGCACAATGCCAGCGTGCACAGTAATAAGGTGATCGACCACCAAGAACGGTTTTCATAAATAAAAAATCATGACCGGAGTATTCAAGCGCCCCTTCGCGAATATCCTGCTCCTCATCGCAGCGGTGCTGTTCAGTATGTCAGCCCAGTCCGCACCGGGACTGACGGCATCGGCAAGCGAAGTTACGGAAGGCGAAACGATCCAGATCGACGCGTCGTCCGGTTCCCCCAGAATCCCGGTGTTTGCCAGGGACTGGAACCTCTCGCAGGGACTCAGCCTGATTTCCGCCGGCCGCACCGGCGCCAAAATCAAGGCGTTGGCCGCAGGCATCGGCACGGTTTCCGCCAACGTCAACCAGCAAGCGCTTTCCATCAAGATCAAGGTCGTCGCCGCAAGGCCGGCGCCAGCAGGAACCGCAAAACCGTTTGCCGCGATGGCCCCCGCACAGGCTATCGTCACCAGGGTTTCGGCACAAAAACTCAGTGCCTGCCAACTAGATATGAGCGATTGCAAACGCGAGGTGTCGCAAGACATCAACGAGGGCCGTTACGACGCCGCACGCGTGAAGCTGGCCGCTCTGAAGAAAGCCTGGCAAGAAGGTGGCCGCTGGGCCGATGCCATGTTGGGTGCGATCGAAAAACTTGCACCCGACGCCACCCTGCCCGCGACACATTGATGTACAGATAACCCGCGTTGGCGTTGCTGCAAGCGCCGGCCAAACCAGCAAAGGAATAATCGGATGCCTCTAAATCAGTTGCCGACCGACCTGGAAAACCTGCTGGAGCGGCATGCGCATGACCCGACGCGCCTGCTGCAAATCTTGCGCGAAATCCAGGAAATCAAGGGCTGGATTGCGCCGGAAGTCGTCGACGCACTGGCCGAGCGCCTGCACCTGCCGCGCGCCCGCATCGAGGGCGTCATCGGCTTCTACAGTTTCCTGCATGCCGAACCCGTCGGCCAATACCGGCTGCTGTTCTCCGACAACATCACCGACCGCATGCTGGGCAACCAGGATCTGCTCACCTATCTGTGCAACAAATTATGGCTGGAACGCGGCCATGTCTCGGAAGACGGGCTGGTCTCGGTCGATACCACTTCCTGCACCGGCCTGTGCGACCAAGGTCCGGCCATGCTGGCGAATGGCTGGGCAATTCCAAACCTGAGCCGCGAACGACTGAACCAGATCGCCGAACTGGTACTGCAGAAATTGCCGGTGCCGCAGTGGCCGCGCGAGTTGTTCGCCATCGAAGACAACATCCACCGCGCCGACATCCTGCTGGGCAACACGCTGCAACCCGGCGCTGCGTTGCGTGCCGCCCTCGAACGCGGCAACGAGCCGGCGACTGAAGCCGCTGCCAACGCTCGCTCCTGGCGCGAGGCCAACCCGCCCGCCGCACTCGGCGCGCTGACCACGCTGGAAGAAATCAAGCGATCCAATCTGCGCGGTCGTGGTGGCGCCGGTTTCACCACCGGCCTGAAATGGGAGGCCTGCAGGAATGCGCCGGCTGGGCCGCGTTACGTAGTCTGTAACGCCGACGAGGGCGAGCCGGGCACCTTCAAGGACCGCGTACTGCTGACCAGCCAGGCCGATCTGGTGTTCGAGGGCATGACGGTATGCGCCTACGCCATCGATGCCAGGCACGGATTCCTCTACCTGCGCGGCGAATACCGCTACCTGCTGGAACCGCTCAATGCGGTGCTGGAACGTCGCCGCGCCGCCAATCTGCTCGGCAAAAACATCCTCGACCAGGCCGGTTTCGATTTCGACATCGAGATTCATGTTGGCGCCGGCGCTTACGTCTGCGGCGAAGAATCGGCGCTGATCGAATCTCTCGAAGGCAAGCGCGGCATCCCGCGCAACCGGCCGCCATACCCGGTGACCCACGGTTATCTGCAGAAACCGACCACGGTGAACAATGTCGAGACGTTCTGCGCCGCGGCGATGATCGCGAAAAACGGGGGTGACTGGTATCGCGGCATCGGCACAGCAAAATCCGCCGGCAGCAAGATTCTGTCGGTGTCCGGCGACTGCGCTCGGCCCGGCATCTACGAATACCCGTTCGGCGTTACGGTGCGCCAGGTGCTCTCCGATTGCGGCGCTGAAAATACGCTGGCCGTGCAGATCAGCGGCCCATCCGGCGTGTGCATTGCCGCGGATGAGTTCGACCGCCGCATCGCCTTCGAGGATCTCGCCACTGCCGGCGCCTTCATGGTGTTCGACGCAAGCCGCGACATGTTCGAGGTCGCGCGCAATTTCGCGCATTTCTTCGCTCATGAGAGTTGCGGCTTCTGCACGCCGTGCCGGGTTGGCACCGCCATGCTGCAGGCGACCATGGACAAGATCGCGGCGGGCCACGGTACGCAGTACGACCTCGCCGAAATCGACAAGCTCGACCGCGTGCTGCACCAGTCGGCGCATTGCGGCCTCGGCCACACCGCCTGCAACCCGACGCTGGACACCCTGAAACGCTTCCGCCCGACCTACGAGCGGCGGCTGAAATCGCTCGATTTCGAGCCCGCCTTCGACCTGGACGGCGCCCTCGCCGCCGCTCGCCGCATGACCGGGCGCGACGATGCCGGTGCGCACCTGCGCCAGGAGACTGAGGCATGAAACCGCACCAATTCGCAGGATGTGGTGAGGCACGAACCACATCATCCAGCCGCGATGCGGTTCGCCAGCTCACCGCATCCTACGTCCTTAACGGAGGCCAGCATTCATGAGCGAAACATTCCAACTCGACAATGAAGAAGTCCCCTTCACGCCTGGCCAGAGCGTGCTGCAAGCCGCGCTGACAGCCGGCCATTACATCCCGCACCTGTGCTACCACCCGGAATTCAAGCCGCACGGCAGTTGCAAGGTGTGCACGGTCAAGATCGGCAACAGAACCGCGGCGTCCTGCACCTTGCCGGCACAGGCCGGGCTGGAGGTCGAAAGCGATAGCGATGAGATGAACGAGCTGCGCCGCACGCTGGTGCAGATGCTGTTCGCCGAGGGCAACCATTTCTGCCCATCCTGCGAGAAGAGCGGCAACTGCGCGTTGCAGGCGCTGGGTTCCGACCTGGGCGTGATGACTGCCGGCTTCCGCCACTTCTACCCGGACCGGCCGGTGGATGCCTCACACCCGGACATCCTGCTCGATTTCAACCGCTGCATCCTGTGCGAACTGTGCGTGCGCGCCTCGTGCGAGGTGGACAACAAATGCGTGTTCGCATTGTCCGGGCGCGGCATCAGCAAGCATCTGGTGGTCAATGCCGCTTCCGGCCAACTGGCGGATACCGACATCGCGCTGACCGACAAGGCGATGCAGGTTTGTCCGGTCGGCGTGATTCTGAAGAAGCGCGTCGGCTTCGCCGTGCCGATCGGCGAGCGCCGCTACGACCAGCGGCCGATCAGCGCGCAGGCACTGGACGATGCGCCGCGCCCGGGCGCGCCGGATTCGGGCCACTGCGCTGCATGCGAGGGCAGCGTAGCCGCTAGCGCTTCAGCGCTTACGGAAACGACGACCACCTTGGGCAACCTGTCATGAGCACACAACAAAAACCTAAAATCCGCGTCGCCACGACTTCCCTGGCCGGCTGTTTCGGCTGCCATATGTCGCTGCTCGACATCGACGAACGCCTGTTCACCTTGCTCGAACACGTCGAATTCGACCGAACGCCGCTGACCGACATCAAGCATTGCGGGCCGTGCGACGTCGGCCTGGTCGAGGGCGGCATCTGCAATGCGGAAAACGTGCATGTGCTGCGCGAGTTCCGCAAGAACTGCAAGGTCCTGGTCGCCGTCGGCGCCTGCGCGGTGACCGGCGGCCTGCCAGCGCAGCGCAATCACCTCAGCCTGGCCGACTGCCTGCAAGAGGTCTACGTCACCGAGATCAGCCTGCACAACGGCATGATCCCGAACGACCCGGAACTGCCGCTGCCGCTGGACAAGGTGCATCCGCTGCACGAGGTGGTGAAGGTGGATTACTTCATCCCCGGCTGCCCGCCTTCCGCCGACACGCTGTGGAAATTCCTCACCGACCTGCTGGCCGGGCGCACGCCGAAGCTGGGCGTCGAGTTGACCCGTTACGATTGAATTCTTACGAAAAAGCACGCCATGACCTTCGATCTGGAAACCGCCCCCCATCCCGAAACCCTGCGCCGCGTCGCCATCGACCCGATCTCGCGCGTCGAAGGCCACGGCAAGGTCACGCTGCTGCTGGACGAGGACGATCACGTCCAGCAGGTGCGTCTGCACATCGTCGAATTCCGCGGCTTCGAGAAATTCATCCAGGGCCGGCCGTATTGGGAAGTTCCGGTGATGGTGCAGCGGCTGTGCGGCATCTGTCCGGTGTCGCACCATCTGGCGGCGAGCAAGGCGCTCGACCAGATCATCGGCGCGCATCATCTGACCCCCACCGCCGACAAACTGCGCCGCTTGATGCATTACGGCCAGATTCTGCAATCGCACGCGCTGCACTTCTTCCACCTGTCGTCGCCAGACCTGCTGTTCGGCTTTTCTTCCGATGTCGCGAAACGCAACATTGTCGGCGTCGCCGCCGCCTACCCGGAAGTCGCGCGCCAGGGCGTGCTGCTGCGCAAATATGGCCAGGAGGTGATCCGCCATACCGCCGGCAAGCGCGTGCACGGCACCGGTTCGGTGCCGGGCGGCGTCAACAAGAATCTGTCGCTGGCCGAGCGCGACGAACTGCTCAAGGACATCTACCAGATCATCGGCTGGGCGCGCGGCGCCGTGCATCTGGCGCGGCAACTGTTCGAGCAGAATCTGGCCGAATACAACGCCTTCGGTCGCTTCCGCGCACACACCCTCAGCCTGATCCGCGCCGACGGCGCGATGGACCTTTACCACGGCGGCCTGCGCGCCAGAGACATGGACGGCAAGACGATTTTCGACCACCTCGATTACAACCATTACTGGGAACAGATCAGCGAGGAAGTGAAGCCCTGGTCATACATGAAATTTCCCTTCCTGCGCTCGCTCGGCCCGGAGACCGGTTGGTATCGCGTCGGCCCGCTGGCGCGGGTGACACAGTGCGATTTCATCTCGACGCCGCTGGCCGACCGCGAACGCCAGGACTTCCTCGCCTTCGATGCCGGCAACCCTGCCGGCTCCACGCTGGGCTACCACTGGGCGCGCATGATCGAGATGCTGCATGCTGCGGAAGGCATCAAAGAACTGCTGCACGATGCCGATCTGCAAGGCGACGATCTGGTGGTTGCGGAAAAAGACCGGGGCGAGCGCCAGGAGCGCGGCATCGGCATGATCGAAGCGCCACGCGGCACGCTGATCCACCACTACCGCGTCGATGAGAATGACCAGGTCGTCCGCGCCAACCTGATCGTCTCCACGACGCACAACAACCAGGCCATGAATGAGGCCGTGCGCCAGGTTGCACGGCAATATCTTGACGGCCGCAAGCTGACCGAAGGCCTGCTCAACCACATCGAGGTCGCCGTGCGCTGCTTCGACCCGTGCTTGTCCTGCGCCACGCACGCGCTCGGCAAGATGCCGCTGCAGGTCGAGCTGATCGATGCGGAAGGCAAGCAGATCGACCAACTGGTGCGCGGGGTTTGCGACGCAGCGGCAACCTGCTGTTGAGCGCACCGCCCCCCATCCTGATCATCGGTATCGGCAACCCGAGCCGCGGTGACGATGCGCTCGGGCCGCTGCTGATCGAGCGCTTGGAAGCGCT
>Ga0209285_10000412_pt1 | contig 14717 bp, 13 predicted proteins | sample PPLLak3March2015_2_FD_187249 | JGI IMG/M metagenome (GOLD analysis project Ga0209285, IMG submission 187249) | Freshwater sediment microbial communities from Prairie Pothole Lake near Jamestown, North Dakota, USA - PPLs Lake P8 Core (3) Depth... | ecosystem: Environmental > Aquatic > Freshwater... | reverse complement strand
GCCAGTTCACCGCGGTCATGATGTTCGGCCAACCCACGGCGGAAGGTGGCGAAACTGCGGGCACTTCCTTCCGGCCAAACATCTACATCAGCGCCGAAGTGGATGAAACCGCCCTGCGACAGCTACGCGAGATCGGCGAGGTAACCTACAAACCCTATCGAACCGAAGGCATCCTGCTCACTGGCGACGACTTGGTTCAAACTTTGAAAGATTATCAGGTATTCGTTACCGAGGTGGATATCATCGATGCCGAAGCCCTGCTGAAACTACCCGACCTGCGCATGATCGTCGTCTGCCGCGGTAACCCGGTCAACATCGACATCGAAGCCTGCACAGCAGCCAGTATACCGGTTACCAATACGCCGGCTCGCAACGCTGATGCAGTGGCTGACCTGGCTGTGAGTTTCATGCTGATGCTGGCACGCAAGATGCAGACAGCGATCGGTTTCCTGCGCCAACCCGGCGGAGAAGCTGGTGACTTGGGGCGCATGGGACAGGCGCACGAGGAGTTCGTCGGCATCGAGTTGTGGCGCAAGACAATCGGCGTAGTCGGTGGGGGAGCCATTGGGCGCAAGGTTGTCCAACGCCTGCTGCCCTTCGGGGCGCGCGTCCTGCTCTTCGATCCCTTCCTGAGCACCGAGCAAGTTGTATTGATGGGCGCGGAAAAAGTTCCCTTCGAGCAGCTGCTTGCCGAGAGCAACTTCGTCAGCCTGCATGCGCCTGTCACGGATGAAACGCGTGGAATGCTGAACGCCACAGCCATCAGCCGGATGAAACCCGGCGCATTCCTGGTCAACACCGCCCGGGCCGCCCTGGTGGACGAGCCGGCGCTGCTGGACGCGCTCCGTTCCGGCAGGCTGGGCGGGTATGCGGCGGACGTTTTCCCGGTCGAGCCACCCGCCGCGGATGATCCGCTGCTGGCTTTCCCGAACGTCATCGCCACGCCGCATATAGGCGGGAACACACTTGAAGTAGCTGCCCACCAGGGCGAGATCATCAAGGATGAACTCAAACTGCTTCTGACAGGCAAGCGCCCGAAGTACATCCTGAATCCTACCGTGCTGGATTCCTTCGCATGGAGAGGAAAACGCCAGATGGATGAGTCCGCCCTGAGAAACCTCGCCCAGGCTCCGGGTCCGGGGGCGACCGACCTGGATGTGACTGCCCAGAAAGAAAAGGCTGGTGAAGCCAAATTCGAAAATACCCCCGCGGCTATCCCACAGTCCGCGGTCATCAGTGGAAAGGTGGAAGCCATGGAGACAAGTGAAACCCGACAGAAAATGATCGAAATCCTGAAAGCATTCACCACCGGCATCGCGGCTGATAAGGACATGATCAACTTTGCCAAGGGCAAGAATGTTACCTTCCTGTTCACGGTGAAGGATATCGATCAATCCTTCTTCATGAGTTTTGTGGATGGCAGGGTGGATTCCGGGCTTGGCAACCCACCCCGCGAACCGGACGTGAGACTCAAGATGGCTGCCGACATCCTGGACGGCATGTTCACCGGGCGGATCAATGCCACCAAGGCCGCCACCAGCGGCAAGTTATCCTTCAGCGGCGATACCGGCAAGGCCATGTCTTTCATCCGCATCCAGGGAAACATGGGCAGGTTGTATACAGAGGCGAGAAACAAGATCGGCGACCCTGGCGACCTGACCAAACTGGCGGCCGCACCCTCACCCCTGCCCCCTCTCCCAAAGATGGGAGAGGGGAAGGAACCGGGGGAAGGGACGAAACCTATCCCAACCGCCCCATCCGTGGTCAAGGTTGGAGATGTGCGCGACCAGATCCTGATGGTCACCAACGAACTGTATGCCAAGGGGCTCATCACCGCCACCGGCGGCAATGTCAGCGCCCGCTGTGATGACAACCCGAACGAAGCCTGGATCACTCCCAGCGCCATCTTCAAGGGCGACCTGCATCCTGACATGATGGTGCGCATCGACCTGGACGGCAAGCTCATCGGCGAGACCGAGTATTCCGCTTCCAGCGAGCGACGCGTCCACTGCGCCATCTACAAGAACATGCCGGATATCACCGCCGTCATCCATAGCCACGCCCCGCAAGCCACGCTGATGGCCTTGACCGGAACCGAATTCCTGCCCATCTCGGCCGACGCGGCTTTCTTTGGTGAAATCCCAGTTGTGCCTTTCATCATGCCAGGCACGGATGAATTGGGCGATGCCGTTGCAAAGGCAGTGCTGGCAAACGGGATCGCGGCGCTGATGCAAAACCATGGGCTGGTGGTGGCTGGCAGCAGCCTGCGACGGGCGGCGGATATGACCGATATCATCGAGATCACTGCCCACAAGATCCTGACCTGCAAGATGTTGGGCACAGAACCGGCCCTCCTGCCGGAGGATATTATCAAAACATTGAAAGAGCTTGGCGCCAGCATGGCATAAGAAAAGCAATACAAATTAAAAAAAGAGCCGGTGTGGATACCGGCTCTTTTTACATTTTCTCGCGTTGATCTGGATAGTCTTAGATAGCACAATCGAGTAGAATTGCTGCGAGTAAAACCATTCCGCGAGGTTCCCATGCGTGAAATTGCCATTCTTGGCATCGGACAAACCAAAGTCGATGAACACTGGGATATTTCCCTGCGTGACCTGGCAGTCGAGGCCGCCCTGGCTACCCTGCAGGATGCCGGTCGGGATACGGCCGAAGCGCTGTTTGTCGGCAACATGCTCTCCCCCCTTGTCAGCGGACAGAACCAACTGGGGGCACTGATCGCCGATTGGGCTGGTCTAAAAAACGCCGAGGCGGTCAAGATCGAAGCCGCTTGCGGATCTGGCGCGACCGCCTTCCGTTCCGGGTTGATGGCGGTTGCTTCGGGCGAGATCGATTCTGCACTGGTGGTCGGTGTCGAAAAGATGACCGACAAGGCCGGGCACGATGTCACCGCCGCCCTGGCTACTGCTGCGGATGCAGATTACGAGGCCGAACAAGGGGTTTCATTCGTGGGGTTGAATGCACTGATCATGCGCCGCTACATGCACGAATACGGCTGGAAGCACGCCGATTTTGCCCCTTTCTCGATCAACGCCCATGCCAACGCAATGCACAATCCCTTTGCCCGCCTGCACCAGAAAATAACGGTGGAAGGGTTCGAAAAATCCAGCATGATAGCCACTCCCATCAACCTGCTGGATGCCTCCCCCACCGGGGATGGTGCTGCGGCTGCATTGATGGTCCCCGCCGAAAAAGTGAACGGGAATGCAAAGAAAATAATCGTAGCGGGGTCCGCATCCGCAACCGATACGATCGCCATCCACAGCCGCCGTGAGCCGCTCTTCCTGAGTGCTGCGTATGCTTCTGCTAAAAAGGCTTATAGCCAGGCGGAAGTGGTTCCTAAGGATATTGATGTTTTCGAGCTGCATGATGCATTCTCCATTATGTCCGCCCTGTCGCTGGAGGCTTGCGGATTCGCCGAGCGCGGCCGGGGAATCCGGCTCGGCCTGGATAACGAGATCGGCCCCACGGGTCGCATCCCGATCTGCACCCGCGGGGGGTTGAAGGCACGCGGCCATCCAGTCGGTGCGACCGGGATGTACCAGGTCATCGAGGTTGTACAGCAGCTAAGGGAACAGTGCGGCGCGACCCAGGTGGATGGCGCCCGGATCGGCATGGCGCAGAACATCGGCGGTTCCGGTGCGACCATCGTCACCCACATCCTGAAACGCGCCTGACCGACTTTGGCGTACAATAGGAACATGCGCAAGAAATTGATCCGTTTCCTGGTGGTTGCGATCCTGAAATTACTGGCGCGCGTCGATGTCTACGGCAGGGAAAATATTCCCGCATCCGGCAACTTCGTGGTAGCATCCAACCACCTTGGCCTGGTGGATGCCTTGCTGGCGCACTATGCGATTGGCAAACCGAACTTGTTCCTTTTGGTAGGTGAAAAATGGGGTGATAAACCGCTGACGCGCTGGCTGGGGAAATTGCTGGATTTCGTCTTCATCGACCGCTTCAAACCTGACCTGCCAACCATCCGGAAGGTGATGGAGCGGATGAAACGAGGCGATATCCTGGTTATCACGCCGGAGGGCACACGTTCGAAAGTCGGGCACTTGATCGAAGGCAAGCCGGGTGTCAGTTACCTGGCAACCAAGGCAGGTTACCCGATCCTGCCGGTGGCAGTGACCGGCACATCCGATAAGATCGTTTTCGGCAGCCTGAAACGGCTGCGCAGGCCGCACATCACGGCCACTGGCGGGAAAGTTTTTACCCTCCCGCCCCTGCCCAGGGAAAACCGGGATGAAATCCTCCAGCAGTACACCGATGAGATCATGTGCCGGATCGCAGCGTTATTGCCGGAGGAGTACTGGGGAGTATATGCCGATCACCCGCGCTTGAAAGAATTATTGGCAGAAATAACCTGAAAGCCACCCTCCTGAAAAGTTTACCCTATCACTCTCCTGATCATAAGACGCAATTGATATTTGCGCGTGAACAATCTCCCACGCATTAGTTTCTTTGTGAAATAAGAACTACCGTTGAAAGCGCCGCCAGCACACCGGCACCCGCGATCAGGGCAGGCAAACCAAAGCAGTCCACAGCCGCGCCGCCCCACAGCGCGCCCAAAGGCGTGCCGAGGGTGAAAGCCATTGAGGTCACGGATTGGATGCGCGCCTGGTAATCCGGCTCAGCCAGGCACGGCACCCGGCTGGTGTTCCAAACCGCCTGGGCAAAGGCCAGAAACCCGATTGCATAGAGAGCCAGTCCGCCGGTGAAGCCAATCGGCTTGAGTGCAAAGACGGTTACTGCTACGGCAGCGATCAGGCCGAAGATGGAATAAGTCCGCAGGGGATGGCCCTCGCTTTTCATCCCGGCGAAGATCGCCCCCGAAAGCGCCCCCAGGCTGGCCGCGCCTCCCAGCAATCCCAACTGGATGATGCTGCCGTTGTATTCATGAACAATGGCTGCCAGCAAGCTGGTGGCCGGACTGAGGATGGTGATCCCGGTCAGGGTGAGGAGCAGGGGATAAAGCAATCTCTTGTGCCGGGTTAGATAAACCAGGCCATCTTTCAAGTCCGCGAACAGACGAGTGAGGGAAACACGCCCCGGCATTTTATCCGCGGGCCGGCCCAGGCCCCGCAGCCGTCCCAGGCAGAAGATGGCCGCCAGGTAACTCGCCGAGTTGAGCACGAAGGCCACCGGCAGTCCCAGCCAGCCGATCAACGCGCTCCCGCCGGTGTTCATTACGACCAGCGCGGTGGTCTCGGTGACCGAATTGAGCGAGACTGCCGGACGCACCTCTTCGGCTGGCACTGCCTCCGTGACGATAACCTTATACGCCGGGCGGATGACCATCCAGACCACGCCGCTGATGAGAGCCCACGCGTAGATGTGCCAGACGGCGATCCGGTTGGAAAAAGCCAGTGCGGCCATAACGCCGGTGATAAGCGCCCCTGCCCATTGACCGGCGACCAGGATCCGGCGACGGTCGGCCTGGTCGGCAATGACGCCGCCAAGCGGCATGAGCAGCATCGGGATGGAACTGAGCACGCCGATGCCACCGACCGCCAGGGCGGAGCTGGTCAGCGTGGCGACCAGCCAGCCCTGGGCCAGTTCCTGCAGGCGGTCGCCAGCATAGGAGAGTCCCATCCCGGCCCACAGCGTGCGGAATGTGCGTCGTTTCAGCGGCGCAAGCATGGAAGCTCTATGCTTTCCTTGTCGCCTTCACCCGCAGCGTATTCAGCCCGATCCTGCCAACCACGCGCAGCAGGTTGGTCATTCCTATCAACCTCATGGCTTCCGGAAGGAGACTTTGATAATAGGCAACGATTGCCGGATCGCTCTTTTCGAGTTCATCCGCGGATTTATTTTCGAAGGCAGCTTCCATCCTTGACCGACCTTCTTGATCAAGCATTTTCGGGACGATTTCCCCGACCTGCCCGCCGACGGGATAGCGCAGCATCAGGCTGACCGTGTAACCGGTGCGCACCAGTTTCGGGTCGCCCTCCCAGCCGGCATCGCGCAACCCCTGCAGGTAACCTTCGAAACACTGGCGGTCCAAATCCATAACCTTTTCCACCGGGATTTCGAAAAACCCGAGGGAGGCAGCCACCAGCGGTACGAGTTCGGCACCGACAGGGGTGATTCCCATATACCCCCAGTCTATGGCGATCGTCCGGCCATTGCGGGCAAAAAGGTTGCGTTTGAACGCATCCTGGTGGCAAAAGACCTGCGGCAGATGATCGAGCACATCCAGGATCCGTTCCCGCTCATCCCAAACCGCCAGAATCTGGGCGAGGACAATTCCGGGAAACATGTGCCGGATCATGGGATGGCCTGGATTCCCGCGCACGAATTCGATCATCTTCGCTGCATTCTCCACGTACTTGCGCAACCAATCACGCGCGATCCATGGTTCGGAGGGGAAAGGATGCCCGGTCAGGTATGCCCCGTTGAACTGGCCGAGGTGGCGGGCAGCAAGCGCATATTGCTCAATGGACCAGGGGGCCGGAGCTTCATCCTTGACCACCTCCATCCAAATCCAGAGATTACCATCCGGTCTTTCTTCAACCTCGTAGCAGGCTGGTCCGGAGACATTCCCGCCCGGGAGGTTATTGAGCAGCCCGGATTGGAAAGCCAGGGGCTCGCGCTTCCAATACCAGATACCAGCCGGATCGGCAGCTTTTTCGGATGGCCTGGCAATTTTCAGGATCAAAGACCAAGGGATGCTCTCCCCTGCTGCTTCTCGCGCCATCCCGTTGATGCGAAACACGGTTGAATCAAAACCAACACCCGTGGTGATAGGCCTGGAATCCCATTCGGTCACCTGCAGCAATGGTTGATCGAGGGCTTTCTGCACCAGGTCGGTGAGATAGGACTGATCGATTTCCTGTTCGAGCAAGTGTGGTTCCATAAAGTATGCCCTCCTCTTAGGCTTTCCCCAAGGTTTCATCGCCCGCACCGGGCCATGACCGACTTCCACGAATAGCCCCCCGATCCCCCCATTCAACCCGAACCCCTTCCTTTGCCATAGGCCATCCTTTCAGCCAACTGCATGTTTACCGGATGAGCCGCACTATAGCATAAAATGGACAGAGGTGCAATGAAATTGGCAGGAATTCGGAGTTCCCCGTTGTCATGGAAACTCTTGTTATAATGCTCCCATGAACGATGCTCAAGATAACCTCCCGGTCGATATCGGCACCCAGGTGGAGGTGGAACTGGAGAGCGAATCCGGCGAAACCGATCGCCTGATATTCACCGTCGTATCAGACGAACAGGCGGATTTCAAGGCAGGTTTCCTGGGTGCCCACACCCCCCTGGCCACAGCCATCATGGGGCAAAGGGCCGGCCGCACACTCCCATACCGGGCAGGGGATATCCGGCGGGTAAAGATCCTCTCTGTTCACCTCAGCGGGAAGGTGCAGACCGAAGATGTGGCCGCCCGGCGGGAAGCGGTCATCCGCAAAGCTGTCAAGCGTTCCGACTACATCAACATGGTCACTTTCGCCAGTTCATTCGACAGCAAGTGGGGCGACTATGATATCGACAAGATCGATCCTTCCGAGTGGGGATTGGATGATCAGGCTGATGCCGAAAAGGAAAGTTAGAGCAGAACCTCCGCCTCCCGTTTCAAAAACATCCCATCCCCCGCCTTGCCCAGCCATTGCTCCCCATCCACAATCAACCTCCCGCGCAGGAACACCTTCTCTGGCATGCCGGTCAACTCCCAGCCTTCATACAGGTTGTAATCGGTACGGTGTTGAGCAACAGCAACGCTATATTTCACCTTCTTGTCCGGATCCCAGATGACCAGGTCTGCATCGGAACCGGGTAAGAGGGCGCCTTTGCGCGGATACAGGCCAAATATGCGGGCTGGATTCGTGGAAGTCAATGCCACAAATTGCTGCGCCGTAATCTTCCCGGATCCGACCCCGGCAGTCCAAAGAACCGGTAACCGATCACCCACCCCTGGCAGGCCATTGGGGATCTTGGTGAAATCATGCGCGCCGAGTTCCTTGCCTGGGATGGCGATTTCTTTCCCCTCATACAAGATTGGCTTCCTGCCATCATAGAAGAACGGACAGTGGTCTGTGCTGATTGTCTGGATCGTGCCATCAGCCAATCCATCCCACAAACGTTGATTGTCAACCTTCGTCCGCATGGGAGGGGAGCAAACCCATTTCGCCCCATCCGGGCGGCGCAGATCATCTTCGGTGAAGAACAGGTATTGCGGGCAGGTTTCGCCCATCGCCTTCACCCCGCGCTCACGCGCATACCGGAGCATATCCACTTCCCCTCCCGCGTTCATGTGGACAATGTAGATCGGCGCATCCGCCTGCGCAGCCAGGGAGCAGGCCCGCAGGGTGGCTTCTACTGCTCCCCAGGCAGGGCGGGTTTTGGCGTGCCATTCCGGGGTCGAGTGACGAGTGATTAGGGCTTCGGTAATCAGGGTTTCGATAACATCGCCATTTTCGCAATGCGCCATCACCAACATGCCATGTTCTCTCGCAATACGCAGGGCTTTGAAGATACTGCCATCGTCAATCCGCAAACGTCCGTTATACGCAGTGAACACTTTCAGCGTGGTGATGCCCATTCCCGACAGGGATGGGATTTCAGCAGCAATCTGCGCGTCGAAGTGGGTCAGGTTCATGTGGCCAGAGTAATCCACGGCGGCCTTCCCGGCCTTTTTGTGCCAGGCATCCACCGATTGACGGAAGGTGGAGAAGTCGAAAGAGACGAAATCAATAACCGTCGTTGTCGCGCCAAAAGCGGCTGCCTTGGTGCCGGTATAGTGATCGTCCGAAGAGACCGTGCCGAACATCGGCAGATCGAAGTGCGTATGCGGGTCCACACCGCCGGGAAGGATCAGCTTGCCGATCGCATCGACCGGCTCGGCATCCGGGGCGTGGATCGACGCGCCAACCTGGATGATCTTCTCCCCCTCCACCAGGATATCGGCAGGAAAAGTCTGTGTATCGGTAACCAATGTACCATTTTTGATCAAAAGCATGGCGTTCCTCCACCAACCTGAATTGTCCCAAGTGTACTGCAATTTTCCACGGTAATGGACAGGATATAATCGCCCTGTGACAATATCTGCCATCATTACATTGGGGATCACCCTCCTCGCGACCATCCTGTTGATCGGCAATTGGCTACGCCCGGATCTGGTTGCCCTCCTGGTGTTGGTAACGCTGGGCATCACCCGCCTCGTTTCACCGGAAGAAGCCCTGGCTGGCTTTAGCGGATCGGCAGTCATCACCATCCTGGCCATCACGGTCATTGCCGAAGGGTTGCAGCAAACTGGGATCACCTACCGCCTGGGCCAACGGATGAAGCGCCTGGCGGGCAACGGAGAGGGGCGATTGATCGCGGTGGTGATGCTGGCCGGTGCCACCCTGTCCCTTTTCATGAACAACATCGCTGCCATGGCAGTCCTGATGCCGGCCGTGATGGGACTCACCAGACAGACGCATATTCCTCCCAGTCGATTGTTGATCCCGCTTGCTTATGGGGTCATTGCCGGTGGAATGGCCACCCTGTTCACCACATCCAACCTGATCACCAGCAGCGCCCTGCGCGATGCAGGCCTGAAGCCCTTCGGCGTGCTGGATTTCCTGCCGGTCGGCCTGCCGCTGGTGATCATTGTCATCATTTACATGCTCGTTATCGGCCGCCGCCTGCTGCCGAAGAACGAGAATGATTCGGGAATCATGTCCCGCCTCCCTCGCCGCCGGGAGGACCTGCTGACAGCCTACCGCATGGTGGATTCGCTCTGGGAAGTGACCGTCCAGCGCGGTTCGGCCATGGCTGGCTTAACCATCCAGCAGGGCGAGTGGCGCAACAAGGTTCGGCTGAACGTGTTGAGCATCGTGCGGAAGCGGAGGCTGATCTGCTCGCCGCCTTCCGATATGCTCATCCGGGAAGGGGACCTGATCTTTGCCCAGGGCGAGCCGGATGAAGAAAACCTTCGGAGGTATGGCCTGCGCCTGGAGGAGAAAAAGCCTTCCCTGGTGCACAGCAATGGCAGCCCCGATACGGTGGCAGAGATCGTGCTGGCCCCCCATTCCCAGCAGGCCGGGAAAACCCTGCGGGAGATCCACTTCCGCGAAAAATGGAACCTGACCGTGCTGGCGCTCTGGCGGGTAGGCAAGCCCATCCACGTCGGCTTTGCGAACATGCCCCTGCAGGTGGGGGACGGCATGCTCGTGCAGGGGACAGTCAACAACCTGCGCATCTTGGGCCAGGAGCGGGATTTCATCATCCTGGAAGAGGATGTGGATGCCATCGCCCGGCCAAACAAGGCTACGCTGGCCACCGCGATCGGCCTGGTGACCCTGGCGGTTGCCATCACCGGCTGGCTGCCGATCGCCCTGGTCTGTCTGGCCGGGGCGGTAGCCATGATTCTGGCAGGCTGCCTCAGCATGGATGAGGCCTATCATGCCATCGATTGGAAATCCATCTTCCTGATCGCTGGGATGTGGCCGCTCAGCATCGCCATCCAGTCCAGCGGTCTGAGTGACACCCTGGTGAATGGGTTGCTCGACGCAGCCGAACACATGAGTCCGCTTGTCCTGGTCGCCTTGTTGCTGTTTACAACCATGTCACTGGCCAACACCATGACGGGACAGGCCGCCGCGCCCATCATCCTCGCTCCCATCGGCTTGACCATCGCCGCAGCGACAGGCAGCGATCCCCGCACGTTCCTCATGGCGATTGCGCTCGGTTGTTCCCTGGTGTTCCCATCCCCCATCGGCCACCCGGTCAACATTATCGCGATGGGATCGGGAGGCTATACTTTCAAAGATTTCCTGCGCGTGGGTTCATTACTGACCCTGCTACTCTTCCCCGCCATCCTGCTGGGTCTGCATTTGTTCTGGGAGTTGTGATGAGGCGCTGGGCCTCGTGCGCGAGAGAGCGCACGCTGATCAACAGGTACTTTGGGTCAGGCTAATCCAAATCCGCCGGGTCGTATGTTCCCGGCGATTCTTTGATCCCCAATAGAGCAATCAGCACTTCTGGCGGGATATCCGCCTCCGGCAGGTCAGTCTTGTAGAGCTGCTCATTCTGCGCCCGCTCGCGCAGGGATTGCCAGAGCAGCTGGCGTTCGTCGCTCTGCACAACCAGATCGTTGAGGGTCTGCGCTTTGAGCAGGTATTCCCCGGTCGTATAGAGGAAAGTCAGCCGTTTCCATTTATCTGCCAGGATCGGGTGCGGTAGCCGTTCGAGTCCGCCCAACTGGATCGTGAAATATTCTTCACGGGCGCGCGGGTGGTCCGGTTCATTGCGCAGGAGTTCAGCCCGCGTGGCCAATTCGTGACCGCGGACGGGGGCGATCCACTCGATGCGACCAGCGAGGTTGCCAAACGACCCCGGCTGGTAGAAAGCCAGGTAATCCACCGCAACCACTTTCGGCGCGGTGCGGAACGGGATGCGGTACCAGCCCAGCAGGCGCGCAATTTCCAGGTCGCGCGGCGCGGGCAGGAGGCAGACAAGGATGAGAGCGGTCGGCTTAATCATAATCTTTTGGATAAAAAATTCGAGCGCGGACAAGTTCCGCACTCGGTTGGCTTAGCCTTGTTTGGTACCGCACTCCGGGCAGAACTTGGCATCGGCCTTGATCTTGGCTCTGCAGTTGGTACAGAACCTTTCCGCTTTGATGGCTGCCCCGCACTCCGGGCAAAACTTGGAATTTTCCGCCAGCGGTGCATTGCACTGTGGGCAGGTTGCACGCACCCCCGCCCGCCAGCTTTCCTCTTTCAGCATTTCGCGGTCTTCTTCAGCAACCTTCGAATGGGCCCAGATCTCCTCCACCGTCCGGCTGGCCTGTGCAGCCGCCATTTCCACGCCCATATCAGGAGCGCAGTCCTTGCATAAACCCTTCCGTGTATTCCAGCAACTCTTACGGCAAACCCACTTCGAACAACGCGGGCATTGGATGAAATCGGGTTTCAATTCTTCCATCGCATTAACAAAGGCATCGTCATGCGCTTTCTGCCAGGCCGCCGAACGCACCCTTTCTCCAACATCAGCCGCACGGTTGAAAACGCCCCCGAAGAGACTGCTGGCCGTATCCAGCGCAGACGAAATGGTTCCGGCCGCGAAGGGCTGGAAGCGGGTACGAAATCCCGTTCCGCATCGGTCGCAATTGAACTCGAACTGGAAACCACGCTCCGTACTGTGATCGGAGTAGTTAGTGGTAAACGCGATTTTATCGCTCATGGAAGCGCCTCCAGATATAAGTAAATACCCGGTAATTATACGCCGTCTGCCGGGTTCCGTAAAATAGAACTGCAAGGTTCTTTGGGAATCGCCGGAAGGGGGAGGAAATTGGGGGTATGGGGCGGGCTTCGCCCGCCCCATACCCCCATATCTTTCCATCCATCACGGCAACTCCCAGAGAGCTAACTGCAACTGAGAATATTTTGGGCGGATTCAGACCAAGATAGATTAGCCGAGGCTGGAACATGCTCCAGCCTCGGTGCGAGTGATGTATTCAAATATGGTTGTTAGCTATCTGATTGGAATGCCTGATTCCCAAATGAAATCAGCCCGTCTGGTTCTCCAAACAATCCTTGCACAAGCCTTGGCCCTGGTCCCAGCAGTCCTCCCCCACCCATCGACCGCAGCCCTTGCACTGGTGGAATTGGTGTTTTGCCTCCCGCACAGCCCGCCTAAAAGCAGACGCATGTTTTTTCAGCCAGGTGGCCGAATGTGCCCTCTTCTCATTGCCAATTTCCTCGCGCAACCGATCCTTGGCTGCGTTCATGAAATGACTGGCCGAACCAGTCGGCATCGATGATCCCGCATCCGCCGTCCCCAGCCCCATCGAGGGGGAGATTTTGACATTATCCGTCCACAGGTAGGATTCATCCCCTTTGACAGGCTGGAGGTCACTGACATGGATTTTGCCGCACCGGTCACACAGGAATTCGAATTGGAAACCGGCCTCGGTGCTGAGATCACGATAATTCTGGGTGGACTTTGTCTTAGCCATAGCACCTCCTGGAATTATCACATCAGAATCCGGGCAGTGATACAAGATGCAATCGATGGTATCCCGAGAGGTTGTCGATGTCTAAACACAAAGGCACAAAGGAAAAATTATTGTGAAAAATGTATTAGTCACAGAAAGGTTGAACAATAGAGTATAATAAAAGGATGGAAGCAAAACGTATCTACTTTCCACCAACCACTCCGCAACAGCGGAAACTGCTCTTTGAAACCTGGGAGCAAACTGACAATGTGACTGCAGCTTGCCAAAAAGCGCATGTTGGGCGAGGCACTTTTTACTATTGGAAACCTCGTTTCATCGAAAAAGGGTATGCTGGTCTGGAAAACTGCGAGAAGGCTGGCGTTGCGGCAGGAACAGGTCGGGTTGCGGATGAGATCAAGGCCAAAGTTATAGGGTTGCATAGAGCACACACTGATTGGGGCAAGAGACGATTGGCCGACGAAATGGCCAAGGCCAATAACTGGGTGCCGCTGATCAGCCCGAACAGTATCCGGCGGATCCTGAACGAGGCAGGGATGTGGAAGCCGGAGGAAAACAGGGGAAAAAAAGCCCGTTCGCACCAGTGAGTCGGAAGGCTGACTGGCCGGGTCAGGCTCTCAACGTGGATTTGCTTTTTGTGCCTGCTTCTCATCTAGCAGATGTCAAGTTGCCAGCCGTGAGTGGCTCGTCCGGTCATCTTGTGGTCGAGCGCTTGAAAGAAAGTGGTCAAGAGCCGGACTACCCTGGAAAAGTGTTCGCAGATCCTGATCTGGAATATGCCGAAGCGGTTCAAGCCTTCATACAGGCATCTCAACCGTTGTCTGGCCCACGCAGAACAACCGGCGTAGTTGAGAACCAGTCTCAACGGGCAGAAATCCAGCAACTTCGCCGAGAAGAAGCCGAATTATGCGCTGAACGGCACCGCTTACGCCAACACCGCAAACTGGAAGATACAGCCTGGAAAGCGACCTGGCAGCAATATCGTGAAAAGCCAGCGGATAGAGCGTCTGCGCAACCTAAATTGCGTGCCCGCTGGGGTTCTCGTAAACAACAAGCTGAACTTCGGCGAGGCTTGCGGGAACAGCGTCAGCAGCAACTGGCAGTGCGCCAGCAGGAAGACGAGCAATGGCGCTTTGCCAGACAAAACCTGAGAGAACGGCTGACTTTGCTTCCAATTGTCACAGCTTGGATCGCAGTTTTGGTCGTGACAGACAACTGCACTCGGCAATGTCTGGGATTGCCGCTTTTCGTAGCTGGTTCGCATGTCACATCTGAAATGGTTGTCGCAGCCTTACGTGTTTTGTTGCCTGCAAATTTACAGTTCTTGATTTCGGATCGAGGCGTACACTTTACTGCTCAAGCCTTTCAGCAGTTGGCCGTTGAGACCAACTTTATCCACGTGGTCATCGCTCGTCATCGCCCACAGTCGAATGGGATCGCCGAGCGCTTTGTCCGAACGATCAAAGAATGGCTGGCTGACAAAGTCTGGTCGTCTGACCAAGAATTACTGGAATTGTTGCGCCTATTATTGCTCGAGTACAACGATCGCCCCCATCAGGGATTACCCAGCCCGGGCTTATCCCCCAATGAATTCGCAAAACGACTCTGGCTTATGTAACCGATAGTGTTCAAGCTTTCTATGACTAATACAAATATAGATCTGAAGATGCTATTTATATGGATGTTAGGACTTGGACAGCAGAGATGGAGGCAGAGGCAAAAAGTCTTCAAGAAGATTTGGGTATCCTGA
>Ga0209285_10000410_pt1 | contig 14780 bp, 15 predicted proteins | sample PPLLak3March2015_2_FD_187249 | JGI IMG/M metagenome (GOLD analysis project Ga0209285, IMG submission 187249) | Freshwater sediment microbial communities from Prairie Pothole Lake near Jamestown, North Dakota, USA - PPLs Lake P8 Core (3) Depth... | ecosystem: Environmental > Aquatic > Freshwater... | reverse complement strand
CGAGCCGTCCACACCCTGGATGCGTTCTTGTGGGGCGGGGAATTGCTGGGGGAGGAGAATTTACCAGATCAAGGTCCGGCAGTGTTCATTGCCAACCACCTGGGTCCACTCGGGCCGATTGGATGTGTGTGTTCGATCCCGTTGCGGATGTATTTCTGGGCGATCGGGGATATGCTGGACAAGGAACTGGCCCCGGATTACCTGAGACAAGATTTCGTCGAACCGCGCCTGAGGCTGAAAATGCCGCTCAGCCTCAAGTTTTCCAGGGCGTTATCCAGGATCACTGTACCCATGCTGTGTTCACTGGGCTGCATCCCCATCCATCGCGGCGATTACGATGGGTTGAACGAAACCTTGAAGATCAGCCTGGACTGGCTCTTGCAGGATAAATGCCTCCTGGTGTTCCCGGAGAATGCAAGCGTGGGGGAAGACACAATGCTCCACATCCACCCCTTCCAGAAAACAGTTTTCCGGCTGGGTGAAATGTACTACGAGCAGCAACGCAAGCGGTTGAAATTCTATCCCGTGGCCATCCATGAATCCCGCAAGGTGATGGTTGGAAAGCCATATTTATACAATCCTTTAAATGTGCTCGCCCATGAACGGCTGCGCCTGAAAGACCTGGTGGAAGCAAGTGTTCGTAAAATGTATGCTGAGATGGATAATGGAGACTTGACTGGCCTTTTGACGCCAGCGAGAAAGTTTTAATCACACAATAAAAGGAGAACCATGCCTGCCAACAAACGTCCCATCACCGCGGAAGATCTTTACCGCATCGATCTCATCTTCGAACCCCGCCTCTCACCGGACGGCAGATCCGTCATCTACCGCCAGCAGCGGGTGGACCGCAAAACTGAAAAGAAATATTCCAACCTATGGATGGTTCCAACAGAAGGCGGTTCGCCTGTACAATTCACACACGGCGACCAGAATGATGGCATGCCGCGCTGGTCGCCGGATGGGAAGCAAATCGCCTTCCTCTCAAACCGGGCCGACAGGGAAAAACCTGCCCAGGTTTTCATCATCCCGTTCGGCGGCGGTGAAGCCCGCAAGCTGACCGACATCGAGGGCGAGATCGGCGAACTCTCCTGGTCGCCGGATGGCCGCAGGTTGCTCTGCACCGTCCGCAAGGAAGATCCGGAAGCCCTCGAGCGTGAGAAGGATGAGCAGAAGAAGAAACTGGGTGTGGTCGTCCGCCACTACGACCGCCTGTTCTACAAGCTGGATGGCTATGGCTACCTGCCCCACGAGCGCACCCACATCTGGCTGGTGGATGCCCGCACCGGCAAAGCCCGCCAGCTCACCGACCACCCCGTCTGGGATGAAACCAACCCTGCCTTCTCACCAGATGGCAAAGTGATTGCCTTCGTTTCCAACCACACGCCTGATCCGGACCTGCGGCCGGATGCCATCGATCTTTTCGTGATGCCCCTGCCCGCCGGAACAACGGATGTGGCTGAACCGCGCAAGATCAAGACCCCGCCCGGCTGGAAAGGCCAGCCATCCTTCTCACCTGATGGAAAATGGATTGCCTACTTCGGGCAGGAGGGTGAAGGCCTGGCTTACAAGAACAATACCCTGTGGATCGTCCCGGCCAGCGGATCCAAACCGCCCAGGTGTCTGACGGAGAAATGTGATTTTCACATCTCGCCGACGGTTATCAACGACTGTGGCCAGCCGGAGATGATGCCGCCCGTTTGGTCGAACGATGGCAAATCCATTTACTTCCCGGTTGCACGGCATGGCAGTTCGCTCCTCAAGCGCATCTCCATTGAGGGTGACGATTTACAGGATGTAGTCGGTGAGGGCGGTGTGATCGGTTCCTTCTCGTTTGACAGGGCTCAAACCAAAGTCGCCTACTTCTTCGGACAGATGCACGACCCTGGACAAGTGTACGTGCGCGAACTGGGTTCAGGCCGCACCCGCCACCTGACGCGCGTTAACCGCGACCTGTTCAACAGCCTGGATCTGGGCTCGGTGGAGGAGACCTGGTTCAAGGGTCCGGATGGCAACGATCTGCAGGGCTGGATCCTGTTCCCGCCCGGGTGCAACCCGAGGAAGAAATATCCATCCATCATGGAAATCCACGGCGGCCCGCTGACCCAGTATGGCAAATTCTTCATGCATGAGTTCTATTACCTGGCCTCGAAGGGGTTTGTGATCTACTTCTGCAACCCGCGCGGCGGGCAGGGCTATGGCGAGGCACATGCCAAGGAAATCTGGGGCGCCTGGGGCACCGCCGATTACGCCGACCTGATGGCTTGGGCCGATTTCATCTCCCAAAAGCCGTATATCGATACCAAACGGATGGGGGTGACCGGCGGCTCGTATGGCGGCTACATGACCATCTGGATCATCGGCCATACCGAACGCTTCAAGGCTGCCGTCACCCAGCGCTGTGTAAGCAACTTCATCAGTGAGTGGGGTTCCAGCGACCTGAACTGGACCTTCGAATACGAAGTGGACGCAGAACCACCCTACAAGGATTTCAAGAAATGGTGGGAGATGTCGCCGATTGCCTACATCGGGAATGCCAAAACCCCCACCCTGGTCATCCACAACGAAGGCGACCTGCGCTGCCCGATCGAACAGGGGGAGCAGGTTTTTGTCGCCCTGAAACGCCTGGGCGTGGAGAGCGAATTCGTGCGTTTCCCGGATGAATTCCACGGCCTGTCGCGCACCGGCCGCACCGACCGCCGGATCGCCCGCCTGAACCACATCTTGCGGTGGTTTGAGAAGCATTTGAAATAGGGTCTAAACCTTTCAGTTTTGTACTTGACACGCAATTGCTACCATGATAACCTTGCGCCCGTCAAATGCCCGGCCTGGCCGGAAAGTCTGCGGCACCGGGCAAAATTCAATCAGCAGGAGTAAGGTAAGATGTCAGATCGTATCACTGGAACCGTCAAGTGGTTCAACGCAACCAAAGGCTATGGCTTTATTGGCCGCGATGATGGCGAGGGCGAGGATGTGTTCGTTCACTTCTCTGCTATTCAGATGGAAGGCTATAAGCGCCTCGAACCCGAACAGAAGGTCGAGTTCTCTGTCGAGCAGGGACCCAAGGGCTTGCAGGCAGCGAACGTTACTCTTCTATAACCCAACAACCAAATGAAAACGAACCAGGTTCAGCAAAGAACCTGGTTTCTGTTTTAACCCAACCAACGTTGCTTGCACCATAAAAAGGTATCTTCTCAAAAGAAGGGGAAAGTTGGGGGGTGTGCGGGCGGCTCCGCCGCCTGCACACCCCCCAATCCCCCATTTCTTGAGAGGTTACATAAAAATGACTATTCTCGTCCATTTGGGCCACTAATCGGATTCCAATTTTGTGGCATAATCAGAACACTTTATGTCCATTGCAGATTTCTTTTCCCCTGAACGCAGCCGTCGGAAAGCCCTGGCCAGCGGACATGTTGTTCCAGAATCATCTCGCTGCGTGCAGTGTGGGATTTGTACTTATAACTGTCCCATCGGCATCGATGTGCGCCGGCATGTCTGGCTCGACCAGCCTGTCGAAGACTCCCACTGCCTGACCTGTGGGGATTGCATCCTCCGCTGCCCGCGCGGGGTGCTGCGCTTCGAGAAAACCGGATTGTTCACGGGGGGAAAGCCATGAGCCGTTTTATCATCGTCGGATCAGGCGTGGCCGGCATTAGCGCCATCCAGGCCATCCGTTCCATAGATCAGGTGTCCGAGATCATCCTGATCAGCGATGACCCGCACGGCTTCTATTCCCGGCCCGGCCTGGCTTATTACCTGAACGGGGAAGTTCCTGAGAAACAGCTTTACATCTTCTCCGAGCAGGATTGGAAACGATTGAAGATCCGCTATGTGCGCGGGCGGGTGACGCGCCTCGATCCGCAGGCGCACCAGCTCGGGCTGTCATCAGGTGAAACCCTGGCTTACGATCGCCTGCTTCTGGCGCTTGGCGCATCCGCAATCCCCCTGGATATTCCCGGGGCAGATGCCGAGGGTGTCATCACGCTGGATAATCTGGAGGATTCGCGCCGCATCCTGAATCTGGCCCGGCGTGGAAAAAGTGCTGTGGTGATTGGCGGTGGAATCACCGCCCTCGAACTGGCTGAAGGGCTGGCCGCCCGGCATGTCAGGGTACACTATCTCCTGCGCGGCGAACGTTATTGGGCGAATGTGCTGGATGAAACAGAATCGCGCATCATCGAACATCGCTTGCAGGAAGAAGGCATCACCCTCCATTACCAGACCGAGCTTGCCCAGATCCTGGCGCGCGGGAAGCGGGTTGCCGGCATCCGGACAACGAAAGGCAAAACCATGCGCTGTCACCTGGTGGCAGTTGCAGTCGGCATCCGGCCGCGCATTGAGCTGGCCAAGGCGGCCGGTCTCGATGTAGACCGGGGCGTGCTGGTCAACGAATACCTCCGGACCAGCCAGCCGGATATCTTCGCCGCCGGCGACCTGGCCCAGGTGTTTGACCCGGTCAGCGGTCGGGCTGTACTGGACAGCCTGTGGGGTCCGGCGCGCGGGCAGGGACATACGGCTGGCCTGAATATGGCTGGCCAAATTACGATTTACCAAAAACCCATCCCCTACAATGTGACCAAGCTGGCAGGCCTGACCACCACCATTATCGGGAATGTTGGCAGTGGACGGAACGATGACCTGGTCAGCATTGTGCGGGGCGAGAGCGAGGCCTGGCATATGCTGCCCAATACCATCGTGACAGATGAGCGATTGGATGTCAACCGCCTGCGCCTGCTCGTCGGAGAACGAACGCTGGTTGGAGCCCTGGTGATGGGCAACCAGGCGCTCTCGCGTCCGCTGCAGGAGCTGGTGACTGCTGGCGCGGATATCTCATCCATCCGTGATCAACTGCTGGTTCCAGGCGCATCCCTTGGACAGACGGTTCTGGATTTTTGGAAGCAATGGAGGTAACTTCTCAATAAATAGGGGAAAATGGGGTGTTTGGGCAGCGAAGCCGCCCAAACACCCCCCGCCCCCCAAGTTATTGAGATGATACCAATGGAGTGCTCATGCGCAATAACAAGGAAATCTGGTTGTCGCTGGTTGCGGCTATCATCATCACTGGCATATATGCATTCGTTACCTTCTGGTTCCGCCAGATTCCGGCCGCCAGCGGCTTCTTCGGTCACATGATCGGTGTGGTGGGCTTCCTGTTGATGCTGCTCACGGAAATCCTGTACTCCCTGCGCAAGCGCAGCCGCAAGGCACGCTGGGGGCGCATGTCGGAATGGCTGCAATTTCACATCTTCACTGGGCTGGTTGGGCCTTACATGGTGCTACTGCATACCTCCTGGAAGTTCAACGGCCTGGCGGGCGCGGTGACCGTTCTGACCGTGATCATCGTGGTCAGCGGGTTTATTGGCCGCTACATATACACCCTCGTTCCACGCAATTTGGAAGGGCTCGAAATCGGGGAACCAGCCTCCCCGCAGCAAGCCGCCGCCCTGGCCCGCGCCCGGCGCTTGCTCTCTCTTTGGCACGCCATCCACGTCCCCATCGGGATGGCTTTGTTCACCGCCGCTTTCATCCACATTGGCGGTGCCCTCTATTATGCAACATTGTTAAAGTAGGCCCAGCATGAATAACCGTCTCGGCTGCCTGACCGGAAGCGGGATCATTGCCGCAATCCTCACAACCCTGATCGTCACTGGCATCACACTGGTACAGGGCGGGGTGCTGTTCAACCCCGGTGCGTTGAACGCACAAGCCGGGGAAGCCCTCGGCGGTGTCCATTCTCATGCAGAATTGACCAACCAGTGCAAGGCCTGCCATATCGCTTTCTGGGAAGTGGATAAAATGGCAGATCGCTGCCTGGCCTGCCACACGGCGATTTCCATCGAGTTGGCTGACCCGCACAGTTTGCATGGCGTGGTATCCCGGAATTATTCCAATCTATCCTGCCGGGATTGTCACACAGACCATAACGGTCCAAACGGCGTTCTCACGGATATGGATGTGAACACCTTTCCGCATGAGGCTCTGGGTTATGCGCTCAGCGGACACCAACGCTTAGGTACCGGAGTATCATTCCAATGCGGCGACTGCCACAGCGACAACCATTACTCCCCGTTCGATCAATCCGTCTGTGAAACCTGCCATCGCCAGCTCGATGCCACTTTCACTGTTGCCCACACCCTGACTTTTGGGAAGGATTGCCTGGCCTGTCACGATGGGGTGGATACGTACGGGGATGATTTCGACCACAACACCTTCCCCTTCCCATTGACCGGAAAACATGTGGATGCAGATTGCTCCCAATGCCACCTCTCGGCACGCTCCATCCCGGACATGCAAGCTGCTCCCGTTGATTGTTTTTCCTGCCACGCCGAAGATGACCCTCACCAGGGTCGCTTTGGCCCCGATTGCGCCGCCTGCCATACCTCCGCCGGCTGGAAACCTGCCCAATTCGATCACAACCTGGCCGCTTTCAAATTGGAAGGCAAACATGCCGATGTTGCCTGCGAGGATTGCCACAAGGATGGCATATACAAAGGCACACCGGTCGATTGTTACGCATGCCATGCAGAGGATGATGCACACGATGGAGAATATGGCACCGCCTGTAATGCCTGTCATACATCCTCGGGCTGGCTCCCGGCCACATTTGATCATTCACTGTCCAATTTCCCGCTGGATGGGGCACATGCAGGCTTGGAATGTACTCAATGCCATGTGAACAATATCTTTGCAGGCACATCCACGGCTTGCGTTGCCTGCCATCAAGACCCGCCATTCCACATTGGCTTGTTTGGAACCGAGTGCCAATCCTGCCATACGACCAGCGCCTGGGTACCTGCGCGCTATGACCGGAATCATCCCTTCCCTGTCAACCATGGCCAGGCAACCACCTGTCGCGACTGCCATCCACTTCACTCTCCGCATGGACATGCTTCACTTGTCATGCCCAGGCCGAGATGCAGAACAAACATTCGGAGGAAGGGATCGCCGATTTCTCGGATTGCCTGCGCTGCCATCCCACCGGCCAGGAGGGCGAGGGGGATGGAGGCGATGATTGACGCCTTCGATCAAAACGCCCCTGGTTTGGGAGGCCAGGGGCGTTTTTCATTTCATCCAGGGCAATATCTTGAGAATCACGCAGTTGGCTGCGATTCTGTTTCTTTCTTCTGGTTTTGCTCGATATTCATGATCGCCGGGATGAAAAAAGCCACAACCGTGGCAAGGATACAGATGCTCCCACCGATCACATACCAGAACCGGATTCCCAGCCAATCCGCCACCGGCCCGGCCACCATCATGCTGAGTGGCATCATGGCTGTTGCACCCGCGCCGATCAATGAAAATACCCGTCCCTGCATTTCAGGAGCAATGGCTGATTGAAAAATGGCATGCAGTGGACCATTGGCGAAAACCTGGGTAAATCCCAGCACAAAGTTTGCGATCAACAACAGGTAGAACATATTCGCAGGCGCCAGGCCGGTCAGGATGACACCCAAACCGATCCCGATCACGCCGCAAAAGGAGGTGATGATCCGGCGCTTGAACCCGCCCCAGGCGCTCAGGATCACCCCACCCACGATGATTCCGATACCGAAAACAGATTCAACCCAGCCTAATTCAGCCGCCCCGCCATTGAAAACCTTGGTAATAACCAATGGCAATAGGGCAGAACTTGGGCTGAGCAAGAAGTTGAGCATCATTGCCAGCAAGATCAAACCCAGCAAGCCCGGCCAGCGGACAACATACCGGAATCCATCCCCCAGGTCCTGCCAGTAACTGGTTCGCCTGGCAACCCCGTTCGCCTGGTCGATCTGGCGCTGGGGCTGGGGGATGCTGATGAACAACAAGGGAATGACAGCCAGCGCAGCCGTGACGATGTCGACAGCCAGCACGCCCTGGGTGGGTATCAGGCTGATCAGCAACGCGCCCAGAGGCGGTGCAAATATGGTCACCAGCCCTTGCAAGGTTTGGTTCATGCCAGCAATGCGGGCAAGGTGCTGGTTGGGGACCATCAGGGAAGTCGAGGAGGTCATGGCCGGGTGATGGAACGCGCCTCCCAGTGAGCGGACGAACATCAATACGAAGATATGCCAGACTTGGACTATTCCCAGAGCAAACAAAGCCATCAGTAAAGCAGTCGCCAATGCAATCGATGTATCCGCCACGATCATGATGGCACGGCGGTTCCAGCGGTCCACCAGAGCACCGACGAACGGCCCGAGGAAGATCTGGGGCAGGAGCGCCACCAGCGTGGCGCTGGCCAGGATGGTAGCGGAACCGGTCTCACGCGTCAGGTACCAGACCAGGGCAAACTGCACCAGGGATGAGCCGACCAGGGAAAGTGCCTGCCCACTCCAGATGGTGAAGAACTTCGGCTTCCAGTTGGATTGGAATTTAGATGGTGTTATGGATGAAGTTGTCATGCAGTTCTCCAATACAGGATTTCTCTATTGTATGCAGGCTGGCCATCCTGTCGATACTTCTTTGGGATAGTTTTTTAGTTGCAACAGGATTACTTCATCCGGTCTGATAAAGCTTGCTTGACTGCATCACTGGCAACAAAAATTCCGCGCACTTGAACCGACTCGATGACCTCTGCGGCCAACTCCGGGGAAATATCGTCTGCCAGGGTTAGCATCCCCACCACCGTGAATTTGAGCTTGTCACCTTTGGTTTTAAGGCGTTCGAGATCCTTGCAGCTGTATCCAAATACACCAATGCCGTAAGAATGTCGTGTCACCGATTGCTGGATCTCCAGGCTATGCTTATCCAGCAGGTTGCGGATGGCAGTGCGGATGAAATCGGTGCGGTTGGAATAGAGGCCTTCCTGCACCAGCAGGTCGACCTTGCCCAGGTCGACAGCGGACATGTTGATGGTGATCTTTTCCGTGTCAGGCATTTCAATTCTCCTTCTGAATGTAATTTTCGACCTGCTCGACCTCGACCTGCCAGAGAGCCCTGGCCATGTAGGGATGGAAGCCCAGCTCGGTGTTGATCTTGAGCATGGCGGCGTTCGAATCAGCGTTGCCAGTGCGAACATACTTGATCTCGGGGTGTTCCTTCAAGACCTTATCGAGCATGGCGGCCTTGAGCCAGCGCCCGATGCCTTTGCCCCGGTATTCGGGGAAGACGCCAGTCATATCCTGAAGAAGAACCTGCGGGCGGTTGGGATTCCAGATCGTCTCGGTGTAACCGACGAACTTGCCGGTCGCCTTTTCGATGGCGTAGAAGGTCCAGCGCTGGCTGCCGCGGGCGAAGATCTGCTGCTCGGCCTGGCGTAACTGTTCGGGTGTTGTGTGCATCTCTTCGATCTCGAGGTCGCCGAACGGTTGCTGGTTGGTCACTTCGACAAGCTGGACGATGGCGGCGAGCTGCTCCTCGGGGTAGGAGCCCTCCCACAGGCCGAGTTCGAAACCAGGAGCGCGTTCGGCTGCCTGGTCGATCCATTTCCGGATCAGGCCGCGGTCGAGGTCGGCGATACGCAGTTGGTTGATGTGCGTCTCCAGGCCCTTCTGCGCGCCGATGTGCTGCATAAAGGCTTCCCCGCCCGGGATTCGATCGACGGTTTCGGCGAGGAGCAGCCTTCGGTTATCGAGGCGGGCGGCCTCGGTGACCAGGGCCAGCAGCCTGCGGCCCAGCCCATTCCGGCGGTAGTCGGTATCTACGCTGATATCGATCTGGGTCAGGTGCTTGTTCTCTTCGAGGTGCAACAGGGCGACGTCACCCTGGGCGATGAGTTCGGCACCGTTCCAAGCGGCCCACATCCGCACCTCTACATAGGCGGGGATGTTCTGCAAATTCTGGATCGATTCCTCGAGCAGGATGGGAGGATCGTCTGGCAGGCGCTCGCAGCGCAGACGGTTATTGTGCCGGTTGAGGGCATCGTATTCGGCCTGGCTGGCCTCCTTCACGTTGAACGGGCGGATCTCAATGGCGGATCGGGTCATATTGTCTCCAAACCATCCATATGGATGGTATACAGATGGTGTATGGCGTATTATACGCATTCTTTCTTCCATGTCAAGGGGATTTCCCCCAAATTTCCTACCAACCAGACGTATCCGTACGATGAAGACTACGTCACAGTAGGTGTATTTACAATTCCAACAAGGAGTAAAAAATGAAAAAGTTGATGATCGTAGTTGTTGCACTGGCATTGCTGGCCGTGGCAGTTGTACCTGTTGCGGCCAAAGGCGGCGGGAATGGTGGGAACGGTAGCACCCAGCAGCAGGCTCCGCGCGGCACGTTCGCCATCACCGGTAAGATCGTCGCCATCGACGCTGTTAACCGAACCGTCACGGTCAAAGTTCTGCGCGGCAACAAACTGGTGCAGCCATTCCTCAACCAGGAAGTCCTCATTACGACAACGCTCAAGACCCGTTTCCTGTACAAAGCAAGCGCCACAGCAACCGCCACCGTGATCGCATTCGAGGATCTTAAGATCGGTGATTCCATCAGTGTAAACGGTACAGTAGCCAACAACACCTGGACCGCCACACGCATCACCGTGGGAGCCAGCCTGTCCTGCCTGCCATAGCGCTCTCCTTTTCTTGGCTCTCTGGGAGTTGCCGTGATGGATGGAAAGATATGGGGGTATGGGGCGGGCTTCGCCCGCCCCATACCCCCAATTTCCTTCCTCTTCCGGCGATTCCCAGAGAACCTTTTTTTGAAACACGATCTGGATACAGAACCTCCGAGAGTATCCTCTCGGAGGTTCTGTATTACAAGCGACAGGGCTGGCGAAGCCCTGCGGGAAATTATTTACCCAATTTGGATTTGAAGGCGGCCGTCAACGCGGGGATGATTTGGTACAGGTCACCCACCACACCATAGCGCGCCACCTTGAAGATGGGTGCCTCGGCATCCTTGTTGATGGCAACGATCATCTTGCTGGTGCGCATCCCGGCCAGATGCTGGATGGCGCCCGAGATGCCGCAGGCAATGTACAGGTCCGGCGAGACCACCTTGCCGGTCTGCCCAACCTGGTGCATATAGGGGACATAGCCCGCATCCACTGCAGCACGCGAGGCACCGACCGCCGCGCCAAGCACGGCAGCCAGATCTTTTACCAATGCAAAGCCTTGCTGGGCGCGCCAGATCTCAGTCTGTTTCTCGTCCAGTCCACCCGGCGGGGTCAGTGTGGGGTTATTCGATACACCACGCCCACCAGAGACGATTACGCCCGCATCGATCAAGGATACACCGCCCTCGGTGGTGGCATAACCTTCCACGTTTGTCAGGGCTTCGACTTTAGCCGCCACTTTCGTAGGAGTGCCGGATTTCCCGGTATCCGCAGCTGGTTTAGGGAAGGCACGCCCGCGCAGGGTTGCAATCTGCGGCGAGGCCGAACAGGTTTCCTTCGTCAGCAGCTTGCCGGCGTAGATCGGGCGCGTGGCCACGATCCGGTCACCTTGGAGTTCCAGAGCGGTCACATCCACCATCACGCCTGTCTTCAGATCCATGGCAACCATGCCAGCCATTTCGCGGCAGCGCGTGGTGGTTGGGAACAGGATGGCATCCGGTTTGTGCTCGGCAGCCAGGCTCGAGAGCGTAGAGGCATAGGCCTCAGAGCGATAGTCAGCCAGTGCAGGATCATCCGCCAGAAACACTTCATCAGCGCCATAGGTGAAAGCTGTTTTCGCCAACGCTTCAACACCGGAGCCAAATACAAGTGCTGTGACGGTGCCGAGTGTTTTTCCGGCACCAATGGCTTCCCAGGAAGCTGGAAGGACTTGGCCCTTAAAGTGGTCAACATATACCCAGGTTTTCATAAGATTTTCTCCGCCAGGATCTTATCCGCCAGTTTTTCGGCAATCTCTTGCGGACTGCCGCCGCCGATCACCTCACAAGTGACTTCGCGGCTGGGCGGGTTCATTACTTCCGGCCAGGAGATGACCGTTGCCGGGGCAACCATGCCCAGGTCCCCCAGCGACCAGGCCGGGATTTCGGCCCGGGAGGCTTTGCGAATGCCCATGAAGGAAGGATAGCGCGGCTCGCCAAAATCCTTGACTAGGCTGAAGACAGCTGGGAGTTTGGCTGTGACGATTTGCCGGCCTTCCTCGATGGCACGCTCGACCCGCACATTGCCTCCATCGACCTTGATGACGGCTGAAAGGGTCAGCGCCGGCCAGCCCAGCAACCGGGCCGTCTGGGAGGGCGTGATGCCGGAATCACCATCGATGGCCTGGCGTCCAAAGAAGGCCATGTCCACACCGCCGGCTTTCCGGATGGCTGCGGCCAGCACCTGGGCCGCGGCCTGCGTATCCAGGTTCGCCAGCGCAGGATCGGAGATCAGGATGGCATCATCGGCGCCCATCGCCAGGGCATGCTTGATGGCTTCCTTGGCGCTTTCACCGCCGATGCTGATGGCGGTCACGGTCCCGCCCAGGGCTTCCTTCTGCTGGAGCGCCGCTTCGACAGCGTACTCGTCCCAGGGATTGATGACCAGTGGGGCATCGCCCCAACTGACCTTGCCGCCTTCGACGACCACCTTGGCCGCCGAGTCGGGCACTTGCTTGATACAGACGATGATTTTCAAGGGAACCTCCTCTCAATTCTTGGCAAATTATGGAATGTCAAAACCTATTTCTGCCATGCTTCGGCATCATAGGCGGGTAATTCACACCGCAGGGCCTTATCCTTGCGCTCACCCAGTGCATACCCGGCCTGGATGAGAACCTGGATCTCGCTGCTACCTTCGTAAATCACTGCGCCCTTGGCATTGCGCAGGTAACGCTCCATATCATATTCATCACTGAATCCATAGGCGCCATGGATCTGGATAGCCTGGTTGGCCGCCTCGAACGAAGCTTCGGTCGCAAACTTCTTGCAGTAGGTTGTTTGCAAAGTGGAGCGCCTGCCCTGGTTCTTCATCCAGCCAACCTGTAAATATAAAAGCCGGGCGATCTCGTGATCTTGTGCCATTTTGGCGATCTTTTCCTGGATCATCTGATGTTCGCCAATTGGTTTGCCAAAGGTGGTGCGCTCGCGGGCATACTTGACGCTGGATTCCAGTGCAGCGCGGATCAACCCGGTCGCGCCTGCACCGACAGTGTAACGCCCACTGTCGAATGCAGACATGGTGATCTTGAACCCCTCCCCCTCTTCGCCAATGCGGTTCGCAACCGGGACGCGCACATCCTGGAAGTTGATCCAGCCGGTCGAACCGGCGCGGACGCCCAGCTTGCCGTGGATATCGCCGCGCGTGACACCCGGGCTGTGGAGGTTCACCAAGAAGGTGGTCAGCCCGTCGGTTGGCCGCGCAGGATTAGGATCTGTACGCACCGTGATCATGGCGAAGTCAGCCTTGCTGGCCAGCGAGATCCACATCTTCTCGCCGTTCAGGATATAGTGGTTGCCATCCCGTTTGGCATGGGTACGCATTGCAGCCACATCCGAACCCATACCGGGTTCGGTAAACGCGCCGCAGCCGAACTTCTCACCTTTGGCGAGTGGGATCAGGAATTCCTGTTTCTGCTCTTCCGTCCCCCATTGGAGCAAGGTCATGCCGCACAAGCCGACATGCACCGACATGACCACCCGCAGGGCGGTATCCACCGCTTCCAATTCTTCGCAGGCCAGCCCGAGGGAGATGTAATCCATGCCCTGGCCGCCATAGCACACCGGGAAGCAGATGCCCAGGATCCCCAATTCTCCCATGCGCGGCAGCATCCAGGGGATGGCCTCCTGCTTGCGGTCGAACTCTTTGATGACGGGTGCGACTTCCTTCGTGGCGAAATCCCGCACCATCTTCTGTACCATGGTATGTTCCTGGGTGAGATCGAAATCCATGTGATGCCTCTGCCCCCTTATTATATCAAACCTACCTACCGTTCGGTAGGGAAAATCACAAAAACAAAACCCGGCCGCTTTACGGATCGGCCGGGTCAATGGAGATGGGTATTTACATCGGTCATCGATGTTCAACACCCATGTTGCTCAGTTCGTCCGCATTGTACTGGGAGATGAACAACTCTGCCCCAGCCAGGACGATGAGCGGCACCGCGATCAGGATGGCGATGACGTACATAGGCAATCTCCTTTCTTATTTACTATATTAACGAATTTCGAAGGAAAAAGATACATCATCTTACAAAACCGAAAGTACTATGGGTTTACAGATCTGAAATGCGACAAACAGGCACTCCAACAACCCTTCTGACTCCCTTCCGCTTCGAGGTTGACAAATCACCTGTTTGGGATAAAATACAACCCGCCAGCCGAAGTGCTGGCACTGAACTTGCCGAAGTGGCGGAATTGGCAGACGCGCTACGTTCAGGGCGTAGTGGGGGTTCCCCCGTGAGGGTTCAAATCCCTCCTTCGGCACACAAACCCGCTTTTCGCGGGTTTGTTCTTTTAAGTGAACCTCATCAAAGCACCTAAGATCATAAATGATATATTCGTAATCGTGATTTTTTTGTAATATTTATTGCAATTTGGTATGTACTTGACAAAAATAATTTTCGAATCTACACTAAGTCAGCACATTTACTGCTGAATGTAAATTGCGAATTTCCAAGGAGGTTCTTATGAGTCAAGAGTTGTTCGAGTCCATGGCCCAGAGCATCATCGACGGTGACTCGGATGTTGCCGTGGAATTGGCCAACAAAGCCATCGCAGCTGGCGTCGATCCCCTGGCAGCCATCACAGATGGTTTCGTCAGGGGCGTCAACCAGGTCGGTGAATCCTTCGCACGCGGCGAGGCCTTCCTGCCCGAACTGGTCATGGCCGGCGAAGCCATGAAGGCTGCCGTTGCCACCCTGGAGCCCGAGATGCAGAAACGCGGCACCCAACGCCAGATGCTGGGAAAGGTGGTGCTGGCCACG
>Ga0209285_10000407_pt1 | contig 14857 bp, 7 predicted proteins | sample PPLLak3March2015_2_FD_187249 | JGI IMG/M metagenome (GOLD analysis project Ga0209285, IMG submission 187249) | Freshwater sediment microbial communities from Prairie Pothole Lake near Jamestown, North Dakota, USA - PPLs Lake P8 Core (3) Depth... | ecosystem: Environmental > Aquatic > Freshwater... | reverse complement strand
ATTGAACATCGATAGCTCCCATAACACGATCACCAACGCGTAACGGAATGGCTGCTTCTGCACGAGTTTCGGGCAGTAGGGGATTTATTTTATGGATTGGATCAATGGCGGTATTATTAACAACCAGGTATTCCCCAGTTTGGGTCACTGTTCCTACGATAGATTGTGAGCCAACAGCCAGATAGTGGTTACGCCGTTTCATCTCGATACCAGCATCGCCTGTCGCAGATTCCAGGATGGCCTTGAAGCCCGTTTCTTCGATGATGAAGATGGAAACATGGTAGAAGCTAAAACGGTCTCGGATCAAGCTCACGGCGCGGCCGAAGAGTTTATCTCTATCTAGAGTAGATGTGATCAGGCGGCCAATTTCAGCAGAAATTGACAGATATTCGTTTTGGCGTTGGAGCGTTTCCTCAAACTGCTTACGCTCTGTAATATCCGAATGAACCGCCAAGAAGCCGATTATTTCCCCACGTTCATCAAGGATTGGGCTATTTGTGGCTGCAATAGGAATAATCCTGCCATCTCTGGTTCTATTGATAATCTCACCAGAGATTGTATGTTTACTGAGCAGATCACCCCAGAAAGATGTGTATTGCTCTGTCGGTATCAAACCCGACTTGATAATCCGTGGTGTTTTCCCCAAGGCTTCTTCTGCTGTGTAACCGTAAATTTTTGTAAAACCTGCATTAATATATTGTATGTTGCCGTTTATATCCGTAATGAAAACAGCGCTATCTGTATTCTCGATGCCAAGTTTGAATTTCAGCAACTGTTCTTCGGCTTGTTTTCGCTCTGTAATATCCTGAGATGAACCAACAATTTTTGTGTACTCGCCTCGTTCATCTCGAACAATTGTGTATGTATTTTCAACCCAAATAATCTTCCCGCCCTTTGATCTAAAACGGGCTTCTTGAGACAATTTACCTTTCTCGGGGTTATCAAACAGCTCCTGTATGCTCGTCAGGATTGAGCGGATATCATCCTTTACGACAAATTTTCGCAATATGCTGCGCAAAGGGAATCTGTTACCACCTTCTTGCTCTGAAGTGGTTTCCACCAGTGCAAACATCTCGTTGGTAATTGTGATAATCCCCGTTGGCATATCATATTCGAAGTACCCCATTCGGCCAATGCGTAAAGCTTCTGTTAATTGTTCGCGGTTTCTATTGGTTTCTTCAAACAGCCGAACTTTCTGGATGGCGGTTGCGGTCTGGATGCTGATGGTTTCCAATAATCTCGTTTCACGTTCAGAAAGAACGCGTTCGGAATCTGCAAATTCCAGGCTGAAAACTCCTAGCACATCAAAACCTAACAGAATTGGGGCGAGATAAACGCTTTGGGTTTCATCCGCCATCATTTCCATGCACATCGATCCCAATAGTGAAGTATTCGGCACATCGCGAATTACCAGTGGCATTCGATGCTCTACGATCTGTTGCATAGCGCCGTTGTCCTTGAATGGGATTGCAATGCCGATCGGGGATGGGTTGGCAGATTTGAGCGGAACACTGGCGATCCACTCTAGGGTTTCTGCATCTTTGTTCGTAAAGGCAATGCTGACATATTGAGCTTCTAATAATCGCATTACTTCTTCCGCCACCATTTCCATGCTTGTTTCGATATCCAGGAAGCCAGAAACAGTCGCAATAACACGGTTAATGGAAGCCATTTCTTCAGCCCGTTCTTGGGCTGTTTGGAATAATTGGGCGTTCTGTATGGAAATTGCAGCTTGGTTTGAAATTGCGATAAAGATATCGCGATCGTGTTCGTCGTAGGAATTTGAGCTTCTATAATTTTGAACTGCCATAACCCCCAAAACTTGTTCACCCAAGATAATTGGAACCCCAAGCCATGACTGTGCCGGTTCGCCTACATGAGGCATGCCATGCTCTTCAAGCCAGGTCGAAACTCCTTCCTTTATCAGAACTACTTCGCGTGTTTGGATGATATAACCGGTTATTCCTTGATTCGCCGGCAGCACTACGATTTCCTTATCGATTTCCGATTCAGTGGCGTTCAAAACGAAACTTACTTCTTGTTTGGCGCTATCATATAAGCCTATATAGAAGTTTGTGGTGTCAATTAACCTGGAAACACCACGGTAAACTTCATCGAGAACCTGATTCAGGCTTAATTCTGAGGCCAGTGCACGGCCCAACTCGTTAAGGGCGGCGAGTTCTTCTGCTCGGGACCGGGTTTGCTGAAAGAGGCGGGCATTCTCCATTGCCAGAGAGAGTTGATCAACAACCTGTTTGACCAGGATTTTTTCTTCATTGGACCAGCCTCGCTCCAGTGTGGGGTTTGAGATCTCCAGAATTCCCCAGTTTTCTGAATCCACCTGGATTGGGAGAGCTAGGGTGGTTGTTGATTCGAGACTCGTGATTTCTGTCAAAGTTTCGGTATCGGGGAGCGTGCCGGTCGTTCCAGCAGAGCGGATCGGTCGTTTGCGCGTTGCCGGAGAAGTCGAAGGCGGAACATCCACAGAACGCACAGAACGCTGCAGGTGCTTTTGTCCGGGCAGCGCATCGGTTGCATTCTCGGCTTCTTTTAGATCCGTGAAGAGCTGATCTAGCTTTTGTTCAATCCGTTTTTTCGACATATTCCAATAACTCCTCAGCCAGTTGGCGATATTGCAACGCGCCTCGGCTGCTCGGTTTATAAAGTGTGATGGGTACGCCAAGAATGGGACTCTCGCGAAGCTTGGTATCTACCTCAATGACGGTTTTTAGCAAACCTTTTCCAAACGTATTTTCAAGTTGCTCTTGGATGTTCCTGTGTGTCCGGTTTCGTCGATCAAACATGGTTATCAATACTAGGTAAGCAAGATCGCTGTTGGAATCAGAGCGCACCTTACGGACAAGCGTCATCATATCTCTCAGGGCATAAGCAGAAAGATATTCTGCCTGGGTAGGAATGATGAGTAATTTGGCCGCTGTCAATGCATTAATTGTGATGGCTCCTAACGAAGGAGGGCAGTCGATGATGATCAAATCATATTCCTTGAGATCTGCCCTCATGATCGCATTTTGCAGGCGGTTCACATATCCGAGTGTTGCTGGGAGCAATAGTTCGGCTTCTTCCAGGTGGCGGTTGGTTGGGATAATGTGCAGGTTATCGATGTCAGTTTTATGTATGGCTTTTTCAATAGGCTCATTTTCGAGCAACGAATTGCCGATCACTTGTTCGACTGTCGATGGGTCAAAACCAAGGGCTAATGTCAGGTTCGCTTGTGGATCAAAATCGATCAATAGAATCCGCTGTCCAAATTCAACAAGGGCAGCACCCAGGGACAATGTTGTGGTTGTTTTAGCAACACCACCTTTTCCGTTTGAGATTGCAATTGTAAAAGCCATATACACCAATCCAATCGAATAGTTAGCTGGCGAGTCAGGATGGACGAGATCCGCCCTTATTTGAAGAGGGCTTGCGGATATCGGGTGATTTGTAAGGCAGGATTTGAATTTTGTTCGTACCAAGCACTTTTTGTAATTCCTGCAACGCAGTTTCCAACATAACCTGAGGATCATTGGTGCTGCGTACTTTCGTTGTTATTTCAGATACCAGCCGTTCTCTGTGCGCACGGCGTGATGTTTCATCAAAGAGACGGGCATTTTCGGCCGCTAAGGCAACGCGCTCCACAACAGCGGTAATGATATCCATCTTGTCAGGGCTTATCTGCTTCTTGTCTGGCGAGTCGATTGCCAATGTCCCAATTGTTTCGCCGCGCAAAGTGATGGGAATTTGAATCTGAGAGGGTGGCTTTGTTTCTTTTCGAGACCGTGAAATTTTACCTTGAGTTACAATCGGGATCGCACCTTGTGCGGTGTAGCGAAAGCCGGCTATCTTTTCTTCCGTTGACACCTGGCCCCAGCCTTCACGTAAAACCTGTCTATAGACCGCTTCGGCTTCAGCCAATGAGCGTTTGGTTTGCTCGAATAGTCGCGCATTTTGAATTGCCAGGCCGACTTGATTCGCAAGAAGTGACAGAACTCGAACATCCTCCTGATCAAAAGCTTTCGGTTCAGTACTTTGTATATCCAGGGCACCGATTGTTTGATCGCCAATCTGTAGAGGCAAGGCCATTTCTGAGCGCGTACCTGGCAGATCGGGATTATCGAAGAAGGTTGCATCAACCCCTACGTCAAGAGCAATTCTAGGCCGCCTATTTGAAATTGCATGACCAACAATGCCCTGTTCGCCAATCTTCAATTGATGATGACGAGATAGCATTTTCTTTCCGCCTTTGCTGTTGGCTGCAACTAAGACAGCATAATGGTTATTGGCATCATTCAGAAAGATACCAACATGGTAGAAGCCTAATTGGGCATTTATGACTTCCGCGATCTGGGGTAACAAATCTTCCATTGATTGCAAGGAGGCGATGGAGTTGGTTATTTGGGCAATAGCCTCGAATTGGGATGCCCGACGTGCATTGCCCATATTGGCTGTCTCGAGTTCGAGGCCGCGCTGGCTGAGTTCTGCTGTAGCCTCTGCAATGCGGTTGGCGAGCCCCGCTTGTTCGTTGCGTAACGCCTGGAATACCGTATCAGCAGTATCTTGGGCTTTTATGAATTCTGACCGTATCAAACCAATGCCTCTTACAATCATGAGAGATAATAAGAGAATATAGATTCCAATTTGGAGCCATGTTCCCATATCGCTAATGGGTACATTCTGACTCCAGGGAGACAATGTTCCATTTATAAATAACCAGCCAGTTATGGCTATTGTTGCCAGGCTGATGCCAGTAGCAATCCAGCCGGCTACAGGCGAAACGATCAACGTTGTAACTGCTACCCAACCCAGGAAGAACATACTTGCACCGGCAGATATACCCGTGTCCAATAGTGTGGATAGGCTGACGGTGAATAGGACAAAGATGAAGAAACCCGCACGTAGGGTGTATGGCATCTTCAAGAATGTGAAAAGCAGGAAGATCACATATAAGCTGCCAGCAAGTACATTGAAAAGCAGGTTATTTGATGTCAATATATAGATAACAACTGCGACCAAACCAATACTTGATGTTATGTAAAGGATGCCACGTAGAAAACGCTCACGCCAACGATGATAATCGAATCTTATCGCTTCGGATGATTCCGGGCTAGTTATACTCATGCCAGTTGCCTTTCTATATCACTCGGCTTGATTGTCTTTCAATAGGATTTCCACATCCGAACCTTGCAATACACGACCGAGTTCTTCAACGGCCGTCTGCAAAACATTACGCACATTGATCGATGAACTGATTTTGGCCGTGATTTCTCCAATGGTTTGTTCTTTTGCTGCCAAACGCTGCGATTCTTCCAGCAGACGGGCGCCTTCGAGGGCAAGCGCGACACGCTCTGCTGCCGCATTGATAATATCCTTTTCTTCCTGGGTGAATTCGTTAGTTTGTTTGCCAAGGTCAACATTTAGTGTGCCAATTGTTACACCGCGCAGGGTAACTGGAACCTTGTGAAGGTTGCCCTTTTTTATCTTGGTACTCTTCTCGCGTGCAGTTAGTGTGATCGGTTCTACTCCAGCTGCGTGGGCACGATAACCTTTTGGAGCAGATATCTCTGAATATTGTTGCCACTGATTGCGAATATAGCGCTGGAAAGTAATTTCGAGCTCCTGTAGCGCTTTCTGCGATTGTTCAAACAACCGGGCATTTTCGATGGCAATTGCTACTTGGTCTGCCAATGTAGTAAGAACTTGAATATCCTCTTCTGAAAATGCATTAGGCTGGTTGCTTTGAACATCCAAAGCACCAATTACATCGTTGCCAACCATCAGAGGTAATGCCATTTCTGAGCGAGTTGAAGGCAGATCGGGATTGTCAAAGAAAACAGCATCGTCTCCTACATCCAGAGCGATACGGGCTTCTTTGTGATATACAGAATATCCAACAATCCCTTGCTGACCAACGCGCAGTTTATGGTTACGTGCCAACATTCTTTGCCCACCATCACTGTTGGCAGCCCGGAGAGCGGCAAACTCTTTTCTTTCATCCAGCAAGAAAATGCCCACATGATAGAAGCCAAATCGCTGACTGACTGTCCGGGTCACTTCCGGAAGAAGTTGATCCATACCTTTCAATGAGGCGATAGAACGGGCTACATCTGCAATTGCTTCAAGTTGTGTTGTGCGTTCCTGGTTTTTTTCCAGGCTTGTCTCAAGTTCGAATGTCCTTTCAGCTACGCGTTGTTCTAGTGAACCAACTAATTCGCGCAATTGACCAGTCATGTTATTGAATGTATTTGCCAGGGTGCCGATTTCATCGTGTGTTTCTACGCTCGCCTCAGCTGCTAGATCACCTGATGCAACCAGGCTGGCCACATTAGTTAAACGAATGATAGGTCCAGAGAAAATACGAGCTATAAGCAAAGCTGCCAATGCGACCACCATTGTAATTACAACAGCCAGAATTATGATGTTGCGCGTCTGTACATCAATAGACTGCAGGGCTTCGGCTTGAGCCTGGAGTGTAATCACATTCCAGCCCAGCCTGGTCACTGCCAGGTTGCCCGCATCATTTCCGGGAAGAGTCATCTCCGCGCGACCCGCTAGGGTGGGGTTACCCTGTAGCGAAATTTCTTGATAAGAGTTTTTTTGATTGACGAGGGTCTTGATCTCGGGGGACGCAGCGTATTGACCCAGTTCAAACGAACCATCTCCTCTTGCTCTTAGTGTGAGTATTCGGCCACCGGGCATATATATAATCGTACGGCCTGTCTCCCCAAAGAAGCCAGCAATGAGCGAATCGGTCAATGTTGTAAAGTTGACCGTGGTTCGCAAGATCCCCATGATGTTTCCGGTTCCTTTTTCTCGAACGGTTACAGCCATATTGAGCGCAACGATCTTGCTACTCTGATCGTACTCAGGTTGACCGATATAAACACCTTCCTGGTAAGCTATTTGCCACCACTCTTCGTCGGCTTGTAAATAATCAGAGGTTCGATTGGTGGATGCAATATTGACACCCTGAATGTTGGTTAAAAAAACCTCAGCATGTTGTGGGAATTGATCTCGGAAGATTCTTAGCTCGGATGAGAACCTGTTTCCAAGGATATTTGCTACCAATGGATCAGCATCATAATTTTCCGCATCAGCATCTCTCCATTGTTGGTCGAGGCTTTCGATCTCTGCCTGGCTGAGGGGGATGGCATGGCTATAAGATGTTGCAGCATCCTGCAGGGAAGTGTTCAATGCCAATACCCTAAGCAATTGGAGTTCGTGTTCGATGGCTAAACCAATCTCGGTCGCACGCGCGTTGGCTAGTTCAGCGAGATTGTTGCCAATATTTTCGGTCAGGCTCTTGCGTATTGTTTGTTGGGTAAAGAAAGCTACACTACCCACTGAGATGATTGCAATGAATACAAATACCACAATCAACTTGGTACGAATATTTCCTAAGATCGCCTGGCGAATGAAGAACGCCATTACCCCAATGATTACCAAAACAATCATCGCAACCGTAAAGCTTTGTAGAACAGAAGTGGTTATTCTGAACGGTGGATTCCATACCTCGATTGCAACAACAATTATGATGGTAAGCAATGATAGTGCAAAAGCAAATCTTCTTGATGTTCTTGGGAAAACCCAGACAATCATAAAAATGGATAGAGCAATAATATATAAGGTCACTACCAGTGCAATGCCTTTAAGAATGAGTATTGCAGCTATAGCCGGCAGCAAAATGGTGCTTTGGAGCAAATGAGCGCCAAGGACAAAGCGGCCTTTCCTGATATTTATATAGCCCACAAGGCTTACAACAAACATTCCTGCTGAAACAGGCATCAGGATTTTATCGGAGAGATCGAATATTCCCTCTTGATTGACAAACGCTTGATAAACTGAAAAACAGAAAAAGCCTAAACCAATAAGAACCATGATCGCGGCAAACCACAAGCCAGTTCTCTTGAGTTTTTCATCGTTAGGGTTATTTTGTATGCTCTTATCTATCATCGAAAATGCTCCGATAATTTTGTTCTATGGAAAAATTTCAACACAAATGATTTCCTTGTTAAGGAGAAATCATGTGGATGGCTCATCAACGCTCAGCCTAAAGGATACTTCTGATGCGCCTAATACTCTCTGCAGTTCACTGACGGTAGCAGCCATAATCTTATTGGTATCGGTTGCCTCAACAATTTTGGTGGATATTTCACTGATCAAACTTTCTTTTGCAGCGCGACGTTGAGCATCTTCAATAAGGCGGGCATTTTCTAATGCTAATGCCGTACGCTCTGCAATAGCCTGTGCGATGAGAATTTCATCATTGAGCCATTGATGGTTCGGATTAATTGGAGCTATGATCAGGCTTGCAATTTCCAGTTCGCGAAGTTTAATCGGAACTTTTAGAGCTCCTTTTACAGATTGATAACCAACTTCACCAATAATCTCTGATCTGGAGCCATCGTAGTGAATACCTTTTATGGTCATAGATTGGCCAAAGGCTCTCCAAGCTTGACCGGTTAATCGGCGTGATGCAATGTCAGCCTCTTGCAAAGCGCGGCGTGCCAGGTTGAGTGATCGCGCATTTTGGATAGCAATAGCTACTTGATCTGCAAGGATAGCAAGTGAGGCTATGCTTTCTTGGGAAAATGCCCCAACTTCAGTGGATTGGATATCTAATGCACCAATGATTGTGCCGCTGACAATTAGAGGCAAGGCTACTTCAGAGTGGGTATCTGGTAAATCTGGGTTGCTAAAAAAGACGGCCTCCTCACCTACATCTAATGCAATACGAGCCCGACCGCCTGCCGTGACATAGCCTACAATACCTTGTTGTCCGACTTGTAAACGGTGATGGCGAACCAACATTTTTTGTCCACCCTCACTGTTTGCTGCACGGAGAATTGCATAATCCCCATTTTCGTCTAACAAGAAAATACCAACATGATAGTAGCCAAATCGTTCACTAACCAGTTTGGTGATATCTGGAAGAAGCTGATCTATATCCTGTATTGTTGAGATTGAACGAGCAACATCTGCAATCGCTTGAAGTTGTGCGGCGCGGTTTTCCAATTCTTGTGTGCGTTCTGCCACGCGTTGTTCCAATCCGGTTAAAACGCTTTGAAGTTGTTCAGTCATTTGATTGAAGATTCTGCCCAACTTGCCAATTTCATCCATCCGCCTGATATTCGCCTTTTTTGATAGGTCGCCATTCGCAATGATTTCAGCAGTAGCGGTCAAATCCTCAATTGGTTCCACAATTTGACGCGCGGCGAACCATCCCAGGCCGATCGCGATAGCAACGGCAATTAGAAGCAGGGCAGTGATGGTCAACTCGGTCTTGACAATACCAGCAAATGCTTCTGAAGTAGGCGTTTCTGCAACGATCTTCAAATCTTGTGCACCAAGTGAAATCTTGCTAATGGCAAGGATAACCCTGTTCCCGCTTACACCGTCGTGAATGCCATCTTGGCTTGGAACGGTAAAAAGTGTGTTTCGAAGCACTACCGAAGGGTTGTTATGAGCGACAACTTTATTGTTAGCATCTACGATATAAGCATTGCTTCCTTCTCCAAGTGATATGCTTGCTAGTAAATCCCAAACCGGCTTAAAGCGCACTTCAGCAAGGAGAACGTTTTCTATTACCCCCGTACGAATATTCTCGATCGGAATAGCAATGTAAAGAAAAGGTTCACCAGTGTTCTCAGAAAATTGTACAGGACTATAGTAAATTTGACCGCTGGATTGGGGAATTATGAACTCATCGGTTGTAGAGCGATCACCAAGCTGGCTGATGATTTGTGTGCGCGATACAACGATCGTTTCACGCCCGTTGCTACTCAACAAGGCCAACGAATCAAATGCATCAGTGAAGGAAAGTAATTCAGATAGCAATTGAGTTTGCTGGTCATGATCTAAACCGCTAAAGCCTCTAACTTTGACAAGTTCCAACAAAGCGCTTTCTTGTTCCCGCATGTAAGAAACCACTTGGTTTGAAATTCGCGTGGCCAATTCGTTTTGCAAGATGATGGCCTGTTCTCGATCCTTTGCATAGCTTTGCCAAGCAAGCACCGCACCCACAACCAGTAATAAACTTGCTGCCAGTGCGACAAAAGTAATTGCAAGACGGGTTCGGATGCTGTTTTGCATAATGTTTGTTCTCCCGGGCAAGCAGAAAATTTGAGCGCTTGTCCCTTAACGGACGATTATGTCCGCTTGTCGGATAATTTCATCTGGAATAGTGAGATCGATAATGCTAGCGGTGCTAAGGTTAATGGACAAGAAGAGATCGGCTGTCTCGATTGGAAGATCCGCCGGCGAGGTTCCTCGCAAAATCTGTATTGCCAACCTTGCAGCCTGCTGTCCAAGGGGAACATTATCATGACCGAAACTTGTTAATGCCCCATCTAGTACATTGGCTGTGGCTGGCGCGGCAAGAGGTATTTTTCTCGCATTCGCAGCCGATATGAACTGCTGGATATTTGCTTCAAAGATCGCTGATGCGAGAATAAAAAGCGCATTAACATCCTCAGGCATAATACTAAGCGCTGCTATGATTTCTTCTGGTGTACTCGCATTCACAACCTCAAGTTCAACATTGAAGAGAGGCGCTGTTTCCGTTAGTGCTGATAAGGCTTGAATCGAACTATTGTCATTGGGATTGTTGAATACATAAATACGCCTGATATTTGGCTCAATAGCCATTAGCCATTCTAGCCGTTTTGGGGTCGGGTTGCCAGTTCGTATACCAGTAATATTGCCGCCTGGCTTTAGAAGATCCGCTACAATACCAGATGCCAGCGGATCAGTGACTGGCCCAAATATGATAGGAATACCTGTTCCTTCAAGGCTTTCTTTCGCTCGCAGTGTTGCTAGGGTGCCAAACGTCAAAACCAGATCAACCCTTTCCAGGATTAAGGTTTCAAATATTGCATCGAGCGCATCGGGGCTTGCGGCAGGCCCATCGTACAAATAAGTCACATTTTGACCTTCTACGTATCCCGCGTCCTCCATCCCATCCTTGAAACCTTCAAGGATGGGGTCAAAGGCAGCAGCAAGATTGACAATGCCGATAGTGTACATTTCTTTATTCGCGTTTGATCCACTACATGACCCAAGAAAGGTAGAAATCAGAATAGAAGTAAGGATTATGAAAGATGTATATTTACTGATTTGTATCATGATCAATTCTCCTTTGTGTCAGGTGCTAGAGTATCAGCAATTTCAATGTCGGATATCTTGATGCTGACATCGCTGGCTCCGGGAATTTGGCGTCCCAGTTCTTCCACAGCCGTTCGCATGATGGCTTCTACTTGGCTGGCTGTGCCGAGTTTGGCGGAGATTTCACCAATTGTCTGCTCCCTGGAGGCGCGTCGTTGGGCATCGTTTAGAAGACGGGCATTTTCCAATGCCAATGCGGCGCGTTCAGCGGCGGCCTTGGCCAGGGAAATTTCGTTTTCTGATAATTGACGATCATTTACTTCTGGCTTAATGTCCAAGACTCCGATTACTTGACCGCGCACCATCAGGGGAATGCTCAGGGAATTCGTGGCCGAGAAGCCACTTTTTCCTTTGGTTTTATCCAGGGGTGTAACCTTTCCTTTGTCAAATAAATAGGCTTTGTATCCGGCCTGACGGATAAACTGATTCCAGGATTGCCCAAAATAACGTTGATATGTTTCCTGGGCCGTATTGAGCGCCCGGCGGGTTTCCTCAAACAATCGAGTATTTTCAATGGCAATGCTCAGTTGATCGGCCAATACCGACAATGTCTCTATATCCTCTTGATGGAATGCATTTGCCTCGATACTTTGTACATCCAGCACGCCAATGATTCTTGATCCAACCTTCAGTGGCAGGGCCATTTCGGAGCGAGTTGCGGGAAGGTCTGGATTGTCGAAGAAGATCGCATCTGTTCCGGTATCTAACGCAATGCGAGGAGCGCCAGTGTTGGCAACATATCCGACGATACCCATTTTTCCAATTTCCAATCGATGGCCGCGTTTCAGCATTCGTTGTCCACCCTCGCTGTTGGACGCCTGGAGGATAGCAAAGCGATTCTCATCATCGTTCAGGAAAATGCCTACGTGGTAGAAGGAAAGTTGATCACTGATCAATCCAGTTACTTTCGGTAGCAAGGTTTCAGGATCTTGTACCGAAGAGATTATTCTCCCAATCTGGGCAATAGCCGAGAACTGTGCAGCTCGTTGCTCATTACGTTGGTTGGCTTCGATGAGCTCGGTTGTACGCTCCTCTACGCGTTGCTCAAGTGTAGCTTGAAGGTTACGTAGCTCTGTGTTGGCATGTATCTGAGCTTGTTCATTGTTGCGCGCGCTTGTGATGCTATCGTTCAGGCGACTGATAAGAATCCTCAACAGGGTGGCTGTCAACAAGATAAGAATTGAGTAAAGCACCAATTCATCGATGGTAGTGATGAAGCTCCCCTCGTTCGTAATAACCTGATTGATTTCCAGAAGGCCAAGAATAAACACATATATACTTGTCAAAGCGCCAAAGATCAGGGCAGCATTCCGCCCCAATGTTAGGGCAGAAATAACCAAAAGGGATGCAAAGGCCACCATGGCAATATCATGAATGCCGCCACCAACAGTAATCGTATAAACCAAAACCGCGAAGATCGAAACAGGTACCAGGAATTTGGCAGGTTGGATAATTCCGCGAGCCAACAGGATTGTCGTTCCAACCAACAGCAAAGCCAATGGTGTTAATGCGTAGACAAGGTACCATCGACCACCCATTACGCCATCGGAAAGTGTAATCGCAACAACGCCAACAATTGTCACGATCAAAATGGCACGTAGGAACCGAAGCTCAGATTGCTTCTCTTCTTCGTTCACATAAGATTGAGGTATTATTCGCTGAAAGAAATTCATGATACTTGACCTCATAATATCAGTGCATGCAAGATGCAATAGGGAAAATCTTTTTCATTGTACGATCCCTTTACCTATTCAGTAATCACGCTTCCCGGCTTAAGTTGAATGAGCACTTGTGTGTCTCCCAGTGTCTGGCCGAGTTCCCTGATAGTAGTTTGAAGAATAGCTTCCATGCTGGGATCGGCGCCAATCTTGCTGGTTATATCGGCAATAGCAGCTTCACGTTCGGCACGCTGGCGTGATTCTTCATAAAGCCGGGCACTTTCCAACGCAAGGCTTAGTTGGTTGGCTAGGTTTTGAGCATCAAGAATCTCGTTCTCGCTCCAATCACCTGCTGTGGTTGGTTTTTGCAGGCGTATTGCACCGATGATCTGGTTGCGGCTCTGAACAGGCACGCCGATTGTTCTTCCGTCTGGCCCAACTTCGACCTTTCCTGAAGTCAATGCACGAGCAATATCAGGATCTAGTACCTGGGATACTTCCACAATTTTATCGCCTGCGCTTAGATAGCCAACCTCTCTCTCTAGTCCAAAGAACTGTTGCCAGGCCTGACGACTCTGTTCTTCGTAAGCACGACGCGTTGCTTCGAGAGCTTCTTGTGTTTGCTCAAGGAATAGAGCGTTCTGTATGCTGACAGCAATTTGATCTGCCAGGATTTGGAGAGTGGCTATATCATCTTCGGCAAAAGCATTTGGTTCAATACTTTGCACATCCAATACACCAAGAATTATGCCTCCTGCTAGGAGCGGAAGCGCCATCTCAGAACGCGTATCCGGAAGATCTGGATTGTCAAAGAAAACTGCATCCTCGCCAACATCCAGAGAAATCCTTGCAGTTCTTGAGGCGGCAACTGATCCAACAATCCCTACCTCGCCGACTTTGAGTCTGTGTCCGCGTTCAAGCATTCGTTTCCCGCCGGTGCTGTTACTGCCTTGTAATACTGCATACTCATTGCGCTCGTCAAGGAGGAAAATCCCGACATGATAGAAGCCAAATCTTTCGGTAATGAGGCGAGTTACTCGATTAATGAGTTGTTCGATGTTCCGGATTGTCGATGCAGCATTCCCAACAGATGCAGTTGCTTGTAATTGCCTGGCTCGGCGTTCGAGAGCCTTTGTGCGTTCGTTCACTCTTTGTTCCAATTCAGTCTGTAGTGCTTGAAGCTCCAAGTTTGCGTTGGATAGTTCCAGCGTTTTAGTGCGAGCATCTTTTAGGGAGTTACTCAGGCTGCTTATGAGCAAGTAAATCAGCACAGCAACCAATGTAAATACAACAGTCATATCGCGTGCCAGATTGATCGGTGTGTCTAATGATGTTTCTAGTATCTTGTTTTCTTCGAGGATGGCAAAAGCCCATATAGCTGCAACGCTGAAAAGAGTTGTCGCGACCGCAGTTCTCCAGCTCAATAATAAACTTGCAATCAGAATGAGTGCTATGTAAGCTAAAATAGAAACATCCCGAATGCCATCTGCGTTGAAGGCTTGATATGTCATTCCAGCCCACGCAATCGCTATAAGTAGGTAACTTGCATCGTTTACATATCCGAGTCTCATAATGATCTGGGCAACAACCATAACCACGATCAAGCCCAAAAGTATGAAGTCGGTTATGCCGAATATCCATAAATCTGTCTGCGTTCTGCTTATCATTAGCACAAGCAGCAAGAAGATGGCTGCCAGGGTAATTGTGTTCAAGTATCGCGCGGAATGCTGAATATCTTCATTTCCGAAGCGAGGTGGGGAGAAAATTTTTCTAAGGAAGGTCAACATATGGATGCCCTGTCAAAGTAGCAGTTCTTCTTCTACATAATTTTATTTTATCGAGCGGATTCGCCCCGGATCCGTTAGGCGCACTTCCGCCTCAGAGAGCGCAAAGGTTTGTTTGAATTCCTGTGCAGCTGTTCGTAAAACTGTTTCCAGATCCAAGGTTTCTCTGATGTGGCTGGCAGCACTGGCAACCTTTTGCTCGCGCTTGGCTCGCAACTGGGCTTCGTTGAGCAAGCGTGCATTTTCGATAGC
>Ga0209285_10000402_pt1 | contig 14977 bp, 13 predicted proteins | sample PPLLak3March2015_2_FD_187249 | JGI IMG/M metagenome (GOLD analysis project Ga0209285, IMG submission 187249) | Freshwater sediment microbial communities from Prairie Pothole Lake near Jamestown, North Dakota, USA - PPLs Lake P8 Core (3) Depth... | ecosystem: Environmental > Aquatic > Freshwater... | reverse complement strand
TCTTGATAGAAAGAAAAACACAACCGGTCTGTATGTTGTCTCTGATTTGAAACAATTTGAAAAAAAAATCCTAAAGATATCATAACCTAATCCTTTTAACCAGACACAACAGAGATAAAACAATCATCGTTTTTTCTCGTTAAATCCTCCCATTCCACTCCCGATATTTCAGAATTACACACAAGAAATCCTTATATACTGTTTTCCCATAATAATTGATTAGAAAATAAAACGGGAGAGGAAGAACATGAAAAAATTGTTATCATGTATCGTTATTGGTATCGTAGTCCTATGTGGACTAGGGGCTGTCGTTACAGCAACAAACCAGAATCAGAAAAACACTCAAAGAAGTGGCATCACCCAGTCACCGTACGTCGATGAACTCGATCAATCCATGACTGATTACGATGGATCGTTACCATTGGGGAGAACGAATATTTTTGGTTACTATGCAAATCTCTCAATAGCACAATCTTTTGTCCCCCAGATGGAGGTATTGACAAGAACATTCTTTTTGATGGCAAGAAACACATCAACCATCTATCCTTGTTTCTTAGCAGTAAGAGATAACTTGACAGCAAAAGATTTAGCGGTTGTCACCGCCGAACCAAGTGAATTTCCCATTGTCAACGGAACCCCAACAGAGGAACAGCTCGCATGGATAGAATTCGACTTCGACGACCTCTGGGTCACCCCAGGACAGACGTATTATATTGTTGTCTACACCGCAAACATTACAGAGAACTATTACTGGATCTCAGGGAATGGAACAAACATCTATCAAAATGGGACCGTTTACCTTTCATTGAACGATGGTCAGAACTGGACTGAGTTAGTCGATGCTGACGGATGCTTCAAGACTTACGGTTTGCATGAAACGTTCCTGAGCATAACCATAAAAGGTGGTTTTGGAGGCTCTATATCTATAAAAAACATTGGGAACTACACCGCATGGGATGTTACAGTCAATAATACGATTTCTGGTGGACTTATTATAATTGGAAGATCTTACACCGCTACAATATCAGAACTACCACCAGGAGAAGAAATTACCCTGCGTATGCCATTCATAGTAGGATTTGGAAAAGTCACAATTACCCAGATAGTGTCCGCAGCAAACGTTAAAGAAATATCCTCACAAGTCAGTGCGACGGTCCTGCTCGTTTTCATATTGGGTGTTCAGTAAACACTCATCTATTTTTCTTTTTTCAATTAGTAAAAAGCGGGAAAAGAAAAAAAATTCAATATGAGAGATTAACCAATATATCGAATATCATCTGGTTTTTCTTTCACCATCGTTTCCATTTCATTCAGCTGCTGAGCGATGTACTCGATTTCTTTTGCTTTCTCCTCAAGCCGAGAAAGATCAATATCAACTTTCACTGCTTTGGTAAGAACCTTGAGCACCGCTTTCGCACTCTTCGGATCAACAAGATACCCTGGGGTCTCACCCATAAAACAGGTACCAATCAATCCTCGGAGTTTGCCTAAACCAAGAAGCAGACCACTCGCACCTATGATGCCGCCACCAGGCTCGTTTTTCTTAAAAATCGCCCCATATTTCTTCATGGTTTTCACAAGATGAGCATCAGTGGTAGCAAACAGCACCTTTGGTTCTTTGATCTCCCGACCAAGACCGTACCCGCCAAGGGTAAACATCTGTTTCACACCAAGATCCTGGACAATATCAAGGATGGATTCTGCCAGCTCATATTGTCCTTGCGAGGAAAGACCCTGATAATCACCAGTTAGAAAAACGATATCCTGCTGACCTTTCTTCTTTGCTTTCCAATAAAAAAACTCGTTATTGACCAATTTAATGGTCCCATCAGGGTTAATGAACACCTGCGGAGGAAAATCCTTGCTATACAACTCAGCGAATTTTTTTGCTTTCATAACATCAATGAGATGCTCTACAGCAAGTTTACCGACATTGCCTATCCCGGGCAATCCTTCAATAAAAATCGGGTTCTTCAATTTTGGTTTTTTCTCTACATACTTTATTTCTACTAGCTTCATTGTCTCAGTTCTTCCCCGTTTCTTTTTTTAACGCCCTGCGGTACTTCCCATAATGATCCTGCGGTGAAAACCGTGCAGGTTTGTTCGATACTGATTTGCCTTTGCAGATCCCACAGACCGGATGAATGGTGTACCGTTGACAATGTTGACAATACAGTATTTCAGACATTATTCTTCGACTTCACGTTGAAACTCGCATTCACCTTTTGTTTTTTTCATATACGCTTCAGCGCGCTCAACCGCTTTTTTCATCTGTGATTCAGCAATCTTATAATCAGGAGCCTTGACCTTAACCATGTAGCGAGGTGCACCAATGTATTTAATATCGATGGTGACGTCGTCAAACTCGCTTTTTTCAGCAATACTGAGAGCCTCCTTGATATAGGTTATTCCATCAGGGAGGTAGGATGTGAGAAGGAGCATTCCTTTAATCTCAACGAAAGGAACTGTGATGCTACCCTTGGCGATTTCCTCGAATTTCTTCAGCCAATCTCCGGAAAAACCATCGTTTTTCAGGGTGTTTGCATCATAGGCACATTCTTCAAATGCTGCATACATCGTCCCATATTTTTTAGCCAGGGCATCGCCGAATTCATTATAACACTGATCAACCGATTTTCCAAGCTCTTGAGCTACCATCTCAAAGAGCTTTGTTGCTTTCTGCGCATTCTTCCAATCCTGGATTTTCTCTCGCCGTTGATGATCATTGACTTTCTTTAAGGATAGATCAATATGTTTCTTCGCTTCATCGACATGGACAACCTTACAGACGACTTTCTGTTTTTCTCTGACAAAGTTACGGATACGTTTTACCCAGCCAGTCGCTATTTCAGAAATATGGATGAATCCTTCTTTATTAGGGTATTCATCAAGTGATACAAATGCGCCAAAATTTTGGACTTTGGTTATCGTTCCAACAACGAGTTCTCCTTCTTCAGGGTACTCCTTTTTCATCATGGAGAAAAACCTTATTCAATGGTTTCTAAAATGGTTCCTTTTATCCTAGCTTTCCCGCCAGTTGGGGTCGCAAGTTTACTCCCGCAGATATGACACAGGACTGTCGTACTTGCCTTGTCAAAGAGGACTTGTTCGTTTTCACAATCATTGCATCGTACTTTAATGAACCTGCTTTTTGGTTGATCCATAGGTTTATTCACCTTCTATCTCAAATTTTTTCGACCGGATACTTGGTGGCTGATGCATTTTTTTACAGACGGTACACATAAATCGAGTTGCAACCCGTCTACTGGTTTTCTCTCGTCCCTCAGGTTTTGGTCGAGGGAACCCTCCGTATCCGCTAGTGGCTCGTCTGAACCGTCGTTGTCCTCGTTTCAGCTCACTTGCTTTGCGTTTTTTCATCTTGTCAACTTCGTGAAGTGTATGTTTTTTACAGTAAGGACAGTACCGTTTGATTTTCCTTGGTATCTTCATAGATATCACAGTTCGATTGTAACCGTAAGTAAGAAAGGTATATAAAAATGTAGGGTGCCTTATTTCACCTGCATAATTACCTTTTTTTTCAGGAGTGGTTCTGTCATTGCGCTTGGCATTGAAAGCACATCTTCTTTGCGCAACGAATAGGTGTTCCCATCAGTTCCGATAAATTCAGGGGTGTCTTCTAAGGCACGGACAATCGGATTTGTATTCGGATCTCTTTTTGGTTGATCAACCTTTGGTGGCGTGGGTTGTTTTTTTTCGTGGCGGTCTGCTGGTTCTTCGAAGATTTCTTTACGAGAGACGAGGATCTGTTCCACCAAAGCAGTATACAATTTTTTTTCGACATCAAGGAAATATTTCAAATCAGTAGTAGCACTACGTACGGTTGCAAGCGCGGCTTGGACGATTTTTTTCTCCCGAAGCTCATAAATGCTGTTTGCGATTTTTTTTGTATTTTGAATTTCATCACTAAAGAGTTTGAGTTTCAGTGGGTTCTTTTCATTTTCAATGCTTCGTTCAAGGGTTTTCATATACAACGAAAGATCCTGGTAGAAATTAACATTAATTTTAGTAAGAATAGAGGAAGCCTGCTCAGCCTGTTGCAGTCTACGGAGTGTTTTATAACTGATTTCCTCGTGTTCATCCATAGTCATTCATTAAATCATGATTTGTGTTAAATAGTTTTAGTTCTCTGTTTTTATTTATTATTCAACTTATGAGTCATAAAAAAATATTATATCACAATGCCTTTTCTTTTTATCCCAACCCAATTGAACTAATTCGAAAACACGCTTTTTTCCCCTCGGGTTGTGATCGGTGTTTAATGATCGTTGCTTCTCGTTCCCCGATTCCCTTTCGATCAAGCCGTAGAATGGTTTTCGTCATATGCTCAGCATCTCGGTTCGTAAACGGTTTGACCTCACCAGTTTTATCAGTATACACTTGCTCGGTAATAATCACAGACAAATCTTTTTCTCGTGCAGCAACCTGCAGGTTTGTTACCTGTCGAGTAAACGAACGAATCCCGCCCTCCCGATCGTCCTCAAGATTCAACCGATAAAACATTGTGATCGTATCAACAACGATAAGACCTACTCCTTTCGTCGCAATCGCATCATGGATCATCTGCTCCTGGGATTCAAACGATGTCGGGGTGAAAAACAGGATATCACGAAGGATCTTCTTAAAATCGCTGTCCACGCAGATCTGTCGTATCCTCTCAACAGAAACACCCTCCGTGTCAATGTACGCAACCTTCTTGCCGGATAAAACACATTCACGAGCGGCCTGCAGACACAGATTTGTTTTTCCAGTCCCAGCCTCACCATAGACTCGCGTAATAATCCCGCTTTCAATGCCGCCTCCTAACAAGACATCCAAAGGCTGACACCCTAAAGGTAACATATTCATGATAGGAACCATGAGGAAACTCGGGCATAAAAAGGCTTTGCAGACCTACTGAAGAATCTCATCAAAAACATAGGTCTCCCACTCGCGTCTACCAAGAACAATCTCCAGTTCAACAGGAGTAATCATCGGTTTCTTATACTGCAGATAGTCATCAATCGCTATCCGTGGGCACGCGGTCGACACATAACAATCAAGATCAAATCCTTGGAGGGATGTTGGGGAAAACTCAGCTTGAGTGATCAGCAAGGACAGTTTCCCAGCAGCCTCAAGCATCTGTTGAATCTCATATGCTTGTTTTATGCGTTGTTGACCGCGTTTTAACCCAACCAGAATACCGTATCGTCGTGCACTCCGACATGAAAGGATCGCGCCATAGCGTTGTCGTAACATGTTGTTTTTCATGTCTTCGATTTCTTGTTTTTTCACGGTATTCGTATAGGGATCAGCAGCAATCACCGGTTTTTTTGTACTCATCAATAGACCAACCGGGTGAAACGTCCCACTTCCAATGAATAAAAAACAATCGACCTGCTCAACAAGCTTCGTCCCAGTAGAGAAATTACATCCGAGGATCTGCCCTTTTGAGGTGATACGCTCATCGCCTTCAGTGATGAATGGTTCAAGACCATGTTGTTGTAAAATCTTTTGAACTGTCTCTAGGGTATGGAGATGTTGTGCGGTGGTGACAAGGCCTATTTTTTTCCCTTCTAAAAAGGGAATCGCTTTTTCGACAACGCTGGAAACATTCAGTGTTGATTGCGCATTGATAAATACGGTGGGGATCCAGAAATTTTCGACATCCGCTATTGCGGTATGTCCGATATGAACAACACAGTCGACATCCATGTTTTTTAGTTCGTAGTTGACCACATCACAAGCACCATAGCAGGGATCTGCTGACACAAGGACGGTAGCACCAGTCTCTTTTTTTATGAAATCGACCAACGGAAAAATACTACGCTTCAATCCTTCGGGGACCTGTACAGCGATTGTTTTATAGTGTTTTTGATTAATCACCTGTATCGCAGATTCTACCTCGACGATATAGCCTGAAATCTCCATTATATCACCTCGTGTATATGGGCGAGAAGCTCCTGATAGAAGTCCATCCGATAGTCGAAAGACTCATCAGAGGTATCCATCGTAAGACTCTTTTCATCAGCGGTAAATGGCTCAAACGTCGTTTTTTGTCCCTGATAAACCTCCCAGCGGCCATCGGAAACAGATTTTTTCCGCAATCGTTCTTCCAGTCGTTTCTTTACGACAAGATCAGGGCAGATGCATTGTACAATTATCAACTGGGCATGGTATTTTCCCGCGATATGATGTGCCATCTCCCTGTATTTTTTCTTCTGGAATGTCGCGTCAAGGACAACGTTTTCCCCTTTTTTTAGAACCGTGGATGCCCGTTGCATGACCTGTTCGTAGGTCTCATCGATTTTTTTAGGGTCATACAGACCGGTGTTGTATTGATCATGGTGTTGTTCAAAACGATCAATCCCAGCAGCTTCTTTTCGCACGATATCAGTGTTGATGAGCGTTGCATGATAATCAACCGCGATTTTGTGTGCCACCGTTGATTTCCCGGTCCCGGATAAACCAGCGACAAGGAAAAGCAATGGCTTGTTCTTCTCTAAATCAAGGGAAAATAATCTTGTATAATACGCTGACAACTCAAAATATTTCTTCGCTGTTGCTAAAAGACGTTTCTTTGTGATAGGGTCAATATGTGGATCATTCAGTTGGAACCCATGAACTTTCCCTCGGACAAACGCTCGGTATGATTTATAAAAATTCAACACAGAGAACACATCGAAGTCCCTGCTTTTCTCTATATATTTTTCAATGAAGTAGCTTGACAGGTACGGGTGATTCAAGTAATCAAGGTCCATCGCAAGAAACCCGACATCGGATGCGACATCGCAGATTCGGAATCGGTCGTTAAACTCGATGCAGTCGAAAATATGGATCGTATCTCCAGATACCACGATATTTCCTGAGTGTAAATCCCCATGGCAATCGTAGATCTTCCCGTCTTTCATTCGGCGTCCAAACACATCTTTTTTCCTTTCGAAAAACCTAGCGACATGATCTTTAATGAATTTAAATAGCTCCTTTGTTACCGTGATGTCGACCATTGGTTTGGTTTGATTGAAATTCTCATCAATGTTTTCTTTGACAGAGGGTAACTCACCATATTTGTTGATTTCTTCTGTTGGCTCTTGTGTGTTATAAAAGTCAATTAATATGTTTATAAGATGATCGATGGTTTCCTCAGAAATATTACCCTGTTGGAGCATGTTTGTCATGATACATTCCTGAGGGAATTCTTTCATCTTTAACGCATACTCAACGATGGTTCCATTTCCATCGAGCTCAAGAGTATTATCTTTCTTTGTAATAGGGAGAACATCAAGGTACATCTCCGGGCAGAGTCTTTTATTGAGCCGCAGTTCCTCTTCACAGTAATATTTCCGTTTATCCAAAGTCGAAAAATCAAGGAACCCGAAGTTCACTGGTTTTTTGACTTTGTACGCGTAGGTTCCCGTGAGGGCTACATAGGAGATATGGGTCTGTAGCAACTGAACTGATGTCACTTGAGGCCCATAGAACTTGGGATTTTTCAGATGGTCAAAAAGCATTCCCTGATTCATACATATGTGGTAGACCCTAACTTTTTATAAGACTTGTCGTCCAGAAATTAAGAAATAACGTTTTACGCGGGAAATACAAGAATCACAAAAACGGTTTGAATACATAAGAGAACCACCGCTGCTGGGAGAAACATCTTGTACATCCGGGTTGTATCTGTCTTAAGATATTCACTGCTTAGGACATTGCAGAGATGGATAGGTGAGATGAGATAGCCGATCAGGGAGCTCATGAAGATAAGGCTGGTCAGGCCAAGAGGCTGTATCCCTGTGAAGATGAAAAACGATTCGACTAAAGGGTATGAGAGAGCGACAGCACCAAGATTATATCCGGTGAGAGTCCCAAGAAAAAGCGGGATGAGAATCACGATGAAGAGTGCGGGGAACGCAAGGTTCTGCATGGTCCCGGTGATCAACACATGTATTTGAGAGATGCGTATCATCTCCCGAAGGATCATGATGCCAAAGATAGCGATTGCTAAATTCCATGTGAACGATTTCTTCAGGATTCCCACATAGGTCTTCGTATCGACATGAATAAGGAAATATAACAGCAGAAGACTTATAGAGACACCAAGTAAGAAGCATCTTGTTTCTGAAAGGCCAGCGAATTTCAAAGGATAGAAAAGAAGAGGTACGATCGGTGGAAGTATGTATACTAATCCGCGATAATCCTTCTTGACATTACTTGTAGTTTGAAGCGTGTTTTTTGTGTATCGTCTCAGGAAAAAAAATCCGATAAGAAGAACCCCAAGAAACGAAGGCATATTTGCAAGCATGAGCATCTGAATGGGAACACCTGAGAATTTCATGCTGCAGATAAGTATCATGGCTGAGGAGATCGGATAGATAGGAAACCAGATGTGGCGGAACCAGATGTTCAAAAAATTCTTTTGATTGTTTTTCAGTTTGTATTTATCACCTTCCTTGTCGATCAGAGGTGCTGAAAACAATGCGCCCCCTGGGACAGGCATTAACCCATAGACAGCCGGGATAACCGCTAAGGTTCCGCCCTTTGAGAAAAAAGTTCGCAGGCTGTCTATAAGCTTGGTGATTGCTCCGGTTTCTTGCATTGTTTTTGCTAAGACGAAAATCAACGTCATAAGCAAAGCGAGCTCTAATGTCTCTGTAATGATTTCTTGTTTTTCAAACGAATAGATACTTGCTTCGATCATTGCTTTTGGGATATCGATTGGTGTGATTAGTCGAAGAGAAAAAACACCGACAATCAGGGCACCAAGAAACAAGGATAAACCAAAATTCACCTTCTTTCGGATGAGAATGAGGATGATAACAAACGCAAGAATAACACCGATAAGGTTCAGCATGATGCACCAGAAATAATGCGGGATTTAACTAGTTAACTCTGAAGCGATTTTCTTGGATTGTTCTAGTGTTTTTTCCACATCAATGGTCAGGAATTCTTTCTCGAGCATGAGTGGTGTACCATTCACGATTGTCGTACATACGTCTGTGCCTCGTACCGCATAGACGAGGTGGGAAATTGGATCATGAAGTGGGGTGAGATGTGGTTTTTTTAGATCAATCATGATGAGGTCAGCGGTTTTTCCTTCCTCAAGAGAACCAAGAGTATGTTGTACTCCCAGTGTTGTGGCGCCACCAAGGGTAGCCAGATCAACGACGGTTTGCGCAGGGAGGACTGTTGGGTCCCAGCGGTGATTCTTATGGACAAGTGCGCAGAACTTCATCGTCTCAAACATATCAAGGGTGTTGTTACTAGCTGCACCATCAGTCCCAAGACCAACAGGGATATGTGCATCGAGAAGCTCAGGGACTGGAGCAAAGCCACCGGTCGCAATTTTCATATTACTCACCGGGCAATGGGACACTGACACACCAGCGTTTTTCATATCTAAGATCTCGTTTTTTGTGATCCATCCGCAATGTGCAAGAATCGTACCTTTCTGCAACAACCCATATTTTTTTAATTGTTCCACCGGCCGAACCCCATATTTTTTTTCCATGCCGTATACCTCATCGCGAGTCTCAGAACAATGAGTATGCAAGGGAACATGATGTCTGGTCGCAATCTCAAGAGCGTTCTGAAGGGTCTCTGGTTTACAGGTATAAGTACTATGTGGTGCTATGATTGGAGAAATCAAGGGATTGTTCTTCCAACGTCGTATAAATTGTTCACATTGCGATATGAGTTCTCCTGCTTCATACTCGGGAGTATCAAAATCGATAAGCGAAAAGCCAAGGAACCCGCGCATCCCAACCCGTTCAGTGACTTTAGCGATCGCATCCTCAAAAAAATACATATCAAGGTATGATGTCGTGCCTGACGAAATCATCTCGAGAAGACCAAGCTCCGTGCCGATTTCAACTGCTTTTTTGTCAAGTTTTGCCTCAACAAGCCAGATCCGCTTTGCAAGCCAATCCCCTAGGACCATATCATCTCCGTAACCGCGAAACAAGGTCATGGGGATATGGGTATGGGTATTGATCAGACCAGGTAACACAAGCCTATTTGTCCCATCGATCTTATACTCAGCTTCGAGAGAAAGAGGTTTTTCTGAACACTCCACGATCACATGATCATCAATGTAGACATCACCTTGGATTCGCCGACGAGAATTATTCTGGGTCAGGATCAAGGAATTTTTAATGAGAATGCTCATTGTCTTGCTCGTCGTCTATCAATGGTGTTGCTTTCTCCCAACTATCATTAAAATACTTATTCAGTTTTTCAAGCATCTCCTTCTCAACGGTCCAAATCCCAAGTTCATCCTGTTTGATAGAACCTGAAAGAATCAACGCTCGGTCATCACCTAGGATAAAGTTTCCCCTGATACCAGAATGCTGTTTTACTTCGATTCCTTTTAACATTGTCCCATTTTCGTATTCATTGACGACGATCTTTGCGTTCTTCGGAAGCTCAATTGCACCCATATTTTCCGCGATGATACGAGGGTTTGCTATCTCCGCGATACTCCACTTATGGGTTGGTCTGGTCGCGGGTTGAGTTTTATTGACGCGTCTCATCCCTATCTCAATGGCGATGCCTATGGTGATGACACCGATGATTAAACCAATAATAAACGCTACGACATCCATCTGCTATCCATCTCCTACAACCTGTAAAACAATATCAAGGATAAATAGATTTTCCTTGGTCGAATAAAAATAACAGAGAGGAGGAAGCTTTATGCCCCATAGTGTCATTCAGGACAAAAATCGCAAGTGACATCCCTATGGAGAAAACATTACAACAACAGATTAACAAATGGAAAAAAACACAGAACGCAATCATCCTTGCTCATAACTATCAAAACCCAGAGATCCAAGATATCGCTGATTTTGTAGGAGACTCACTAGACTTATCTTTAAAAGCAACGAAAACTGATGCAAAAGTAATCGTTTTCTGTGGCGTTGATTTCATGGCAGAAGCAGCCAAGATTCTCAATCCTGAAAAAACCGTTATCCTGCCGGATAAAACTGCGAGCTGCCCGATGGCTGAAATGGTCGATGCAGAAAGTCTTGGATGGCTGATAAAAGAACACCCTGATGCAGAAGTCGTCGCCTACATTAACACGACAGCAGAGGTAAAGGCACTGGCTGATATCTGCTGTACCTCAGCAAATGGCGTGAAGATTGTAAAAAGCAGGACTGCAAAAAAAATCATTTTTGTCCCGGACCGTAACCTTGGATTGTATATTCAAAAACAGGTCCCAGAAAAAGAGATGATCCTCTGGCCAGGGGTCTGTCGTACCCATCATGATATTAAAAAAGAAGATGTGTTATTGCTGAAGCAGAAACATCCTGATGCAGAATTTCTTGTTCATCCCGAAAGTCAACCAGAAATCATCATGTTAGCGGATTACGCGTTTTCAACAAATGGAATGGTCGACCATGTGAAGATATCGCCAAAAAAGGAATTCATCATCGGGACGGAAAAGGGATTGTGTTACCGACTGGAAAAGGAAAATCCAGGCAAGAAATTCTATCCGATCCCCTCGGCGGTGTGTCCCAATATGAAAAAAACCACCTTAGAAAAAGTATTAAAAAGTCTGGAGACTTTGGAACCAAAGATACAATTATCAGAAACGATCATGCGAAAAGCACGTGTTCCATTACAACGTATGATTGATATGAGGTGAGATGAACGAGGATGAAACGTATTTTCTTGGATCATGCATCCACAACGAAAGTTGATGAAGAAGTAATTCACTCGATGCTTCCGTATTTCTCACAATATTTTGGGAATCCGTCGTCTATTCATGGTTTTGGACGCGAGGCTAGAAATGCCGTGGACAACGCAAGGGCACAGGTCGGTGAAATCATTGGTGCTCGTGACGATGAAATCATCTTTACTGCGGGAGGAACTGAATCAGATAACCTGGCGATAAAAGGGATAGCGTATTTGAACAAAGAGAAAAGAACGATGAAAGGGCCCCATATCATCACATCGACTATTGAACATCCCGCTGTGCTTGAGGTATGTCGGCATTTAGAGACCCAAGGGTTCCAGGTCAAATATCTCCCAGTGGATAACCAGGGTATGCTCGATTTGGAAACACTTCGGGCTTCGATTTCAAAAAACACCTTCCTTTTATCTTTTATGTATGCGAATAATGAAATTGGCACGATTGAACCAATCGAAGAGATCGGAAAGATAGCCTTGGAAAACGAGATTACCTTCCATACCGATGCGGTCCAAGCGGTGACAAAGATACCAATTGATGTCAAAAAATTACATATCGATATGCTCGCATTATCGTCTCATAAAATCTATGGGCCAAAAGGAATAGGAGCACTCTATCTACGCAATGGTGTCAAGATCCAGCCGATCATGCATGGAGGGGGACATGAAAAAGGGATGCGGAGCAGTACCTTAAACACCCCTGGTATCGTCGGTCTTGGAAAAGCTTGTGAGCTTGCGAAGAAAAGAATGATAACGGATAATACCAGAATGAAAACATTACGGGATAAACTTATAAAAGATGTATTGAAGATTGAAGAAAGTTACCTTAATGGCCATCCCGAGAAACGTCTGGTGAACAATGCTCATTTTCGTTTCACAGGAATCGAAGGAGAATCCCTTCTTCTTGGTTTAGATGAACAGGGAATTGCGACATCGACAGGGTCTGCGTGTTCGTCTCAGAAACTCCAGGCATCTCATGTGCTTCTTGCGATAGGCCTTGACCCGGTCCAAGCTCATGGATCATTGCGAATCTCCCTTGGACGCGAAAACACCAAAGAAGAGATAACTTATGTCTCGAAGGTCCTTCCTCAGATTGTCGAAAGACTCCGTACAATGTCACCGCTGTGGAATCGATGAGATATGACTAAAAAAGCTGTTTGTTTAATCTCAGGTGGCCTTGATTCTGCGGTGACTGCTTTTATCGCAAAAAAACAAGGATACGACATTTATGCATTATCGTTTCGCTATGGCCAACGACATGTAAAAGAACTTAATTGTGCGAAAAAAATAAGCAATGCAGTCGATGCAAAAAAACATATCATTCTATCAATTGACCTGCAAAAATTCGGTGGATCTTCGCTCCTTTCGTCTTCGACTCAAACAATCACAAACAACAAGGTAAAGGATATAGGGAGAAGCATTCCATCAACCTATGTTCCTGCACGAAATACGATTTTTCTTTCTTTTGCCCTTGCGTATGCTGAAACCATCGACGCGGATGCAATCTTTCTTGGGGTAAATGCCATCGATTACTCAGCGTATCCTGATTGCAGACCGAATTACATAAAACAGTTTCAAAAGCTAGCAAATCTTGCGACACGACAGGGGGTCGAAGGAAAAACTGTCCGAATTAAAACCCCACTTCTGCATCTGACAAAAGGAGAAATAATCAAGACCGGGGAGAAGTTGCATGTCCCTTTCTCAAAAACCTGGTCATGTTACCGGGGTGAGGCAAAGGCATGCGGCCGGTGTGATTCCTGTCTGTTGCGCCTCAAAGGGTTCCAAAAGGCAAATGTAAAAGACCCTCTATCCTACGCCATCAAATGAAACACGGTGGAAATATCTCTTTATTACAGAACTCAAGTTCATTTTAGGAAAATTTATTAATACGGGACAACACTTTTCAAGCACGATGGTGCGAGAGAGAAAAACACGAGTTAAAGATATTGAAAAGTTGCACGAGTTAATAGATAGCGCCTCGTTACCAAAACAAAGACCTGTTTCTTCGTATGAAGCTGAAAAACTTGAATCTTTACGAAAACGATTATCCGATGATTCTTATCACGATCACAAACAAGTCGATTCCTCTCAGGTCATGCCTACAACAACTGAAGGGTTAACACCGCGAGTCGTTATCCATAAACAAGAGGAAATTCAGAAGAAAGATCAAAAAGTCATTCAAATAGACCTTGGACCGCGATCCTTAAAAAAAGAAAAAGAACAACCGGTTGTTAATTTTTTACCTGTGAAGGAAGATCCTTTTGAAAGAGAATCACTTTATGAAATTGAAAAGATCTCAACTCCAAAAAAGACGGTAATAGACGTTAAACCAAAAACGTTAATAAAAAAATCACAGGCACAAAAAGAATTCATACCAGTAATCTCTCACCAGATGAGAACAGAAGAACACCTTCCTGATTTTTTACCAGTATCAAAGGGATCTGTATTTTCAGAAACCTCTGAGAAAGCACAAGAGAAACTGGTGAAAGAGTTCTCCCAAAAATCTGAACCGATCAAAGAGGAGACGAAGGGATTTTTATCATTTCCACAAAGTCAAGAAAATGAAATACCTTCGTTTGAACCAGTTGAAGTACAAACTCCAATAACAGAGAAAAAGGAGCCGATGCGATTCGAGATGCAAAAAAAATCACCGGAGAATCGCAAACAAAAAAAACTCGAAGAGAAAAAAGCAAAACAGGAAGCAAAGGAAAAAGAACAGGAAGAGAAACGCCTTGCAAAAGAAAAGGAAAAGAAACTAAAAATCGAGACAATAGAAGCCCAACAGAAACAACAGGTAGAACAACAACAAAAAGAAATGGAGCTGAAACAAGCGTTTGTCCAAGCGGAAGAAAAAGAACACGAAGAACAACGTCTTCAAAAAGAACAAGAAAAAAAATCACGATTAGAAATCATTGAGCGACAAAAAAAGGAAAAACAGGACCGTAAACAAAAAAAGATTGATGAGAAAAAAGCAAGACTTGAGGTAAAGGAAAAAAAACGGGAAGCAAAACGACTTGCAAAAGAACATGATAGTAAATTGAAATTAGAGTGGATAGAATTCCAACATAAGCAGCGACAAAATCAGAAAAGGAAGGACCTGGAGACGAAAAAAGCTGCAGTGGAATCAAAACAAAAAGAACAGGAGGAACATCGCCTTTTAAAAGAACGTGAAGACAAATTACGTATTGAACAAATAGAGTTGGTAAAAAAAGAAAAAGAGAAACAAAAACAAAAAGAAATCAAAGAGATACAAGCAAAACAGGAAGCAAAAGAAAAAGAACGAAAAAACAAACAA
>Ga0209285_10000401_pt1 | contig 14989 bp, 16 predicted proteins | sample PPLLak3March2015_2_FD_187249 | JGI IMG/M metagenome (GOLD analysis project Ga0209285, IMG submission 187249) | Freshwater sediment microbial communities from Prairie Pothole Lake near Jamestown, North Dakota, USA - PPLs Lake P8 Core (3) Depth... | ecosystem: Environmental > Aquatic > Freshwater... | reverse complement strand
TATTCTTCACCTGGGTTGATACGACCTGGGACAATCAGCCGGTGCGACAGTTGCGTTACACAGAACCGGTAACCGTTCAATTCATCGAAGGCTCCACCGAAAACGGAATCCCTGTAGATCTTGAGGATCTCACCCATGAAACCGTTTCTTTTTACAGCCAGATGACCATCCTGGCACTCGATAAAGACACTGCCCAAGAACATTTTACCTTGTACGGCCTGGCACTGGCCTGGGGTGGGTTACACCGGGGAGGTGTGAACGCAATCGTTGCCAACCCTGATAGCCAGTACGTTTTCGAACAGGTATCCTGGGAACTGAATAATGTACGGGTGAATGGTATGCTGACTGATATTTCGCTGGAACGGTGGGGGCTGTTTGCCGAGGGAGCCGACCGCTACTACATCATCGAGGTGCAATACGTGCCGGCAGCCGGACAGTCGGTGCAGGTCTGGGATGACCTGCAAGCCTACCTGGATGCATTCCGGGTGATCGAGTAAGGTTTCTGCAGCATTGATCTCATACACGCAGCGCTGGATGGCGTTAATCAGATCATCCGGTACGTGGGCTGCTTCGCCTCCGAACATCACCCAGCCGGCAATCCCAGGGGTATATGACAAAGATAGTGAAGATCGCGAAGATAATGACCGTATGCTTTCATATACCGGTTTTTTTCTTTCCGAATTCCTCAGTTGTGAATCAGTCTGTTCCGCTGCCTCTCTCGTTGTGTACCGATACAATCGTGTCAAATGACGAAACTATTGAGCTTGCTCTTCACCCCCTTGCCCCCCACTCCATAAGTAAAGAGGGGGGAATTGTGGAAATGGTAGATAAAAATGACGACGCGGGAATCCTCCGCGTCGTCCAAAAGGCATATATATCTGCTATGGCAATATCCGGATGGCATCCACATCCACCACTGCTCCACTGGCATGAACAAGCTTGACTATATGCACACCCTTGGTCAGTAACCCACTTGTCCACGTTTTCTTCCAGGTCAGGCTGCTGGCGTACTGGTTCAACGAGTACACTTTCACGTTGTCCACATACACATCCAGAACACCCCGGTTGGTATAACCTGTATAGGTCAGGACAAACTTTGTGCCCTCAAAGGTAAATTGGGTCAAGTTACCAGAAATCTGAGAGGTGTGCAGGGTATTGTTGGATGGACCTGCACCCGAGTACGCCGTCCATGCACCCGTGTATATCCAGACGCTATGGGTATCATCATATTTTCCTTTACCAACACCCTGATCAGTCGCCGCAATTGCACTTGGGCTATTCCCCAATCCACCCAGGTTCGCCTCCCATCCTGTGCCCGGATGGCAAAGTAGTACGTCATCCCGGCTGTCAACCCACTCACCGTCATGTTTTGTCCTGTGTTCACCGCAGCCGGCGCTGGCACACCGGATGTTACCGCTGTGGCAGCATTCCAGGCAGACTCACTCGTGATGGCGCTGGCACTGTAGCGCACCTGGTAGGATGTGGCTGTGCCCATATAGCCGTCATCCCCGGGCGCCGTCCAGCTCAGGTTGACCGTGCCATACGAAAGGACAGTCGTCGCTCCCAGAGTCGTGATCGCCGCAGGCACAACCAGGTCGCTCGGGGTCGCCATTCTCGTTGATGTAGCCGTCAAGATCGGCGCGACTGTACTCGAAGCCGTCGGGGTAGGAGTAAAGGAGGTTGGAACGGGCGTATTCGTCGCCGTTGGGGTGTTCGTCTTTGTCGGCGGGATCACCGTATTGGTCGGCGCGACTGTACTCGAAGCCGTCGGGGGGATAGTCGTAGCGGTGGGCGGGCGGGCTGTGGCCGTTGGAGGCACCACTGTCGGCGGATTGTCCGACGTGACCGAGCTAAGCTCATAGCCAATCTCTCGCATTTGCCCCAACGCCCAAGTCGAAACTGTTGAGGCGGTACGGCTTGTATAAGTTGTCCGGTAGTATTCTTTGGCCGTCGATGCAAAATCGTAATAGTTCCCATTCAAGATCAGCGTGCCATAATCCGAATTTTGGAACTCCATCCAAAAGGCATACGAGTTTGTAACAGAGATTTTGTTCCCTGTAATTCTCCAGTTTCGACAGTAATAATCGTAATTTCGGCTTAGTCCAACAGCCCCGAAGTATGTCCTGCTTGTGTTCGTATTGTAAATTGTGTTATTGATCGCACTCCCACCCGGAGCAGAACGGCACAGGATACCTTCCGCTCCTGTGTCATGGATGACATTATTGCTGATAACGTTTCCCGTATCGGTAAGCCTGTACTCCTGGCTGGCAATGTGCGACCCGGTCAACCCGTAGGAAACCGTATGCACTCCCGTTGTCACGTTGTAAACCGTATTGCCATCCACCAACGTGCCAAAATTGTTCTCCAATTGAATGCCCACGCCCTCACCGGTCACAGCGTAAATCGTATTTCCCCGAACTATGTGACTTTGCTCGCCGTAGGAAGCACCGTCAAAGTTTATCCCCCACCCGCCGATGTTATAGATGGTGTTGCCTTCCACTGTGTCACGGGCCGTCATATCCATTGACCATATCCCCCGACTGGTATAGTCGTGGATCCTGTTATTTCGGTAGGTATTATCATGGCTTGGCTTATCCCGCTCATGGATGCCAGAATGAGCAACCCCGCGCCCGTTGAGTTCCGAGTTTTCGACAAGGTTATTGTGCCCGTAGAAATTGACCCCGCCCTCCACATACAGCCCGCGCAGGATGAAGCCATTGTTGCCAGTATCACCGAACCTGTCCCACCCGCCCTGGAAATCAAGGGTGTATTCAGAGCGGGTAGAGATGAACTTGATATTCTCAATCGTGTAATAGTGAACATTGCTCCCCACATTGATGGCTTCGTTTGCTCCGCTATTGACCGTTACCCCGCCATCACCATGCAGGTAAATCGGCGCACTGACTGTACCACTTGTTTTCAATGTCAGGGATTCGTTATACGTTCCGCCCATGATCTCGCAGGTATCTCCGGGCTGTACCCGATCCAGGCATTTTTGGATTGTTTTCAACGGTTGCGCCAACGTGCCAGGATTAGAATCGTTTCCTCCCACAGAAACATGATAGGTAATGCCTGAGGAAGCTGCCGAAGCGATGGTGCTGTTGGTTACCAATAACACTAACACCATTAGACAGGTGAGTATATTGTACACTCGTTTACTTGTAAACATTGGAACTCCTTTTCTTAGTTAGGGATCTGCAGAAAAAAAACGTCCTGGGCAGGCCAGGTCGTCAGAATAGGCATAACGATTTTCGGGATACCATTTGACTGGCAGCCTGGCAACCATTGCAACTCTCTGCTTTAGATCCATGGCTTTGCGCCCCCGGCTTTCACCGGGTTTACCTTTTTCAGTTTTTAATTCTTCTACCTGACCTGAACGAATAAGAAAACACATTCTGGTCAGGTGACATAGCCCATTATGCGAATGAACGCACTATTATGGAATAGGAGTTCGGTACCGAAATCGCCTCTCAGATGTGTAAAGGGGGGGCATAAGTACTATGTAAAGCACTAATTTTGGGTGAAAATACCCATACAGACCGCCCATATTGTGCGAAAAAGGGGTATGGCAGGTGAGGAGAAGGGGGCATCGAAAACGGCTATAATCAGCCCATGCACGAGCTGCCCGTCACCCAATCGATCCTGGAGATTGCCCTGCGACATGCAGAACAGGCAAACGCCAAACGGATCACGGATATCTATCTCGTAATCGGCCAACTTTCGAGCATTGTGGATGAATCGGTGCAGTTCTATTGGGAGATCATCGCCAAAGGTACGATCGCCGAAGATGCCAAATTGCATTTCGAGCGCATCCCGGCCAAGATTTTGTGCCTGGACTGCAACCAGGAGTATGCTCCGGGGGATGAGTTGGTTTGCCCCAACTGCGAGGGCATGCACGTAAAGGTGATCGCCGGGGAAGAGTTCCGCATGGATGCAATTGATGTGGAATAGAAAAATATACTGGAGCAGGTAACCGCATGAGTCAAAGAGTTTCCGTTGTCGAGAATATCTTGAATGCAAATGACCGCCTGGCGCAGGAAAACCGCCAGCGCCTGGATACAGCTGGAGTCTTCAGCCTCAACCTGATGGCCTCGCCGGGGGCAGGAAAGACCTCCCTGATCGAGCAAACCCTGCCGCGCCTGGCAAAGAAGCTGCGCGTGGCTGTCATCGACGGGGATATTGCCACCTCGATCGATGCCGACCGGGCGGCTGCGGCCGGTGCACAGGCTGCGATCCAGATCAACACTGGCGGCGAGTGCCACCTGGATGCGGTCATGCTTCAGCAGGCACTCAACCAACTGGATCTTTCCCAGTTCGATCTGCTGATCGTGGAAAACGTCGGCAACCTGGTTTGCCCGGCCAGTTTTGCACTCGGCACGCATAAATCGGTGCTGGTGGCTTCCGTACCGGAAGGGGATGACAAGCCGTATAAATATCCCGGCATGTACCGCGGCGTGGATGTGCTGGTGATCAACAAGATCGACCTGCTGCCCTACATCGATTTCCGCATGGATTATTTTCGCCGGGGCGTGAAGGTGCTGAATGCCGACCTGGTGGAATTCCCGCTCTCCTGCCGCACCGGCGAAGGCCTGGATGCCTGGGTGGAGTGGATTCTTGGTCAATCAAAATGAACTGGCGTTGATATTAAACACAATTTCCAGATGCAACGCTCAAAGCATCTGGAAATTTTATTTGCCAACATCCAGCGGTGGAAGCTATTGCCTGGCTGTGCTGGCTCTGATCAAGGCTACCGGATACCCCTGTTTACGGGCGAGACCAATTCCAGGCTCCAGTATTGTTCAGCGACCAGTAGGCATCCGAGAGGATGAGGAAATGGGTGTGCTCTTCGTCTGACAGCTTGATGAACATATCATGACCCGCCTGATCAGGAACCTTGATTGCCAGGGAAGCATAGGCATCCTGGGCCTGTTTCTCAAGTTTCAACGCATCGGTGATGATGTGCATGACGCTCTTTTTCTGGGGTTCCTGGGCAGCCAGGATCTCGAACGCGGGAGGCAGGGGAAATTCCTTGCCTTCGTATTGAATATAGAGGCCGGATTCCTGTAGAGATTTCTCCAGGGCAGTGAGCTTATCGTAATGGAATTTTTCGAACTCGCTCAATTGCTCGAATAATTTCCTGCCGAAAGGATTGGTGATCTGGGTAGCGGCTTTTGCGTAACTATCCATTGCAATCTTTTCATTTTCCTTGACAACGCGGATTGCATCGTTCAGGTTGGTTTTAGGCATAGGGTCTCCTTTGGATTTAACCGGGAAGTGTATTTTACGTCAGGAGATATTCTACACGATAAGGGAAGATTCCAGCAGGGTTGAGCGGGAAAGGCAGGGCATTGACAAATCCGAGGTGAAACACAAATATGCAGATAATGTTTGGAACAAAGGGATAATAAAATTCGTCTGGATATTGGAGGAGTCCGTATGAAGAAAACCCGGTCTTGCCTCTACTGGCTTTTGGGGATCATTTTTCTATGCCTGGTACTCGCTGCTCTAGCATGGAAGCCTTTCTTCCTGAAGACCTCCGATGTGAATGCCTGTGTGGTTGATTTGGATTGTATCATCGTGCGGCCGGTAGGATGCGGGTATCCGAATTCAATCAACCAATCCTCCCTTGCCCTGTGGAACCTGCATTATAAGCTGCGGCAAAAGTTACCCTTTCCACCCATTATTGGAGCTTGCGCGCCCAGCCCGCCGGTGGAGGCCTTTCAACACGAATGCCTGCAGGGCACCTGCCGGGCGATCGTGATCTCCGACCATGCGTTCCTGGAGTTTTCGCAAGAGCCGGTGCTGGGGGTGCCGACTGACTTGTTCTTCCGGATCAGAAGCTCATCCGGATTGGAGGACAGTAACGCAACGATCGAGTTCATGCCCAACCTGGTCACCGTTCATTCCGGAAACCTGACCTGGGAGGGAACCCTGGCTCCCAACACCGAGGAACAGATACAACTCTCGGTCATTTTCCCCAAGCCGGGCTATTACCAGATCCATGGAGAGGCGCTTCCTATTCAAGGAGACTCGCTACAGGATGATGTTTACCTGCTCATCACGGATGAAGGGGTTCAGTACGGTGAAAAACCGACCAACCAATGGGATATATCCCATTCTGCCTATCCGGTTGGAGAGAATGACCCCCGCCTTTTTCGAGAGCTTGTACTGGATCCTGTTCCAGTTCTAGATGGCCAAACAACCATCACTTACCGCATCCGTCCCGCGATTGACCTGAGCAGCGTAACCATTCAACTGGTCCTGCCACCGGGGGCATTTACCGTGGGGGATGTGGAATACCCGGCAGGTGGTGAACAAGGGGTATATGGTTCCACGCAATATTATTGGAGCGGATCCGCCCAGGCGGGTGAAACACTTGAGATCCGGGCGACGGTCAAAGTGACAAAAACAGGGTGGGGGTACGCTTATGGCGATACACGCTCAACGGAATTGCCCGAGAACGTGATCATGGCTTTTGTGTATGTGGATGAATACAACGGATATTGTGAGATCCGGGAGAGGCCATGAGGCAATTATTAGGGTGTGGTGGACGGGTGTAACCCGTTCACCACACCCCCAACCATCCCACTCAGCTTTCTTCCGCCTTGCCAAAGAGTCCCTGCTTGTCGAACCACGGTTTGAGGATCAAGTACGCGCCAAGGATAAGGAGCAGGAGTGCGCCATTCAAGTCAAGCAGGCCAGCTAATTCGATGATACCGCCAAGTAGAGATAGGATACCCAGGAAAGTGGTGAAGCCGCTCATTTTGATCTTATTGAAATAACGCGCCGCATTAAGACCAAGGAAGAGCAAGCCAACGGCAATGGACCACAAGCCCTTGGGTGCAACCTCGTCAGGGATGAGCCACCAACCGCCGAGCATGATGAGGAATAAGCCCCAGAAGACAGTTTCGAGGCGCTTGTTCAGGGCGGCCTTTTCGGGATCCACAACCATCTCCGGTTTTGGCTGCTGCGCGGCGGCTTCTTCGCTGCGCCGGGCGTACCAGGCTATAACCAGCAGTCCAACGCCTACCACGGCGAAGATGATTGGTCCCAGCCAGGGCATGTTCTGGTCACCGATCATGAGCATCAGGCTTTCGGGTGGCAGGGTCAGGTTTGCATAGAGAAGTCCTGCCGCGACCAGCAGGCTGAGGATGCCCAGGAAGAGATATAGTTTTTTCATTTTCGTTTCTCCTTTTCAGGGTATTGGTAGTTATTGATGAATCCTGGAAATAACTGCAGGCAAAGGATTACATGGTATCGGCGGCGTTTCCGCCGCCGATACTGAGGGGGAGGAGCGGGTTACTTTTTCTTTTCGATCTGGGAAACCTTGGCGATGCCCATGAATAACACACCCAGGCCAATGAAGAACACACCCAGCCCGATCGGGCCGCCCCAATAGAGAACGAGCCACATGTCCATGATATTTCTCCTTTCGTTTGAATGATATTGGTTGACTCCTACGCTCCTACTTTACATCTTTTCATGCGAAGGGTCATCTACCGAATGGTAGAGGTGGGAGTTGAGAAAGGGTAGATCATGGGTACAAAAAAGCGATGGTCAGTTCATCCGACCATCGCCCTTTCAGCATGGAAAAAATGCCGGTTACATCAGTCCCAACTCCCTGGCCCGCATCACCGCCTCAGTGCGGTTGCGGACGCCCAACTTGCCACACAGGTTATGGACATGGCTCTTTGCCGTGCCGAGGCTGATGTACAGGCGCGCCGCGATCTCGCGGTTGGAAAGTCCCGCGGTAACCAGCCTCAACACCTCGATCTCGCGCTCCGAAAGCGGATCAGCCAGGGTTTCGGGCTGGATCGCCGGTACCAGGCTGGATACGCGGCTGAACTCGGCCACCACCTTGGCTGCCACCGAGGGATCGAGGATCGACTCACCACGCGCCGTCCTGCGGATCGAGTCAGCCAGTTGCACCGAGCCGACATCCTTAAGCAGGTAACCCACCGCACCCGCCCGCAGCACATTGAAGATGATCTCCTTATCATCGAAGGTGGTCAGCGCGATGACACGGCATTCGGATAGGGATTGTTTCACCCGTCGCGTCGCGCCGATCCCATCCAGGACGGGCATTTGCATATCCATCAGGATCACGTCCGGGCGAAGTTCCAGCGCCAGGTCGACAGCTTCCTGTCCGTTCGACGCCCGACCGACCACCTGGATATCTTTGTGGATGGAGAGCAGCGTTTCCAGCCCTTCGAGAAAGAGCGCCTGGTCGTCAGCAAGCAGAACGCGGATGCTCATATCCCACCTTTTTCAGGATCAGGCAAGGTGACTTCGAGCCGGAAGCCCTGCCCGGGTTGGGTCTCGACCTTGAAATCACCCCCCAGCATAAGGATTCGTTCGCGCATCCCAACCAGGCCAAATCCGCCGTTGGTATCGGTCGCGCCCACCCCATCGTCGCGCACGGCAAGGCGGATCCTGCCGGGGTGGGAAAAATCCAGTTCCACATTTACATGCGAAGCGCGGGCATGCTTGCATACATTGGTCAATCCCTCTTGCGCAGCGCGATAGAGCGCCAGCGCAACTTTTTCATCCACCGCCCGCGGCAAGCCAAGTACTTCGATCTGCGCATCAAGGCCGGTAACTTTCGTTTCATCCACCAACTCGGCAATGGCTGCCTCGAGCGAACGGTTTTCCACCGGCGAGACGCGCAACGCGGCAACCGACTCACGCACGCTGGATAATCCCCTCCTGGCAATTTCCTGTGCCTTTTCCAGCGCGTCCAGGGCACGCGGTGGGTCGGAAGCAAGTGTAACCCTGGCAGCCTCGATCTGCACATTGACGATGGTCAGGTAGTGCCCGAGATTATCATGGATTTCACGGGCGAGTCGGTTGCGTTCCTGGGTGACAGCCAGTTCCTCGGCTTGCGCGGCATATGCGGCCAATTGGCGGTTGGCGAATTCCAAATCCCTGGCAAGGCCTTCGGCCTTTTTTCGGGCGCGCTGCTCACTCATCCTTAACTGCGAAGTAAGCACCACGAAAAAGATGCCTGTGGCGATGACAATGGCGTTCATCCAGGCTGTTTCCACCGTGGAGTAACGCAGGATCGGCAGCACGATGGCTGCCAGTAGCGTGATGTAAACCGGCCAGCGCCAGAGCGGTTTCAGCCATTCCACAGCCACGCTCGCCAGCGGGAGGCCGATCAGCCAGGTGCCGCCGGGGCCGAGGGTCCAACCTATGCCGAAGACAAGGCCAATCTGGATCGAAAAGAACAAGGCGTGGTGCGCGTTCTCCGGGAAACGCCGCAAAATTTCCGCTTCGAACATCCCCAGGATGATATAAAACACTCCAAAAAGCACACCGACTACAACCTGGAGCGCGGTGAATTGCGTTTCTCCCCAAGCCGCGGTGAGGAAAGTGAGGATATAACCTGCCACCACCAGGAAGATTCCCAGGGTTCTGGTCTGCTTTATCAGCGAGGAAGAAGTGGAACCGGTTTCCATTTCAGAATTCATGTTTTCGTTCTTCATGCATACTCCGATACGATTTTACCCCTCGTAATTGGAGTAGGATAGAGTATCTGGTAAGGAATCCACACCGCCTTGGCGGTCGACTGGCCTTGAAAAGGATTACCCAGAGCCGGTATCGAAAAAATACCGGGATATTGAAATAAGCGCCTACCCCTTCAGGGCCAATTGCACTTCTTCAGCTAAGGCCTTGAGCGATCCAAATGATGGTTCATGAAGACTTACAAGGATTGACTCCAGGGCCATGCGGTAGGCAACCTTGAATGCCTCTTCCTGTGGCACTGAAATATCCGGGATGACACCGCAGCCCTCCCAATTCGTTCCGCTGATGGGATTGATGGCGCGGCCGTTGGATATGAACGCTTCGAAGTGCGGATGGATGCGATGAGAAAAGCCCGGATGAGCACCTCCGCCTGTGGTTTCGCCGACCAGCGTGGCGCGCTGGTAAGTTTTGAGGTCGTATGCAAATGCCTCGCCACCCGAGAAAGTTTCTTTGCTGATCAGAAGGTAAATTGGTTTATCCCCAAAGTGTTTACCAGGAACATGAGGGAGAGTCCAGTATTCCTGCGTAACATCTTCATCCCGCCAGTATAGGCTGGTAAGCTGAATGCGCTTTCCGCTAAAAAGGTAACTGCAAACCAGGGCGATCGTGTCCGGATCCCCTCCCCGGCACTTGCGAAGGTCAATGATCAGTCCGCTCGTATTTGCCAGGAAATTCATTGCAGCCACAACGGTATTGCCGGCCCAGGATGCGACGTAGAATTCGCGTATGTCAAGATAGCCTAGATTTCCGGGTAATCTTTCCGCCTTATGAATCCCGTAATTGTCGAGTTCGGCTTTCTGACGCCGATCATCCTGCCATTCCTGATTTTGATACATTGGACCGTCGTAATCAGGAAGGCGTTCCGGATGCCACCTGACCCACAGGTGTTCATCGTGGTTGATTTCCTGTACATCTATGGTCAAGGCCAGGGCAAAAAGATTGGCATCGGTGGTATCGGCGTATTCTCCAGCCTCCAGGCGGTTTTGAAGGTAGGCACAGATCTGTTCTGCAACATCCGGGAATACGTAGTAGGCCCTCAATTTCTCCATGAGGCGATGAACGATTTCCGCCTGAGTATTGACATCGATGGGAACTGGATCGGCAGCCATATCGCGTTTATGTTAATCCAAACTGCATTCATTTCAACCAGCGAACGCTATTCGAGCGGCACTGGGGACAGGTGCGCTCCACATTCGCATGATAAATTCCCTGCCAGGTATGCCCGCAGCGCAGGCAGGCGAAACGGGCCGGCTGGCCTTCATCGGCGGGGCGCGGGTTGTGCGGGCTTGGGACCTTGGCTTCCAGCAGAACTCTTCGCGTCTCATCGATCTCATCCGGAATTACGCTCTGGCGCACCTTCTCTGCCTCTTTCATGATCGTCTGCCAGCGGGAGCCTTCGGCGGCCGAGCACCATTCCAGCAGGAGCCGCTCGGGGCGCAGGCCCAGCTTTTCCAGCCCGTCCCACAGCCCATCCAGGCGGCGGGTGGTGCTGCGGTTGGCGTCGATGTAATGGCAGTCCACGTAATGGCAGCCGGACACCAGCACGACCGGGGCGCCTTTGCGGAAGGCATACCAGACGAACTCCGGGTCGACCCGCCCCGAGCACATGGTGCGGATGATGCGCGCATTCGGCGGGTAGGCCATGCGGCCAACCCCGGCTGTATCCGCACCGGCATACGAGCACCAGTTGCAGGCAAAGGTGACAATCTTGCCCAGGGGATTTTCATCCAGGATGGCATCCATCTGGGCGTAGATGGCCTGGTCGGAGAAGTGGCGCATGGCAATGGCACCGTACTTGCATTCGGCCGCGCAAGTGCCGCACCCGGAGCAGGCCGCGCTGGCAATGCGGGCAACCTGTTTCTTCTCCCAAGTGATGGCGCTGAACGGGCAGACCGCCGCGCACTGGCCGCACATCTTACACAGGTCATTATCCACTACAGCCGTGATGGCCTCCACGGTCAGCTTGCTCTTGTTGAGCAGGATGGCTGCATGCGAGGCCGCCGCGCTGGCCTGGGTGACGCTCTCGCGCACATCCTTGGGGCTTTCGGCACAGCCGGCAATGAAGACTCCCTTGGTGGGGGTGTCCACCGGGCGCAGCTTGGCATGCGCCTCCTTGAGGAAGCCGCTCGGTGATTTCGAGAGGCTGACCATCTGGCGGAGCGACTCAGTGTGGAGCGCCGGTTTCGCCCCCACCGCCAGCACAAGCATATCGAGCTCGTGGGTCTCCAGGCGGTTGCCGGTGGTGTTTTCCACGGTCACCCACAGGTTACCTGAAGTTGGATCCTGGCGCACCTCGCCCGGCAGGCCGCGCACATAGCGCACGCCGTTGCTCTTGCTGCGCATGAGCAGTTCTTCGAAACCCTTGCCAAAGGCGCGCAGGTCCATGTAAAAGACGGTGCTCTCGATATCGGGATAGTTGTCCTTGAGATACTGGGTCGCCTTGATGGTGTTCATGCAGCAGATGTTGGAGCAATAAGGGCTGCCCTGCTGCGGGTCATTGGAGCGCGAGCCGACGCACTGGATGAAGCCGATGCGCCTGGGCTGGGCCAGGTCACCGGGACGGCCCAGGTGTCCCTCCAGCGGCCCGCCGGTCGAAACCAGGTGTTCGAACTCCATGCTGGTGACCACGTTCGGGTAACGGGTGTAGCCGTACTCATCCAGGGCAGTCGGGTCATATACTTCCATTCCGGTAGCAACGATGATCGTTCCCACCTCGAGGTTAAGAATCTGATCCTGCATATCGAAGTCGATGCACTTCTTCTCGCAGGCTTCGATGCACTTGCCGCAGGCGATCGGGTTCTGTCCCAGGCATTCATCCGCATTGACGATGTAGGCTGCCGGCACCGCCTGGGGGAACGGGATGTGGATCGCATGGCGGCTGCCCAACCCGATCTGGAACTCATCCGGTACGACCACCGGGCAGACGGCGCTGCAATCCCCACAGGAGGTGCACTGGGTTTCATCTACATAGCGGGCCTTCTTGCGCACCCGGACCTTGAAATTGCCCACGTAACCGGAAACATCTTCCACCTCGGTATAGGCCAGCAGCTCGATGTTGGGATGTCGACCGACATCCATCATTTTCGGCCCGAGTATTCATATACTACATTCGATATCCGGGTAGACCTTATCGAGCTGGGCCATAATGCCGCCAATGGAGGGCTTGCGCTCCACCAGGTAGACCTTGTGACCGGCATCGGCCAGGTCGAGGGCAGCCTGGATGCCCGCCACCCCGCCGCCGACCACCAGGGCCGCGTCCGTGACGGCAATCTGCTCCTCATCCTGCGGGTAGAGCCAGGCAGCGCGTGCCACAGCCACCTGCACGATGCCCCTGGCCTTGGTTGTGGCCGCTTGCCGGTCACCTGGCGTAACCCAAGAGCAGTGCTCGCGGATGTTGGCCATTTCGAGCAGGTATGGATTCAGGCCCGCGCCCTGGATGCACTTGCGGAAGATCGGCTCGTAGGAAGCCGGAGAGCAGGAAGCCACCACCACCCGGTTCAGGTTGTGTTCGCGGATGGCACGCTGGATCTCCTGCTGACCGGGATCGGCACAGGTGTATTTATTGCGGATGGCTGCCACAACCCCCGGCAGGCTTTCTGCATATGCCCGCACGGATTCGGTATCCACGGCACCCGCAATATTCGAGCCGCAGTCACACACAAAGACACCAATACGCAAGTTATCGACTGACAACAGGCACCTCCTGTTTTGGATTGCGCTTTGTATCCCCGAACAGCCGCCCGGCGACCAGGGTGGTCAGGTCCTGGATCTTGATGCCGACCCGCTCTCCCAGAAGCGGATCGTTCTGGGCGCACTTGAAATGGATCTGGCACTTGATGCATGCCGTGACCAGGGTTTCCGCCCCGGTGGCCCTGGCCTCCTCCAGGCGCTCGACCTGGATGCTCTTGGAAACCTGACCGCAGGCGCTCCAGCAGCTCGTACCACAGCACAGGCTGGTGGCAGCATGGTGGGGCATCTCAACCAGTTCCAGCCCAATATCGAACAGCACCTGGCGGGGGGCATCATAGACGCCCAGGTGGCGCCCCAGGCGGCAGGGATCCTGGTAGGTGACAAGGCCATCATCCGCTTGCGGCGGCAAGTCCAGCCCTGCATCAGCCAGCAGTTGCGCCAGGTGGATCACTTCGAGGCCATGATCCCCAACATATTCCGGGTAATCCATTTTCAGGGTCCGGGCGCACTCCGGGCAGGTAGTCACGATCCGTTTGGCGCCGCTGGCTTTCAATTGAGTGATGTTCAACCCGGCCAGGGCGCGGAAGGTATCCAGGTCGCCTTCCCAGAGTTGGTCATGTCCGCAGCAGCGTTCGTCAGCCAGGATCTGGGGCTTGATGCCCAGGTGGTTCAGGATGCGCACCGCCGCCTGGGCGATCTCCACCCCTTCCACGCCCAGTTTGCGGAAGAGCGGATCGTAATACGGCATACAGCCAACAAAATAGAGTGTATCGGAATCCTCCGAGAACTTCAGGTCACTGGTGACCCAGGAAAGGCGGTTCTGGCGCATATCCGGGTTGGTCATCATCCGGCCCCAGGTCTGGATCATCCCGCCGTGGGTGCAATCCCCGGAACGGTCGTGGCCTCGCGCCAGGCTGCGGGCCGAACGCATAAATTCCGAAAAGTGAACATCCGATGGGCAAACCTGGCTGCAACGGTAACAGGTGAGGCAGGACCAAAAGAGCGGCTCATCCATCACCTCATCCATTCCGCAGTGGACGGCTTTCTCGATCAGGGTGCGCGGGCTCGTGAAGGTGCGGGTCTCATGGCGGCTGATCGGGCAGGCCGCGCCGCACTTGCCGCAATCCAGGCAATACCATAGTTTATGGGTGTCAACGAATTCCAGCACTGGTTTCATGGTTGGCGCTGTCCCTCATACAACCCAGCCAGGAAGTGTTCGATCTTTTCAACAAACCCCTGCCCATCACCTGCAGCGAGCCAATCCAATTGCAGTTGTTCATTGCGGTAACCGAGCAGGTTAGCCAGTTTCCTGGCCTCCTGGAAGACCTCCTCAGCCCGGCGGTTGCCGAATTCGAAGTGACATTCATCCAACGGACAGCCCAGCAGCAACACACCATCTGCGCCGTTCTCGAAAGCCTTGAGGATGATGCCTGGGCTGATCTGTCCCAGGCACATCACCTTGAGCGGGTAGACCGATGGGGAATACCGGCTGTGTTGCGCGCCGGCCGTTTCCAGGCCATTGTAGGCATTCCAATTGCAAGTGAAGACGATCACTTTCGGTCCAGTCATGATGCCGCCTCGGTGACCAGGATTTGCGTATCGAACGGGCCTCCAGATAGCATGGCCTTCAACATGGCATGTAACTGAACATCGCTCATATAGCTGCTGGTGATTGCACCCGATGGGCAGTGCGCCGCACAAGTCCCGCAGCCGGTGCAGATGGCCGGGTCGATCCAGGAAGCGAAACGATCCTTCGCGATCTCTTTCAGTGATG
>Ga0209285_10000400_pt1 | contig 14995 bp, 11 predicted proteins | sample PPLLak3March2015_2_FD_187249 | JGI IMG/M metagenome (GOLD analysis project Ga0209285, IMG submission 187249) | Freshwater sediment microbial communities from Prairie Pothole Lake near Jamestown, North Dakota, USA - PPLs Lake P8 Core (3) Depth... | ecosystem: Environmental > Aquatic > Freshwater... | reverse complement strand
GTAGCGGCCCAACAGGAGGAACTCCTCCGTGGTCTGTGTGGTACCGGTATAGCGGGTCATCACATTGCCATCCAGGTCGAAGAAAATGAACGTCGGTGTAGCGCGCGCGCGTTGCTCCAGGGCGAACGCTTTTTCCGTGGTTTCCTTGCCCTTGAAATCGACCATTGGCGTATCGCCCTTCACATCCACCGGGTAAATCAGGAAATGTTGCCGGTAGTAATCCTGCACCGCGCTCTGATTCAGAATGGTTGCTTTCATGCGTGAACAGAATGGGCATTCATCCATTTCGAACATGATCAGCACGCCCTGTTTGCCCTCTGTCTTGGCTGTGGCGAGTTCATCCTTGAAGTCGCCCATTTTCGACATGAAAAAATGTGAGTGCGGATCACGCACTTCAGCCGTTGCTGGCAGGGCCATGAAAGCGAATACAAGCATCAACCAACGCATTGCAATGTCTCCTTACTTCTTGGCGCGAATGTAGCGCTCGACCGCCTCTCGGGTTAGCGCCCCGACGTTGTAGGCGACAACTTTTCCTTGCGGGTTGTACAGATACGTTGTCGGCAAGCCGGGAATCGAACCGACCTGCGCAGCGGATTTCTGGTCGCCCAGAATGATGGGGTAAGAAATCATCATTTGATCCGAGAACTGCAAGACAGCCTTGGGATCACGGTAATCCATCGCCACGCCCAGCACGATCAGATTATTCTTCTTGTTCTCGTGCAGCGAGACCAGATCGGGAATCTCCTCCAGACAAGGCGGACACCAGGTCGCCCAGAAGTTCACCAGCACCCACTTGCCCTTGTATTGCGCCAGCGAATGCGTTTTTCCCTTGCTATCAACCAGGGTAAATGCCTGTGCAGATAGCGCGACGAGCGCAAGACAAAGAAAGAAAACAGCGCGTCTTATCATGTTGAGTCTCAGAAATAGTGGTTATGAGTCTGCCAGCGGGCGAGAGTTCAGCAATTGCATCACGTTTCACCGATCTTGCTCAGCATATTGATTGCCTGAAAAACAATCCGGCAATCTTGAGCACAGGCGCAACTTTGGAAAAGCCTTTTGCAGCCAATTTTGAGGCGGGTAGAATGCCGCACGGAGGAATTAAGGCAAACCAATGCTACCCAGATATGTCCTGCCATCGCGCGAGTCGGCACGCAATATAAACTTGGAGACGAAACCCAAGCAAGTTGACGCTTGGCTGACTCGTTTGCCGCTTTCCAATCCAGTCGATGCGGCGCAAGCCATGGCGGATTATCTGGCCACGCTTAATCGGCTCGATATCGCACAAGATGCGCGCGCAAAGATCATCGAGCGCATGACGCCAGTTGTGGAAGACATCATCGCTTCCCTTTACGAACAGTACGGTTCGGCTCCGCTGCCGCTCTTGCCCAAACAACAACGCAACGCCGATCTGGCCAGACGCCTGTTGCATGAACTGGCGGACAGCTACAAGACACTGCTTCTCGATTGGCTGAAGCGACGTTTTCATCTGTTCGGCGGCAATCCCGTATCGCTCTATTTGCAGCGCATATTGCTGACCCTGCAGGCAATACTCGAAATCAGTTTTGAAACCCACGACCCCGTCCCGGAGGGCATCTGGGTCGATCTGCACCAAACCTATAACTACGCTCTGCGCAACGGGCTGAGGGAAGCCATCCCAGAAGGCGGGACCAAGATGCTTTCCATCGAGCAGATCTATAAGTCCACCTTGCTGATGTCAATCGCTGATCCCTATCATTTTCCGCAAGCAGAGTTGCCTTGGGCCAAGGACATCATCGCCCGCTTCTCCAACCTGGCCACGATTTTCCCAGCGGAAGACACCATCAAAGGCCAAGCTGGCTTGTTCGTCGTGGAAGTCAATACCGATAGCCCGCCGACACCTATTGCCCGCGATGCCCATCCGATGAACCCGCGTTGGGATTTGTTGCTCAACACAACAGAACTGGCCAAGCATCTGGCGCTGATTTCCAGTTTTCTGATTGGCAAGGAGTCACCCGACAAGATTGGCTTGCCGGAGGTAGCCCGCGACCCCGCCTACCCAACCATGTTGCGTCGCCTCAAATTGAACTGGGGTGCTTCGCTACAGCGACAATCGCAGCGCCGCCGCCAGCCAAATGGTCGTGAATACGAGATCAGCTTTGGCCTCAAAGCCGTTCATCAACTCATCGCCCAGACCACCACGTCTGGCAAAGCTATTCACTATGGCCTTGGCACTAACGAAACGCCGCCGGTCATCGTGCGATGTAAAACCGTAAACGACAGCATGGGTGGCTTGGCTTTGATAAAAAAAGGCAACCCCGCCATACAGATTCGTGTCGGCGATGTCGTGGCGATCAGACAAGAAAAGGCCGACTGGGGAGTAGGCCTGGTTCGCTGGTTTCGGGTTCCCGGCCAAGGCGAGATGTTCTTCGGAATCCAGCTACTGGCTCCGCAAGCACTGGTCGTTCAGGTCAGACGCAAAGATAACGGCCGACAGTGGTCCAGCCTGCTGTTGCACCCCAGTCCGAATAGCAAGCAGAGTCCGATACTGCTTGCACAACCAGGCTGCTTTTCGCCAGACATCCCAGCGGAAATCCATACCCCCACGGGAATCCAATTGGTGCAAATCGAAAAACGCATCGAATCGACACCAAGCATCGAGCTTTTCCGCTTCCAGATGCACTCTCACGGCAAAGTACCGCAGCCAAACAGCTAGACGATTACCTCACCTGGCAGCTGCAGGCACGCCACCACTGCGCGAAATCTGCCCATCTTCTTGCAAGGTAATTTCGCTCGCCACCCCGCCAACCTCGTTGAGAATCAATACATTCACACGCCGATTCCGGCTGCGCCCGTCAAGTGTGGCATTGGTATCGACGGGCCGGTTATCGGCATAGCCGATCGCCACCATGCGCGAAGCTGGGACCCCACGTTCCGCGAATAGCCTTACCACGCTGCCGGCGCGTGAAGATGACAGCTCCCAATTGGATGGGAAATTTGGGCTATTGATTGGGATATTGTCAGTGTGGCCTTCAACCTGAATGGGGTTGTCAACCTGCCCCAGCACTTGCGCCACGGCAGCCAAAGCTTCCGTCGACTGAGGTTGCAACACCGCCTCGCCGCTCTTGAACAAAACGCTGGCATTGATTTCCACAGTAATCCCGCGCGGTGATTGGGTCACACGCACTTGCCCATTCTGGATCAAGGGTTGCATCGCTTGCAGAACACTCTTTGCCACTTTCTTCATGCGATCAGCGGCTTTCTGGCGCTCCGGCGAATCAGGCGTCTGACGGGGCGGTTGCGGCACTAATTTGCCGATGGGCTTTCCGGTACCGGTCATGACCTCCGGGTGCTTGGCGCTCATCTCGATCAACTTATCGGCGCTGGGTGATTCCTTGAACGCGCTGACCAGGGAGTCGGACATCACCCGATATTTACCTTCGTTGACCGATGAAATAGCGTACATGACCACGAAAAATGCGAACAGGAGCGTGATGAAGTCGGCATAGGAAACCAGCCAGCGCTCCAGATTCTCATGCTCCTCAGGTGGCTTTTTGCGGGCCATATCGAAAGTCGAGCGCGATCAGGACAGATAGCCCTGCAGCTTTGCCTCGATAACGCGCGGATTCTCGCCATTGGCGATGGCAACGATGCCCTGGATGAACAGCTCCTTGTTTGCAACCTGGCGGCCGACCCAGTAGCGTAATTTACCGGCAACCGGCAAAAAGAACAGATTGGCGCCGCCGACGCCATAAATCGTCGCAACGAAGGCGACAGCAATGCCGGAGCCGAGCTTGGAAGGGTCGGACAAGTTCTCCATGACGTGAATCAACCCCATGACCGCGCCAAGAATGCCGATGGTTGGTGAATACCCGCCAGCCGCCAGCCAGACCTTGGCAGCATCCGTGCGATGCTGCTCATAAGCTTGCAGATCAAGTTCCAGCGTTTCGCGCAATACTTCGGGTTCAGCGCCATCGACCAGCATTTGCAGGCCGCGGCGGTGAAACAAATCCAGTTGTTGCTCGATGAATGGTTCCAACGCCAGCAAACCGCCACGGCGAGCTTTCTGGCTCCAGTCGATGATCATGTCGAGCGTTTCCTGGCTGGCGATACGCGGCGGCTGCAAAACCCACCTGAGCATGCTGAGGCCATCCAGAAACACCTTCATACTGCTTTGCAGCATCACTGCGCCCAAGGTACCGCCAATGACAATCATGAATGCCGTGAACTGGAGGAGCGAGCTCATGTGCCCGCCCTCCAGGAACTGCCCCAGCAGAATGGCAGTAAGGCTGAGAACGATGCCGATGATGCTGATGATGTCCATATTCAGCCGGCTTATTCAGCGTTCGAAGACCATTCATGCAAACGCCCGCGCAAACGGGCGATGGCTTGGCCATGCAACTGACAGACCCGCGACTCAGACACGCCGAGCACTGCGCCGATTTCCTTGAAATTCATGTCCTGCTCGTAATACATGCCCATCAGTTGCTTCTCGCGTTCCGGCAGGATGCCGACCGCTTTGGCCAAAGCGCCCTTGAAATGTCGCGAGGCCAGAATATCGAAGGGCGCCTGATTGTGGCCGTCGGCAAACCGCTCCAGAAAGTCATCACCATCGGCATTGTGCAAATCTTCGTAGTAAACAAGTTGCGCACCGCGAGCATCGTTCAGAAGCTCGAAATAGGCCTGAATATCCAGACCCATTTCATCCGCGATTTCCTGTTCAGAAGGCTGACGATGGTGACGCTGCTGCAGAATATTGATGGTGCTTTCGATCTGCCGACCGGCGCGCCGCACATTGCGCGTTGCCCAATCGGCATCGCGCAGTTCGTCCAGCATGGCGCCACGAATGCGTTGCGTCGCGTAAGTCTCGAAATGCGCGCCTTGCTCACTATCGAAACGATCGACCGCATCGAGCAATCCCATCAGTCCGGCCTGCACCAGATCATCCACTTCAACGCAAGCCGGCAGGCGCGTCATCATGTGGTAAGCAATCCGCTTGACCATGGGAAGATGCGCCCGGACCAGGGCTTCCTTATCGCTAACCAGCACTCCGCCAACCTTTCTGCACCTGCTTGGCCGCCACCTCTGCGTTCATGCGACTGTAAAGCCACATACGCTGCCAATACTGCTCAAAGTTGATCCGCTCAATTTCCGCCTGGCGGCGGCCCTCTTTACTCAACAAATCGATCAAGGCCGCATCCAGAGCGCCAGGTAGAACACCGGGCGCCTCCCGCACGAGGCAGCCCAGAAAGGATGGCGTCACGCCCAGAAAACGTTGCGCGGTTTCGCTAAGTGACGCGAACAAACCCAAAGCCTGCCCCTCTTCAGCGTCTTCCACCAAAACCATCCAGTTTTTGCCCGACCATGCCGCGTGAGCGGTTTTCATGACCGCATACGCATCCGCCAACGAAGCCCTGTTGCCAGGCAATACCAGCACACGCAGATTTGCCGTCGTGGCCAGAGCGTTACGCTGCATGGGACCATCGCCACCATTCAGCACCAGCCATTCCGGCGCATCCGCTCGGATTTTCCAAGCATCCGCCATATCCAGCAAATCGTGCTCGGACAATCCCGCCAGCGTGTTCAAACCATCCTGTGCGGCCAGCAGCACCAAGCCGTCAAGCGCAGGCTGCACAACCGACACCAGTCCCCGGCTAGGCGCATCAACCAGACCATAGCGAGGCAGCATGCCTAGCAAACTCGCCACGTTATGAGGCGGTCGCGTTTCATCCATCACCATGACGCGATGCCCGCACCGCCCCAATCCGAGTGACAGTGCGACGCATGCGCGAGCAGTGCGACGCGCATCCGGCCCCAATACCCCCAGCGCTTGAAATGACGGTTCCGGCGCGAACAGACGCCGCAGTCCGCTGGCTTGATCGAGCGGATCAGCTAGCCGCACCCCAACCTCCCATCGCCGCGGCCTTTTCGCTCAACTCAGGCATTGCGGCTGTTTGCAGCGCCGCCGCCATGAGGAGGGGATAGTCGTTTTCATCCTGGGTAAACGGCGATTCCTGCTGATGAATACGGAAAGCGCGGTCGGCCAAATAAACCGCATTGGCAAGGTGCAGATCTTCCGGCACGCGTTGACCGTTGGTGACGTAATGCACCGGCAACTCGTGCCGAATCGCGACATCCAGCACCGGGCCATAGGTCAGCGCCTCGTCGATCTTGGTCAGGATGCAACCAATCAGACCTGGTCCGCTGTATGCCCGCGCCACCTCTTCCAGCGTCACGCCCTGGCTCGGCGCGCCCAACAGCAAAAGCCGCTTCACGTCGCGCTGTTCGCCGCACAGCAGGGCGACCTGCTCGGCAAGCCGTTTGTCGCGCTGGCTCATGCCAACGGTATCGATGAACACCAGATGCCTTCCGGAAAGATCCGACAAGGTCATTTCCAGATCGTTTTCATCGCGCACCGCGAATACCGGCGTACCCAATATGCGACCGTAGATGCGCAGTTGATCCTGCGCGCCGATTCGGTAGGTATCCGAGGTGACCAAGGCGACCTTGGCAGCGCCGTGACGCAGCACGGCGCGCGCCGCAAGCTTGGCAACCGTAGTGGTCTTGCCGACGCCGGTCGGCCCGACCAACGCATACACGCCGCCGCGTTCAACGATGTCATCCGCGCTATCAGCCAATTTCAGGTTGTGCGCGATGGTGGATTTGATCCATTTAAGCGCCTGTGCCAAATCCTCTTCATCGACCGGCAGGCGCTCCATCAGCATGCGTGCGAAAGCGGCAGAAAAACCGGCGGTCAGCAAGCGCTTCATGGCTTCCAGCCGGACCGGGTCGCGTCGCGTCAAATCATTCCAGGCGAAGCCGGCCAACTGCCCTTCGACCATGCCGCGCAGCAACCGCATTTCCCGCGCGAGTTCATCGACTGCATCGGTTTTGGCGGGCTCGGGTTCGGTTTTCTTGGTTTCTCGCGCAGGCGTGGCAGGTTGTTCGGGCTCCAATCCAGGCTTTGCGGTGTGGGCGGCTTGCCGGTTCGGGGAAGGACGAATCAGCGTGGATACGTCGCGATCGACCAGGTAATCGGCCAATTTAGTGAGCTGCGGCTTGGCTTCATCCAGCGTCAGACTGGAACGTGGCGGCGGCGAGGTTTGTGGAGTGACGGGGGACGGCTGAGCAACACGCGGCGTTGACGGCGTCCGCCAGAGTGCAGGTTCGGCCTGGGCAGCGAGTGCGGCCATGTCCATATCCGCCACGGCAATGATCTCGACGCCGCCGGCGACTTGCCGGTTGGACAATATCAAAGCACTGGCGCCAAGCGCATCGCGCACCTGGCGCAGCGCATCGCGCGTGGTTTGAGCGTGGAATTTTTTGATCATGTACCGCTACCGATCAATGTGACGATGCGGATGGTCTTGCCATCCGGGACTTCGGCATGGGACAACACCTTGAGACCAGGTGCCGAACGACGCAAAAAACGCGCTAATACGGGACGGATGGCAGGCGGGGACAACAAAACCGCCGGTTGTCCGGCATTCTCCTGCCGCTCGACGGCTTGGACTGTTTCCCGAACCAGCTTTTCAGCCAAACCAGGTTCCAGTCCGACTCCCGAATCACCGCGGGAAGCCAGAGCCTGTGTCAGGATGTGCTCAAGATTAGGCTCCAGGGCCATCACTAACAATTCCTGCGCTCCTCCAAAGGTTTCGTGAATGATAGCGCGTCCTAGCGCAGTTCTGACGGTAGCAGTCAACTCATCTGCATCTTGTGTGCGTGTGGCATGTTCGGCCAATGTTTCCAGGATCGTGCGCATGTCGCGAATATGAACCTGCTCCTCCAGCAGGTTCTGCAACACCTTTTGCACCGTCGCCACCGGTAGTTGCTTCGGCGTCAGATCTTCCACCAGCTTGGGATATTGCTTGGCGACGTGATCCAGCAAGGCCTGGGTTTCCTCGCGCCCGAGCAGTTCCGGCGCATGGTCGTTGATGATCTTGGTCAGATGCGTAGCGACCACGGTGCCGGCATCAACCACCGTATAACCATAGGTCTGAGCCTGATCGCGCAATGCGGCCTCGATCCAGACCGCCGGCAGGCCGTAGGCCGGATCGGTTGCGGCCTGGCCATTCAAGGTGCCCAGCACGCGGCCCGGGTTGATGGCCAGAAACTTGCCGGCAATCGCCTCGCCTTCCGCGACACTGACGCCCTTCAAGGTCACGCGATAAGCATTCGGTTTCAGTTGCAGGTTGTCGCGGATGTGCACGGCAGGCACCAGAAAACCCAGGTCCTGGGCGATTTTCTTGCGGATGCCGCGAATCCGCCGCAACAGCTCGCCATCCTGGTGCTTGTCGACCAGGGGCACCAGGCGATAGCCGACTTCCAGGCCGAGACGATCTACCGCCGCGACATCGTGCCAACCCACATCGATCGGCTCTTCCGCTTTGGCCGGTGCGATTTCGGCGACGGGCGCATTGGCTTCCGCCTGCTGGCGTTGCATCAACCAGTAACCGGAACCCGCCAGAATGCCGCCGATCAGGAAAAAAGACAGGTGCGGCATGCCCGGAATGATGCCCATCAGGGCGAGGATGCCTGCGGTCAGGAACAAGGTCTGCGGACGCCCGAACAATTGTCCGGTCAATTGTTCGCTCAAATCCTGATCGCTGGAAACGCGCGAAACCACGATACCCGCGGCGGTTGAAATGACCAGCGCGGGAATCTGCGCAACCAGACCGTCGCCGATGGTCAGCAGCGTGTAGTTGTTGGCGGCGGTGGCGAAATCGAGATCGTGCTGAACCATGCCGACGATCAAGCCACCAATCACATTGATCAACATGATGATGATGCCGGCCACGGCGTCACCGCGCACGAATTTGGAAGCGCCGTCCATCGAGCCGTAGAAATCGGCTTCCTGCGCAATTTCCGCGCGCCGGCGTCGGGCCTCGTCCTCGCCGATCAGGCCGGCATTGAGGTCGGCGTCGATCGCCATTTGTTTGCCGGGCATGGCATCGAGGGTGAAACGCGCGGACACCTCGGCGATCCGCCCGGCGCCCTTGGTAATCACCATGAAGTTGATCAACACCAGGATGACGAACACCACCAGACCGACCGCGTAATTGCCGCCGACGAGGAAGTGGCCGAACGCTTCGATCACCTTGCCTGCTGCATCCGTGCCGGTATGTCCCTCGAGCAAGACCACACGGGTGGAGGCAACGTTGAGCGACAAACGCAATAACGTGGTCAGCAGCAACACGGTTGGGAAAACCGAAAACTCCAGCGGTTTCATGGTGTACAGGCTGATCAGCAGAACGATCATCGCCATCGCGATATTGAAGGTAAACAGCAGATCGAGCAGAAATGGCGGCAATGGCAACACCATCATGGCCAGCACCATGATCACCAGAAGCGGTGCTGCGAGCTTCTGCCACGGCCGGCTGCGCGTCGCTGCCAATGCTTCAGCCATTGCGTTCAACCATGACCATAAAAGGCATTATGCGGCCTCAAGTCTCGCCCCGGGATCCAGCTTCGGCGGCACTTGCCAGTCGCTCGGCAAGACCGGGCTGAGCGACTGATTAAGCTGATAGACATACGCCAGAACCTGCGCGACGGCGGTGAACAGCGTACCCGGAATGGTTTCGCCGACTTCGACATGGCGATGCAGCGCGCGCGCCAGTGGCGGCGCTTCGACAACGGGGATGCGATGTTCGCGCGCCAACTCCTTGATCCGCTCGGCGATCAATTGCGACCCCTTCGCCAGCACCACCGGGGCAGACATCCCCTTTTCCTCGTATTTGAGCGCAACCGCGAAATGCATCGGGTTGGTCACCACGACATCCGCCTGCGGAATGGCCTGCATCATGCGACGACGCGCCGCCTCGCGTTGCAAGGAGCGAATACGCGCCTTGATTTGCGGATCGCCCTCGATTTCCTTGCCCTCTTGCCGAATCTCCTCTTTGGTCATGCGCAAGCCATGGTGGTAGTTCCAAAGCTGAAACGGCACATCGAGCAGAACGATGAGGGCAAAAGCCGCGACCGAGGCCAGAAACGTGAACAGTGCGATCTGTCCGAAATGAACCACCGCGGATTCCAGTGGCTCGTTGGCCAAAGCAAGAATGCCATCGTGCTGATGCCAGATCATCCAGCCGGCCACCCCCGCGATGAGCCCGCCCTTCAACAGCGCCTTGATCAACTCAGCCAGCGCTGTGCGGGAAAACATCCGCGCAATGCCGGGGATCGGATTCATTTTGGAAAAATTGGGTTCCAATGCCTGCGTCGAGAATACCCACCCGGAAAGCATCAGATTGGCGCCAACTGCCGAGATGACCACCGTAATCGCCATGGGGAGATACAGCAGCACACCGTCGATGCCGGCATCCATCAGGTTGCGCCCCATCATGACCGGGCTAGCCACGTCGGCAAGATCAAAGCTCAAGGAATTCCGCATGACACGGCCAAGCCCCTGATACATGAACATCCCCAACATGGCGATGACGCTGGCGCTTGCCAATAAAACTGCAAGGGTTGCCAGTTCACGTGAGCGAGGCACATTGCCACGCTCGCGCGCCTGCTCCAGCTTGCGCGCTGACGCTGGTTCCGTGCGTTCAAGATCACTGTCTTCCGCCATCCTCGGGTCCGGTTGAACACCGGCTCGGGGTTATGTAAATGCGGGCGAGTTTAGCATGCGTCGCGGCGCCTATCGCCGCGCCAGCCAAAGAATGGCGGCGGCTTGAGCCAGTATCCGGCAGATGCAAAAAAGCTCACGAATCGCTGCTGAAACGACCAGAAAAACAGCCCGCAAAAGCGGGCTGGACAAACACGTTCGATGGCGGCGAACTGTGTCAGTACGCAACTCGCGGAATTACATCGAGAATCGCATGGCTGTTGCGATTGACCAGCACCACATCGGCGCCCAACGTCAGGCGCGTGTAGGGTTCCGGCAAATCGGGCAGGAGCTTGGCGAGTTCGATTGGCAGCTTGTTGGGACGCTGCCCGGAATCGAGGACGTCACCGACCTTGGCGCGCTGGGCCGGAATTCCGCTTGCAGGCATCAGCCCCCCTGTCTGCGCAGAGTAGTAGGCTGTGATCGTCTTGCGCTCCGCCTCCGAAAAGCGCATTCCAGAAACTTCCGGCGGACTGGATGGCTTTGTCGCACAGCCCGCGACCAGCAAACCGGCAAGGACAAGGAATTCTCGACGTTGCATGCTATCCCCTCTGGTGACATGGACAAGGACATCCTGTTTACCAAATCGCATCCGGGGAAACTTTGAGGCGTATCAATAAGTACAAGAAAAAGCCGGCTTGATGCCGGCTTTTTCAACGAGTGCAAAGATCAGCGAGGCAGAGTACTGCTACCCATCAGGAACGCATCCACCGACCGCGCGCATTGACGGCCCTCACGTATCGCCCAGACCACGAGCGACTGGCCCCTGCGCAAATCGCCGGCCGCGAACACCTTGGCCTTGCTGGTGGCGTAGCTGCTTTTGCCTTCGGTATCCGCCTTGGCATTGCCGCGCGCATCTTTTTCCACGCCGAAAACGTCCAGCAGTTTCTGCACCGGGCTGACGAAACCCATAGCCAGCAACACCAGATCGGCTTTCATCTCGAATTCGGAACCCGGAATTTCGGTCATCTTGCCGTCCTTCCAGTCCAGACGCACAGCCTTGAGGCCGGTCACCTTGCCGCCCTCGCCGATGAACGACTTGGTAGCGACCGACCAGTCGCGTTGACAGCCTTCTTCATGTGAACTGGATGTCCGCATCTTCAGCGGCCAGTTCGGCCAGGTCAGCGGCCGGTTTTCCTGTTTTGGCGGCTGCGGCATCAGTTCGAACTGGCTGACCGAGGCGGCGCCATGCCGGTTCGAGGTTCCGACACAGTCGGAGCCGGTATCGCCGCCGCCGATGACGACGACATGCTTGCCGGTCGCGCGAATCTGATCGGGCAGGCTGTCGCCGGCGACGAACCTGTTGTTCTGGCTGAGAAATTCCATCGCGAAATGCACACCAGCCAACTCGCGGCCAGGCACCGGCAGATCGCGCGGCTGCTCGGCGCCGCCGGCCAGGACCACGGCATCGAACTCGGCCAGCAGCGCGTCACCGGAAACATTTCCACCAACATGCTGATTCACCCGAAACTCGACGCCTTCGGCGGCCATCTGCGCCATGCGTCGGTCGATATGGCTTTTCTCGAACTTGAAATCCGGAATGCCATAACGCAACAGGCCGCCGATGCGATCATTCTTTTCGAGCAGCACCACGGCATGGCCGGCGCGCGCCAATTGCTGCGCCGCAGCCATGCCGGCCGGGCCGGAGCCGACCACGGCGACCTTCTTGCCGGTCTTGCGAACGGGCGGTTGCGGTTGCACCCAACCCATTTCCCAGGCCTTGTCGATGATCGCGTGTTCGATCGACTTAATGCCCACAGCGTCATTGTTGATGTTCAGCGTGCAGGCGGCTTCACATGGCGCCGGACAGATGCGGCCGGTGAACTCGGGGAAGTTGTTGGTCGAATGCAGCACGTCGATGGCCTGGCGCCAGTTCTGCTTGAACACCAGATCATTCCAGTCCGGAATGATGTTGTTGACCGGGCAACCGCTCATGCAGAACGGGATGCCGCAGTCCATGCAACGCGCGCCTTGCACCTTGGCTTCCTCATCGGAGAGATGCAGAACGAATTCGTTGTAGTTCTTGAGCCGTTCGGCAACCGGCAGGTTGGCTTCCGACAACCGCGCGTATTCAAGGAATCCGGTGATCTTGCCCATTACGCGGCCTCCAGCAATTTCTGTTCGGCCATTTCGATCAGGGCGCGCTTGTATTCATTCGGCATCACCTTGACGAACTTGCCACGATATTCATTCCAGTTGTCCAGCATGGTCCTGGCGCTGACGCTGCCGGTGTAGGCGGCATGCTTCTCGATCAAGCCCTTCAGCGTCACTTCATCGGCCTGGCCCTTGTGCTGAGTTGCACTGTTGCTGACGGCATCGGCCGGTTCGACCTTCTCCAGCGACACCATGGACAGATTACAGCGTTTGCCGAACAGGCCATCCTCGTCCAGCACATAGGCGACGCCGCCCGACATGCCGGCGGCGAAGTTGCGGCCGGTCTGTCCCAACACCACGACGGTGCCACCAGTCATGTATTCGCAACCATGATCGCCGACGCCTTCCACCACCGCACTGGCGCCCGAGTTGCGCACGCAGAAACGCTCACCGGCAACACCGCGGAAATAGCTCTCGCCGGTGGTCGCGCCATACATGACGGTATTGCCGACGATGATGTTTTCCGACGGCGTGGCGCCGAATGCCGCCGGCGGTTTGATGACGATGCGGCCGCCACAGAGGCCCTTGCCGACGTAGTCGTTGCCTTCGCCGGTCAGTTCGAACGTGATGCCGTGCGCCAGAAAGGCGGCGAAGCTCTGGCCGGCGGTGCCGCTGAGTTTGACCGTGATGCTGTCATCCGGCAGACCGGTGTGGCCAAAGCGGCTGGCGACCTGATTCGACAGCATGGCGCCGACTGTACGATTGACATTGCTGATCGGCGTTTCGATGACCACTTTCTCGCCGCGCTCCAACGCCGGTAGCGCCTGTTGGATCAGCGTGTTGTCGAGCGCATGTTCCAGGCCGTGGTCCTGCGTCTCGCAATGATGCCGGGCGACATTCGCGGCCACCTTGGGCTGGTAGAAAATCCGGCTGAAGTCGAGCCCGCTGGCTTTCCAGTGATCGATGCCGGCGCGCATGTCGAGCAGATCGGAACGCCCGGTCAGATCAGAGAATTTGCGGATGCCCATCTTGGCCATCAGTTCGCGCGCTTCCTCGGCGACAAAGAAGAAGTAATTCACCACATGCTCAGGCTGGCCGGTGAATTTCTGGCGCAGCACCGGGTCTTGCGTGGCGACGCCGACCGGGCAGGTATTGAGATGGCATTTGCGCATCATGATGCAGCCTTCGACGACCAGCGGCGCGGTGGCGAAACCGAATTCATCCGCCCCCAACAGCGCGCCGATCACCACATCGCGACCGGTCTTCATCTGGCCGTCCACCTGCACCGCGACGCGGCCGCGCAACTGGTTCAGCACCAGGGTCTGCTGGGTTTCGGCGAGGCCGATTTCCCACGGGCTGCCGGCGTGCTTGATGGAAGACAGCGGCGAAGCGCCGGTGCCGCCGTCATAACCGGCGATCACGATATGGTCGGACTTGGCCTTGGCGACGCCCGCCGCGACCGTGCCGACGCCGGTCTCGGACACCAGCTTGACCGAGATCGAAGCTTTCGGATTGGCGTTCTTCAAATCATGAATCAGCTGCGCCAAATCTTCGATGGAATAGATATCGTGGTGCGGCGGCGGCGAAATCAGGCCGACACCAGGCACCGAGAAACGCAGCTTGGCGATGTATTCCGACACCTTGCCGCCCGGTAATTGACCGCCTTCGCCCGGCTTGGCGCCTTGCGCCATCTTGATCTGGATCTGATCGGCGTTGGCCAGGTACTCGGCGGTGACACCGAAGCGGCCGGAAGCGACCTGCTTGATCTTGGAACGCATCGAATCGCCGGCCTTCAGCGGGATGTCGGCAACGACGCGGCTCTTACCGATCAACTCGGACAAGGTGGTGTCGGTTTTTACCGGCTGGAAGCGCACTGAATCTTCACCGCCCTCACCAGTATTCGACTTGCCGCCGATGCGGTTCATCGCCAGCGCCAGCACGGTATGCGCTTCGGTGGAAATGGAACCGAGCGACATCGCGCCGGTGGCGAAGCGCTTGACGATGCTGGCGGCCGGCTCGACTTCTTCCAGTGGCACCGGCGCGCCGGCCGATTTGATCTCGAACAGGCCGCGCAAGGTCAGATGCCGCTTGCTCTGATCGTTGATCAGGCGGGCATATTCCTTGTAGGTCTCGTATTTATTGGTGCGCGTCGCATGCTGCAGCTTGGCGATGGAATCCGGCGTCCACAAATGATCTTCGCCGCGCACGCGGAAGGCATATTCGCCGCCGGCTTCGAGCGCATTGGCCAGCACCGGATCCAGGCCGAACGCGGCCTGATGCTGGCGCAAAGCTTCTTCCGCCACTTCGAGCAGGCCGATGCCT
>Ga0209285_10000399_pt1 | contig 15024 bp, 17 predicted proteins | sample PPLLak3March2015_2_FD_187249 | JGI IMG/M metagenome (GOLD analysis project Ga0209285, IMG submission 187249) | Freshwater sediment microbial communities from Prairie Pothole Lake near Jamestown, North Dakota, USA - PPLs Lake P8 Core (3) Depth... | ecosystem: Environmental > Aquatic > Freshwater... | reverse complement strand
CAAGCTCGGGCGTATTGATCGGCATTTCGATCGTCTGCGGACGTGCTATACAAAAAGCTGAAACTTTCGATCAGGAGGGTGAAAATGCAGACCAGTTTGAATATCGAACCTGAAATCCAGTTCGATAGCGACGGGTTTCTCGTCGATCCGTCGGTATGGAACGAGGCTGTGGCCGAACGCATTGCCAGTGCCGACGGCCTCGGTCATCTCGATGATGTGCAGCTGTGCGTGTTGCGTGCCTTGCGCCAGGAATTCAGCAGACACGGCAGCGTGATCGCCTTGAGCCACGTTTGTCATCTCACCGGCCAGCGCGCCGACTGTATGCAGCATCTGTTCCCCAATCCGCGGGAAGCATGGCGGGTCGGCGGCCTGCCCAATCCTGGCGAGGAGGCCAAGGCCTACCTGTAACAGCCAGAATCCAGCCAGGCCGGCGGTGAGTGTTCGCGGTAACGGCGTCGAGTCGTCAGCTTCACTGAATTCGCTGGCATCGACCTAGAGTCGTGCGAGTTCCGCGCGAGTCGATTGGGCGTCCGCCACGGCTCCGGCCAGTTCATAGCTTCGTGCCGCCTCTGCCAGCCAGCGACCCGCTGCCGCCCAGTCACGCTGATCGCGCGCCAGCCAGCCTCGATAGCGGGCAGCGACCGCCTGCCAGTAAAGGTCGCCGACACGTTCGATCAGAATCGCGCCCTCCTCCAGCAATGATGCCGCCTCGGCAAAACGCCGCTGCTCGCGGTGAAGATTGCCGAGGTTCATCAGGTGCTTGCCGAGATGGTGGAAATGGCCATGCTCGCGATTGATCTCAATCGCCTCCTGCAGCCGCTGCTCCGCAGCCACGGGCTGGCCGAGGGCCTGGAAAATCAGCCCGAGATTGTTGAGGCTGGCCGAACGTTCGGACAGATCCGGATTGAGCGGCACCGATTCGAGATAGAGCGCGATGGCGTTGCTGGCGTCCAGCCGCTCCCACATCAGCCCGGCGAAGTTGTGCAGGGCAGTGGCCAGATTCTGCCGGCTGGTCTCGCCGCGCGCTCGCGCCAGCGCCGCCTGGCCATATTGCATGGCCTCGCGCTCACGTCCCAGCTTGCGCAGGGTGACGGTCAGCCAGTTGTAGAGATAGGTGCGCGCTTCGCCCTGTGGCTGCAGGGCCTCGGCACGGCGCAGGATGTCGAGAGCTGCGACGAAGCGTCCGGTCTCGTAGGCTGCGCGTCCTTCGCACATCAGCGCAGAGCCGTCCCGAGCCTGTTCGGCCAGGCGTACTTGCGCCAGCTGCGCCGCCCGGGCGTAGTCGAACATCGCGAGCGCCTCGTGGCATTCATCGGCGCCAGCCCATCCCGGCAGGCAGGCGCAGAAAAGGAGACTAATCCAGCGGCGTGTCGACATAGGCCAATCCTCCCGGGCATCCGGAGTTGTAATGCCTGACCCCGGCGCGGGTATAGGGCATGGGACGCCCCGGGCCGCCGCTCCCGGGGTCGATCCGGAAATAGACCCTGACCTCGTGCAGCATGGGTCGGCGCTTGTCAGGATCGGGGGTTTGCGGCGTCCGGCAATCGAAGCTCACCGCATCAAGCAGTTCCGGGTCGGCCCTGGACAGCGCCTCGCGCAGGTCGACAAGACGGACAGCACGGCCCATATGGCGGCTTATCTCGCCGCCCATGGCGCGGTTGACGCGTTCGGTCAGCTCAGCCGACGCCTTGTAATAAGCCTCCGCCGACATGCCGGAACAGCTGCCGTGCTTGACCCATTGATAGCGATCCAGGCAGTCCGCTGAACCGGGCATCGCCTTGACTAGCCGCGCGTGCGTGGGAGTCGTCAGGCTGAGCGGCGGCAAGGAGCAAAATGCGCCACGCGATTCCCCCTGGCAATAGGCCGGGTGCTTGCGGTCGAGGCGATTCGGCCACAAGCCATGCAGGGTCAGGGGCATTGCCTGGAAGCTTGGGGCCGACAGGTTGCGGCACTGCGCGTAGGACTTTTTGCGCTCGGGCTGGTCCTCGCAGAACGCGGGCGCAACGCTCAAGGCCAGCAGGTAATAGTCAAAACGCGCGGAATCGGCACAACCGCCTTGCGGCAACAACAAAAAGGCAGCGAGGATCCATTTCCAGGACCGCATCAGGATTTTCGGCATGGGCGGCAGTTTGCCACAAACGCTCCTCGCCACAATCAACACGAAACACGTTGCCCGAGACGGATTCCGGTAAAATCTGCGGCTCTATTTTTAGGAGTATTCATCATGTCGATGGCCGACCGCGACGGCGTCATCTGGTACGACGGCAAGCTCGTACCTTGGAGAGAAGCCACTACCCACGTACTCACCCACACCCTGCACTACGGCATGGGCGTCTTCGAGGGAGTGCGCGCCTACAAGGCCGAACAGGGTACGGCAATCTTCCGTCTCGACGAGCACACCGACCGGCTGTTCCGCTCCGCCCACATCCTCGGCATGAAAATGCCCTACGACAAGGCGACGATTTCAGAAGCTCAGCGCACTGTGGTGCGCGAAAACAAGCTTGAATCCGGCTATCTGCGGCCGATGGCCTTCTTCGGTTCGGAAGCCATGGGCATCTCGGCGAAGAACCTGTCGGTGCATGTCATCGTCGCCGCCTGGCCCTGGGGCGCCTACCTCGGCCAGGATGCGCTGGAGCACGGCATCCGTGTCAAGACCAGCTCTTTCTCGCGCCATCACGTCAACGTCACCATGTGCAAGGCCAAGGCCAACGGCAATTACATGAACTCCATCCTGGCACACAAGGAAGCCGAGACGGATGGCTACGACGAGGCGCTGCTGCTGGATGTCGACGGCTTTGTCGCCGAAGGCTCCGGCGAGAACGTTTTCATCATCCGCAAGGGCAAGCTCATCACGCCCGATTTGACCAGCGCGCTGGAAGGCATCACCCGCGACACCATCATCCAGCTTGCCGCCGAGATCGGTCTGCCGCTGGTCGAGAAGCGCATCACCCGCGACGAGGTCTACAGTGCCGACGAAGCCTTCTTCACCGGCACGGCCGCCGAAGTCACGCCAATCCGTGAGCTCGACAACCGTAAAATCGGCTCGGGTGACCGCGGCCCGATCACCGCCCGCCTGCAGAGCATGTATTTCGACTGCGTGCATGGCCGCGACAAGCGGCACATCGACTGGCTGACCGTCGTCTAAAGGCGCGACATGAACCAAGGCCGAGAGAACAAGCAGCGCATCATCGAAGTATCGGAAGACGACTTGCCGCTGCATTGCCCGATGCCCCAGCATGCCGACTGGAATGCCCATCCTCGCGTCTACCTGCCGATCGAAACAAGCGGCGAGGCACTCTGCCCCTACTGCGGCACGCTGTACCGTCTCAAGGGCAGGCCCAGCGGCGGACATCACTGAACGACACCCAACCCGGAGGAGAAGCACATGAAGCGTTTGATCCCAGCCGTCGCCCTTGCCGCCCTGATAGCCGGACCCGCCCACGCCGCCGGTCCCCAGGACCAGCAGGTCGAGATGAAAAAGATGCAGGAAGCCCAGGCCAAGATGATGGCGGCCATGATGACCGAGATGAAGAGCAAACTCGGCTTCAAGGAAACCGTTGCCACGCTGCAGGAGTCTGCCAAGAAGCGCGGCTGGCAGGTCGGCCAGGCGATCGACATGCAGGAAGTGATGATCAAGGCCGGGCAGAAGAACGCCAAGCCCTTCACCGTGCTGCCGATGTGCAAGCAGGATCTCGCCGAAAGCCTGCTGAAAACCCAGTCCGAGCAGAAAGCCATGCCCTTCGCACCCTGCCGCATGAGCGTTTTCGAAGGCACCGACGGCAAGGTCTACATCGCCAAGCCCAATACCGAGTTCATGGCGAAAATGGCCACCCCGGTTTTCGCGCCGCTGCTGAAGAAGTTCGTCGAGGAAGAAAAGGCCGTACTGGCGAATATTGCTGAATAATTCCGTCTCGGCGGCGGGACCTGGGAAAGATCAAATACGCCCGCCGCATCGGCAGCAAATCGGATTCCAACTCCGGAAGCGCCGGAGTCCGGAACATTGAGCACAAGCTGCCCTTATATCGCTTCGATGTCGGTTGCAGCCTGATTTATCAGCGCACTGCGGGCATGGAATTTTGCGCGGCTCGAATGATGTGTTGTAGCCTTGAGCAAAGTCTCGGCTGGGAATCAACACACTTCCTTTTTTCATCGAATCCAGCCTTAGAACACCAGCCTTATCACTCATTCCGCCACCGTCCCATAAAATGCCTCACCCAAGCCCTGAAGCCGCCGAAGCCGCTTTCTACGCCTCTTTCGAGGCGCGCGACCTGGATGCCATGATGGCCGTCTGGGCTGAAGACGACAGCATCGCCTGCATCCATCCGCTTGCCGCGCCGTTGAATGGACGCGGCGCCGTCGCTGCCGGATGGCGCAGCATGTTCGAAGCCGCGGGTCAGTTCCAGGTGCAGGTGGAAAGCGTCCACGAAGCGCGCGAAGCCGCCCAGGTGATCCGCATCGTCAAGGAACACCTGACCATCGGCCAGGAAACCGAAGCGCGCCCCCCCATCCTCGCCACCAATGTCTACCGCAAGGACGCCGATGGCTGGCGCATGGTCCTGCACCATGCCTCGCCGCTCAGGGTCGGCGACACCCCGCCGACACGCACCCCGCCGCCGGTTCTTCACTGAAAATGTCCGGCCTGGAACGCACGCCGGGGCCGCGCACGCGACGGATATTTCCTTGATCCCGCAACCCTTGTCCGCCGCCAGTCCCGCCCCTGCATCTGACTATCGCGCACCGGCCTGGCTGCCTGGCGGTCATCTGCAGACCATCTATACCAGCCTGTTCATCCGCACCCCGCGCGTCTTTTACCGACGCGAGCGGGTGGAACTGGCGGACGGCGATTTTCTCGACTTCGACTGGGTCGACGCCGACCCTGCGGCGCCTGTCGTGGTACTGCTTCACGGCCTGGAAGGCAGTTCGAACAGCCACTATGCCCGCCACCTCATGCACTGCGTGCGGGCACGCGGCTGGAACGGAGTCGTGGCGCACTTTCGCGGCTGCTCGGGTGAGGACAACCGCCTGCCGCGCGCCTACTTTGCCGGCGACAGCGACGAAATCGGCCGCATACTCGAGCACGTAAAATCGCGTCATCCCGGGCAGTTGCGCTATGCCGTCGGAGTCTCGCTGGGTGGCAATGCCCTGCTCAAGTGGCTGGGCGAACAAGGCGCGGCTGCAGAAGGCTGGATCGCAAGCGCCGCAGCGGTCTCTGCCCCGGTCGACCTGACCGCAGCCGGGCAAGCCCTGGACAGGGGATTCAACCGCCATGTCTATACCGCCCGCTTCCTCGCCACGCTCAAAGCCAAGGCGCTGCGCAAGGCGCAACAGTTTCCCGGCCTGCTGGACAGCGCGGCCGTCGCGGCGGCGACCACCTTCCGTGAATTCGACACCCTGGTGACCGCGCGCCTGCATGGCTATCGCGATGCGGAGGACTACTGGCGGCGGGTTTCGAGCAAGCCGCTGCTCAGATTCATCACGCTGCCGACACTGGTCATCAACGCCAGGAACGATCCCTTCCTGCCACCTGCGGCCCTGCCGGCAGCGAACGATGTTTCTGCCGCAGTGATCCTCTATCAACCCGAAACAGGCGGCCACGTCGCCTTCCCCGGCGGCCCGTTCCCGGGAAATGTCGACTGGTTGTCGCAGCGCCTGATCGCTCATTTCGACATGCGGCACGGTTAAAATCGCGCCAGCGGCAGCATGCCTGGAATCAAGACCCACTTACGGACAGCACCATGACCACCTACCCCAAAGAGATTTTCAAGGCCTACGACATTCGTGGCATCGTCGGCAAAACCCTGACACCTGAAATCGTCGAAGCCATCGGCCACGCCATAGGCTCGGAAGCGGTGGCGCGCGAACAGAAGGAAATCTGCATCGGCCGCGACGGCCGGCTGTCCGGAGCCGAACTCGCCGCCGCGCTGGCGCGCGGCATACGCAAGGCCGGGGTCGGCGTCGTCGACCTCGGCATGGTCGCCACGCCGATGACCTATTTCGCTGCCTACCAGCTCGGCACCAACAGCGCGGTGATGGTCACCGGCAGCCACAACCCGCCCGACTACAACGGCCTGAAAATGGTGCTCGGCGGCGAAACCCTGTCGGGCCACAGCATCCAGAAGCTGCGCGAGCGTCTGGAAAACAACAACCTCTCCCACGGCGCGGGCAGCTTCCGCGAATACGCCATCGCCGACGAGTACCTCGCGCGCATCGTCGGAGACGTCAAGCTGGCGCGGCCGATGAAAATCATCGTCGACTGCGGCAACGGCGTACCGGGCGCTTTCGCTCCCAGGCTTTATCGCGACATGGGCTGCCAGGTCGAGGAACTGTTCTGCGAAGTCGACGGCAACTTCCCCAACCACCATCCCGATCCCTCGGTACCGAAGAACCTGCAGGACCTGATCGCCGCGCTCAAGACCAGCGACGCCGAGATCGGTCTCGCCTTCGACGGCGACGGCGACCGCCTCGGTATCGTCACCAAGGACGGCAGCATCATCTATCCCGACCGTCAGCTGATGCTGTTCGCCGACGATGTGCTCTCGCGCAACCCGGGCGCGGAAATCATTTTCGACGTCAAATCGACGCGCAAGCTGTTCGACTGGATTCGCGAGCGCGGCGGCCGCCCCCTGCTGTGGAAAACCGGCCACTCCTTCATCAAGGCCAAGATGAAGGAAACCGGCGCGCTCCTGGCCGGCGAAATGTCGGGGCACGTCTTCTTTAAGGAACGCTGGTACGGCTTCGACGACGGACTGTATGCCGGCGCGCGCATGCTCGAATACCTCTCCAAACGGGATGACATCGATGCGACCCTGCACGGCCTGCCTGACACCGTGAACACGCCCGAACTGCAGATCAAGATGGCCGAGGGCGAGCATTACGCGCTGATGGAAACCCTGCAGAAAACTGCCGAGTTCCCCGGCTCGCGCGAAGTCATCACGCTAGACGGCCTGCGGGTGGAGTATGCCGACGGCTTCGGCCTGGCGCGCCCCTCCAACACCACACCGGTGATCGTTCTGCGCTTCGAGGGAGACAATGCCGAGGCCCTCAAGCGCATCCAGGAGGAATTTCGCCGCGTCATCCACGCCGCCGCGCCGTCCCTCGATCTGCCCTTCTGATCCGCTGGAACGCAAGACAAATCGGCCCGGTTGGAATAATGTCCGCTCACGGGCAGATCGAGGGGTGCCGGATTTTCGTTCCAAACCCGGCGGCGCCGTGCTATACAAACACCAGGATTCACAACGACAGGGGGAGATCGAAATGACGCAAATCATCGTAGAAGCCAGCCCGAGCGCGGAAAAGCTCGCCAGCCTCGGCGTCGAACATTGGCAGGTCTGGGAAAAGGAAGTCTCCAGGTTTCCTTGGGAGTATTTCGAGGACGAGATCAGCTACATACTCGAAGGCCGGGCAATCATCACCCCCGAAGGCGGCGCCCCCGTCGAGATCAGCAAGGGCAATCTGGTCACTATTCCTTCCGACATGATCTGCATCTGGAATATCGTCGAACCACTGCGCAAGCGCTACCACATCGGCTAGGCGCGCAATGTTCGTTGTCGCTATGGGCGATGCCCCGGTCTGGAGTTGAAAACCATTATCGACTGTTTGCTGTTCCGGGCCGAAACGGCCAACCCCATCCCGCTGGAGGATGTCAGCGAGCACATCGGCGATGCGGATAATTTCATCTGGATCGAGTTGGCTTCGCCTGACAGCCGCACCATCACCCAGTTGGGCGAGGAGTTCGGGCTGCACGAACTGGCGCTGGAAGACGCCATTTCCATCCACCAGCGCACCAAGCTCGAGGAATATGGCGGCCATCTGTTCATTGCTGCGCGCACTGCGCAGTTGTGGGAGGGCCGGATAGCGCTCGGCGAAACCCATCTTTTTGCCGGCGGCAATTTCGTCATCGCGATACGCCATGGTGCGGGCAGCAACTACCAGCGCGTCTCCGAACGCCTGCGCTATCGCAAACCAAAAATCAGGCCGGGAACGCCTTATGCCCTTTACCTGGCGCTGGACCTGATCGTCGACCAGTTCAGGCCGGTCATCGAGGGGATGCAGGATCGTTTCCAGACGCTGGAAAGCCTGCTGCTCGAAACCCGCCATCTCGGACGAAAAAATCTCGAGAGCCTGTATGCGCTCAAACGTGAACTCACCGTCTTGCGCGACGCTGTCGAGCCGATGCAGGAAATCACCCAGGACCTGATCCGCCTGCACCCGGAATTGGTCACCCGCGAGCTGCGTGCCTACTATCGCGACGTACATGACCACGCAGTGCGCGTCTCATCGGCCATCGGCCACCTGCGCAACTCGACCTCGGACGCCATGCAGTTCCATCTCGCCTCGCTGTCGCTGAACCAGAACGAGTCGGTGCAGAAACTGGCCGGGTGGGGCGCGTTGCTGGCCCTGCCGACCGTGGTGTTCAGCCTGTACGGGATGAATTTCAGCGACATGCCGGAACTGCAGTGGCCCTGGGCCTATCCGGCCGTCCTGGTTCTGACCGGCCTCGGCATGCTGAGGCTATACCGGCATCTGCGAAAACGCGGCTGGATCTAGCCGGTTGGATCTGGCCGCCTGGTTCAGCGCGGTGATGCGCTCGAATAGCGGATCTGTGTGCCGCCGTCGTCGCGGCGCTCGATCCAGGCCAGATGCAGATTGCCCGCGTCGTCGAGAGTCGCTACCGGATCGGACTGTGAACCAGGGCCCGCTGCGCCGCGTGGCGCCACATCCTCGCTGAATTCCTTGCCGTCCCACTCGCTCATCCAGATGTCCGCGGTGCCATCGCGCTCGTCGTCCCACACCACCAGCAGCCGGCCCTCGGGATTGCCGACGACTTGCGCGTGCCATTGCGCCATGTTGGCGCCGAAGCTGTCCTGCACCATGAGATTGCGGCCGAAGCTGCGGCCGCCATCGCTGCTGAGACCGGCGTAAACATCGTAGCCGGAAAGGAAATCGCGCTTGTCGAGCCAGGCCGCCGCCACGCCAGTTGCTCCCCATCGAGCAAGGGTCGGCCGCATCGCACCGACCCCGGCACCGAGGCCCTGCACGCTGCCGCTGGGAACTTCACTGAGCCGCGCCGGCGGCGAGAAGACCTTGCCATCCCCGCTATGGCTGTGCATCGGCACCGTGTGCTTGTGACGCCGGTCCTCCCACACCACCGCCAGGCTGCCATCGCCGGCCACCGCGAGGGCAGGCCAGGCCTGTTCGTCGAGCGGCTCGCGCGGCTCGACCGGATGGACCGAATCGAGCGCGAGCGCGGATTCATCGAGTGCCAGATGGGCGACGACGATGCGACGGAATCTGCCCGCCTGCTCGGCCCAGGCGGCGTAAGTCTTGCCTGCGCCGGCAGCCAGCGTCGCCTGCCCGGCCTCGGCGCCGGACAGGGTCAATGCCGGGGCAGCGCCGGGCACGACCCGGGCCCGCACCCTGCCCTCCTCCTCCCAGGCCGCGACGAAGCGCCCGCCGCCCAATCCGATCACCACGGGCTCGTAGCAGGATTGCTCGCTCAACTGGATTTCGTTTGCAAAGGCTTTTGCGGAAGATTCCCTGAATGCCACATAGCAGTGCGGCGTGCCGCTGCGGTTGTCTTCCCAAACCACCGCGGCGGTCTGCGCCGACACCGCCACGCCCAGGCGATTGGCCGATTCGAGGTGATGAAAGATGGCTGCGCCATGAGCGGAACTGACGCTCAGCGGCTCGGCGAATCGCCAGTCAGCCTGCAGCGGAGGAACGAACAGCAAAGCTGCCAGGAAGCTCAGTGCCCTCATGACTTGTCGCCCAGGAACTCCAGCAGCGTCTTGCTCTTGTAATGGCCCTCGCGGACATAGCGGTCGTAGTCGCGGAAGTCCTTCACCGTCTTGAATCCCGGAATCTGCACGATGCGTTCGCCCTGCGGTGTGAAATAGACGAACAGCGGTGTGGCGAAGGCCTTGAGTCGCACACCGAGCTCGGCTTCGGTGATGCGTTCGCCGTTCGGCAGCGTCAGGCGGCGACCGGATTCGGCATCGACGTAGACCAGCTCGTAGTTCTGCGTGTAGAGCTTCCTCAGCCCCTCGTCGGAGAATGTCTGCTTATTGGTATGGTCGCACCAGGCGCAGCCATAGCGGCCGAAGTAGATGAAGATCGGCTTACCGCTCGACTTCGCCGCCTTCAGGCCGGCATCGAAGCCAACGAAGGGATAGCCCTTGGGGGGATCCGCCTGAACCGACCCTGCCCACAGCATGCTCGCTGCCAACCACGCCAAGATTATTTTCATCGCAAATCTCCGCCTTGTAATGCCTTCATTCTGATAAATTCGTCCGTCAATGCAATACTATTTTTCTACCTCATGAGCTCCGACCTCGTTCGCATCGGCCTGGTTTCCATCAGCGACCGCGCCAGTACCGGCGTCTACGAAGACCGCGGCTTGCCGGCGCTGAAGCAGTGGTTCGACAGCGTGTTGGCAAATCCTCTGGATATCGTCGAGCGCCTGATTCCCGACGAGCAGGACGAGATCGAGGCGACGTTGATCGAGTTCGCTGACCGGGAACAGTGCGCGCTGATCCTGACCACCGGCGGCACCGGGCCGGCTCCGCGCGACGTCACGCCCGAAGCCACGCTCGCGGTCGCCGACAAGGTATTGCCCGGATTCGGTGAGGTGATGCGCGCGGTATCGCTGAAATATGTGCCGACCGCGATCCTCTCGCGCCAGGTCGGGGTGGTGCGCGGTGCCAGCCTGATCCTCAACCTGCCCGGCCAGCCCAAGGCGATCGCCGAGACGCTGGATGGCGTGTTCGCCGCCGTACCCTACTGCATCGATCTCATCGGTGGCCCCTATCTCGAGACGCGGCCCGGCACGATCGCCGCGTTCCGCCCGAAATCGGCCCAACGGCCGGCCGGAGGCGGCGCATGACTGCCGTTCTCGACGCACTGGCTCGTGCGCTGCGCGATCTGTTCCGCTTCCGCGTGTTGTGGATCGTGTTCTGGCCGATCCTCGTCGCCAGCCTGCTGTGGCTGGTAGTGGGCATCACGTTCTGGAGCACCTTCTCCGGCTGGATCACCCAGGGACTCGATGCGGTCGGCATCCAGGTCTGGCTCGATGGCGTGGAACCGCGCTGGATCGCCCACGGCATCCAGGGCATGCTGCACCTGCTGCTGTTCGTGCCGCTGGTCTTCCTCACCGCCCTGCTGATCACCGCGCTGTTCGCCATGCCGGCGCTGATCCGTCTGGTGGCCGAGCGCGAATATCCGCACCTGGTTCGCGCCAGCGGCGGCAGATTTTTCGGCAGCCTCTTCAACGCCCTGATCGCCCTGCTGGTCTTTGTCGTCATCTGGGTCGTCACCCTGCCGCTGTGGCTGATCGGGGTCGGCGTGATCATGCCCTTCATCGCCGCGGCCTATCTCAACCAGCGCCTGTTCCGCTACGACGCGCTGGCCGAACACGCCAGCCGCGAAGAAATGCGAAGCCTGTTCGAGTCACGGCGTCCGGCTTGGTGGGGTCTGGGATTGCTGACCGGCCTGATCCAGTTCGTCCCGCTGCTCAATCTCTTTGCCGCGGTACTGGCAGGCCTGGCGTTCATCCACTATGGCCTGGCGCGGCTGGACGAAATGCGCAAGATGCAGTCAGCGCCGCCGCTTCAATAACTGCTGCGAAAGGCCGCGCCGAAGTTGATCTCGTGGGCGGTGGTCGGGCCGATCAGGCACTGTTCCAGGCCATGCGGCATGACCGCGCGACCGGCGCCGTCGATAAGCCGCCCCGCCATGATTTCCGCCTGGTAGCGCCGCGCCGATTGCGGCTGCTCGGGGTCGGCGTAGCCGATCGGGTAGACCGGCCGGCCGTCCTGATCGTACTTGTCGGTCGCGCCCAGGGTATGCAGCAATTCATGGGCGATGACGATGTTGTTCTGCGATTGCTGGCGCGGGTCGGCAAAGACGTGAACCACGCCGATCAGGCCCTTCTGCAAACCCAGCGAATGCTCCAGCGCCACCCCGTCCCCGGGTGCGTGATAGAGCAGAAACAATTTGATCTTGCCGAGTTCCGGCAGCAACACCCCCGACTGCCGGTAAACCCACCAGCGCATTTTCAGGCTCCACGCCATGATCTTGAGGACATTGCCGTCACGCGGCGGAGCGGGTGGAATTTCCGCGAGTTCCGGCTGCAGGCTAAGCGTCATCGCCGGTGAGCGCCTGACCCCGTAGCGTTCGAGTTCACGTTCGAGAAAGGCGTTGATGTCGCTGAGGTCGCCTGCCTTCAGCGCACGGATTGCCGCAGCCGCCTGCGCCGAGCCGTCGCCGTTGATCGGGGTCACGCTCACCTCGAGCGGGGCCCGCCAGCTACGCACCATGGTCTGCTCAAGACAGGTCAGGCTGATGGCTGCGGCCAGCACGCCCAGCAGCAGCAGGATACGCAATCGACGAAAACTCATGGTAGACACACGGAAGAGGGCATTCAAGCATATCGGCAAAGTCCCGCTCAGCCTGAAGTGGCACGCGCCGCAACCAGTCTGAACTGCGCAGCATCAGGTCGAGTCAAGGCGAAGCCCGCCCTGGATCAGGTATGCACAAACTGAAGCGGCCGCATCACGCGGCCGCTCGATTGCTATTTGCTGCCTTTATTTCCAGTAAGTGGTTCTGGGCGACTTGCCGGCCACCCGGTTGGAGGTTTCGACGAACTTCTGCACGCAGGGAGAGACGCGCATGGTCATTTTCTGGCCACTCACGATCTCGCGCGGCTCGACCGTCCTGCCGTACAGTTCGGCGATGGCCTGCTGGTTCAGGGTGACGTGGATGTCGTCCACCGACAGCCCCATCGTGAGGCCTTGGGGGCGAGTATAGGCGACGATATCGCGTTGCGGGGAGACGGCCTGCTGAACCGGTCCGATCGCCTCGCGTCCCTCGAGACGAAGCTGTCCGCTGAGCATGCGCTCAATGGCTGCGGGCGTCTTGATGACCACCAGGCTGTCGTAGAAAACCGCACCGAAATGAGGACCGCTGCTGGTACCCTGCACCAGCAGCGGAATCGGCGGACTCCATTCGCCATCGCGATCGCGATAGCTCAGCACTCCCCTGCCCTGGATGGTGGAAACCCCTGCTCCCACCTTGAGGACCTGCGGGAAGATCACGAAGCCGTGCGCATCCTTCAGCGCCTCGTCGAGCAGGGCGCGCTGATGTGGGGGAAAATTGAGCTTGACGAGGCTGTCGAAGACTTCGATCGCCGTCTCGACATGCTGTTGCACGTCGGCACTAACGGCGGGCTGCTGTGCCTGGGCGGAAAAGGGCAGGAGAAATGCCAGCAAAGTGGTCCACAGCAGGCTTCCGAGTCGTGTTTTGGTGTCGGTTTTCATGACCATGTCCCGCCATCAGGACTCGTAAGTCAAATATAGCCCTGCATCTTGTCTATTCAATCGTCACACGGCGCGTCACGACGATCAGGGTGCCGGCGCAGCCGGGGTCGCTTGATTTTCCGCGGCGGGAGACTGGCCTGTTTCCTCTGGCAGCTTGCGCGCCCCCAGGCGCATCTTGCTGCCGACCAGCTTGTCCTTTGCGGATTGCTCGATGGGGGCATCGATGCCGACACGGCCTGGTTCGAGGCCCAGCTTGACGAGCGAATCGCGCATCGCCTCGCCACGCGCCTGCGCGAGCTTGACCAGGGCGTCGTCGGCGACTTTCGTCTGCCGGGTCAGCCGTTCCAGCAGTTCGGCATGGAAGGCCGAGGCAGGGCCTTCGTCGCGGGTCTTGAAGCGGCGGGCGAGACGCTCGACCGCCTGGCTTTCCATCAAGCCCGCATCCTTGCCCCTGAACTCGGCGCGCAGCGTGTTGTACTCCTCCTTGCCGACGATCTTGGCGTAGCTGTCCTCGAGCCAGGTCTGGATCTTGTAGTGGTTGACGTCGACAGGACCGGGCGCTTCGCCGGCAGCAAGCTTGATTCCGGCGACAGCGGCAGCCTGCTGACGCATGGCTTGCTCCTGCAGGGCACGGCGGTCGGGATCGGGATCGTAGCCCGGCGTCAGGGTCAGAGTCAGTGCGGGCCGCTTGGCGAGCGCCTCGGCGAGAGTCTTGAGCTTCTCCTGCTCGGGCGGCAGCAGGGCGCTGCTGCCGGGGTCGAAACCCACGGATTCGAGTTTTTCGGCGCTGACGCCGAGCAGGCTGCCGAGTGCGCGGAAGGGTGCGGTCACCAGCTTGGTGAGGACGTTGACGATGGCCTTCCAGACGATCTTGCCGTAGCTGAACTGCGGATCGTCGAGGCTGCCGGAAATCGGCAGGTCGAGGTCGATGATGCCATTGCTGTCCTGCAGCAGGGCGATCGCCAGATCGAGCGGCAGCTTCATCGCGCTGGGGCTGTCGATCCGCTCGCCGAGCTTGAGCCTGTTGATGACGAACTTGTTCTCGCCTGCCAACTGGCGCTGCTTGATCTTGTACTGGAGGTCGACCGAAAGCTTGCCCGAATCGATCTTGCGCCCGGCGAACTTGCCCGAATACGGCGTCAGGCGGGTCATCTCGAGGTTGCGGAAGCTCAGCTCGAGGTCGGTGAACTCGGTCGCCTGGAAAGGCTGCAGGCTGCCGCGGATGCGCGTCGACCCGTAATCGTCGACCCGGCCGTCGAGTTCGACCAGGGCGGTGGTTCCTGGATCGGTCGACAGGCCGTTGATGACGCCCGAGAGGGAATGGATCAGGGCACCGAACTGCGGCGTCAGCGACAGATCGGCAAAATCCAGGTTGGCGCCATCGATGCGTATGCGTTCGATCGCGACCGGGAATGCGGGCGGGGCAGCCTCGGCCGCTGTCTCGCGCGGCGTGTCAGGAACCTCGGCCGTCGCCGTCACGGGCGCCCCGGCTCCCGCCTGGGCTTCGCCGGTTGCCGCTTCGGGCGTTCCCTGATCGCGCAGGATGCGTTTCAGGTTGAGCGACTGGTCCTCGAAGATGATGATCTTGCCGAAGGGGTTCAGCGCGACCAGTTCGTTGATGTGCAGGCGGTTGGGGCCGAGACCCAGGGTTAGGCTGTCGGAGGAGAGCTTCTTCCAGCCGAGGAAGGCTTCCCCTGTTTCTTCTTCGGTA
>Ga0209285_10000398_pt1 | contig 15039 bp, 20 predicted proteins | sample PPLLak3March2015_2_FD_187249 | JGI IMG/M metagenome (GOLD analysis project Ga0209285, IMG submission 187249) | Freshwater sediment microbial communities from Prairie Pothole Lake near Jamestown, North Dakota, USA - PPLs Lake P8 Core (3) Depth... | ecosystem: Environmental > Aquatic > Freshwater... | reverse complement strand
TTGCTCCTCCTGATGAGTGAAGCGTGGTTTACCTTTAGCGATGGCCTACCCTGCAGAACAGAGGAGTCAATTTGTGATTTCGTTCACGACCGGATGCAGTTTTGGGAGTAATGGCCCAAAGAGGCATAAATTATTCGGCGGGATTGCCTGAAACCCGAGTTATCACTTTTTTCCGAACATGATTGCAAAATTTTTGATTGATTCGTATTTTATTCAGAGACACCAAGGCCGGGACGAAAATCCGGCAACCCAGAAAACATCGGCATCGTAAAAGAAATATACGGGATAAAATAGGTATTATATTCTATCGAAAAGGAGAATCCAATGCACGGCATTTGCCATCTTGAAATTCCGGCCCACGATCTGAATCGAATCCAGAAATTCTACCACGATATTTTCGGCTGGGACACCCACGCCTTCGATGAAAGTTACGCCCTGTTTAAGGCTCCGACGGGACCGGGAGGCGGTTTTTCCACATATCAGAAACCGGTCGATAATCCGGGATTCAATTTCTACATCGAAGTTGAAGACATCGACGCGACCCTCGCGAAAGTAAAAACCTCAGGGGGATCGGTCGAGAAGGAAAAGACCCAAATATCCGCCGAATTCGGCTTTATGGCCTTTATCAAGGATTCCGAAGGCAACATGATCGGACTATGGTCGGCGAAATAATTGAAAATAAAGATAAACCGGGGCTTTGTGTAGTGTCGAGAGCAAACCTAATCGAAAGGATGAATTATGAATCAATTCTGCCACATCGAGCTGCCGGCATCGGATTATGATAAGGTCAAGCAGTTCTACGGCGAAATTTTCGGCTGGAAGTTCCAGCAGATGGATAATTTCGACTATCTTCTGTATCAAACCCCGGATGGAGTCGGGGGCGGATTCGATAAGAATATGAAGCCGTCCTCGGGAACGGGCCCGCTCATTCACATCCAGGTTACCGAAATCGATTCCATTTTGCCGAGAATCGAGCAAATGGGGGGGAAAATGGTCAAACCAAAAACGCAGATATCTCCGGAAATCGGCCATTATGCCGTTTTCCACGACTGCGAAGGCAACACCATGGGCCTTTTCCAGTCGGCCGGAAAATAAAATAGAAGCGGCGGTCCCGTAATATGACCGCCGTTTTATATCTTTCTCTATCAAGTATAAATTACATCATCCTAAAAAACCAATCCTCCGCGTATGGTGAATCCGGGACCATAAGTCAGATCGACATCGTCGTTTCCGCCGTTGACACTACCGGTTATCCCGAGCTCCACCAGCCAGGTCATGGAATTCTCCCTGGGAATCAGGAATTCGGCATAGCCATTGAGGATAAGATGGCTGGTCCCGTCGATGGCATCATTTCCTCCCAGACTCCCATATGCCAGTCCGAATCCAGGGCGGAAAATGAAGGTCTCTTCTTCACCGTAAACCCATGCTTTAAGAGAAAATCCCAGTTGAATCAAGGTGCTGCTTTCGTCGTACGCCGAAACATTGGCGAGTTCGAGAACTGCCCCGCCGGATATTTTCTCTGCCAGCATATAATCAAGAAAGCCTCCGATCATATAACTCATATCGGTATCCCCCTCGAAGTCGTTCAAATATGCTGTTCCGGGGGAGTATAGGCCGGCCTTGAAACCGAGCGTAGTGGTCTTCTCCAGGACTTCCGCACCCGACAAAGAAATTGCCGGAAACCACAGCGCCATCATACAAACGATTAGCATGGCTCGTTTGAGTCTCATTGAAACCTCCTTGATAAAAATGGCGGTTGCTCGCGCTGCGCCGATGACTTAATTCCGGGCCGACGCGATCAATTTTGAACTGATGTGTAAAAGTAGACACATTTTCAAACGATTACAAGCAAAATATAAACTAAAATATCGAACATCGCCGATCCTTACAGGTTCTTGACTTTCGCCGATTATCCCCTTTTATTAACCGAAATCGTAATTTCCAAAGGAGACCGCCTATGACCGATGAAGTCAGGAAACTCTGGCCGGAACTGGAGTGGATAAAAAATAGCGACCTGCGCGAAAAAACCGCCCAAGTCTGGGAAAAGGCTCTCGAACAAAGCCCGCTGACCGCGCGGGACCTCGAGGAAATCCCCTTTACCCTGCTGGTCAAGGACTGCCCCGTAACCTTTATGGAACACAAGCGCTGTGTCGTCCACGTAGCCTTTGAATCGGCCAAAAAGATGCAGCTGTTTTTCGGAGACAATCTCCCGGTCGATCTGGATGTGGTGATATCGGGAGCGATTCTGGCCGATGTCGGCAAACTTCTGGAATACGAGAAAGTGAACGGCAAGGCGGTGGTCAGCGATTTCGGGTCGTATGTCAGGCATCCCTTTTCCGGGGTCGGCCTGGCCATGTCCTGCGGTATCCCCGACAAGGTCTGTCATATAATCGCGGCACATGCCGGCGAGGGGGATTTGTTTAAGCGGACCACCGAAGCCTATATAGTGCATCATGCAGACTTCATGACCTTTTTACCTTTTAAGAATCTGAAAAAATGAGCAAAAAGAGAAAAAAACAGGACGACCGCCAGGATGCGCTGAATCCTGCTCCCGCAAAATCGCGAAAGCTGTTCTACCTTATTATCGCCCTGGTCATATCGATCGCAATAAATGCCGCATTCGCTTACCGTTATTATGCCCTCAGCAGCTCCATGGATTCGTTATATACCCAATTGAGCGACCTTGCTGTCCGTCTCGAGGACTGCACCGCCAATCAATCTTCGATGCAGGAAGATGCGGAGCGAAATAGGATGCTCCTCGATAGCAAGTTAATGGCCGCGCAGATGCCATTCGCCGGGGAATTCCCCACCAATGAATTGGATATCCTCCGTAAAAGGGGTCTGCGTAATCCGATCGAAGATATCCAAAACGACCTGTTCCGGCACAAGGAATTGATTCCGTTCAAAGCGCCCACCGGGAGGGAACAGAAGTTCTCTTCGGTCGATGCCATTCACCTGTTGTCGCGGCATTTCGTGTTCGCCCGTTTTACGGACGGACGGCGGACCGGCCATATGGTGCTGGAATTCAAAGTGAATGAAGGGAGAATTACCTGGGAGGTCCTGGGAGCGTACCAGGATTAGGAATTCTCGGATTCGGCCTTTTTGCGGCGGGCCTCTTCTCTCCACCTGACATACGGTGGACGGAGGTCATCTGGCACTTCAAGACGGGGTTTTGATATCCCCAGATAGCGCTGGTACCATTTCCACTTTTTGCGTTCTTCCTTGATGTACTTCTTGAACCTTTTTTCCCAGGCGTACATCTCGGCGTCATACTTTTCGATTTTCTGAAGGACGTTTTCGACATTCTCCCGACGTTCCAGTGCTTGCCGGAAAACATCGTACTCCTGGAAATTGAAAATCATTTCCAGCATCGGTTGGGCCAGAGGCTGAGCCACCACCATCGCCTGTGAAGCGATATAATTCAAAGGGCGTCCGGATTCGATAAACAATATGGCCGGGACCGCCATGCGCCATTCCACCACCTTTTGGGCGAACTTTTCCATCACGGCATCTTCTTCGGCGGGAATCGCCGGTTCGTTGTGCCCTTCGGGATGCATCTCCCCTTTGAAGAATGACATTTCTTATTCCCCCGAGGATATATTGTCGAGACGGTGGCGGACGAAATCCACGACTTCATCCCGGTTGTTCCAGAAACGCAGATAAATTCCCCGGTAGTTTTCCAGCCGGGTCGGGCGGGTGAACGGCGATAGCAGGACCCCGTTTTTGTCGGGATAGTATGTCCGGTACTGTGTCCATTTCTTGAGATGGGTTTGCGCGAAAGTCTTGATGGTGATGTCATCTTCGGTCAGGCGATAGCGGGTCGGGAAATAGAACGAAGCGAGCGAACCTAACAGTATCGCCGCTCCCAGGGTGGCAAACCAGATGGAGTATGTGGCATAGTACACGGTGACAATAAGAACGATTATGAAGAAACTGACGGCAACCGTGACTTTGGAATTTTTCTTCGCGGGGTGGCTGGTCCATTCCAGGCTGTCTCCGGTCGATTCCTCGACCGGTTGATCCGGTCTTTTGCGGACCGAGGTCCCGTTCAGGTCCAGCGGTATTTGTTTATCGTCATCACGGCTCATACAATTATTATTTTTTCAAATCCTTGGGGTCGCGGTACCGCTCCTGTTTGACCTTGTTCATCATGTCCATCATTTCTTTGGCCTCGAATACTTTCTTTTCAATCAGGAGCCGTACAAGTGCCTCCTGGGCCAGGTTGTTAGAAAGGGCCAGTTCCTCGAAAGTGATATCCCGCTCCTGCCCGTTGACAATCATCTTCAGGGCGAATTTCTTTTCGTCAGCCATCAGATTTCCTTTCCGCCGGGATTGCAGCGTTCAAACTTCCGGTCCGATAACCTTCCAGATCGAGAGCGACAAATTTAAATCCGGCCTTTTTTATTCCCGTCACCAGCTTTTCCCTGATGCCGTCGCTTAGTATCAAATCTATATCTTTCTCGCGGACCTCCAGCCGGGCCACCGGGCCGTGAAACCTGACCCGGAATCCCTCGAACCCCAGCTCCTTAACCGCCTTCTCGGCGGCATCGACCTGGCTCAGCATTTCCGGAGTTATCCTTGTACCATATGGTATCCGCGAGGCCAGACAAGCCGCGGCCGGTTTGTCCGAAAACGAGAGATTGTACTTCCGGGCCAGTTCCCTGATATCGTCCTTGGTGTACTCCGCTTCCAGAAGAGGCGACACCACCCCCAGTTCCATGGCCGCCCGGTAACCGGGACGATAATCCCCCTTATCGGACACATTGGCGCCGTCGAAAATCACTTCGATATTCTTCGCCTGCTTGATGGTCCCCAGCATGGTGTACAATTCATGTTTGCAGAAATAGCAGCGCTGAATGGAATTTTCATAATAGTTGGGATTTTCCATTTCCGCGGTTTTGACAATCAAATGATGATCCCGTTTCAACCCGATTTCCTTTACGATTCGTTCGGTTTCTCCCTGTTCGTCTTTCGGCAGGGAATCGGAATACGAGGTCGCGGCCCAGACCTTGTCGGGCCCCAGAGCTTTCACGGACGCCCAAAGGACGGTGGATGAATCCAGCCCGCCTGAAAAGGCCACCATGACACTTCGGTATTTTCGGATGAAATCGAGAAGAGCTTTTTCTTTATTGTCCGGGGACATCGGAAGGTTTCACCTCTTTCGGAAACCCGTCCACAATGGTATAAACGGGCAATTCTATATTTTCACGGTTCTCACCAAATGATACGTCACCGGAAGCGCCCTGGTAACCGTGAATGGTGGAAAGATAATGGGTAATCTCCGCCCGCGAATACTGCCCGTCGTTGAGAGCCTTGCAGATTAACCCCATAGCATCATAGCCCAGCCGTTCCAGAAATCCCGGTCGTCGGCCGTACTTAGTATCGAAATCGGCTATCAGTTTTTGAGCCGCCGGATTGGTATTCACCTCGAACCGCCCGGACGTAAAATAATTCGTTTTGGAAATGCGATCGCCGAGGTTGTAAACGGTTTCGTTTCCCCACCCGTCGCCGCCGAGATAAATAGTCGAAAGGTTATAGAAATCGATTTGTGGAAGGATCATCCGGAGCTGCGACCCTTCGGCAGGTATATAAATACAATCGATCTGCGTCGGGACCTCTTCGGCTTCGATAGTGTCACCGTCTTCATCGAGAAAAGCCCGCGAAGTGTCCTTTAACATCGGGATTATCTGCGACTTTATATCCTTGACGTACGGCCCGAAATCGGTTTCGGTGGTCCGGAAATATTCCACGGCCAGCACCGTTCCTCCGAGATATTTGAATCGCCGCTCGAAAGCCCGGGCCATTAATAAATTCTCCGGAGCGGTGGGGGACATGATAACGGCGGTATCGGCGCCGAGTTTATGCACGGCGAAATCGGCCATTTTGATACCCTGCCATTCGAGATTCGGCCGGAGCTGGAAACTGGTGGATGATAATTCGGTCAGGCCGGCCTGGCTGGCAGCCGGAATAATCAGCGGCATATCATTGCAGGCCAAGACCGCCGAAGATATCGAAGCTTCTTCCGAGGTCAAAGGCCCGATGGCCGCGGTTGTCCCGCTGGCGGACAGCCGGCGGACAATACGCCCGGCTTCGAGCTGATCCCCTTTGGTATCGTACACCACAGGGTTGATTTTTATCCCGGTTTCACGGATATACTGGTCGATACGGAGGTTGATGCCGTCCAGAATCGATTCGCCGAACTTCTGCATATCCCCGGACAGAGGAAGAACCACCCCGATTTCAATATGCTGTTTCGCCAGGGCATCGGCATCCTGTATGATGCGGTCGGCTTCGGGGGTATTGCATTCTTCGAGCAGCGAACGGACTGTCTGGAAACTCCCTCCGGCAATCAAACCCCGGGCCAGGCGCACCAGCAGTTCGCACCGGCGGGAATCGGAAATCGTCCCCGAGGACATATTTTCGAGCACGGCGTCGGGGCTGTCGGAAGCTATTTTTTCCAGCGCTTCTACCAGCAGCCGGTCAAGCTTGGTATCTCGCGACAACCTGAAGGCGTTTATATAGGATATCACTGCATGATCGATACGGCCATCACGATAATCGATATTCCCCTGAAAAAGATAACCGTATGGAGTGTAATCGGATTTGGGGAAACGGGTAATGAGCAGGTCGAATTCCCGGTAGCTATCGTCGAACAGCTCCGCGTGGTAGGCCGCTTTTGCGCTGAAATACTGGTAGATATCGGCCATCTGCAAATCGGACCCGAAATCGGCCAAATCCGTAAAGATCCGGTAGGCTTCAAGGTAACGGGCGTTACCCATCAGACTCATAGCCTGTGCGAATTGTTCCCGCTCACTTTGCGCAGCGGCCGTCGTACAAATAAGGCAGACCGATAAAACGGCCCACCGCAGATATCTGAAATTCCTTTTCACCACTATAGAGAGTACTTGCCGAAATCTTCCGGGTTTATCTTTTTCAGTCGTTCTTTAAGCGTTTCAGGATCATTACTGATATTCGACGGAGGTTCCTGTTCCCTGTGCTCTTGCAGGTTGAATAAGTCTTCGTTCGCGTAGATCGGTGCTCCCGCTTTCAAGGCAAGGGCGATGGAATCGGACGGCCGCGAATCGACCGTATGAGTTTCACCGTTCGCCTTGATGAGCAGTCGGGCGTAAAAGGTTTGTTCCCTCAGTTCGGTGATTTCGACCTTTTCGAGTTTCGCCGAAAGGGCCGTTATCACTGTCCGGAGAAGGTCATGCGTCATAGGGCGTTTGGAATCGACCTTGGAAAGCTCCATGGCAATCGCCCAGGCTTCGGCATGACCGATCCAGATCGGCAGGACCTTTTCGCTGTTTACCGGCGATAAAATCACTACCGGCGAATTGGTCGTCATATCGAGAGCCAAGCCGTCCACTTTGACTTCTACCATCGGCATTAAAAATCAGGCCTTTCTGATTACCCACAACTTGACATTGGCCACGATGTCGGCGTCCACTTTGACCGGGACAGTGTATACGCCCAGGGACTTAATCGGGTCTTCCAGCTGCACGTTTTTCTTAGGCAGACGGAAACCTTCGCCTTCGATCAAGTCCGCGATATTCTGAGAAGTCACCGATCCGAAAATCTTGTCCTCTTCGCCGACCAGGACTTCGATGGTCAAAGAGAGTTTTTCCAGTTTATCTTTGACCTTCTCGGCCTCGGCCCGCTGTTTCCGCAGACGAATTTCGTTCTGCGATTTGATTTCATCGATCGCCTTTAGATTACCCCTGGTGGCCGCAACCGCCAGGTTGCGCGGAATCAGGAAATTCCGGCCATAGCCGGTCTTGACTTCGACCGTCTGCCCCACCTTGCCGAGATGATCGATATCCTGTCGCAAGATTACTTTCATCGCTCTATCCTTTCATATACAATATTATACTACGCTAACCAATGATTTTTGCGCGGACTTTCCGAAAATCGAAATAGCTGTCGAAAAGCCCCACCAGCGCCGCCAGGATTAAACCCGGTATATGCAAAAGCAAAATACCAATATAAAACAATATTCTGAGAAATAAAGAGAGCCGGAGCTTTTTCAGATAAAATTCGAACAACGAAAAACCGCAAACGGCATAAAAGAATCCAATGAAAAAAATCAGGTTGTCGGCGGTTATTTTCACCAGTTCCGGCCCCAGCAGCCTTGCCATAAAGAAAACCCCGGTTCCAAAAATGACATATTCCGGCATTTTCCAGAAGTAAAACTGCTGCAACGGCGGCATGAATTCTTCTATTTCACGCATATAAATCAGGACCGCCAACCACCCCAGGAATAACTGGAAAATGAACGAAAGGGCCAGGACTGCAGGCAACAGCCTTTTCAAAATGCTCAATCCCGAAAGAAACATCTCATCTATTTTCTGGTTATTCTGGGCGGTGGTGCCCAATCCGCTCTGTATCCACTTTTCGGCCTGATCGAATCCGGCAAAAATCAGCTGCCGTTCCGCAAGAAATAGAGCAAGGGCGACCGCCGCAACGGTCAAGGTCGCCAGCATAAACGCCCTGCCGGAGTTAACTCCTTCACTTATCAGAATGCCGAATAACATTGCCGGAATCACCACTCTCGCCCAGGAGGCGAATACGAATAAATGTGTTCCATATATGCCGAATGAAAAGGCCAGCGATCCTGCCGAAGCAATCGCCGCATAAAGCCACATTCGCCGGACCCCATAAAGAATTATGTAGAAGAAGACTGCAATTTCCACCAGGTAGCCGATCAGCGGCAGCCCAGAAGCGATCGGAAAAACCACCGACAGTGGCAGACCGAACAATATTATTGCGCGATCATAACCTTTCAGGTCCGGCATCGGATTCACCGCCCGGAATTCGTCTTATCTGAATATTTCGCTGGTGAACGGAATAATGGCCAGATGCCGCGCCCGCTTCACCGCCGTGGTCAGACGACGCTGATGAAAAGCACAGTTGCCGGATATCCGGCGCGGTACGATCTTGCCCCGTTCGTTGATAAACCGCTTCAAGAGTCGATCGTTGTGAAAATCGATAGTCCTGACTTTGTCTTCGCAGAAACGGCAAACCCGTTTTCTCTTTTTATGGAATTCTGCCATCATAATAGCCTCCAATTTTTCCTTTTTTACCGGCTATGCATTGCCGCTGTCGGAATCGCTTTTGTCATTCGAAGAACCGGAACCGCGGTTTTCGTCTACCCTGTTGAAACGCCGATAAGGTTTCCGATCGGAACTGCTATCGTCGTCGTCTCGGTTGAAGCGCCGACGCGGTCCGCGATCGGAATCGTCGTCGTCACGGCCGCCGCGACGAAAATCCCTCCGGTCGTCGCTGATTTCATCCTGACGTCCCCCCTTGATTCGTTCCAGGTCTCCTTCGAAGATGACAGTCAGGTAACGGAGATAGGGTTCCTCGATTTTGAAATGACGTTCAATCTCCTCGAGCAGGGCGCCGTTCCCCTCGAAAATCATCCGGGTATAGAAACCCTGGTTGAATTTCTTGATGGGATAAGCCAGACGACGAATTCCCCAGCGGTCTTCATGGAGAAGCTTGCCGTTGAACTTATTGATGAGATTGGTGATGGCATTAATCTGACGATCGAACGCGGCGTCGTCAGCTTGTGGACTTAAAATAAAGGTTGTCTCGTAGACTTGCATTAAGCCTCCCTTCGGACGTTAAACCTTTAGTTCAAACGGCCCCGGAATTATTCCTCCGGAGCAGGGTTACTGTTATATTTATTCATCGCCTCAACGAGGCTATGTTTCAGCGAATATAATACGGCATCGGCAGCTTGTCCAATCATTTTATCGGCAATTTCCCGCTCTTCGGCAGAAAACCGCCCCAGCACAAAAGAGACCTGGTCGGCGTTTTCGGGTAATGGTCCTATCCCTAACCGAAGGCGGGGGATGCTATCGATTCCCAGATGTTCGATTAACGAGGCTATCCCGTTATGGCCCCCGGCCGATCCCCTCAGACGGATTCTCAATTTTCCCAGGGGAAGTGCAATATCGTCATAAACGATTAAAAGCTGTTCCGGTTCCAGACCGGTTTTCTCGAGAAATTGGCTCACCGCCATTCCGCTGTTATTCATGTACGTGGTCGGCCAGAGCAGCGAAATCATCCGTCCGGCATAATTATGTTCGGCGCTATAATATTCTCCCTGACCCGGCCTGGGCCGAATATTCCATTCATTAGCGATTGTATTGAGAAGTTCGAATCCGAGATTGTGCCGAGTGTCTGAATATTTGCGCCCGATATTCCCCAGCCCCACGACCGCTTCAATCATGCTAATTCTTGACCCTCAGCAGGCGAAGAGAGTTGGTCACCACGAACAGCGACGACAGGGCCATTACACCGGCCGCGACCGCAGGCGAAAGGGTAAGGCCCAGCAGGGGATAAAAGATTCCCGCGGCCAGAGGAATCATAATCACATTATAAATAAAGGCCCAGAAGAGGTTCTGCTTGATGGTAAGATAAGTCATCCGTGAAATATCGAAGGCCTGCAAAAGCGAATCGAGGTCGCTTCGAATCAGAATAATATCAGCCGATTCAATGGCGACATCGGTGCCGCTTCCCATAGCTACTCCGATATCGGCGGCGGCCAGTGCCGGAGCATCGTTGATGCCGTCACCGACCATCATGGTGACATTGCCGGCCCGTCGAAAAGTTTCAACCACTACAGATTTTTTATCCGGTTTGACTTCAGCTTCGAATCTTCCGACCCCCAACGCCTTTGCGACTCCTCGGGCAGTCTGGAAATTATCCCCGGTTAAAATGACCACTTCTCGTCCGGACGAAGAAAGGCGGTTCAATACCTTGGGGGCCTCGTCCCTGATTTTGTCGGCAAGGGCATAAAATCCCAACGCTTTGCCGTTGGACGCGACAAATACTACCGTTCGCCCCCGTGACATTTCTTCCTTTGCAGAATTACCGAGGGAACTAATGTCAATGCCCCCTTTTTCCATGGTTGCCATATTACCGACCAAAACGGTCATCCCATCAATATCAGCCTTGATTCCCAGGCCGGGAGATTCCTCGAGATCCTTCTGGCGGTAAAGCTTAACATCCTTGCTTCTGGCCTTTTCCACAATAGCCTGAGCCAGAGGATGATTCGAACCGGTTTCCGCCGAAGCCGCCAGCTTGAGCATTTTGGTCTCATCCGCTTCATTTATTAAAACTGACCCAACCACCTCGAAACGACCCTCGGTCAGGGTTCCGGTTTTATCGAAAAGAATATGAGTGACTTTATTGACCAATTCGAGGATGTCTCCTCCCCGGATATAGATACCCATACGGGCTCCCCTTCCTGTTCCGGCCAGAATTGCAGTCGGGGTCGCCAATCCCAGAGCACAAGGGCAGGCAATAATCAAAACCGCCACCGGGGCCATCACGACCATGGGGCTGGAGGGATCGAACAGGTACCAGGCGATAAAGGTCAAAATCGCCAGTCCAATGACGATTGGGACGAAGATCCCGGCAATTTTATCGGCCAGCTTCTGAACCGGAGCCTTTTTCCCCTGGGCTTCGGAAACCAGCCTTATAATATTGGCCAGAAATGTATCTTCGCCGGTCCCGGTAACTTCAAAACGAAAGGCGCTGTTGCCGTTCACGGAGCCTCCGATAACCTGATCTCCTGTCTTCTTCTCGACCGGGACGGACTCTCCGGTCATCATCGCCTCATTGATGGAGGAAGCCCCTTCGATAATTTTTCCATCGGCAGGTATTTTCTCCCCGGGCCGAACCAGCAGAACCATTCCTTTGGCGACTTCAGAAGTTTTGATTGAAACCTCTTCACCGTCTATTATCGCGGTGGCCTGTTCCGGGCGGAGACGAATCAGCGCCCCGATGGCATCCCGGGCGCGGTCTTTGGCCCGGCTTTCCAGGTATCTTCCCAGCAAAATCAGCGTGATAATCATCGCCGCCGATTCGAAATAGGTATGGGGAGCGGTGATATAATGAAGAAAATAGTAGTCGATGACGGCATAGGTCGAATAAAGAAACGCCACCGATGTTCCCAGGGCAATCAGGCTATTCATGTTGGCGGAAAAGCTCCGCAACTGCAATATGGCATCGCGGAAAATCTCCCTGCCGGAATATATCAAAACCGGAAGGCTGAGAACCGCCAAAATCACTCCCTGGATTCCGAACGAAAACAGGGAAAACCCGAAGATCATTTCCGCCATGCTGAATATCATCACCGGAATGGTCAGGGCGAGGGCGGTCCAGAATTTCCGAACGGCCAGGGGGCTCTCTTTTTCCAGTCGATCGAGGCTATGGGATTTCAGCTCCGCCTTGTAACCCAGTTTTTCTACTTTTTCAAGGATTACCTTCGTGTCGAGTTCGCCGTCGGAAAAATCCACCCGGGCGGTAGCGGTTGCGAAATTTACGCTGGCCTGTTCCACCCCATCAAGGCGCGAGAGTCCTTTTTCAATCCCGGCGGCACAGGCGGCGCAGTGCATCCCGGATACCTTCAATGTCATGCTCTTTTTTCCGCTCATCATTTTCGCTTACAACCTTTTAGGTTCGATAGGAATATGCCTGTTTATCGACCAAAAGTAAAGCCCCCTGAAATAGCATTCAGGGGGCATGGGAGGAAGTCAGAAATTTGTCTAATCCTATTTAAACCCCATGGCCAAAAGCAATTGCGGGCACTTCTTGACCAGTTCTTTCTTGATCTTGGCCCGAGCCCGGTGCAAATACCAGCGGACGGTCGCTTCCGGCATATTCATAATATTCGCCACGTCGTTAATATGGCAGCCGTCGACATCCCGTAACATAAAGGCCGACCGCTGCTTATCGTTTAAGGAACTGGCCGCTTCGTCGATATACTGTCTGAGCTGGCCGCGCTGATAGGAAATTTCGGGGGTATCGAATTTATCATCCGCCTTTTCCCGGACATTGTCGATCGATTCGTGGTGGTGGCGGTTATGCTTGCGCATGTAATCTATTGAGGCGTTTACCGTTATACGATAAAGCCAAGTATAAAACTTCTTATTCTCATCATATCGCCAGATATTCCGGCTGGTTTTGACAAATACATTCTGAGCAATATCGGCCGCCTCATCATAATCTCCTACCATCTTGTAAGCCAGAGCCGCTACCTGATTATAATAAAGCCTTACCAGTTCGGAAAAGGCCTTATCATTACCGTTCTTTATTTGTTGGATTATTTCGCGGGTTTCAATCTCAATACGGTCGTCGGTAGCCTTACCATTTCCGCTTTTCGGCGGTGAATATGTGGATGCCATTTATCCTCCCGGATCCTCATTTATTCATTTCTATATCTCAGCAAATCCAGAGATAATTAGTATTATTTCACTTGTCTAACGCCTGATTTCCATTTTTGTTCCAAGAAATCAGGCTATTTCTTCGTATTGAAAAATTCGGTCGGTGTAAAACCAGGGATAAACTCAATAAAATAGACCGATTTTAACTTATATCATTTTCCGCTCGGAAAATGTACAATTAAAATCGGATTTGTCAATAAAAAAAGCCCGGTTTTGAGAAAATTCCGAGTTTTTAAGTCTTATATGGTGAATAGTCTAATTTAAAATATACTGCGTTGGGTTAATCCTCTGACCGTTCTTTATAACTTCATAATGAAGATGCGGTCCGGTGGAATATCCGGTATTCCCTATTTCCGCAATAAGATCACCTCTGCGGACGGCCTGTCCTTCCTGAACCTTGATTTCGCTCAAATGACCATATTTGGTTTTATATCCGTATCCGTGATTGATGATGACATATTTCCCCAGATCGCTCATTCTCCCCGTTGCCTCGACCAAGCCATCGGCTGAAGAATAAACCGGCGTTCCGATTTTGTTCGCGATATCGAGCCCGCCATGGAAACGTTTATAACCGGTAAAGGGGTCGTGCTTCATTCCGAATCCCCGAGTATTATATCCGCGGGCCGGCTGAATCGAAGGGGTATGGTCAAGCAGGTCTTTTTTGTCCTGAAGGTTGGTAAAGACCTCTTCATATTTCTCGATTTCGAAATCGGACAGGCGCAGGAGGGCATCGACCTCGGCCTCGGTGGAATTGGCGATCCTGAGCGCCGTCGAAAGTTTCTGCCCATCTAAATTATCCGGACCGCCGATACCGAGCTGTCTTTCGTCGGTGGATATTTCCGGAAGATTAAAGATATTCCTGATTACGATTTCTTTTTCGACCAGGTCGTCGTAACGGGCGGATATTTCGACGATTTCGCCCTTGATCTCGTTAAACTTTTTGGTCAGGTGTTTGTTTTCCATGGCCAGGCGATCGGCCTCGTGAATGGCCACCTGGTTATTGACGTATGTGGTTGTCAGGATAATATTCGAAGTAACCAGGAAGGCAAGGACAAAGATTATCCCGAGAATCAAACCGTAAGAAAACTTAAGCTGGCGTAATTTATCGCGGCTGCCGCCGACGATCATTAGCGAAACTTTTTTGGTTAATAGTTCCCGAAGTTTTTTCATGACGCGATACCGTTTAAAGATCCCTCTTTAGCGTTCCTCCAATTCCCAAATATTTGCCGAACATATCTGATATGCAAAAAAATGTCAACTAAAAATTCAATTTGTCCGGCCGGTCCTATTTTGTTTACTTAATCAACTGATACTCGCTTCTCAGGATCTTGTTAACCACCTTTACGAATTTCTCCCCGTTAAGATTCTGCAGGCTATATAAATGCCAGTAAATCTTCTTTGGCAGAATCACTATCTTCTTTTTCTTTTCGGCCATAACGCCTCCCGGTTCTTGGACTTGAGCCGGCAGGCCGGATGGCATCCCTTCCTTTTATCGGCTCAAATCTGCTATTTGTTAATTTCTTTCAATCTTGAACCGCCCAACTTATATGCATATCCTATGCCCTTAAAAAACATTGTACTTTTTCTACGCTGTTGTCCCCAACTTACGCAATAACAATGAGATAGACTATTGGACAAACTCTGCGCAGATTCAAAATGGAGGTATGAGCGGCGAAATATATGGATTTACCGCCATATTATATTCCGTTCCGCCCATTTCAAGACTGCAATTAACCTTTTATGATGCAGTAACTTGACAATGGACCGAAGGTTAGCTAAATTGAGCCGTCTTTAACTTAAA
>Ga0209285_10000394_pt1 | contig 15064 bp, 13 predicted proteins | sample PPLLak3March2015_2_FD_187249 | JGI IMG/M metagenome (GOLD analysis project Ga0209285, IMG submission 187249) | Freshwater sediment microbial communities from Prairie Pothole Lake near Jamestown, North Dakota, USA - PPLs Lake P8 Core (3) Depth... | ecosystem: Environmental > Aquatic > Freshwater... | reverse complement strand
CGGACCGAAATTAGGGTCTCGCTTGGCACCCAGAAGAATTTCGAAATCCGGGTTTGCATAATAAGGTTGAAGCGTTACCCCCTCGATCCGCGCATCGGGTTTGTAATGGCGGGCCGAGGAGAGGATCTGGTTGTAGGCCCGGCAGACATCCGCATCGCAGCGCAAGTCCAGGCGAACGCCGCCGGCATCGGTTTTGTGGGTGATGTCCGCAGAGTGCAACTTCATGACCAGCGGATATCCCATTTCCCGACCGATTTGCGAGGCCTGGTCCTCGGTCTTGGCGATTTGCGACTTGGTCACGGGCAGGCCATAGGCCGTGAGGATTTCCCTGGCATCCGATTCCGACATGAACCCCAGCGTCTGCGGACCGGCGATCAGCTTGTGGGCTGTGTCCTGATCGAATACCATGTGGCCGATCGTCTTCGGTGGTATTTCCACAAGCATTTCAAGATTTCGAGCATATTCGACCATATACAGAAAAGCCCGGACCGCCCTTTCGGGCGTATCATAGGTCGGGATTCCCGCTTCATTCAAAACGTCAACAGCCTTGCCGATGCTTTTACCGCCCATCCAGCAGGCAAATACCGGATACGTGCGCACCTTTAAAGCGGCAGCCAGCGTTTCGGCCACTGCAAGAGGGTCGGTCAGGGCCTGGGGCGCAAGGATGACCAGCGCCCCGTCCAGGCTTTTCGAGTTGAAGCAGACGTCCAGGGAGCGGCCGAACCGCTCCGCAGACGCATCACCGAGGATGTCGATCGGGTTGCCGCGGCTCCAGAAGGTCGGCAGAAACGCATCGAACGCTTGCAGCGTTTGATGGTCGAGGGGTGCGGGCTCCTGACCATACCGGGCGAGTGTGTCCGTGGCCATCACGCCCGGACCGCCGCCATTGGTGAGGATCGCCAGTCGGGGACCGCCCGGTCGCGGTTGCTTGGCCATTAACTCCGCGCAGTCGAAAAGCTCTTCGATGGTGTCTACACGCACGATGCCGGCGCGCTTGAACGCGGCATCATATACCGCGTCTTCTCCGGCCATGGCGCCCGTGTGAGAGGCTGCGGCCTTGGCACCGGCGGGGCTTCTACCGGATTTGAGGACGACGATGGGCTTGATCCGTGACACGGAACGCGCGGCACTCATGAATTTGCGGAAATTCGTCAGGCTTTCAATATACAATAGAATGCTTTTGGCCGAGGAATCATTTCCCAGGTAATCGATCATGTCTCCAAAATCGAGGTCCAGCATTGAGCCGATGCTGACAAAATGGCTGAAGCCGATGCGCTCCTTGAAAGCCAGATCAAGAATCGCTGAACAAATGGCACCGCTCTGGGATACAAATGCCAGATTTCCGGTTAAGGGCATCTCAGAGGCAAAACTGGCGTTGAGGTTAGCGCCGGGATGGATGACGCCCATGCAGTTCGGCCCCACGATACGAAGCCCGCCGGGATAAGCTATCCGCTGAATTTTTTCTTCTATCTCCCGGCCCTGTTCACCGACCTCCTTTCCCCCCGCCGAAATAATAACGGCGGCGCCGATCCTTTGTTCGACGCATTCGCCCACAATATCCACAACGCTATGTATCGGCGTGGCGATAATCGCAAGGTCCACGCCCGTCTCCAGGGCGGAAACCGATCTGTAGCATGCATGCCCGTAGATACTTTGATAATTGGGATTGACGGGCAGCACGGTTCCGGCAAACTCGCTGTTAATAAGATTTTTCACCAACGCGTTGCCGATGGTGCCGGCTTTTTCGCTGGCGCCCACCACCGCAACATGTCGCGGTCTAAAGATGCGGTTCAAATTGTATTGGCCCATCGTTTTCCTCCAGTACCTTTTGAAGGCAGTGGATCTTTTCGGCATCGCTGCCATCCGGGGTGTCAGAATTTGCATCCGGGTCTACAGCCCAGCCATTTTTCCCGTTAAACCCTTCTCCCCACCAGCCGTCCAACACGCTTAAATGGGGTACACCGTTGATCACCGCCTTCATGCCGCTGGTTCCGCAGGCTTCGAAAGGCGGCATGGGTGTATTCAGCCATACGTCAACCCCGTACACCAATTACTGGGCCGGATGAATACCCAACTGGAAAAAGGCGTCGCGCTGGAGAACCAAGTCAGGCCAGTAGGCGTGAAAATATTTTTCGATCAACTGAAAGGGAAAAATATCGTGACCCGCGGGAACGGGGGTGTGTGTCGTGAAGATCGTTTTTTTGATATTGTTTCCGCAGGCCGCTACAAAAGCTTTGCCCGCTGATACCATAGCTCGGATACGTTCCAACAGGGCGAAAGCCGCATGGCCTTCGTTCAGGTGCAGAAGGTAATAACCGATACCTAAATCCTTGAGCAAAGCGACCCCACCGAGGCCCAAAACGATCTCTTGGCGCAGACGTTGCTCAGAACCGCCGATGTAAAGCCGGCCGGTGATACCTCTGTTCTATGATCGCTGTTTCGATATGGTAGTCTGATTTCAATATGCTGCCCGCATCGGAGTTCTTCAGGGCCGAGGCTTTTCAGGGCGAAGCCAGGGTCAACGATCGCATAATCCCGCGGCTGCGGGGCAGGTTCTATCTCGATGTCACCAAAACCTGCGCCGAACGCAGCAGCTTGTCGCCGTACAAATAACCCTTCCGTTCCACTCTCACCACGGTATTGGGGGGGACTTTGGGATGGCGCTCCACCCCCAGGGCTTCGTGCAGTCGGGGGTCGAACGGTTGACCCCATGCATCGATTGCTCTCACATCGTATTTGGTAAGAAACGTATTTAGCATGTTGCGGATCAGCTCGATTCCCCGCACGATGCTGCGGTTATCCTCTTCGGGCGGTGCATGTATGAAGGCCAGATCCAGAGCATCGGCCACCGGCAGCACATCCCGCAGAAGTGCTTCCTTTTCCGCCTCCACCTCCTGGGCAGAACTGCGGGCCAGACGCTTTTTTGTGTTCTCCAGATCGGCATCCAGGCGAAGATACTTCTCCTTCCATACCATCGCAACATCCGACAGCCGTTCGTGAGCTGGCGATATCAGTGGATCGTGGTCCACAGTGTCGCCGGCCGGTTGCTCGCCCATGTTTCCCTTTGCATTCCCGGGATTATTTTGCATCTTATCCGCCCATCATCGAGGTGTCGCCGCAGATGATGGCGATCCCTTATCCTCCGACTCTATAAGGATGGTTTGTTATTGCCTGGTCATGGCGGTTCCACACTTCGGGCATTTGCGCTCGACGCAGGGCACGCCGCGTTGGTGTGGTTCCTTCTCTCCGCATTTCGGACACAAGCAGGTTCCGATATCGCCAGCCGCAAGGGGTCCGCCCATGCGACCTCGACCCTGTCCACCACCCTGGCCTTGTCCGCCGCCTTTTCCCGTTCCACCGCGTCCTCTTTCTTTCATTTCGTATTCCTCCTTAGTTTATGCCGTTCATTTTCTGGCCACGCCGCCGGCCGCGACCGCAACAGTCCGGCATGGCAAATCCGTCGTATTCCAAGTTGCCACTGAGCCAAGCCCGAATAACCTCATCCAGATCGCCAGCTGCAAAATGACCATATGGGTTCCATAAGCGGCGACCCGCCCGTGCATTGGTCTGGAAATCCCGCCGGAAACCATAGGCTCTATTATGCTATTTGGAAATTCCCAGTTCCGGCGGGATAGCCGCCAGCGGTTTGGCACGCAATAGCGAGACACTACTCCCTTATTGCGGGTCATGCTATATCGCCGCCGGCCCACACCGGAACGTTGACCGTCTGCTTGTCCTTCACCGGCAGCTCGAGCGGCCCTATCTTGGCCTCATGGGTCTCCTTGGTAAAGCTGAAACTGCCTTACGCCAACCCCAAAACCCCGGCCGCTATCAGCACGATTGCCGCAATCTTGAGTGCATTCATTTTGCCCCCTCCTACGTCAGCCCTGACTTCCCAAAACCGGCGCGCATTCCGTGCCGGCTATTGCTCTAATGATCGCTCCGACATTTGAATCACAGTCCCGCCGCCCTGTGTGCCAGGGCTCTTCATGCGCGGAGTAGTCGGGAGGGATGCCGTTGAACCGGAATTAATTTGAGCATCGAGGAACTCCACACCGACTCCGTATCGAAACGTGGCGGTGCCTTCCAGCTTCTTGCACCACACGACTCTATCCGAGACATGATTCTGGCTCGACATGTAGTCGTTGATCACGATACGGTTCTGAGCTCCCGAATACAGCTCGAAGAGCGACTTGAAATACATGCCTGTTTCGCTCAGGTTGCGTGATACCGCATAGTAGGGAGAAAGCGTTAGGTCCTCTCCAAGCTGGATGATGTATTCATGGGGAAAACGTTCGCTTCTTCTAAATTCCGGTTTCCTCTGCATGCGGCACCTCACGGCTGGTGTCAGGGTCGACAGGTTTTCCCACGAATAATGGACCTAAAAAGAAAGATTCTACGAAGCTTCCGACGCCACGTCTCTCTGAATGGTGCTAAACAGCCACGCGGCACGGGCGAATCGGAAGGAAGCAAGAACGAAATCATTGGAATGTAGCGATAATACGTATGTTACTATCGTGAAGGAATAATACAAGATGGGATAATTATGGGGTCTTTATGGGGTTTAACCAAATACCTATTGGGGAATGGACGCTATGTGATGAACTACCATTTTTGAAACCTGCTTTTCCCGAAGCCAGCCAGTCCGATCAAACCCAGTCCCAACAAAATCATCCTTGCAGGTTCAGAAACCAATCCACTTATTTGAATTTTTGAACCTGATTCTCTGTTGCCCCTATCACCTCCGCCGCTGTAGGAGAAATGCGCATACCCCGTGACAAACGAATTCTTCAAACTCAAAATCATGGCCCTTCATCAGGCAAAGTACGTTTTAACCGGATGAACCTAAAATAACCACCATTTTGGACCCTCTCGCTTCCCGCAAGGCTGCCGGTCGAAATAGAGCTTCATCTTGCCGTCAGAGGCTGTGGCCACCTCATACCAGTGCTTGCGGATATACATCTCGGGACTGCCGTGATGACACCTGCCGGTTTCACGCCAGGTTCGAAGCACTCCCGTAATGGCGATGGTTCGGCCGCGACACACGAATTCACTCGGTAGCCCCGTCTCTCCGATTGCCAGCGCGCCGTATCTGCAGTTCCGGTTACCGGGCGGATGGCTTCGCTAACGAATCGTTCAAGTATTAGAGTTCACTGATTTCTTCCGGCCATGACACCGCCGTCCACGTCCCAGATGGCACCCGTCACCCAGCTTGCCTCGTCCGAGAGCAAAAAGACGATTGCAGAGGCTACGTCCTGGGGAGTTCCGATACGTCCGATTGGGTGAAAGGCGTTAAAACCCTGAAGGGTCTCATGCACCTTATCCGGGGCAATGAAGGCTTCGTAGATATTGGTTTCCACCACAGCGGGGGCCACGGCGTTTACGCGAATGCCGTGATCGGCCAGTTCCATGGCAAGATGCTGGGTGAAAGCATGCAACCCGGCCTTAGCCATGGAGTATGCCGAGGAGGGTGTCGCCTTGATCGCCTGTCGAGCCCACATCGATCCCACATTGACAATGGCCCCGCCCCCGCTTGCAACCATATTTTTCGCGACCTGCTGTGTCACGAAGAAGGTAGCCCGGTTGAGTCGCATATACGCATCGTAGTCATCGCCGGTATGCTCCAGAAAGGATTTTGGCGAGAAAACTCCTGCGGCGTTGACCAGGCACTTCACGTCCTCCATTTTTTCAGCCACGTGCCGGATTAATCGCTCAACGTCGTCATCCCGCCTCAAGTCGCATTGAAAAGCGTGCGCCTTGTCGGTAGCACCCAGCGTCTGGAGCGCGCGATCAAGTTTGTCCTTCCGGCTGCCGACGAGTGTCGCCGATGCTCCCGCCTTGAGCAGCAGATGGCCTGCCTGCAGCCCCATTCCGCTGCTTCCGCCCACAATCAGTGCGTGTTTTCCTAAAAAGCTCATAATGCCCCCTTTCCGAGGTCGCCATCAATTGTTTTATCGCGTCCAACTCCAGATCGGATAGACTCATGCAACCAGCGACCAGATGAGAAAGACGCTCATCAAGACAGCCGCCGCTGACCATGTTCTTAAGAACACATGCGACTGCCTGGACCACCATGCAAGCAGCGATTTAAGGCGCGAAACGCCTATCAATGGAAGGATAAAGGCAGAGATCACCGACATGGCACTCAGAACTCTAAAAGCAACGGGAAATTGCGAGCCAATCGCAGCTCCCCAGAGTGCGACACCGAACGCAAATCGGATTACTGACGCCACCCACAGGCCGGTCCGGAATTGCCAACTCGATGCGAACCGGACCATCGTCGAAGGCGAGGCCAATCCCAAAACCCCCATGCAGGCAACGAAAAGCGAAACTGCTATGACGATAAGCTCGCTCAAAATATTTTCCCCCCAATTCAGTTTTCTCGACCGGCTGAAAGGATTCCCTTAGAATGAAAGACGCCTTTAATCGCCGATTATCGGTTGGCAGCAACGGCCTTTATCTGGGCTATTTCCGGGAGAACCCGACCCCATTTCGGACCTCTCAGTTTTCTCGACCGGCTGAAAGGATTCCCTTAGAATGAAAGACGCCTTTAATCGCCGATTATCGGTTGGCAGCAACGGCCTTTATCTGGGCTATTTCCGGGAGAACCCGACCCCATTTCGGACCGCTCAGCTTTCTCGACCAAAGCTCCCCATTGGACAATACCGCAAACAATTGGTCGTCCAACTGGACAAAGCGTTCTACCATATGCCGCACCCACGGAGCATTCATTCCACCAAAGGCAGGCTGCCAGCTGCGCCCCCCATCCCGCGATTCTTCGATTCGACCGTTCCGGGAGACGCCATCGGCTGGCCCGGCAACAAGGTGCTGGTGGTCACCGGGGTCGACCCAAGCTGCGCGAATGTAGCAGGGATAAATATTTTTCCAGGATCTGCCTCCATCGGATGAGCGGAAAAGCCCTCCGCCGGTTGCGGCGGTTACAATATCCGACGAGGAGGGATGTACGGTTATCGAATGCACATCCGGATGAACCATTTCCCCCAGGTCGCGATTCATGTCCGGTTTGCCGTCGCTTCCCGCAGCCAACTGCCATGATCGGCCGTTGTCATCTGTGATCAAAACGCCGCCTACCTCGACGGCCGCGTAGATCCGGCCCTTGTTGGGACCGGATTCGGCCACGGCAAATCCGCGAACACAGCCTGCTCTTGGTGAGTATGGCAGAAGCCAGCCGTTGGCATCCCTGAGTTTCAAGATCCCCGGGTCGAAATTCCAGGAGCGACCAACGTCGGTTGACACGAAAACGCCTGCTGGTTCGGTACCAGCCAAGACAAGCACATGCGGGGTCGATGCAGCGGCCAACCAACGCACGTAACGGATTTCAAGTCCATCGTTGGCCGCCATCCAGGTTTTGCCCTTATCGGTAGACCTCCATATCCCCTCCGTTGATCCAGCCAGGACGACTTCCCCTGAAGTGGCAAGGCTGGTCAAAGGCTGGTCGTTCAATGCCTGTCCGATTACGGACCAGTGGCCGTTGTTTTGTGTCGCGATGAAAAGACCTATCGTCGTAGCTATGAAGAGCGAGGTCGCCATGGCAGGCTCCGTCGATTAAGTTGCTTTCGCAAATATCGGGCTGTCAACCAAAGTTAAAACGGAAGGCCTTGAGGTCAATCATGAGGGCATCATTAGGGGCTCCTTTACCGGGTACCCGCTGTCGCTTGACTTATGCAAACGGCCACAGTAGCCTGAAGGCCATGAGGGTAGATTTAATTGTCTTTTGCAAAATGAATTCGACCGGCGGCAGGACGATTCGGCGCTAAAAAACAATGCGGTGTTTTGACAGGGGGCATGCTATAGTCAATTGGATCCAAAAGCAATCAAGCCTTGCGGGGCTCGCTTTTAAGCTAAGCGGTTTTTGCGAGCAGGCATTCGGAGTGGCTTGGGAATACACAACCTATGCGGCCGGCGTCCACGAAAGGGTCTGTCTCATGCCGCGTTTCATGATCGGACCATTTCCATGAAGTATTGATGGAATCGAAGATCGTGGGACAACTCCGGGTGAAAGGCGGTCGCCAGCCATTTTCCCTCCACCGCCGCAACGGCCGTGCCGTCCGCCAAGCGTGCGATGACCTGTGCCGGTTTGTCGACTTCAAGTATACGGGGCGCACGGATGAAGATGCCCGGGAAGGGGCAGTCCTCGCCTCCTTTCAACACCGCCACCGTCAGGTTCTCCTCAAAGCTGTCTATCTGCCGGCCGAAGGCGTTGCGCTCCACGGCGATGTTCATGAGGTCCAGGACCGACTGGCCCTGTTCAATTCGTCTAGCCAAGAGGATCATGCCGGCGCAGGTGCCCCAGAGGGCATTCTCAGCCGCGAAGCGGCGGATCGGCTCGACCAGTTGAAAGGACGCTATCAGCTTGCCGATGGTGGTGCTCTCACCGCCCGGGATGATCAAACCGTTGATATCCTGCAGGTCCTGCGGCAGGCGGACCTCGCCGGCCTGAACGCCCAGTTCCCTTAGCTTGTGAATGTGCTCGATGAAGGCGCCTTGCAGCGCCAGAACTCCAACTTTCACCTTTCGCCCCCATCCCACCTTGGGCTGAGGCCGTTTTACCAGCCCCGGCCCGCCAGCTTCTGGTTTTCCGCCAGACCGGCTGCGCTGATCCCGGACATGGGCTCGCCCAGGTTCGCGCTCAGTTCCGCCAGAATAGCCGGGTTCTGATATTGGGTGGTGGCCTTCACGATGGCGCTGGCGCGTTTGGCAGGCTCACGGCTCTTGAAAATCCCTGAGCCGACAAACACCCCGTCGACCCCCAGCTGCATCATCAAAGCGGCATCGGCCGGGGTGGCGATCCCGCCAGCGGCGAAATTGACCACCGGCAGACGTCCCAGCTCCTTGACCTGCAGCACCAGCTCAAGGGGCGCGCCGATGCTTTTAGCGAAACCCATCAGCTCCTCGTCGGGCTTGGCCTGCAGCAATCGGATTTCGCCCAGCACCGTGCGGGCGTGGCGCACGGCTTCGACCACATCGCCGGTTCCGGCCTCGCCCTTGGTGCGGATCATAGCCGCCCCCTCCCCGATGCGGCGCAAGGCCTCGCCCAGATTCCGGCACCCGCACACGAACGGCACGCCGAAGGCATGCTTATGGATATGGTGGTCTTCATCGGCCGGAGTGAGCACTTCGCTCTCATCGACATAATCCACGCCGATGGCCTCCAGGATCTGCGCCTCCACGAAGTGGCCGATGCGGCACTTGGCCATGACCGGGATGCTGACCGAGGACATGATCTCCCGGATCAGGCCGGGGTCGGACATCCGCGCCACCCCGCCCTGAACGCGGATATCGGCCGGAACCCGCTCTAAGGCCATGACTGCCACGGCCCCTGCCTCCTCGGCGATCACGGCATGTTCGGCCGAGACCACGTCCATGATGACGCCCCCTTTGAGCATTTGCGCCAGCCCGCTTTTCACCGTAAAATTGCCGGATCTTTGCGCTTTCTTGCGTGATGGTTTCTCCATGGGGATTCCTCCTGAGAATAAATTGAAATATTTTGGCTATTATTACCGAATGTGATAATAAAAAAACAGATACAGATTTTTAGAAAAAAAGGCATAACAGTTTACCGCTGCCAGCAGGAATGACACCATGCCTCTTGTCAAGAATAAAAAGAAACGACCGTCCTCGCCGCCCCACGATGCGTTTCGCTACCGGCAGCTGGCCGCAGAGATCGAGAAAAGAATTTTTGACGGGATATATCAACCGGGCGAGAAACTGCCTTCCCTTCGCAGCCTGCATCGGCAGACGAATCTGAGCATCTCCACGATTTATCAGTCCTACCTGGAGCTGGAAAGTGCGGGCGTAGTCGCGGCCCGGCCCCGATCCGGCTATTACGTTCGGCCCGTTGCGCTGCAGAAGCTGAAGACCCCCGTATTCAGCAAAAAATCCTTTCCCCCTCAACGGGTCAGCCTGGCGCCGGCGATCAATTCGGTGGTCGAAGCCATCAGCAACCCCCGGCTGGTGCCCCTCGGCAACACCGCCATGGACCCCGCCCTGCTGCCCGTCAAGCCGTTCGCCCGCATCCTGAAGTCCATCACCCACAACGAGATGCGGACCCTGCTGACCTACTCGCCCTCGGAAGGCTTCCCTGAACTCCGGCGCCAGGTCGCGCTGCGCACGGTAGGCGTGATAGCCGGCATCACACCCGATGACATCATCATCACCAACGGCTGCATGGAGGCCGTCGCGCTCGCGCTGCTGGCCGTCACCCGGCGGGGGGATACGGTAGCCATCGAAGCGCCCACCAATTTCAGCTTTCTGCAGCTGCTGAAGGAGCTCGGCCTGCTGGTGGTTGAAATCGCCACCGACCCTCAAGAGGGAGTGGATCTCGATGAACTCGAGAAAAGCTTGAAAAAGAACCCTATTAAGGCCTGCCTGTTCATGCCCAATTTTCACAACCCTCTGGGCGCGCTGGTGCCCGACGCCAGGAAGCAGCGCCTGGTGGAGCTCGTGAGCGCGCGAGGCATTCCGGTGATCGAGGACGACATCAGCAGCCAGCTTTACTTCGGCGACCAGCACCCCAGGCCGCTCAAAGCCTATGACCGCGGCGGCCTGGTGCTGACCTGCTCGTCCTTTTCCAAAACCCTGGCGCCCGGTCTGCGCCTGGGATGGATCATCCCGGGCCGTCGTTTCAATGCGAAAATAAGGCGCCTGAAGGCGGGCATTACCATCTCCACTTCCACCCTGGATCAATGGGTGGTGGCGCGGTTTCTATCCGGCGGGGGTTACGAACGGCACCTGCGAACCTTGAGGAGTGCCCTCAGAAAACATATCTACCGCACCGCAATCGAGATCCAGAAACATTTCCCGGCCCGGACCCGGCTGGCCTTGCCCCGGGGCGGCTCGCTGCTCTGGATTCAGCTGCCGCCGGGCGTCGATGGTCTGGACGTCTACCAGGCGGCCTTCGACCGCCGCATCGCGATCATTCCGGGCACGGTCTGTTCGAATTCAAAGCGCTTCCGCAACTACATTCAGATCAGCTGCGCCGCCCCCTTCGGCCCCAAGGTCAAAACGGCGATCGAAACGCTGGGCGCGATCGTTTCAGGCTTTTGAAAATTCGAATTTCGTAATTGTCTCGGATTTCGATATCCGGATATCGAATTTCGACAGATCACGCCTATCTCGAACTGGTTGAGCCTCTCCGGATTCTCAAGCAAAGGCAAAGGGTTGTAGAGAAACCTAAACCTGAATGTAGGGCAACCCCAGCTTCCGGCGTTTGTCCTCGATGTGAGTACGGATAAGGACAGCCGCTTTCTCCGGATCCGGCTCCACGGCGAAGGTCGCCCCCACGACATCGTTCAGCCCCTCGGTGAGGAGTTTCACGATGTTCATGCTACCGGTTATGGGCGGCATGGGCCCCAGCACGGTGTAGACCCCGGAGGCCACGAAATAAACGCCGATGGTCGCGGCCTTCTCGGAATACCACTCCGGAGCGGCCCCGGCGATCGGCAGATCGCTGATGTCCGCACCCAGGGCGTTAGCCAGCGCCGAGGCCAGCACCAGGATGCGCACGTTGTCGACGCAGCTTCCCACATGCAGCACCGGCGGCACGCCGAGCGCCCCGCACACCTCTCGGAGTCCCGGGCCGGCCTTTTCGAGCGCCTGCGACTGCTTGAACCCGGCCTTGGCGGTGGCCACCGACGCACAGCCTGTATCCACCACGAGGATGTCGTTTTCGATCAGCCGCTGCGTCAGGGTCACATGGCCGTAGTCCTGCTGGATGCGCGGGTTGTTGCAGCCTACGATCCCCACCGCCCCGCGGATCTTGCCGGCTGCGATGGCGTCGATCAGCGGCTTGGGCGTTCCGCCGAGCGCACCGAGGATCGCCTCGACCGAGAACCCGCCCATGCATTCAACCGGCTCCACGGGGATGAACACTTCGCCGCGGCGGTTGAAGTTGGCGATGGCGTCCTTGACCAGCGCGGTGGCCTTGGCAGCCGCGTTTTCCGGGTGAAACTCCTGGTGCTCCATTCCCGGGAAGCGCGCCTTGTCGCTCGTGCTGACCATCTTGGTGTGGTAGCAGGCCGCGACGGTCCCCAGCGAAGGCATGATGCACTGGTAGTCGACCACCATCATGTCCACCGCCCCTGTCGCCAGCACCAGCTCGGTGGTGAGATGGTTGCCTGCCATGGGGATCCCCGCGCGCATCAGCAGTTCGTTGCCGGTGCAGCACACCCCGGCCAGGTTGATCCCGTCGGCGCCCTTGTCCTTGGCCAGCTTGAGCAGGTCCGGATCCTGGCAGGCGCGCAGCAGCATTTCCGAGACCACCGGGTTGTGGCCGTGTACGACGATATTGACCTGGTCTTTCTTGAGCACGCCGGCGTTGACCCGGGTGACGCCGGGCTGCGGGGTTCCGAAAAGGATGTCGGAGACCTCGGTGGCGATCATGGACCCGCCCCAGCCGTCCGAGAGCGCGTTGCGGATGCCGTGCAGGAGCAGGCTCTTCCAGTCGTTGTCGACGCCCATGTGGGTGCGGTGCATCATTTCGGAGGTTTCGCGATCGATTCCCCGCGGCGCGACCCCGAGCCGGCGCCAGATTTCTTGGCGCTTGGCCGGCGCGCGCTGGATCAGGGTGAGTTCCTTCTTGCGGGTGCCGTATTCCTCGGCCATGGCATCGGAGAGCTCGGCGGCGATCTGGCTCGGCTGCTTGCCGTCCGGCTTGATCCCGAACTCGGCGGCCACGCGCTTGAGCTTCTCGACATCGCGCAGCTGATAGCCGGGTGCCGCGTTGACGGCCACCTTCCCGAGGACTTCCACGAGGTCGCGGCCGTGGTCCGAATGCGACGCGGCGCCCGCGGCAATCATCCGGCCCAGGTTGCGCGCCACCATGATGTCGGCATCCGCGCCGCACACGCCGCGCTGCGGGCCTTCGCCGAACGGGTCGATGCGACAGGGCCCCATGACGCAGATGCGGCAGCTCAGCCCCATCTCGCAGAAGCCGCAGTTGGGCAGCTGAGCCCGGAAGCGGTCCCAGACGCTGTCCACGCCGTCGCGTTCCAGCTTCTTCAGCAGGAGCCGGCCGTCTGCGGTGATCGTGTTGGCATCGTATCTCTTGTCGTTCATGGCGGCCTCCTTACCTGGCGAGATCGATCTGTTTGCGTTTCATAGCGTTCAGCAGCGCGAATCCCGGCGCCAGTTCGACCGGGGCGGCGCCGACCGAGACAGTCCGCGCCACCTCGTCCGTCTTGCGTTTCATCGCCTCGGAGCGCTCCTCGAATCGCAGCGCCCCGCTCTTGCAGACCTCCACGCAGGCCGGGATCAGCCCCGCCAGTTGCCGTTCGTAACAGTTGTCGCATTTGACGGCCACGGTTTTGCCCGGAGGTGCGGTGTGATCTTCATGGTAGCGGATCACGCCGAACGGGCAGGCCATGGCGCAGGAGGCGCAGTTGATGCAGCGGTTCGGGTCGATGAAGACCGTGTTCCTCTCCGCGCTGCGGGCGATGGCACCGGGCAGGCAGGCGAGCAGGCAGGGTGCCGGATCGCAGTGCCGGCAGCGATTGGGGAAGCCCTCGTTAAAAAGCCCCACCCCCACGTGAACCCGCGGCCGGGGGCGCGGGATTTCCAGCGACGCCTGGAACAGGTTTTTGGATTGCGAATGCGCGGCGGCGCAGGCCGGCATGCACTGCATGCACCCCACGCAGCGTTCCGGGTGAACGATGACCTCTTTCATAGGCCCTCCAATTCGGACTATGCCGGCATCAATTGTCTGAAATTGAACCCCGGTTTAAGCAATGCCTCACGCGGCGGTCGGACGGGCGTCGCACTCTGGATCAGCGCCGTCAGCACGCCGCCCTGCTCGATTGAGTTCACCAGCACCATGCCGACGAGCCGGTCTCCCCTGAAGACCAGCTTGCGGTAAGTCCTGGCTCTGGTGTCTGTAACGCTGAGAGTCTCGAAGCCTTCGGCCTCCGGGGGCGCAGCGAGACCCGCGGTCATCACGTCCAAGCCGAAGATCCGAATGACGTTGCGGCTCAAGCTGCCGGGGTAAGCCGCCGGATGCCCGGCCATGTTCATCCCCGCGATCCGTCCCTGGGCGACCGCCTCCGGCCAGATCGCGTTGACCCAGGGGGTCCGGCGCGCGATGTCGGTGGACTCGGCCACGTCCCCGGCTGCGAACACACCGGGCGCCGAGGTTTGCATGTGCTCGTCGACGACGATACCGGCATCGACTTTGATCTTATCTTTGGGAACAAACCTGCGCGCCGGGAAAACGCCTTTGCCGATGACAACCATGTCGCAGGACAGCCGCGTTCCGTCGAAAAGGCGTGCCGCAGCCACCCGGCCGTTTCCCTCGAAGGCCGCGGCTTCGGCTCCGACGCGCACGTCCAGTCCGTGGGCCTTGAGTTCGTCCGTGATCATGCGCCCGGCTTCGGCATCGACCTGCATGGACAGCGGGTGCCCCGATCGGATGAGCATGCTCACCGGAATCCCGCGCCGCACCAAGCCGTAGGCCGCCTTGAAGCCCACCAGCCCGCCCCCGAGCACGAGGGCCTTGCGGACATCGGGCAAAACGGCCAGCATCTGCCGTACATGGGCCGCGGTGCGCATGAAAAAAATATTCCTGAGCCCGAGGCCGTCGGCCTTGATACGGCGGGGATCGGCTCCGCTGGCGATCAGAAGCCGGTCATACGGATAGCACTTGCCACTTACGGAGACCGTGCGGTTGTCCACATCGACGGCCGAGACCCTGCTCCCAAGTGCTGGGGTAATATTCAAATCATCATAAAAACTAACCGGGCGGATGGGGAGTTTTTCAGTTGCGACGGATCCCTCCAGCACCATGCTGATCATCGGCCGACAGTAAGGCTGGAGGGCCTCGTCGGATATCATGGTGATTTCGCCGGGAGGATCAAACTGGCGGAGGGTTTCGGCCGCGTGGATTCCTGCTACGCCGTTTCCGATGATGACGTACTTCATGCCAGCTTCCTTTTCCAGCTTGCCTCACCCCACCCTTGGTCGACGGGGTTGGAGGATTCGGTGAAGCTGCAGAAAGCGAAGTGAAGCTTGTTAGACGGAAAAGCAGAATTTCAATGGCGTCGATCGGCTCGTT
>Ga0209285_10000393_pt1 | contig 15127 bp, 25 predicted proteins | sample PPLLak3March2015_2_FD_187249 | JGI IMG/M metagenome (GOLD analysis project Ga0209285, IMG submission 187249) | Freshwater sediment microbial communities from Prairie Pothole Lake near Jamestown, North Dakota, USA - PPLs Lake P8 Core (3) Depth... | ecosystem: Environmental > Aquatic > Freshwater... | reverse complement strand
TTTCATCAATTTAGCCCGGAAAAACACTGTTTTAACCATTTTAGAACTTGAAAATATTGACATAAAACACGTTTTTCATAGGGAAACTCCCATTATTATTTGTTTTTCCCCCTATTTTCCTGTCAATTGTCAGTAATTTTTTCCCCTTTACAAACTTACACTTTCCCTATGAAAAATGATTTTGTAACAGATTGAACATTTACAAAAAACTAAGATTTTTTGTCAAGTAAATGAGTCCTTGCGAAAAAATGGCGTTTTTTATATCAAAAACGCCACTTTTTTCCGAAAATTTTACACCTCATTTCCGTCAAGAAAATTTTCTCTTTACATCACAAGAAAAAACACTGTTTTTAATGAAAATAATCTGGTTTAAAACAGCGTTTTGGGGAAAAACAGGGGTTTTAAGGCTTGACTCAACCCCTTTACCATGATATATTGAAGATGTCCGGACAAGTTATCAACCTCAAAAAAGGATTGTACTTATGAAAACTCGAATACCAGTCAGGAAAACGACCGACATCGCCTCACAACACCACGTACAAACAGTGTATGACGTACTATCGTGTGTAGACAAAGTACAATTTAACTGCACCGCCCGTATACTGAATATTGCACTAATTGGGGAAGCCTTTGAATTAATTCAAAAAATCAAAAGTTTTAATCCTTCCATATTGATCGGTTTTCCTAAACCTATAGACTGGCCCAAACAATACAAATATTTTTCTACAAGCGTACTTATAAATTCTTCTCCTGAAAAAACCTGTTGTCATGCGTTCCGCAATGATCGTCACGACATAAAGCAGTATGTTACATTGTCGATAGACAAAAAAGCTAGTTTACAAGATTTTTTTATCTTGACAAAAGATGTAGACCTGTTAAATATCTATGATGTAGAAGATCGTCATATATTTGATGTCAAGTTACCCTCTATTAGTACTCTTAAACAACCTCAAAACGAAAACACTGTTTTGAATTATTTAACCCAAAAAGGCGCTTTACCATACTGTACAAATTTACAGTATTGACTTTATTATTTTTTACATGTTATATTATGAATGTCCGGGCAAGTTGAAAATCAAATAAAATCAAAAACTCAGAAAGGGCAAGCATTATGAGTAAAAAAATCTGGACACAAAACACGAGCGAAGTAGAAAAAATTTGTAGTGATCTTAATGGTCTATATACCATGACTGTATCAAGATTGCAAGAAGCCATCACAGAGTGTGAAAAACAGATAAAACTACTGCCGAAAAAATATTGGAAGGGAATAACGCTGATTATTTCGTCCGGCGGGGAGAGACTACCACAATCTTACAAATACACCCGAAAAGCCTCTTTGTTTGTTGTAAAGTACGGAACCCGGGGCTGGTATATCTCTAAAATAGAAGATATTTATCTATATCCGGGGACACCTGAATATATGACTATTTACACTAATGATGATACATATTTAAAATTAGCAGAAGTTACAAGATTTTGGCATAAAGCCAATTTTATTTAAAATTAAGACGATCAGGGCAAGCGTAAACGTTTTTATAGTACCTAACTAGTCAACCCCCGCCCGGCGTGACCTACCGTCTGCTTGCCCGCGACGCACGCCGGAACGGGGTTTTTTCAGGAAGAGGCAAGCATGATAATAAACGAAAAGTATAAAGAATTGTTTTATTCAAATACATGGAAAATGACTCTTTGGTGTAAGATTACCTCTAAAGGTATGCAGGTTCCAATTGAAAAAATTGATTTTAGCGGTAACTGGTTTATTTATGTGCAGGGGGAATTGTGGGCCTGTTCTGAAGTAGAACAAAGTTTTTTATTCTACAGAGATTTTATGATTGACTGGAAAAGTGTGTCTATTGTTATGAGAGCGTTCGGAATGATTGATTACCAAAAAGAACCTCTAAGTACATGTATCGATATAATCAAAGCCGGAACCTGGCAATACAAGAGCATTAGAACATTATCATATTTGCCCCAAAGAATTATGACCATAGAACAATCTGAAACTCTTTAAAGAAAGGATCGAACCAATGCACCCAAAATTCTATGTGTACCATAAAGACAATCCGGACATTTTATGTCCTGTGATTGACACCCTTACTATACCTATACCGCAACAGTCTTCTTTACATATACAAGGGGGAAAACAATCTTTTGCGGCTGGTATAATGCAGTTATTTTGTATTGTTTTTCAAAGATCAGGGCATACTAATTGTAATGTAAAATGGGTGCAAGCAAATGAGTGTACAGTAGCTACCCATAGTGTCAAGTATGGTGTATTAGAACTACACACTTTACTAGACGCTAAAGAGGATAATAGTTTAACATAACTTTTTCATTGCGTAGGGGAAAGCGCAAGGCCCAATCTATTATATTCACTTCATATTAATCTTTAAAAAAGGACCTGGAAAAATGGCCAAAAAGTCTGAAGTTATCGAAACACCTGAAACTCCCGAAACGGTTCCCGGTACAAAGTTTGCAGGTTTGGCAAAAGCCAAGAAAATTTCAACCGTAGTCGATCAATGGATCGGTAAGTCTCCAGCTCAATTTGCGGAAGAATACAATCTTTCTCCAGCGGACATTCTACATGTAGATTTTAACGATCTGCTGGAGAATGAAATAATTGTAGTAGGTTTTTCGGAAAGGACGGGGGAAAAATCTCCTTTTCTCATTATTTTGGCTGTACTCGTAGAAACGGACGAGGCCATTACCGCATGTTGCGGCGGACAGGTAGTTTGTAAAAAGCTGAGGGCTGCGGGTGAAAAAAAGGCCTTGCCTGTTCAAGGAGTGATCAGTATGCCGGAAGGCAAGAACTACTTCGATTTTAAATAGTCGTATCGAGTAAATTTACAAAGCGGAAAAGGCAAAATCTTTTCCGCTTTTTTCGTTTGGGGTCATTATGAAAATAAACAAAAAGCATTTTGCAGTAATACAGAAAAAAACCAAAATACCTGTTCCCTTATTGAAAAAGTATTCGGAAGGTAAAGCCAAGTTATCGCCTAAAACATTGACAAAAATTAATAAGGCCATTAAAGCTTTTAAGGCCTCAGAAAATTATCAAAAAGCACGGAAAGCCGGATTATCTGCAAGGGAAGCAAATAGTATAAAAAACCGTACCGGGGAAAGTTTGAAAAAATATCTTTACATGAGAAAAAGGGGCGTAAATCTTGAAAAAGCCAAAACGGAAAGCCCTGTTATTACATTGATAGAAGCAAAAAAAGAAGCTGATGAGATACTGGAATATGCCAAAATCATTGCAAAGAATAATGGTGTCAAGTTAAAATATGTACTTGAAGGCATGAGAAAAAGCAAAAGGGTTGACGCGGGAGACTGGGAAAAATATGTTATGAAACGAATAGCTGACAAATGGATACCTGTGAGATATGATAAAAAAGAGAAAAAAACGGTGCCAATACAAGAAGGGAAAGTATTGAACAGATATAAAAAGAGGGTGAAAGAAGGACAGATTGATTACTAGTAAAGACTGGGACAAAATAAGGTACAAAAAATACCGTAAAGTCAATGCCAACGAGATAAACTCATTAACCGGCATTGATTCGGAAAGTTATGACACCGGGGAACCGTTTTTAATATGTCTATCTACCGGGGAAAGTTTAGAACCTAAAAATTTTATCAAGTTTTTTTCCTCTCAGGATCGCAAGGGCCACTATGCGGTATACAATTTAAAGTATGATTCAGGTTCGTTTATCTACCATTTACCAGAAAAGCAAAAACTGGAACTATGGGAAAAAAATTTTACTAATTATCAATATTGTCATATAGAGTACATTCCTCATAAATGCCTGAAATTAAAATATAGAAAAAGCCATACGGTTTATTTTTGGGACATATTACAGTATTACAAGTCAAGTTTGGACAATGCTGCAAAAACGTATCTTGACGAAAGCAAAATAGAGCTGGAAACGAAAAAATTTACCAAAAAATATGTTGAAAAAAATTTACATGAAATAAAAAAATATTGCATACATGACGCAATACTGACGGCAAAATTGGCAATGTTTTTAGTGAAAAAATTATCGGAGTTCGGCATAAGAACTACAGCATTATATTCAAGCGCATCATTATCTTTTGTCTATTATGCTGACACAAGCAGAAAAATAGTGACGGTGCAAAGATATTGGCAGCATTATCCTGAACTATTGAAAATAGCGACGGACAGTTACGAGGGGGGAAAATTTGAGATAACTTCACGGGGCAGTTTTTACGGTTACGAGTACGACATAGTTTCCGCATATCCATACGAAATAATGAACCTAGTTGATATTTCCCTTGCAAGGGTCATAAAAAGTAAAGAACATATCAAGGACGCTGATTATGGATTTTTAAAGGTTAAAATACTTAATAGAGGGGAGTCTCATATACCATGCGGTATTATGATCAAAAACGTCCGTATATATCCGGCGGGGGAACTATACTTGACAATTACCAAAAACGAGTATGAATATATGTTGACTTTGCCGGGGGTCAGTATGGAAATATTAGACGCTTATTGGTTAGTGGTAAAAGTCAAAAAATGTCCTTATAAAAAAACTACCGAAAGTCTTTTTACCTTGAAGGACAAGTACAAAAAACAAAATGACCGTATGCTTACCAATGTAAGTAAACTTATGCTTAATAGTTTTTATGGGAAAATGGCCCAGATAATAGAAGATTATAAAGGGAACCTCAATGCAGGAATAGGCTGGAACCCCATATATGCTTCGGTCATTACGGCCAATTGTCGTATAAAAGTATGCAAAATACAAAACGAGCTAAAAGAAAAATGCCTCGCGGTACACACCGATTCGGTAATTACTACTTGTAAACTAGATGAAAAATACTTACAGTCTGGAATAGGAAATTTTAAGCTGGAAATAGAGGGAAAGGGTCTATTGATCGCCTGCGGTCAATATGAATTATACGATAAATCTGCCTTCAAAGGCTTTGCTCCGATGAAAGATGATACATGGAAAAAGATACTATCAAGGAATGAAAATAAATCCGTTATTGAATATCCTATTGTAAAAGTTGAATCATGGATCGAAGCGGTCGCAAAAGGACATTTTGATAAAATCAACTATTTCAGCAATGAAGTAAAGAAAATAAATATAAATATTGACCAGAAACGCACCTGGTTAAAACATATAAAATGTAAAGAGTTACTGGATAAACTTGAACTGTCCTTGCCCAAAATTGTCAACGAGGAATTACCGGAAGATTGGGAACCATGAAAATTATATATTGGCTGTTCGACAAATACCTTGAAAAAATAATTGCTGAAATTAATACAAAAATAGAGAACGGTGATATTATGGAAATTAATTTATTACACTTAGGTATCACGGTAAACGGATTGCAAGCGCAAAAGAAAGCCCTTGAAAGTATACGAAAAATTTTAGTAAAATACTAGACTTATCCACAAGTTGTACGCAATGGGCTTCTTAAATTTGATTGGGGGTGGCGAGTGGAGTTAAACTGTTTTAGATGTAAAAAAGAAACTGTGTTGGCATTTCGACAGGTTGTGCTGTGCTCGGAGTGCGCCACAGAAATTTGCGGTACTCAGCTCACAGACGTACAACAACCGCAGCTTTCAATTGTTAAACTCTTTAATCGGTGGCTTTTAACCGTTTGCAAGTCTAAAGTTGAGTGCGATACGGTTAAGTCTTTTTGTGAGTATGTTCAACAACAGCAAGCAGTGCGGTAAACGTTATCCACAAGTTATCCACAAGTTATCCACAAGTTATCCACATTCCTATTGACTTTTCTATCATTATGATATAAATTTATAGAAAAGCTCTCATTTTGAGAGAAGTCTATCATTTTGATAGGAATAGTTTTTAAATGCCGAAAATCGTTGAACCTCTCGAAGATAAATATCAAACTACTGATAGAATGCACACACTAGTGCAAAAATATTCTGGAGACTTGAAAAACGTTTATCTTTTTGGAGAACGAGCCGACAAGGCCACTCTTCCCGACTATTTCAATTTTGTACGCAGAATAAAATATCGGCAAGATATTAAACCCATTGAGGTAGTTTCCCGGCCCTATCATATTATACGCTCTAAAGAACAAGGGGCGGATTGCAAGAAAAAAGCGATCTTGATTGCTGCATGGGCAAAACAAAACCGTGTACCATATCGTTTTATTGCGTCAAGCAAACTATCAAACGGTAAAATACACCACATTTTTCCGCAATTAAAAATCCGGGGAAAATGGATTAATGCCGACGCTACATATAATAGTTTTAAATTAGGAGAACCAAAAACAGTAACGAAAGCGGAAATATTATGATTGAACCGACATTGATCACTATGTATGGGGAAAATACCGGAGTACCTCGGCATTTACATAAAATAGTAAGGGCCTGGCCGTATATGTCCCGAAGCGCCCGGCAATGCGCTATTAAGCGCTATCCAGAATTAATGGGAGTATGGCCGATAATTGCCAAAATAGCCGCGGTAGCAGGTAAGGGCGTCGCGGGAATTATGAAGGCCGTAAAAGGCAAAAAGGCAAAGGTGGCAAAGGCCAAAGCCGCAAAACGTGAGGAACAAAAAGCTATAATTGAAGCCTCAAAACAAGAGGAACAAGCTAAAAAGGACAAAATGAAAATGGTCCTTATGATAGGCGTCCCGGTTGTAGTACTCGGGGGTTTTTTACTTTTAAGGAAAAAATAATCATGCAAGTATATCCGGATGATGATTATATTGGAGTAGAAGAAAAAGAAAATACTTCTGTAGAAATTGAAAAACGGTTCAATTTTACTCCGGTAATCTTATTGACTGTTGCGGCGCTAGTGTATCTAGTGGCAATAAAAAGGAAGTGATTTTATGAGATACGACACCCTTGACACCCCTGAATTAATGGGAAAAAGTAAACTGGCGAAAAAAATTTCTTCCCTGAAAAAGAAGTTTAAGACTGACAAAAAGTTCCGGCGCAAAGTTGTAGGTACAGCAATTGCGTCAGCTTTCACAGGGGGTGCGGCTGGACGTATCGCCCGGAAAATTGCGCTTGCAAAGGCTTTGAAGAAAAATGCAAAAATGCGAAAAATAGCGGCAGGTGTGGCGCTTTCCCCCCTTACAGCCCTTATACCGGGTAGTAAGACCGCACTTGCCGCAATAGCAATCAAAAAATTAAGAGATAAAAAACGCAAGGAAGCCGCGAAAAAGCAGATTATCAACGCTCCTGTTATCAATCCAGTCATTACACCTGTCATAGAGTCTCAAACTGGTTTTGCGCCTGAACAAAGTACCCCACAACCTCAATACTATCCGGAGCAGCAAGAGCAGCAAGAGCAGCAAGAGCAGCAAGAGCAGCAAGAGCAGCAAGAGCAGCAAGAGCAGCAAGAGCAGCAAGAGCAGCAAGAGCAGCAAGAACCGGAAAAGAAAAAATTCAATCCTTTAATGTTGGCCGCTCTCGCCGTACCGTTTTTTCTAGGGTAAAAAGAAACATGGTTGAATCATTGGGAATATGGGGCTTGACCTGGCAGGAAAAAATAATTACAGCTATGCATGACATAGTACCGAAGGAAATTAAGATACTTCCGCGTAATGTCGATACGCTCCATGTTGCATATCTTGCAGCAATGCGATCCGGACAGGTCCCGCCCTTGTTTGTGAATAAAACTATTGATAACAATGGGGTTCAACTAGTTGCATACCTTAAAAAATCTGTCAATTCAGATCCTTTAATTTCCAAAGGCTTTTTGTACGGATTGTATACGCTTTCCAAAACTGGAAAGATACCATTTTCAAAATATGATCCTTCTGGAGTTGAAAAAAATACCGTCATTGCAAAGAGTTATTCACAAGATCCCTCATGGCTTGACAAAACCGGAAACGTTTTAAAATCCGCTTCTACCCGGATAATGTTACTAGGGGCTTTGTTTTTGGCCTCGTATATTGTAATTACAAAAAGGAAGTAATCATCATGGCAAAGCGAAAAATGAGTACAAAACAGAAGGCAGCTCTCGCAAAGGGAAGGGCAGCACTCGCAAGGAAACGAGGGAAAAAATCGGTTCGCAAGGTTGCGAAACGTAAAGCAACAAAACGCAAAACAAGAAAATTAGCGTCCGCGGAACATGTGGACACTATTGCACCTATTTTTATCAACAGCGAGAAAAGGACAAGAAAAATGAAACGCAGAAAAACGGTTTCAAAAGTCAAGGTACGGCGGCGCAAAAGTTCCGGACGGCGTTTTTACGGTTTTGATGTTAAAGGGCCAATGGAGCTGATCAAGGACGGTACGGTTGCGGCAATCGGCGGGGTAGGTGGGTCGTTTATTGCAAATCGAATACCTGTAGCGGCAAATATCAAGCCACTAATTCCGGTCGCCCTCGGTGCGGTCCTTGGTTCTACCAAGTTGGGCCGTAATCCTATGGTGAAAGCTGCCGCAATGGGAATGATTGTCGCAGGCGCCCTTTCTCTTGCCCGTCAATACGCACCGCAGATCGCTTTACTGGCCGGGGAAGAGGATGTAGATCTGTACGGTATTCCAACCTTAGGGGAAGATATACCAGCATTGACGGACGAAACTGATGATACGGATTTATACGGTATTCCTACCCTAGGAACTGAGGCTTTCGTCAATTCGAGCGATATTTAATTCCTGATAGGTTTCAGGATTAATTTTTACAATATTCTAGGCCCGAAGAGGGCAAGAAAGGATCAGATATGTCTAACAGTTCACAGCTTCAAAAACTTGGCCGGGGAACCTATGGAGCAGGCGGGGAACGGATTGATTGGTCATATTATGACACCATGACTCTTTTGTCAACACTTTCCGTATACCGCTTTTTCACTATTCCGCTTGGTCAATCAAGCAAAACCCTTGACACTACCAATATGACAACCGCCGGACAATTGCCTCAAGGACAACGTTTCACTATTCATGCAATTAAACTGTTCCTGACCAGCGCGGCGGCCATTGGTACGGCCACTATTCAAATGGTTTACACATTCTTGGCAAAAACTACTCTTGAGTTTATTATACCCGGTAAAGACAGTCTGGGAACGTGGACATTACAAGAGATTATAGGATCGGCCTCAAATATCGCCGTTACCCCTACTGTAGCGGGGGACAATGTAGATATTAACCGGCCCAGGTTCCATGGAGTTTTCCCCTTGAATACTCCTATTGTGCTTGCATCATTAACGCCGTTTGAAGTTAGGTGTACTTTCCATACTGCCACAAACGCGGCCATTGATAGTACACTTGTAAAGGTATCACTTAACGGAAAACTTGAACGGGCTTCGTAAAAAATATAGGCTTAAAAAATAAACCGGGAATTTATCTTCCCGGTTGCCTATTCTTTTTTAACTTTTTGAAAGCGGGGTTTCTTATATGTCGGTACGAGTTTTCAATAATATTCTTAACGCCTCAAATTTGCTAAAACTGCAAAATAGTCAATACTCGGAAAAGATTTTGCTGGAAGATACTGTCCCTGCTGGACAAAGCAAACTTGGTAAAACGGCCATCTCCAACCTAGGACATTTTCTTTGTTTACATATTACCGGAATGTTTTCCACACTCCGAGACACTGGGGAAGAAGGAGTAATTGACGATCCGGGGGTCAACTATCTTCGCGGACAATTGACGGACGGGAACGGGCAGAAAAAACTTTTCAATGACTATATACCATTTCCTTTATGGATGTCTCCGGGAAGGGTGAAAAGCGCTTCTGCGACTGATCCGACCGCTGGAGATCCGTCCAACAACCTTTTTTATCCACAAGAATTCGAGTATCTTTTCGCGGCCAACAGCGATATTTTACTTGATGTCAAAAATGACGGTAACTATGATCAGACTTATTCGATCTGTTTTCATGGTATCCGTATACTTGCCAAGGCTTCGGTGCAAGGATTGTAATAATGTCAATATTGACTGAAAAAATTGAGATTGATGGGACTCTACAGCCTATACCGTATTTTATCTATACCCGATTAAAAATCCGGCATTTTAGAGAATATTTTTCGTATACCATACCAGCTGGTTATGGTTATCTATTGCGCCGGTTTGTGTTTCAAAACGCTGAAATAATTCAATATGTAGATCGCGGCCCTGTTTATAACCCTTATAGTAGGTTTGAGTTCTTTCTCAATTCCTATTTTCAGTCAAGGCAAGTAGAACCTATACCTGGAAGGCTTTTTTCTTCTCCAGGAGATTATGGTAAAAGTTATTGGGCGCCTGATGCGGTAGACCTGAACGGTTACGGCATAGTGTTTGATGCAGCTCCAAAAAAATATGAAAAAATCCTCAATTGGTATTATCCTCACGCTGACACTTTGCGCCTTGATTATACCGGAGTATCTTCTTATCTGGTAGAACAATTTAATTTACATAATATACCGGAAGGTTTTGCAGATATTTGTTTTCAAGGTTACTTGGTTCCGGAAGGGGTCACAAAGATATGGCGCAAATAATCGATATTTTATCCGGAGAATACTTTTCCGAACCATATGGCGGAAATACCGGAACTATAGACGAAGCTAACTATTTTTTGACCGATAACACTCAAACAGATAAAGAAATAGTTTTAGACTTGTCTAAATGGTTGTTTGTTTTTACACAAAATAATACCGAACGGAAAAAATGGTTTATACCTAACGATCATATTCGTATATTGTCAATTGCCGTATCTTTACCCTATCATTTTACTTTAGGAGATTCCAGTTATAATGCAGGTATCAAGTTTTGGTATACGGGGGAAGGAAGTGCAGTATGGTATCCGGTTGCACAATTCGGCAATTCAGAATCAACGGGAGTAATACCTTTATTGGCCTTTAATTATGAATTATCAACTGATATTTTTGTTCCTCACGGGGCCATTAATAATAAAGCCTTCGGGTGTTATATTCAAGGAAAAATATCCATGATAGGTTGCCCGGCCTCTTTGAACAATACTAAAATATATCCGACTGCAATAATCAAGGTACTTCATAATCTGCCAATGGTTGAGGACACTGCACCATGAGTATATCGAACCGGATCCCGCACACCTCAAGGTTTATCTCTACAAACAACCTGTACAGGGCTTTTTTCAATAATCCTGTTTTGGGCATGTACGATTTTAACGATCCTGCAATAGGTAACACCCAGATTGTACTTGAAACACAACCGAACACCGTATACTTGATAGAACGTATTTCGTTTGCGGCAAATTTAGATCAAGGTATCTATCTTTCCGCACTTGCGGCAACGCCTCGTTTCAGACTAAAAAGGAAAATAGCCGCCGAAAATATTCACATGAAAGAGTATTATCTTGTGAATTATATTGACAACCAAGAAATGATCACATGGTTTCAAAGTGATAAGACTGGCGATGCAATATTAATGGAAGTTACCGGACGCTTATCTCAAACTGCTGAAATGGTAGGGTTTGATCCTGTTGTGGTAAATATTTCCTTTGCAATTTACGCAATAGAAGATAAAAACTTCTTGATTAAGCACAAAGCCGCTTTGGAAAGGATGTCGAAATGAACGTTTCCCCGGTCTATCATGGCGGAAGTGCAAATAATGGATCATGGCCGTCCGCCGCAACTATTGACACTGACGAAAAGGCCAAAGTTTCCAGCAATGATACTACGTCAGGTTATCTTAACGGTAAACTTGTTGCGGGAACGGGGGTCAGTCTCACAGAGAACAATGACGGCGGAAACGAGACATTGACAATTGCAAATACCGTCACGAACACTGACGAAAAGGCCAAGGTTTCCAGCAATGATACTACGTCAGGATACCTTAACGGTAAACTTATTGCGGGAACGGGGGTCAGTCTCACAGAGAACAATGACGGCGGAAACGAGACATTGACAATTGCAAATACGATCTCCGCTCCCACATTGTACGATTATCAATTTGTTACCGCCAGACTGTTTGCGCTTTATGAAGGGAGCGCTATCGAAACAAATACCGAATGGGCCACCCCTGAATTTAAGGCCCGGGGCTGGAGCGGGGTGGTACAAAATGATATTCTTACCTATTTTCTGGCTTCTCCCTCGGGTTGGGACTTGTCAAGTATAGCAATAACTACTTATTGGTTTATGTCAAGCAATTCCAGCGCTGACACCCATACCTTCACCTCGCGCGGCATGGCCTTGTCCAATACCAATTCATTTAATACCTCTTTTGCATTTTCTGAAACGTTTTCCTTTACTACCGATAGTAATGAGGACAAGCTCTATATTGCTTCGGTAACATGTTCCCCTACGAACACCCCTGCCGCTGGGGACGGTATATGCTGGAAAATGAAACGTACAGACAGCGGAAGCGGAACGGTATTTTTCCTTGGCGCAATGTTCAAGTTTAAATTATCCTGAGAGGACAAAATGGAAATCAAAACTTTGAAGGACATAGGCAGTTATCGCACCGGGGACGCTATAAAACTTTCAAAACGCCTTGAATTCCTTTCGGGCGCTGAAAATGTTTCATCTATCAAAGTACTTACCGACAAGGGGGAAGAATTGTCCTTTAATAAATCAGAGTACGAAAATGTAAAATCTATTTCGGCAGAAACATGAACGATCTTGAAGTTACCTTAAAATCTAAAGCACTTCAAACAGCCATTGACGCCGGGACCGGACAAAAGCCCAAAATCAAAACCGTCAATGGAAAAACTATACTTTACTTTTCAGAAAAGCAGCAAAAAGTATTAGGGCAGCAATTAGAGAACCAGCTTAATAAAAAATCCGGACAAATAACCGTCGAAGTAGCTCCTGTCATAAATCCGATAATCATTAAAAAAGCGGTTCCGTATCTTGCAGGGGCGCTTGCCATAGGTTATATTATCGGCAAATTATGAATACTACGGATAAAAAAGTCCTTGAAACGGTTTCAGGTCAATTAAATGTCCCTGATCAATGGCTTTATAATCTCATCCGTTTTGAATCTAATTTTAACCCTTTGGCTCGAAATAAATTTACCGGGGCAAGGGGCCTAATTCAATTCATGCCGTCAACAGCGTCCGCAATGGGGTTTCAAGGATTTTCTTCTATTGCAAAAGGTTCTCCCACAGCTGCGGATCATTTAGTTAGTCAGTATCCTGATTTTTCTTCACAAATGCAAGGCCCTGTATTATCATACCTGAAAAAATATGCTCCTTTTCCCTCAGAGCAAAGCCTATACATGACAGTTTTTTATCCTGTTGCACGGGCCTGGCCGATAAATAAAGAGTTTCCGCAGAATGTGCAAAAAGTCAACCCGGGAATAAAAACCGTGTACGATTATATTAAAAAAGTCAATTCAAAGTTTTCAGTATTACCTATTGCAATATTATTGTTAATAGGTATATCCATTTACATTTTACAAGGGGAAAGCAGTATATGGCACAAGCAGCACAAAACAAGGCAGATCCTGACGTAACAGAAGATCAGGAAGCTCTTGACGCTTTGGAGTCAATTGAACACACTTTTGACTCAAAACTCCGTGAGTACATAGAGGGGCAAAAAGCGGAAGATCAGATTTATAAAACTTATCTATATAAATTTGATTCTCCTACAGGTCAAGATAAGTCTCTATGTGGTCAATGGGAAAACGACATACCGGACGGACATACAGTCGGAATGACCTACGGTTCCGGGCGTTATCTTATCATATCTACCGCACCACCATGCGACAAAGGCCAAAAAAAGCTCGTCCGTTCTTTCCGGTTTAAAATCCACTCTCACTATGACGATTTGCGCAAGCAAGCCCAATACCAAAACATACCGCAAAATCAATTTTTTCCGGCACCGTACATCGGGCCAGGTGCGGGGCGCGGCGCGACAGGTGCAGGACAAGGCCCGATTAATGCAGTAAACCCTGGCGAAGTCATGCAAAGCGGTTTAGCAATGGTGTCAGAAGTTATTAAATTACTTGCTCCTATAATGGGCGCAAGGGCGCAAAATCAGGGCTTGCCGGATATGTCCGGGCTTATGGTCAAACAATATGAAACTATGTCGGAAGTGATGAGGCAAAGTATCATTGAGCAAGGCAAGGCATATAGTGAGGTAACACGGAAGGTTCGTGAGGTGCAAGATTTAAACGGGGAAAGTGATGATATGGAAGAAAAAAGCATGCTGGAACAGGTAATTCCTTTGCTAGAACAGTTTGTCCCTTTAATTTTAGGGAAAGGCCCACAAGCTGCGATCACGGCGGGAACGGTTCGGGCTTTGCCGCAATTCAAGAAAATTATCAATGACCGGGGAGAATTGCAAAGGATTATCGATTATGTAGAAAAGAGTCAGGGGAAGGAAAAGACTGATCTACTGTTGAAAAAATTAAGGATTTCCCGACCATGAAAGAGATAGTTTTAAAATGCGCTGATTGCGGGGAAGTTTTTCAAGAGGTTTCGACAATGTTTGAGATATTAAACTTTTCAGGAAATACTTATATATCATGTCCAGTTTGTGAGTCTAACTGCTTTCATGTAACATGTATGGAAGCAGCCTTGACTGCTATACGTGATGAAATAGGTTAAAAATGGAGACTGCTATACTGGAATTGATTAAGGGCTTTTCACAATACGGTATAGGGGGGTTATTTGCCGGATTACTGATATGGGAAATTGTTTTTTTGCAAAGTAAAATGATGAAACTTGTCGAACGGAATACGGAAAGCAATCAAGGGTTAAGAGAGGCAATACTTAATATGTCGAAAACTATTGAGAGGTGCGAAAAGTGATTGATACTCTAGTTGTCGATACGGTTTCTCAAATGGTGCATGATTCAAGAACCTGTAGAGAACTGTTTTTAAGTATAGGGGCGGTCTATGCTGTTTTGATTGTGGCAATTACATTCTTGATAAAAAAGATAGAGGGGGAAGGATGGAAAAATGACAAAAAGAATTAGGTTCAAGGGGAAAGCGGACAAAATATTTCCTCGATGGTTATTCAAGGGTTTATTGTGGGGGGTGTTGTGCGCTTTTGTGTGGTTTCCGATAGGTTGCATGATTGTAAAAGGTTATAACGCATTATTCAGGTAGTGAGGTTTTGAGATATGGTGTATGGGCGTCTTGATAAAAGACGTCTTTTTTGTTGCTTGAAAACCCCTGTTTTTCCCCAAAACGCTGTTTTAAACCAGATTATTTTCATTAAAAACAGTGTTTTTTCTTGTGATGTAAAGAGAAAATTTTCTTGACGGAAATGAGGTGTAAA
>Ga0209285_10000391_pt1 | contig 15176 bp, 13 predicted proteins | sample PPLLak3March2015_2_FD_187249 | JGI IMG/M metagenome (GOLD analysis project Ga0209285, IMG submission 187249) | Freshwater sediment microbial communities from Prairie Pothole Lake near Jamestown, North Dakota, USA - PPLs Lake P8 Core (3) Depth... | ecosystem: Environmental > Aquatic > Freshwater... | reverse complement strand
TGCTTTAGGTGGCTCCGGCGCATGTACTCGACGCCCTGTCCGCCGTCATCCAAACCTTATCCAAAAATGGCAACACTCATGCCATACGACCCACTAGTTTTCCTTTCCGCCAAACTCGGCCCGCCGCTGGGGCACCTGCCCGGCGATATCCGCATCGAGCGGGAGAATTTCAAGTTTTACCTCCCGCTCACCAGCGGTCTGATAGTGTCGCTGGTATTGACGTTAATCATAAACATCATTGCGCGGCTTTGAAGAAATGAAATCGGAAATCGTCCCGAAGGTTTTTTTACAAAAGCGACAGTATTGTTGGCCAAACCTTCGGGACGTTCCATTTGGATCGGAGCAACCTGGAATGAAGATCAATTCTCTGAAGCGCATCATCCTGCCACTCATTTTCACCCTTTTCATGGCCTCCTGCGGGCGGCTGGATACCATCCTGTACGATCCACCGCAAACCCCGCAGACCTGGCTGCAAATCCAGCCGTATGCCGAAATTTATTTCGGCAATCAAACCATTATCTTCGTTCAGCCCAGCACCTCCGCCATCGTTTACCTGCTCGGCATCCTGACTGTCGGGATCGGTATTTATTTCCTGAGGATCCGCCAGGGTCAACGCTCGCGCCTGTGGTGGGGGATTGCCCTGCTGCTGTGGGGCATCGGTGCGCTGCTGGCCGGGACGAGTTACGAGGCGTTCAGCTATGCCATCAAGTGCGCCGGGCGCGAATTCTGTCTCTGGACCAGTTGGTGGGAGATCGCATATTTGCTCACCACGGTCTGGAGCATCGATGCCATGACCGTGGCGATGGCATGCTCCAGCGCGTACGGTAAATTGCGCAATGCACTTACCTTATATGGGCTCATCAATGGAGTGGCCTATCTCATCCTTGTGTTGATCGGGGTTTTCGTTCCGGTAAAATTCCTGATCTCATTCGAATTCCTGCTGGTCCTCGGGTTCCCCTCTTTCCTGGTATTTTTTGTCATAAACGTCTGGCGGTATCGCAAATACAAGCTCAGTACCGACCTGGCATTCATCGGCGCCTGGCTGTGGCTGGCGGTGACCGTGGCCGCGTATTTCATCGCCTACAGCGCCGGTATGACGCAAGCCTTGTGGGCAAAGGGCATCTGGTTTTCGGAGAATGATGTCTTGCACATTTTCCTGATCGCGTGGATGCTTTACCTTGGAATAGTGGTCGCTTCGCGCGTAACCGACCTGGTTGTGTCGGGGCCTCCACGCCCTGATACACACCTGCCCCCAGCTGTCATCCAGAAATGAAAAACACCGGTTTCGATGAACTTCTCCCCAACCACTTCATCGCTCAAACTCCCCTTGAGCTACCTGCTATGCGGGTATAATTATGTTGTCACAGAATTATGGAGATAAAATATGGCTACTCCTCGGCTGATTACTCCTGACGGCAAAACAATTAATCTCTCACGAGAAATTTATCAGAAAATTCGGGAAATCCTGGATGCGAATCCTCCAACCAAACCCGAACCGCGCCGTGTATCGGAGATCCGTGCCACATACGGAAAATATGCCCACAATCCATCCCTTGAGCAGGCGTTGCTGGGGGAGCATAGGGCTGAATTGGCTCGTGAAGAAGCCAAGCTGAAGCGATTCTATGGCTGAGTTGGCAACCACTTTTGTGTTGAATAATTTCGCTGTCATGGCTCACTTTCGGGCTGAGTCTGGCGGTGAACAGGTTTTATCTCTGTTAGAAAGAGCAGGGAAGGGCGAAATATTGCTGGCAATGAGTCTAATCAATGTGGGGGAAGTTGTTTATCTCGTTAGCCGTGAGTGGGGAAGAGAACAAGCGCGAACGTTATTGGATGATCTGCGTACTTTACCGATATCATTTTACGATGCAACTGAAGAGCGAATCCTCGCTGCAGCTTGGCTGAAAGCTGAATTTCCGGTTTCGTATGCCGATGCGTTTGTCGCCGCATTGGCAAAGGAACTCGGTGCGACTTTGGTTACTGGCGATCCGGAAATCAGGCGGCTCGAAGACACTATTCCTTTACTCTGGCTGGCAGATTGAACGAAGGGTGGTAGATTGTTGAATATCGATTGCCATCCAGTCCGATGAAAACTTCCGACTTCGATTACTTTCTCCCCAACCGCTTCATTGCCCAGACGCCCATCGAGCCGCGCGATTCTTCACGCTTACTCATCTTGAAACGTTACACGGGAAAACTGGAGCACGCCATCTTCCGGGATATTGGGAAGTATCTCAACCCCGGCGACCTGCTGGTGATCAACCAGACGCGCGTCATCCCGGCCCGCCTGTTCGCCCGCAAGCCCACCGGCGGTCGGGTGGAACTCCTGCTCCTGCACCGCGTCGAAGGGCAGACCTGGGAATGCATCGTCGGCGGGAAGGGGTTGAAGGAAGGCGTGCGCGTCCAGTTGGAGGGCGATGGCCCCGAAGCAGAGATCGTCGAAGTACTGGAAAGCACCCGGCGGCTGGTGCGCTTTTCCAAGGCCATCGATCTCTACCTGCCGCGCATCGGGCACGTGCCGCTGCCGCCCTATATCCATGAGACATTGAAGAATCCGGAACGCTACCAAACGGTCTATGCGCGTGAACCGGGTTCGTCAGCGGCGCCGACCGCCGGGCTGCATTTCACCCCGCGCCTGATCCGCGAACTGCAAGACCAGGGGATCGAATTTGCCGAAGTCACCCTGCATGTCGGCCTGGATACCTTTGCCCCGGTAACGGAAGATGACCCGCAAGAGCACAAGATCCACACAGAATGGTGCCAGTTGCCGCAGGAGACCGCGGATGCCATCAACCGAACGCGCCAGGCAGGGGGGCGCGTGATCGCAGTCGGCACGACCTCGGTCCGGACGCTGGAGAGCGCTGCACAGACGACCGACGACAGACGACCGACGACAGAGGGGGATGAAATATCCGTCGTCCGTCGCCCGTCCTTCGTTGTTCATTCGTACACCGACAACACCGATCTCTACATCACCCCCGGCTACAACTTCCGACTCGTGGATGCCATGATTACCAACTTCCACCTGCCGCGCTCGACGCTGATCATGCTGGTCAGCGCGTTTGCAGGGCGGGAGCGGATCCTGCAGGCGTATGAAGTTGCCAAGCGGGAAGGCTATCGCTTCTATTCGTTTGGGGACGCGATGTTGATCACCTGAAACGTTTCCTGGGTTTATCGGCCCTGATGCCCAGGGCTCGGTCGTATTGGTCGTTCACGATCATGTTGCCCATCAGTTCCCCGTACCTGGTCAGTTCGGGGAATTTCTTTGCATCATCCATCTCGATCTTCTCGGCCAGGTCGACCTGGAAGCGGCGGAAATCCAGTTTCTCGAAGAAAGTGTCCACCAGGTGGACTTGCTGGTCGTCCGCGACGCGCTGGAATGCATCCAGGATGGGCATGAGCCACTCGACCGTCGAGTAGCGATCCGGTTCCCCGGGCTGGATCATGTGCGGGTCCCGCCCTGTTCCGAGGCTGATCAGGGTGGTCTCTTCCGGCTTCCATCCCAGGCAGAACTGGAGTTCGTAAGCGGCCAGGTAGCATGGGTTGGCATACGACCCTACCCCGCCATCCACGAAGCGCCCCTCGACGGCCGGGAAGTAGGTCGGCACGGTGCTGGAGGCCAGAACTGCCGTGACGACCGGCCAATCCTTGTATTCATCCTTGTATGGCTTGATGAAACACGTTTTGAATTCCACCATGTCGAACGCGGTGATGACCAGGTCCCTTGGCGGCTGCTCGGCCCAGAAATCACCCATTTTCTTGTCGCCGAAGAAACGTTTCAACTCGGCGAGGAACGGCTGGTTGGAATAGCGATAGCGGGTGAGAGGCCAGAAAATTGAACGCAAGGTCTTCTTGAATATCCTGCCGCCCAGTTCGATATAAAGATCGTAGATTTGTTGCGCAGTCAGCCCTGCGCTGATCCCGGCTGAAATGATCGAGCCGGTGGATGTCCCGGCCAGCAGCCGGAAGACAGCATGGCATGGTTGCCCAAGATGTCCTTCCAGGATGGAAAGCGCCCTGGCAACGATCACACCTCGCAACCCGCCGCCATCGATTGCAAGGGCTACGTTTTTTCGAAACGGTTTCATTGTGCCTCCTTTTCCGATAGTAGTATGAGTTACGAAGTTGAAAAGGATTTGGGGGAGTGGTGGGCGGATAACACCCGCCCTCCACTCCCCCAACCCCCTTGAACTGCGTAAGTCAATATTAGAATAGCACAAAATCAATCCGAATACCAATAGTGTAAGGTAGAATGTAAAGATATGACCACCAGAATACACACGATACAATGTTATTTTGATGATCCATTATGCCTGGAGTTCACCGCTGAGGTGAATGAGATCATACCTTTATCCGCAGGCAGGATCGGGGCAATCCTGCCATCCACATACTTTTATCCCACCAGCGGCGGGCAGGAGCATGATACCGGTACGATTGGCGACGCGTTTGTCCTGGATGTCCATGCCGGGGAGGATGGCCGAATCATCCACGTTCTGGATCGCGCCCTCGAACCTGGGAAATATCCTGCCCGGATCGACCGGGAGCGCCGCCTGCGTTTCATGCAGCATCACACAGCCCAGCACATCCTGAGCGGCTCGTTCGAGCACCTCCTGGACCTGGGGACGGTTTCCGCCAATATCAACGGTTACACCCCCTCCACCATTGACCTGAATGCGGGTGAGGTTCCCATGGCGGACCTCCAGCGTGTGGAGGAATTCGCCAACGACATCATCTTCGAAAACCGGGCGGTAAAAAGTTATTTCGTCAGCGACGTGGAGATCGGCAAGGTGCCCTTCCGCAGGCCGCCCAAGGTATCCGGTACGATCCGGGTCATCGAAGTGGATGGTTTCGATTACTCCGCCTGCGGTGGTACACATTGCCCGCAAACCGGGATGGTGGGGCTTGTCAAGATCATGCGCACGGAGCGGGTCAACCAGAAACTGCGCATCCATTTTGTGGCTGGCCGGCAAGCTTTGGAAGTTTTCCGGGGTTATCAAGGGGCAGTCCAGGCGGCTGCCGTGCAACTGGATGTGCGACCTGAGCAGGTCGGTGAGGCGGTCCGGGAGCATTTGGAGCGGTCCCGTAATTTGCAATTGGAAGTGGCTTCCCTCCGCCAGGAACAAATCTCATGGAGAGCCGGCCAGTTGGTGGAAAAGGCTATCGGGTTGGATGGCATCCGTTTGGTGACAGCATTGTTCCGGGATCTTACGCCGTCCGAGCTGCGCTTGCTTGGAAGCAAACTGATGGAAGTGGCTGGTATCGTGGCTGTTCTGGCGGCCTACGATGGACAGAAGTTGTCCATGGTTGCTGCCTGTGCGAGTGAAACCTATGTCGATGCGCGCGAGTTGTTGAAGAAGCATCTTACACCCATCAATGGTCGCGGCGGCGGGGATGCATCCCTGGCGCAGGGTGGGGGGGCTTGCGATGAATCCTTCCTGGAGGGATTATTCGTGCATACGTCGACATACCTGGGCAATCATGGATCTTGAAGCACTGAACGGTGAATTGATTGCCTGCCGGTTGTGTTCTCGTCTGGTTGCCTGGCGGGAGGAAGTGGCTCACGTCAAGCGGAAGGCTTATCTCGACTGGGATTACTGGGGTAAGCCGGTGCCTGGCTTTGGCGATCCAAAGGCTCGCGTAATGGTTGTCGGTCTGGCGCCGGGCGCGCATGGCTCGAACCGCACCGGTCGCATGTTCACCGGCGACGCCAGCGGTGATTTTCTCTATCCAGCATTACACCGGGCTGGGTTTGCCAGCCAGCCGCAGGCCACCCATGTAGGTGACGCTCTGGCGTTGCGCGATCTCTACATCACGGCTGTCTGCCGCTGCGCGCCGCCCGGGAACATGCCAACTGGCGATGAGATTTCCAATTGCCTGCCCTACCTGCAGTGCGAGATCGAGCTCATCAAGCCGAAGGTTTTCGTTGCCTTGGGCTGGATCGCATTCGATGCCTTGCTCCGCTTGCTTACGACTGAAGACGGACGACCGACGATCAATGACCGACTTCCGTCCTCCGTCGTTCGTCGTTCGTCATTTGAGTTTTCCCACGGTGCATCCTATTACCTGGGCGACCATGATGGATCGAGCCACTGGCTGCTTGCTTCCTACCATCCCAGCCGCCAGAACACCCAGACAAGGCGTTTGACGACCGGGATGTTCGATCAGGTATGGTTGAAAGCAAGGGAATTACTCGATGAGTGAAAGCACATACATACCCGGCCCGGTTGCATTGTTGGGTTCCGGCGAAACTTCCCTGGCGGGCGGGCGGATCCTGGAATCCCTGGCAAGGGAATTGCCCAAGCCCCTGCGGATCGCCATCTTGGAAACACCGGCCGGGTTCGAGCTCAACTCTGCCCAAGTTGCTGGCAGGGTGGCGGAATTCTTCCGAACGCGCCTGCAAAACCATAACCCCGTTGTGGATATCATCCCCGCACGCAAGCGTGGTACAGATTTCAGCCCGGATGATGCCGGTATCCTCGCCCCGCTCGCGCAGGCCAATCTCATCTTCATGGGGCCGGGCAGCCCGACTTACGCCGTACGTCAATTGCGCGGAAGCCTGGCTTGGGACTTGGTGCGGTTGCGTCATCGCATGGGCGCGGCATTGCTGATTTCCAGCGCGGCGACGATTGCCATTGGCGCGACTGTGCTCCCGGTCTATGAAATTTTCAAGGTTGGGGAGGATGTATTTTCACTGCCCGGCCTCGGCCTGTTTGCCGACTTCGGTATGCATCTATCTTTCATCCCGCATTGGAATAATGCCGAGGGAGGAGTGGATCTGGACACCAGCCGCTGTTTCATTGGCATCGATCGTTTTGCAGAATGGTGCGTATTGCAGCCGAGAGATCACCTGTGTGTTGGGCTGGATGAGCACACGGGCCTGGTTGTTGATTTTCGTGCTGGTGAGTGTCGGATCAATGGGGTAAGTTCGGTCTCGCTCCTGCGGGAATGCGATCCGCGTATCCATCCTTCCGGAGCGGTGTTTCCTCTGGAAGAACTGAGCCTTCCTAAAATTCCGCAAACACCGCGCAGCGGTTTGTCAGACCGGGCGTGGGAAATGGTTGTCCGCAACGCGAGCCAGTCGCAGGATGCGGAAGATGCACCGGAAGAAGTTCTCCGCTTGGTGGCGGAACGCCAACAGGCGCGCGAGCAAAAGGAATGGGTCAAGGCGGATGAAATTCGCACACGGATAGAAGCGCTGGGCTGGCAGATCATGGATGCGCCCGGAGGGGCCAGGTTGGCCAGAACCGGGCAAGATTGTGGAATGTTTTAATGTTTTAAGCTGATAAACGGCGTACAATAACGAACTGTATAATCTTATCGGAAAAGGAGTGTTGTGACTGTAAAGAAACAATGGAAGAAAGCGACTTACACATAGCAATAGTTTACAACCTGGATAAAGAGTTCCTTAGAGGCGACCCTGATGAACTAGCTGCTGTTCAAGATACTGCCACAACAACCGAACATATTTATGGCGCGATGTGCAGGCTGGGATATCAGGCTGTCAAAGTGGCGGTAGAGACATCCCTGGAAGAGTTTGCAAGACAACTCAAGCAATATTCCCCCGAAAACACACTGGTATTCAACAACTGTGATGCCTTCATCGGTGAAAATAAAGGCTCGGTGCGCGTCATTCGCCTGGTCGAGAGGCTTGGTTTTCACCATACAGGCGCACCGGCTGACCGGATCTATGATTGCATCGATAAGGCACGCGCCAAGACGCGCTTGATGCGGTTTGGTGTCCCGACTCCTCCGTTCCAGGTTTTCGAACAGCCGAAAGGTGAATTCCTGTTGAAGTTCCCTGCCATCGTCAAACCGGTTGCCGAGGATGCCAGCATGGGCATTGACATCGAATCGGTTGTGACGAACCGGAAGGCACTCTTTAGTCGAATCGACCATGTAGTGACCACGTATGGGGAAGCTGCGATTGTAGAGGAATATATTATTGGGCGGGAGTTTGCTGTCTCGTTGTGGGGGAACAGGAATATCGAGGCGTTGCCGGTCACCGAAGAGGATTTTGGCAAGATCACGGACCCGCTCAAAGCTTTCCTGACCTATGAATCCAAGTGGGTGGAAAATTCGATGTATTTCCAGGAAACGATTTCGCGTCCTGCAAAACTCAAACCTGTTGTGGAAATGGAAGTGAAGGAAGCAGCCATCGATGCCTATCGTGCCATGGGATTGCGGGATTGGGGCCGGGTGGATATCCGCTTCCGGGATGATATCCCATTCGTCATCGATGTGAACGAGATTCCCGATCTTTCGGTCGAATCGGGCTTCCCGCGGACTGCCCGTTTGGCGGGATATACTTATGACGAGATGATCGAACAGATCCTTGATATAGCCCTACGCAGGGAAGGATGGAGGAAATGACCGAGACAGCGAAGGAGCAGGATAGCGCTGGTATCATCCTGGTTACCAGTCATATTGATGTATTTACGGATGAAGAAAAAGAGTGCGTAGCGGAATTGTGGGATGAATATGTCCGGCATGGCCCCGAGGTGAGCGGCTATAACTTTGTGGTAGCCCGGGATGGCGACCAGGTTTCCGGCTTTGCCTGTTACGGTGAGCGTTCATTGACGGAAGGAACCTACGATTTGTATTGGATCGCAGTTGATCCTGGCGATCAAGGAAAGGGTACCGGGCGCGCGTTGCTCCAGCGGGTCGAAGATGACATCCGCCAGTTGGGAGGCAGGTTGATCTTCGTGGAAACATCCGGCCTGGAAAAATATGCCCCCACGCGTAAGTTCTATTTGGCAACTGGATATCTGCTGGAAGCGACCATCAAAGATTTCTATTCTCCAGGGGATGATCTCGTTATTTTTACGAAACATCTCTAATGTATCATCTCAATAACTTGGGGGCGGGGGGTGTGTGGGCGGCGAAGAGCCGCTTTTTATGCTTGAGCAGACGAACTTCCAATTAGCGTTTTCGGTTTACAATAGGGGAGAGGCAAGGAGCATATCATGCGCGCGGTTGACATCATCATCAAGAAACGCGAAAAAAAGGAATTAACCCAGGAGGAAATCAATTTCTTTATTCGCGGGTTCACGAGCGGGGATATTCCTGACTACCAGGCATCAGCATGGGCAATGGCGGTTTTATTCAACGGCATGACATTAGGCGAGACAGCTGACCTGACGATGGCGATTGCTCACTCGGGACAAGTGCTCGACTTGTCGGAAGTGGTTCCGTTCGCTGTGGACAAACACTCCACGGGTGGGGTGGGGGACAAGACATCCCTGGTTGTGCTTCCCATTGTGGCTGCCTGCGGATTGCCGGTTGGGAAAATGTCGGGCCGCGGCCTGGGGTTTACTGGAGGGACATTGGATAAGCTGGAATCCATACCTGGTTACCGGGTGGATTTGAGCATCGATGAATTCAAGCGACAATTGAAGGAGATCGGCATTGTCCTGACGGGTCAATCTCTCGACCTGGCCCCGGCGGATGGAAAACTGTATGCCTTGCGGGATGTCACCGGAACGGTCCCTTCCACCCCTTTGATTGCATCATCAATCATGTCGAAGAAAATTGCTGCCGGAGCACAGGCGATCCTACTGGATGTAAAGACTGGCAGTGGAGCTTTTATGACTACGCTGGCCGAGGCGCGCGTGCTTGCAGCCACCATGGAATCGATTGGCGATCTGACTAGCCGCAAGGTGCAGACTCTCTTGTCAGATATGAACCAGCCGCTGGGATATGCGGTTGGCAACGCCCTGGAAGTGAAAGAGGCCATTGACACTTTGCATGGTAACGGGCCAGCAGATTTCCGCGAGCATTGTCTCGTGGTCGCGGCAAATATGCTTCTCTTGGGTAATAGGGCGTCTGATCTGGATGCTACCCGCTGGATGGCTGAGAGTGCCCTGTCCAAAGGGAAAGCATTTCAAAAATTCCGCCAGCTAATTGTTGCGCAGGGCGGGGATGTCAGTTATGTGGAAGAACCTGACATGCTCCCCAAGGCGAAGATGGTCAGTGTAGTGGATGCCCCTCGAAGCGGGTGGCTGGCCCAGGTGTCGGCTCGCATCGTGGGTGAAGCAGCTCTGGCGCTCGGCGCTGGTCGGGCAAGGAAGGGCGAACCGGTGGATCACTCCGTTGGGATTGTCATCCATCACAAAGTTGGCGATCACCTGGATAAAGGACAGCCGATGTTCACTATCCATGCAAGGGATAAGGTGAGCCTGGATGATGCTGTCAAGCGAATCCTGGCAGCGCATGTTTGGTCTGAAAACCCCGTAAAACCCTTGCCTTTGTTTTATAATTAGAAAGGTAACTTCTCAATAAATAGGGGAAGATGGGGGGGTGTGGGCGGCTTCGCCGCCCACACCCCCCCGCCCCCCAAGTTATTGAGATGATACTTAGAAAGATTAGTTGCTGTTTGTTACTTGCACAATTTGCCAGAATCGTGCATACTAGAGGCAGGAGTCCGCCATGTCAAAAGTTTCCCTGCGTGTATACACTCGTGATATCGAAGGAATGATCGAAGGTGGGCAGGTCGAAGAGGCCATTGCTCACTGTCTGCACATGCTCAAGACATTCCCCATGTATTTGGAAACCTACCGCCTGTTGGGGAAGGCATTTCTGGAAAACAGGCAGTATGCCAATGCATTTGACATATTTCAACGCATCCTGATGGCTGTGCCCGATGATTTCGTTTCCCATGTGGGGATGAGCATCATCGCAGATGATGAGAACAAGTTGGATGATGCGATTTGGCACATGGAGCGCGCCTTCGAAGTCCAACCTTCCAATCCTGCCATCCAGGGTGAACTTCGTCGTTTGTATGGCAGGCGCGAGGGGGTTGAGCCACCCAAGATCCGATTGACAAGGGATGCATTGGCCAACATGTATGCCCAGGGGGAACTCTATCACCAGGCGATAGCGGAGATACGCTCGGTTCTGGCAGATGATCCTGCCCGTCCTGACTTGCAGGTGATGCTGGCGCGAGCTTACTTCCACGCCGGCCAAAAAATCGAGGCAACCGAGATGTGTTCGGCATTGCTGAAGAAATATCCTTATTGTTTTGATGCTTTGCGGATTTTGATCGAAATCTTGCCTGGAACCGGTCGTACTGAAAATACCCAGGTTTATCGGCATCGGATAAATTTCCTGGACCCGTATGCGGCCTTCGCAACTGGATCTGTCTTCCAGTCCGACAAGGTGCCCGACGCGGCAGTGAACCTGGAGCGTTTGGAATATGAGCCGGGTCTTCAGCCGGTCGCGTCCCAACCGGATTGGGCTTCTTCATTAGGTATCAAACTCGAAGAGCCCTCAGGCGCAAGGCCTGCACCTGATTGGTTGCGCACCCCTGAAGGAGAAACCTCAGGAGAAGTTGCGCACAAAGAATCGGGGTCAGGCGTTGACAAACAGGAATCCATCCCCGATTGGATGCGGTCAGCCGGGTGGACAGAATCCACTGGCGAATCTGTCGAAGGGCCAGTAGATTTTGGTGAGGGTGAAGCCGTGGCTGAGCCTATTGCACAAGGGGAGATACCGGATTGGCTGAAATCCATGGCGCCACCAGAAGTATTGCAAGAGCCGACCGCAGCGGTAGGCGAACCGGTTCTGTTTGGCAACCTGGCAACTTCGACAGATGATCAAGAAGAACTTCCAGATTGGTTGCGCCCCTTGAGCACAAGCACAGAAGCAACAGATCAGCCCATCGTGGATGAACCCGAACCATCGATGGCAAAAGAAACCACTGCCAGTCAGGAAGATGTTCCGGATTGGCTGCAATCCCTGTCGGGCAGATCGGAAGAGGAAGCCCTGCAGCCTGAGCTACCCAAGGAGCCGATTGTGGAAGAGTCAGCAGCAGTTAGCAAAGGATTGCCGGATTGGCTGCAGGAGCTGGCTCCGGAGGGTGAAACCGAGTCTTCTGCCGTTGAACCTGTCGGCACAAGGCAACCGGAAGAAGAACAATTCGAAGTAGAACCGGAACCGGTCGAAAAGCCGGTATCATCTTCGGAAGAAGTAGCCAAGCTTTTTGAAGGCGGCCTTCCATCGTTGGATGACCAGGATGCTGCATTGGCCTGGTTGGAATCCCTGGCTGCCAAACAAGGTGCAAAGGAAGAGGAATTACTCACCAGGCCGCAGGATAGGTTGGAAAACGCTCCTGAATGGGTGCAGAAACTTTCCTCGGACGAGACTCGCAAACCGACGCCAGAAGAGGTTCCTATCCCCGAACCGGCCCTTGAGGGGAATGTGGAAGAAGAGGTGAGCCCGGAAACTCCTCCCGAACTTGTATCCCAGGAAAGCGAAACAACACCAGATTGGCTGGCATCTCTGGGTGAAACTGAACTGCACACGGACGAGGATGAGGGATTCCCGCTATTCGAAGGCGAGACCGCCCAGGTTGAGGATGAGGGATCTTCTTTGTCAACGGAAGAGATTGCCCCACCAAGCGATGAACCAGTACTTGCCACCAAAGGCCAGGTTGAAGATCTTTCGGTCACCAGTTGGTTACAGAATTTACAGGCCGAGGAAGAAGAAGCAAAACCCGAATTGCCAGTTGAAGATGTTGCCGGTGGGGGACCGGAGGCCGAATTGCCGGAGTGGTTGCGCGATATCGGGCAACCGGCAGGATCTGTAGAAGATAGCCATCCGGTGGAGCAGCCGCCAGATTGGTTGAAGAGCCCTGAAGAAGCGGCGAAAATGGATATTTCTCAAGAGCCTGAATTGCCGGAGTGGTTATCAGAGATGGAGGAGGCTGAGGAGAAGGAAATCCAGCAAACTGCACCGCAGGATTGGATCCCAGTTGAGGAGAAGCCAGCTGCCGGGGCGGAGGAACAGCCCACCGAAACTCCAGCGCTGATAGTGGAAGAGCAAGATATTGAGCAGGAGCTTGTTCCCCAGCAGTTGTTGGAACGCCCAGCCACTGCACCATCGTCTTCAGTGCCTAAGCCAACCGGGGTTCTCTCTCGAATTCCCTTGCAGGAAAAGGAATCCGACCTGTTGCTCCAGGCGCAGGATGCACTCCAGCAAGGCTTGTTGAATGAATCAATGGATATGTATGTCCGCCTCATTAAAAAGGGACGCTTGCTCGATGAAGTCATCCACGATCTACACGAGGCGGTGTACCGCTTCCCGGTGGACATGATCATCTGGCAAACTCTCGGTGACGCGCACATGCGAACCAATCGATTGCAGGAAGCATTGGATGCATATACCAAAGCGGAGGAGTTGTTGCGATAATAAATTGCTGGCATGGTAGAATCACACCTCGGGATGGAACGGCTCATCCCGAGGTTATTTTTGAGAATGGAGAACATATCATGGAACGCTCACTCGTACTTGTAAAACCGGATGGCGTGCAGCGAGGCTTGATCGGGGAGGTGGTCAGTCGCCTGGAACGGCGCGGGTTACGCCTGGTCTCGGCCAGGTTTATGGAAGTCGGCCTGGAACTGGCCAGCACGCATTATGCTATTCATGTTGGAAAACCGTTTTACGATGGATTGATCCGCTATATCACTTCCGCACCGGTAATGGCCATGGTTTGGGAAGGGCCGAATGCAATTGCAGCCATCCGCCAGACAATGGGCTCGACCCGCCCGACAGAAGCCGCCCCCGGATCTTTAAGGCATGATTTCGCCCTTGAGGTTGGGCGTAACCTTACTCATGCATCAGATAGTGTCGAGAACGGCGAGAAGGAAATTTCTCTCTGGTTCAAGCCCGAGGAATTGGTGTCCTGGCAGCGTGCCACCGACCAGTGGATATTTGAATAACTCCCATGCATACAGGCCTTGGGTTTGCGGGCCTGTGTTTCGATGGCAACGATGCTGCCATTTCCCTGGCCTGCTGGATTTATTACGACAACGCGATATATAAACCGCTACAGGGCGGTAAATTCAGGTGAACCTTTCCGGCCTCAACCTGGTATTTAGAAAAATCGATCAGGTTCCGGGCGCTCTCTCCATCCTGCCAACCCAACTTTGCCACCGGGACATCGAATTCGAGTGCATGACCCCCGGCGTTCAATGCAACCAGGATCTTCTCCTCTCCCAGAATGCGGGCGAAGGCGTAATGACCGTTGCCATTATCCAGGTACAGGCGCTGGTAATCACCGCGCCGCAGGGGGGCGTGTCGCTTGCGTAGCGAGATAAGCATCTTCACCCAATTGCGCAATTCCTGGTTCCAGGAGTTTTGATCCCAGGGAAAGGTGCGGCGCGAATCGGGATCTTTGCTGCCGGACAGCCCAATCTCATCACCATAATAGACTGCGGGTGCGCCGGGATATGCAAAAAGGAACAGGAAAGCCAGCTTGGCTTTGGTTGTGCTCCCATCCAACTTGGTGAAAAGCCGCTCGGTATCGTGGGAGCCCAGGGTGACATACATTGCATGGATGTTCTCGCGCGGGTAAACCTGTAACAGGCCCTCGGTCTTCTCGATGAAGTGGGGCATATCCAATGTCCCCATTGAGAGCAGGCGCAGAACGGCATCCCGAACCGGGTAGTTCATCAAGCCGTCGAAGTGCTTCGCATCCACCCAACGCGGGTCGGCGTTCCAGATCTCGCCGACCAGGTAAGCATCCCGGTTGGTGGTCTTGACCACATGCCGGAACTCTTCCCAGAAGGAATCGTCATCGATCTCGTTGGGAACATCCAGGCGCCAGCCATCTGTGCCTTGTTCGATCCAATAGCGGGCCACCTCCAGGATGTACTTCCTCACAAATGGATTCTTGGTATTGAACTTGGGCAGGGATTTGTGGCTCCACCAGCCGTAATAATCCTGCGCCTCGCCGGGGCTGTAGGCATCCGGGGGGAAGCGATGGATGTGGAACCAATCCTTGTACGCCGATTGCTCCCCGTTCTCTAGAACATCATTGAATGCAAAGAACCCGCGCCCGCAGTGGTTGAAAACCCCGTCCAGGATGACCCGCATCCCATTGCGGTGGGCAATATCCAACAGGGCACGGAAATCCTTCATGTCGCCAAGCTTGCGATCGATACGGTAGTAATCCGTGGTGTTGTAGCGATGGGTGGATGAAGATTCGAAAATTGGGTTCAGGTATATGGCGTTCACGCCCAGGTCGAGCAGGTAATCGATGCGCTGGATGATGCCGCGCAGGTCCCCGCCGTGGAAACCGTGCAGGGTCGGGGGATCTCCCCAGGGCTTGACATTGGGTAGATCGTTCTCCGGGTTGCCGTTGGCGAACCGGTCGGGGAATATCTGGTAGAAAACGGCGTCCT
>Ga0209285_10000389_pt1 | contig 15239 bp, 11 predicted proteins | sample PPLLak3March2015_2_FD_187249 | JGI IMG/M metagenome (GOLD analysis project Ga0209285, IMG submission 187249) | Freshwater sediment microbial communities from Prairie Pothole Lake near Jamestown, North Dakota, USA - PPLs Lake P8 Core (3) Depth... | ecosystem: Environmental > Aquatic > Freshwater... | reverse complement strand
GCTTCTATCGCGGGCTCGGCGAGATCCCGGGGGTCGAGCGGCTCTCGCCCGAGGAGGAGGCCTACCGGACGCTCATGATCGGCTTCCGCATGAAGACCCGCACTCCCACCGAAATCATGGAACACCTGGCCAAGGACAGGATCCGGGCCAGGCCTGTCAGCGAGGGCGGCCTCAACTCGATCCGCGTTTCGTTCTACCTGAACAACCGCGACGAGGATGTGACGGCCATCCTGGACTCGTTGAAGAAGCTGGCCGCTTAACCGCCATAGCGGCCGAACTCGTCGGCGAGCGCTCGCCCCAGAAAAGTGTTCTCGGCCGGCGCGGCAAGTCAACAGGGACCCGCGCTTTGGGGTAGAATAGGCGGCGATGAAAGATCCGCAGGAGCCACGCCGCAGCGGCCGCCGGAGCGCCCTTTCCCGGGCCGAGGCCTGGCTGGCCGCCCGCGCCCGGAACGTGCCGCGCGTCTCCTTTCCGCCGGAGCTGCCGATCACCGCGCGGGCCGAGGAGATCGTCGCCGCCCTGCGTTCGCCGCGCCGCCGCGTCGTCATCATCTCGGGCGAAACGGGCTGCGGCAAGAGCACCCAGATCCCGAAGATGTGCCTCGAAGCGGGACGGGGCGTCGCCGGCCGGATCGGCGTCACCCAGCCGCGCCGCCTGGCCGCCATGACCATCGCCGCCCGCATCGCCGAGGAGCTCGGCGAGCCGATCGGGCGGGCCGTCGGCTACAAGATCCGCTTCCAGGACCGGACCTCGCGCGACGGCTACATCAAGGTCATGACCGACGGCATCCTGCTCGCCGAGACCCAGGGCGACCACGGCCTCCACGAGTACGACACGATCATCATCGACGAGGCCCACGAGCGCTCGCTCAACATCGACTTCCTGCTCGGCATCATGCGCCGGCTCCTCGACGAGCGGCCCGACCTCAAGCTCGTCATCACCTCGGCGACGCTCGACACGGAGAAGTTCTCCAAGGCCTTCAAGAACGCCCCGGTCATCGAGGTCAGCGGGCGCATGTACCCGGTCGAGGTCGAATACCGCGCGCCCGACAAGGAGGAGGCCGAGGACAAGGACTACGTCGATCAGGCCGTCGAGGCCGTCGAATACCTGCGGCGCGAGAAACCGCCGGGCGACGTCCTCGTCTTCATGCCGACCGAGCAGGACATCCTCGAGACCTGCCGCCTGCTCCAGGGCCGGAAGTGGCCGGCCGTCAAGGTGCTGCCCCTTTTCTCCCGCCTGCCCGCGGGCGAACAGCGGCTCGTCTACACCGTGACCCTCCCCAAGATCGTGGTGGCCACGAACGTCGCCGAAACGTCGCTGACCATCCCCGGCATCCGTTACGTCGTCGACACGGGTGTCGCCCGGATCGCCCAATACCAGCCGGGAACGCGCATCAACAGCCTGCCCATCTCGCCCATCTCGCGGGCCTCGGCCGACCAGCGCAAGGGGCGGTGCGGCCGGGTCAAGGAAGGCCTGTGCGTGCGGCTCTACAGTCAGGTCGACTACGAGTCGCGCGACGAGTTCACCTCGCCGGAGATCCTGCGGTCGGACCTGGCCGAGGTCATCCTGCGCATGACCGACCTGGGTTTGGGCGATCCCCTCCAGTTCCCGTTCATCGACCGGCCCGCGTCCAAGGCCGTCCATGACGGCTACGACACCCTCGTCGAGCTCGGCGCCATCAAAAAGGGGACACAATACCAATTTCCGAATCCCCGCTGGGAGCTGACGGAGAAGGGGCGGGCGATGGCCCGGATGCAGGTCGACCCGCGGCTGTCGCGCATGCTCATCGAGGCCCGCGAGGAGCGGTGCCTCCCCGAGGTGGCCGTGCTCGCCGCGGTCCTCAGCATCCGCGACCCGCGCGAGCGGCCGCCGGACAAGGCCCAGCAGGCCGACGCCGTGCATGCCGCCTTCAAGCATCCCGATTCGGATTTTCTCGTCCTGCTCAACATCTGGAACCGCTATCACGCGGATTTCGAGAAGCTCGGCTCGCTCGTCCAGAAGCGGCGATTCTGCCACGAGAACTTCCTCTCCTTCCCGCGCATGCGCGAGTGGGCCTACCTGCACGCCGAGATCGAGCGCGGGCTGAAGGAGCTCGAGGCGGGTCCGCGCGGCAGCAGGGGCATTGGCCTTGCCTCCCCGATCTTGCACCCCGATGTCTCGCCGGCCCTCTACGGGGCGATCCACCGCTCGATCCTCAGCGGCTACCTCTCGAACATCGCCGCGCACAAGGATAAGAACGTCTACGCGGCGGCCAAGAACCGCGAGGTCACGCTCTGGCCCGGATCGGTCCTTTTCGGCAAGGGGGCGGGCTGGATCGTCTCGACCGAGGTCGTCCGGACCTCGCGCCTCTTCGCCCGGACGGCCGCGCGCATCGATCCCGCCTGGCTCGAGCGCCTGGGCGGCCCGCTCTGCAAGCGCTCCTATTCGGATGCCGCGTGGGACCGGGCCCGCGGCGAGGTCACCGCCAAGGAGCGGGTGACGCTCTTCGGTCTCGAGATCGTCCGCGAGCGCCGCGTGTCCTATGGGCGGGTCAACCCGGCCGAGGCCCACGAGATCTTCGTCATGAGCGGCCTCGTCGAGGGCGGGATCGACGACCCGCCGGCCTTCCTCAGCCATAATCTCGCCCTCCAGCGCAAGGTCGAGGCCATGGAGGAGAAGCTGCGGCGCCGCGATATCCTCGTCGCCGAGGGCCGGATCGCCAAGTTCTATTCGGAGAAGCTTCCGGGCATCCACGACGTCCGCACGCTGCGGAAGCTCCTCAAAGACGTCCGCGACCGGGGCGGGGACGATTCCTTCCTCCGCCTCGCGGAGGACGACCTCCTCAACTACCGCCCGGATGACGCCGCCATCTTGGGCTTCCCGGACAGCGTCGAGATCGCCGGCCGGCCGTTCCGCGCCGTCTACAGGTTCGCGCCCGGGGAGGACGAGGACGGGGTCACTCTGACCGTCCCGCCCGAGCTCCTGAGCGCCATCCCCCCCGGGCGGCTCGAGTGGGGCGTCGCCGGCCAATACCAGGACAAGATCGCCGCGCTGATCAAGGGCCTGCCCAAGCGCTACCGGAAGCTCCTCGTGCCGGTCGGGGAGAAGGCCGAGACGATCGCCCGCGAGATGCCCCGGGCCCCCGAAGAGGTGCCGCTCTTCAAGGCCGTCGCCGATTTCGTCAGGCGGCGGTTCGGACTCGATATCCCGGCGCGCGAGTGGGCCTTGGCCGACGTCCCGAAGCATCTGCGCATGCGCGTCGCCGTCGTCGATCCGTCGACGGGGCGCATCATCGACGCCGGCCGCGACGTCGAGCTCCTGCGGAAGAAGATCGGCGCCGCCGACCAGGCCCCCTCCAAGGTCGAATCGCCGGCCTGGCAGGAAGCCCGACGGGATTGGGAGAGGACGGGCCTGACCGATTGGACGTTCGGCGATCTCCCGGAGAAGGTCCCGGTCGGGACGTCGCTCACGGCCTATCCCGGACTGGTCGCCCCGCCGAGCGCCGGCACCACCCAGTGGGAGGGAGCGCATGGGGCCGCTGAGGTCCGGCTGTTCCCCGCGCGCGCGGAGGCCGAGGCCTCTCATGCCCGGGGCGTCCGCTGGCTCCTGATGCGGAAGTTCGCCAAAGAACTGGCTTTCGTGGGCCGATACCACAAGATCCCGGCCGAGCTTGATCGGGCGTCCCTGTATTTCGGCGGGCGCGAGGCCGTCGAGCGGGCCATCGAGGAAGCCCTGGCCCGCGATGTTTTCGAGCGCAACATCCGCACCGAAGCCGGGTACAAGGCCTACGAAGCGGAGGTCGGCCGGACGCTCTTCGAAAAGGGGCACGCCCTGACCCAGACAGCCGTCAAGATCGTCGAGCTCTCTGCCAAGCTCAGGTCCGGGCTCACCGGAGGGAGCGGAGGAGAGGCGCTCGCCGGCAAGGCGGGGAGCGCGGCCGGGAGCGGGCGCGGCGCCAAGACGCTCAGTCTCTATGAGCTCAGCAAGCTCAAGGACAAGGTCAAGCCCGAGTATCTCGACGCCATTGCCGCCGACCTCGACCTGCTCGTCCCCAAGGACTTTCTGGCGGTCTATCCGGTCGCCCGCTTGATCCGCATCCCTCGCTACCTTGAAGGTCTCCTGATCCGGCTCGATCGCGCCCGGATCGCCCCCGAAAAGGACAAGGCCAAGGCCGCCCAGCTCGAGCGCTACACGTTCGAGCTGGCCCGCCTCGAACGCGAGCTCGAAAGGCCCGGTCGGGCGGTCCAGCCTGTCCTGTCACCGGATCACGTCGAGAAGCGCGCGGCCATCGAAGAGCTCCGCTGGATGCTCGAAGAGTTCAAGCTGGCCCTCTTTGCCCCCGAGATCAAGACCGCCTTCCCCATCTCCGGCGTCCGCCTGGCCCGCAAGATCGCCGGGATCGATACCGTCTAAAGGGGCCCGTATTGGGGTAGACTCCGGTTGGGCTATTGATAATCTGGGACTCGCGCCTTCTTGCGCAGCTTGATCATGAGGCTCTTGACCTCCGGCGCCGTCAACTTGTTCAGGTCGTACGTCTTGTCGGCGGTAGACAACCCGCCGGCAAGCCCGCCGGCGACGGCCCCCCCGCATGCTCCTATGGCCGTATACACCGCGACCCCGATACCGCCCAACCATACGTCCTTATATTTTGCCGAAGAGATCGCGTAGGACATACCGCCTGCTGCCAAAGTGCCCACCGTGGCACCCACAAGCCATCCGGACTTGCGGTAGAGCCGGAGTGTCGAGATGTCCTTGATCGCGACCGGGCGGACCTCCCCTTGCTCCGTCTCGATGATGATGGCATCCGCCCGGACACCGACGACCTCACCCGTGAATAACGCCGCATCCTGATTCATGACCACGCTGACCTTGGCTCCGCTGTTTCTCCCCGCGGCCCACAGCCCCGGGGAGATCGTGAACACGCCCACCAAGCCCGCCACGAGAACCCCTTGAACTCCTCTGCCAGAGCTCCTTCGGATGTTCATGTTGAATCTCCCATCGGCCTTTCAGGCCCCAATCTTAGATACTTCAATAATCGGCCTCGCATGGGGAGAGTTGTCAAGAAAACGACAAGATTCTGCCAAGTCTTCGTCAACGCCCTGTTTTCGCCGGTCCCGCACCATGGTAGAATCGTGTTGGAAGCTCCCATGAACAGCACCCCCCCCGACAAAACCGACCCCTCCTCCCAGTCCTCATCCGATTCCTGCCGCGTCCCCGGGCCGACGCCGCCTGCCGATTGGGCCGCCGCCCGCGACGCGGCCATCGGCGATTTCCTGGCCCGTTTCGCCACGGACTGTCCCGACCGCGACGTCCTGGCCGACCTCATGGTGGCCATCACCCGGCTCGCCCGCGACGGCGCCGGCCGCGGCGACCTCAAGCTCCTGACCAACTCGTTCAAGGAGCTCCGCTACGCCTTCAAGGTCTTCGCCCCCTATCACGATATCCGCAAGGTCTCGATCTTCGGCTCGAGCCGCACCCCGGCCAGCCACCCCGACTACGTCCTAGCCGTGGCCTTCGCCCGCCGTATGCGCGAGCGCCAGTGGATGGTCATCACCGGGGCGGGGGACGGCATCATGGGGGCGGGGCAGCACGGGGCGGGCCGCGCCGGCTCGTTCGGGGTCGCCATCCGCCTCCCTCACGAGCAGAGGACCAACGTCGTCATCGCCGACGACCCGAAGCTCATCAACTTCAAGTATTTCTTCACCCGCAAGATCCTCTTCCTCAAGGAGGCCTCGGCGGTCGCGCTCTTCCCCGGCGGATTCGGCACGCAGGACGAAGGCTTCGAGGCCATGACCATGATCCAGACCGGCAAGACCAATCTCCTGCCGCTCGTCATGATCGACTCCCCCGGAGGCACGTACTGGCAGCATTGGCGGACCTACATCAGAGCGGAGCTCCTTCACAACGGCATGATCGGCGAAGAGGACATGAACCTGTTCAAGGTCACGGACGATATCGACGAGGCGGTCGAGGAGGTCGTCGGTTTCTACCGGCGCTACCACTCGATGCGCTACGTCGGACCGCTCCTCATGCTCCGGCTCTCGTCCCCCCTTCCGCCAAACGCCCTCGAGCGTCTCAACGACACCTACCCCTCGATCCTCACCGAGGGCCGCATCGAGCAGCGCTCCGCCCCGCTCGAGGGCGAGGGCGATGATGTCGAGCATCCCGGCCTGCCGCGCCTGACCCTCGCCTTCAACCGGAGGGATGTGGGCACCCTGCGGCTCATGATCAACGACATCAACGCGGCCTGACCGGCGTTCCGCCCCTGAGCCCTCTCGCCGGCTTGACACCCGTCCCGGGCGGACGCTATAGTCGGGTTCCCAGGGGAGGAGCCGATGCCGAGAACAAGCGCCCGGCCTCTTCGCGTCATCAACAGCGTCGCTCCCATCCGGATCTGCGACAACGGGGGCTGGACCGACACCTGGTTCGCGGGTCACGGGCGGATCTTCAACATCGCGGTCTATCCCTACGCCGAGGTCCAGATCGCGGTCTTCCCCTTCCGCAACCAGAAGGACCGGATCGTCATCAACGCCGAGAATTTCGGCGAGCGCTACACCGTGGGCCCTCACAGCAAGCACTGGGACCGGCACCCGCTTCTCGAGGCCGCCATCGCCGCCATGAAGGTGCCCCGCGACATGGCCTTCGAGGTGACGATCTTCTCCGAGGCGCCGAGCGGCGGATCGACGGGGACTTCGGCGGCCGTTACGGTCGCGCTGATCGGGGCCCTCGACCGCCTGACCCCGGGCCGGCTGTCCCCTCATGAAGTCGCGCTGGCCGCCCAGCGCATCGAGACCGAGATCCTCAAGCGGCAGTGCGGCATCCAGGACCAGCTCTGCTCGGCCTACGGCGGCATCAACTACATCGAGATGTTCGAATATCCCCGCGCTTCGGTCTCCTCCCTCATCGTGCCCAACTCGATCTGGTGGGAGCTCGAGAGGCGCCTGGCGCTCATCTATCTCGGAAGGTCCCACAGCTCTTCCGAGCTCCACGAGATGGTCATCCGGGAGCTCGAGGACGCCGGCCCCCGGTCCCCGAAGCTCGAGGCCCTGCGCAAGACGGCCCCGCGTTCGCGGGACGCCCTCTATGCCGGCGACTTCGAAGGGCTCGGAAAAGCCATGATCGACAACACGGAAGCCCAGCGCCGGCTCCACCCGAAGCTCGTGAGCGGCGATGTCGACCGGATCGTCGAGATCGCCCGCGCGCACGGCGCGCTCGGGTGGAAGGTCAACGGCGCCGGCGGGGAAGGGGGGTCCCTGACCCTGCTCTGCGGCGCTCGTTCTCAAGAGAAGCGGGTCATGATCAAGGCCATCGAGGGGACCGATCCGCACTTCCGCAATATCCCCCTTTACCTGAGCCGGCAGGGATTGCGCGTGTGGGAGCGGCCTTAAGCGGCGGGAGCGACGGTCGCGAGCCAGGTCTTGACCGCCTCGAGAACGGCTTCGGCCCCGCCGTTCTCGACAAAGGAGTGGGTCGTCCCCCGGATCTTGGCGTGCTGCAGCCGTCCGCCGGCTCGGGCGCCCACGTAGCCGATGTAATCGAAGGTTTGGGGCTCGGGGATCGGCGGATGCGCGGTGACCATGAGCGCCGGGATCCCCTGGTCGAGGAGCCCGGAGAGGGCCTTGATCAAGACCTGATTCGAATTCGGCGGCAGGACCCCGGCCTTGGTCCGGCTGGTCACCTTCTTCAGGCGATAATAGGCCTTCGTCGCGACAGGCTCCCACTTCTGCGAAAGGACCCAATCTCGCATCTTGACCTTGGCGCCGCTGATGCCGGCCAGGACGCGCTTGCGCAGGGACAGCCCGGCTCGCTTCCGGGCCGGGGGATTCGAGCTGCGGTAGAGGAAGAACGGCATGTCGAGCAGCACCAGGCCGGCGACGCCGGCCCCGTGTTCCTTGGCCGCGGCGAAGACGGAGGTCTGGGCGCCGCCGCAGATCCCGGCCAGGACGATGCCCTTGAGGCCGTACGTCCGCCGCAGCTCGCGCGCGATCGCGGCGACGCAGCCGGCATAGGCGGCTTCCTGGACGATCCGGTAGAACTCGACGAACTCCTGCGGGATCTCTCCTTCGGAATCGCCGAGGCCGGGAAGATCGAAGCGGAAGCTGCTGTATCCCTGCTCGGCCAGCGAATCGGCCAGATGGGCATAGAGGTCGCCCCGGGACGACCGGGGCAGGGAGCCGGAATTGATGAACAGGATCCCGACGCCGTTTCCCGACGGGGCGAGATGCGACGTCCCATGCAGGCGCAGGCCGTCCCAGCTCAGCGTTATGGCGTCACGCATGTCGTTTCGCGTTCGACAGCTCTCGGGCGTTCTCGAGGATCCAGGCGGCGTGGGGCTCGAAAAAGCCGCGGAAGTCCCTGTTGAGCGGCGCGGAAGGCACCAGGGCCGCCCGGGGGTTCATCGCCCGCAGCATGCTCTGGGACTTGACCAGCGGCGACATCCGGTCGTCCAGGACGGCGTGCCGCCAAGGGCGGCCGGTCTCCTTTTCGACGCCCTCGCCGGGCGACGCATAGGGCTGGTCCAGGGACAGGCGCTCGCCGCTCGTCCACAGCGCGCCCGACCATGGGTATCCGTCGATCTGCACCGGACGCCCGGACTTGAGGTCCTGGATGTAATCGTTGGCGGATTTCCTGTCCGCCGCCCGGCAGAGCAGCATGTCCATGGACAAGCGGATCATCAGCCCCTGCTTGAGGATCTCGAGGCCGTTCAGCGCCGGCGACCACATCAACAGACCGTCCCCCCGGCCCGCCGCGAAGGCTTTCTCGGCCAGGAGGCCGCCCATGCCGAGCCCGTGAAGGAACAGGGGGCGGCCGTTCGTCTGGCCGGCCAGCCAATCGCACATGCCGTCGATGTCCCGCCGCCACCGGTCGAAATCCATGTCGGGGAAGCGCCCCGTGCTCTCCCCGGTGCCGCCGTAGTCGAAGCGGACCGCCGCGACATCGCGGCTGGCGAGAAAACGGGCCCACTTGACCCACGCGGCCAGCGAATAAAGGCGGTCGGTGGGGAAGGGTCCGCAGAGCAGGACCCAGGCTATGGGCGCCTCGACGCCAAAGCTGAGCGTGTAGACCCGCTCGCCGCCGAGATCGAGGTAACGCCCTTTTTCGAGTTCGCTCTTCGCCATGGTGCCAGCTGTCCGGGATCAGGAGGCTACGAACTCCGCCTGACTCCGTTCGGCGGCCCGTTCAATCGACCGGATCCGCCGCCTGAACCGAGGTCCCCCTTCCTGCGTGTAAGTCCCACTCCACGCCGCCATTGTATCGCCCGCCGGAGGCCCCTGTCAACAACTGTTCCCCGGAGCCCGGGTTTTGGTTTATAATGAGGCGCCCGGACATCCGGATAATCGGGAACAGAGGATAGCCCCATGAATTCGATCTCCATCATCGGCACGGGGTACGTGGGCCTGGTCACGGGAACCTGCCTGTCGGAGTTCGGCATCCGCGTCATCGGCATGGATGTCGACGCGTCCAAGATCCGGGCCCTCCAGCGGGGGGAGATCCCGATCTACGAACCGGGGCTGCCTGCCCTCGTCGCCAAGAACCTGGAGTCGGGGCGGCTGCGCTTCACCTCCGACATCGCCGAGGCCGTCGCCGGGTCCAACATGATCTTCATCGCCGTCGGCACGCCGCCCGGCGAGGACGGGTCCGTGGACATGACGCACGTCCTGGCCGCCGCGGAGTCGATCGCCTCGCACATGACCGACACCAAGGTCATCGTCAACAAGAGCACCGTGCCCGTCGGCACCGGCCGCAGGGTCAAGGAGCTCGTCCGGGGCGTCCTCGAGCGCCGCGGCCTCTCCGGCCTCGCCTTCGACGTCGTCTCGAACCCCGAGTTCCTCCGGGAGGGCTCGGCCGTCCGCGATTTCATGCACCCCGACCGGGTCGTCATCGGCAGCGAGAACGAGAAAGCCGCGAACCTCATGCGGGACATCTACAACGTCCTCTATCTCATCGATACGCCGTTCATCTTCACGACCCTCGAGACGGCCGAGCTCATCAAGTACGCGTCCAACGCCTTCCTGGCGACCAAGATCACCTTCATCAACGAGATCGCCAACCTCTGCGACGCGGCCGGGGCCGACGTCCACGCCGTGGCCAAGGCCATGGGGCTCGACGGCCGGATCGGCAAGTACTTCCTCCACCCCGGGCCCGGCTACGGCGGCAGCTGCCTGCCCAAGGACACCCACGGCCTGGTCTCCATCGGCCGGGACCACGGGGTGAAGATGACCGTCGTCGGGGCCGTCATCGAGGCCAACGACGCCCAGACGCTCCGCATGGTCGACAAGATCGAGCGGGGCCTCGGCGATCTCCGGGGCCGCACGGTCGCCGTCCTGGGCCTGGCCTTCAAGCCCGAGACGGACGACATGCGGTTCGCGCCCGCCGTGCCCATCATCGAGGGGCTCATCGCCAAGGGCAGCCGCGTCCGGGCGTTCGACCCGGTGGCCATGCCCAACGCTTCCCGGGGGGCGCTCGCCCCTCATGCCGCGACCGGGGCTTTCCGGACCTGCGCCGACGAATACGAGGCCGTGACGGGCGCCGACGCCGTCGTCCTCGTGACCGAATGGAACCAGTTCCGGCATCTCGACCTCCAGCGCCTCCGCGAGCTGATGTCGGGCCGCCATTTCTTCGATCTCCGCAACGTCTACGAGCCCAAGGACATGGCCGAGCGCGGGTTCGTCTACGCGGGCGTGGGACGATGAAGGTCCTGGTCACCGGCGCCGCCGGGTTCATCGGCTTCCACCTCGCCGAGCGGCTCGCCGGGCGGGGGGACGAGGTGGTCGGTCTGGACAACCTGAACGACTACTACGACGTCCGGCTCAAGCTCGGCCGCCTGGCCGAGGCGGGCCTCGACATCTCCCGTATCGCCGAGGGGGCCCTGGTCGCGAGCGGCACCCGGCCCGGTTATCGCTTCGTCAAGCTCGATCTCGCGGACCGCGGCGGGGTGGACCGGCTTTTCGGGGAGGAAGGATTCGATGCGGTCTGCCATCTGGCCGCCCAGGCCGGCGTCCGCTACAGCCTGGTCAATCCGCAAGCCTACGTCGGTTCGAACCTGGTCGGGTTCGCCAACGTCATCGAGGCCTCGCGGACCGTCCGGGCGGGGCATTTCGTCTACGCCTCGAGCGCGAGCGTCTACGGACTCAACGAGAAGCTGCCTTTCTCGGCCCGCGACAACGTGGACCACCCGGTCAGCCTCTACGCGGCCAGCAAGAAGAGCAACGAGCTCATCGCCCACAGCTACAGCCACCTGTTCGGCCTGCCCACGACGGGGGTCCGGTTCTTCACGGTCTACGGGCCGTGGGGGAGGCCCGACATGGCCTATTTCCTCTTCACCGAGGCCATCCTCGAAGGCCGGCCCATCGACGTCTACAATCACGGCGACATGCGCCGCGACCTCACCTATATCGACGACATCGTCGAGGGCGTCCTGCGGATCATCGACCGCCCGCCGTCCGGCGACCCGGCCTGGACCGGGCGGACGCCGGACCCCTCGAGCTCGAAGGCTCCCTACAAGATCTACAATATCGGCAACGGCCGCCCGGTGGGATTGATGGATCTCGTCCGCGCCCTCGAAACGTCCCTGGGCCGGAAGGCCGAGCTGAGGCTGCTGCCGATCCAGCCCGGCGACGTGCCTGTCACCTGGGCCGACACGTCGGACCTCGAACGGGATTTCGGCTTTCGGCCTGGGACGCTCGTCGAGACGGGCATCGCCAGGTTCGTGGAGTGGTATCGCCGCTTCTACGGGTGATGCGGCCGGTGGGGAGCGCCCGGCCTTACAGCCGCTCGGACAGGATGGCGGCGATGCGCTCGGCCGCGTGGCCGTCGCCGAACGGACTGCCGGCCTGGGCCATGGCCGCGTAGGCGCTGTCATCGTTGAGCAGGCGCTCGGCCTCGGTCACGATCCGGGTCCGGTCCGTCCCGACGAGGCGGGCCGTGCCCGCTTCGACGGCCTCGGGGCGCTCCGTCGTTTCCCTCATGACCAGCGTGGGCTTGCCCAGGACCGGGGCCTCTTCCTGGATGCCGCCCGAATCGGTCAGGATGAGATAGGACCGGGACATCAAGTGGGAGAACTGTTCGTAGCGCAGGGGTTCGATCAGGTGGATCCGTTGATGACCGGCCAGGATCCGCATCACCGGCTCGCGAACGTTGGGATTCAGGTGGACCGGATAGACGATCTCGACATCGGCGTTCCGGTCGGCGAGGTCGCGCAGGGCCCGGCACAGCGACTCGAACGGCGCGCCGAAGCTCTCCCGGCGATGGGCGGTCACGAGGACGAGGCGCCGACCCTCCCAGCTGAAATCGAGGTCCAACCGGACGGGACGCTTGATCGTCATGAGCAGGGCGTCGACGACCGTGTTGCCCGTGACGAAGATCGACTCCCCGGGCACCTGTTCGCCTCGCAAGGTCTCGGCCGCCCGTTCGGTGGGAGCGAAATGGTATGACGTCAGGGCCCCCACGATCCGGCGGTTGATCTCTTCGGGAAAGGGATTGTACCGGTCGCGGGTGCGCAGGCCGGCCTCGACGTGGCCGACCGGGGCCCGCCGGTAGAACGCGCCCAGGGCCGCGATCATGGCCGTGCTCGTGTCCCCCTGGACGAGCACCACGTCGGGACGGACCTCCTCGAGCAGCCCGCCGATCGCCAGGAGCGCCCGCCCGGCGAAATCCGCCAAGGTCTGGTTCGGCTGCATCAGGTTCAGGTCGTGATCGGGGCTGATCGCGAACCAGTCCAGCACCTGGTCCAGCATCTGCCGGTGCTGGGCCGTGACGCAGACGATGTTCTCGAACTCGCCCGGGCGCTTCCGGAGCTCGAGGATGACCGGCGCGAGCTTGATGGCCTCCGGCCGGGTCCCGAAAACGCTCAGGACGCGCTTCATCAGTCCTTCTGCACCTTTTCCCGAACCGCCGAGGAGACGCCCGGGCCGAAGCGGGCCGAGGCTTCGATGAGGGCCCAGTTGTCCCGGAACCATTGGATGGTGTTCTGCAGGCCCTCTTCGAACGGCGTCGCCGGATCGTAGCCGATGAGCTCGCGGGCCCGGTCGACGCAGGCCAGAAGCCGGCTCTTCGTGTCCCACTTGCGCTGCCCGGCCATGGCCGTCCCGGCCTTGTTGCCCGTGGCCTTGTTGATCATGTCGGCGAGGTCGCCGATGCGGGTCTCGGCGCCGGAGGCCAGATTGAACTCCTGGCCGATCGCGCTCTCCATGACCCCGGCGCGCAGGAGCCCGTCGACGATGTCGCTGACATAGGTGAAATCGCGGGTGGCGTCGGCGTTGCCGGTGATCGGCAGGGGCTGCCCCTTCATCGCCCAGTAGATCCAGTTGGGGATGACGTTCCGGTACTGGCCGGGGACCTCGCCCGGGCCGTAGGAATTGAAAAAGCGGGGCTTGACGACCTTCAGGCCGTACTGATGGTAGAAGAAGTTGCAGTAGAGCTCGCCGAGCATCTTGGTGATCTGGTAGGGCGTGCTGAGGTGCAGCGACATGAACTCTTCCCGGAGCGGCAGGGGAGCCCCGCTGCCGTAGATCGAACATCCCGACGAGGCGTAGACGAACCGCTCGACTTCCGTGAAGACCGAGTACTCGAGGAGGCGCAGCGTCCCCATCCCGTTGACCAGGAGGTCCTTCTCCGGATGGTCGAGGCTGTTCTGGTTGGCGAAGAACGCGGCCAGGTGAAAGACGACGCGCGGCCGGTCGAAGAAGACCCGCTTCAGCTTGACCTCGTCGAGGATGTCCCCCTCGACGAACATCACGCCCGGCAGGGAGGGGACGTTCCAGCGCTCCGCGGACGAGAGGTCGTCCAGGACGATGACCTGGGCCCCCAGTCCGGCCAGCGTGCGGGTCAGGTTGCTGCCGATGGCGCCCGCCCCTCCCGTCACGAGGACCGCTCGTCCTTTGTACGCATCCTTATAGTTCGTCATGGTTCAACTCCTGTGGCTTTCTTCAATACCGATTCCATCTGGCCCGTGCAATAGTCCCGGGACAGGTTCGTTTCCGCGTAGGCCCGCCCCTTCCGGCCCATGGCCTGGGCCAGCCCCCGGTCCGAGGCCAGGCGGCCGATCGCCTCGGCCAGGGCCTGGTCGTCCCCGGCATCGACCGAGATGCCGCTCCCGGCGTCGGCGATCATGCCGCGCGCGTCGCTCTCGGCGGGCAGGCTGGCGATGACCGGCCGGCCCGCGGCCATGATGCTCAGCAGCTTGGAGGGGACGACGGGGGTGCGCAGCTCGGGACAGAGGTTGATCAGGCAGGCGTCCGAGGCGGCCAGGATGTCCGGATAGACGGCCCAGGGCTGTGTGGGCAGCCAGAGCATGTTCCGGAGGCCCAGGTCGCGGCTCATCGCCTGGGCTTTCGCTTTTTCGACGCCGTCCCCGACGAAGAGGAACAGGATCTCCGGCCGGTCGCGCAGGAGGGCGGCGCTCCGGACGATCGTCCCCATGTCCTGGGCCCAGCCCATGGTGCCGGCATAGGACACCACGAACCGGTCGCCGAGGCCATGCTCCCGGGCGAAGGCGTTGTCCCGGTCTCCCGGCCGGACGCGGTCCAGGTCGACCCAGTTCCCGACGACGTCGACGCGGTCCCGTTTTCCGCCCTGCCGGACGATGTGCTCCCTGTTCCCGGGCGAATGGACGGTCACCCGCGAGCCGAGCGCATAGACCTGGCGCTCCATCATCTCGAAGAGCCGGATGAGCAGCGGATTGGTCAGCATCCCCAGCTCGACCGCCTCGCGCGGGAACAGGTCCTGGATGTTGACGACCACGGGCATCCGCCGGAGCCTGCCCACGAGGCCGATCATCCACGGCAGCGGCAGCGGGGGCGAGATGACCAGGGCGGCCTGGGCCCGGGGGGCCAGGGCCGCCAGCGCGCTGAGCCACAGGCCGACGAAGAAGTGTTCGAGCCCCCGGCCGATCATGCTGGAGCGAGGCAGGGTCAGGATGCGGGTGCGCTTCACGACGATCCCGTCCAGCGTCTCGATCATCCGGAAGCTGCGCCTGTACTGAGGCGGCGCGACCTTGATGTTGTAGCGGGGATAGCCCGTCAGCACCGTGACCCGATGGCCCCGGGCTTTGAGACTGGAGGCGAGCTCCCACATGAGATGAGCCGCCCCCCCGATCTCAGGGGGATAGTAAGGAGTCACGATCAAGATGGTCACAAAAAACCTCAATATTTAGTCGCGCGAGGATCAGCCCGTGTGGAGGCGAGATGATAGTCCAGAACCTCGGTGATGTCAACGAACGCGGCCGCCGTGTCAATGCAACGTGAATATGTCCGGTCCCA
>Ga0209285_10000388_pt1 | contig 15257 bp, 11 predicted proteins | sample PPLLak3March2015_2_FD_187249 | JGI IMG/M metagenome (GOLD analysis project Ga0209285, IMG submission 187249) | Freshwater sediment microbial communities from Prairie Pothole Lake near Jamestown, North Dakota, USA - PPLs Lake P8 Core (3) Depth... | ecosystem: Environmental > Aquatic > Freshwater... | reverse complement strand
TATTGAGAAGTTACATAATTTCTTTTGAAAAGTCACCAAGCTTCCCGGTTAGATCACTTGTATCCCCGGTAATAATTGCATTTGTAAATTTAGTTGTCAAGAAAGTCTCGTTCACACTTTGCTGCCTGTCGTTGAACGACTCTCTGAACTTAAAATTAAAGAGGTTTATATACTTTTCTTCATCATCTATGAATACGGCGTCAACTCCCCAATCTTCATCTTTGCAATCAAATGCAACTGAATTAAACTCTTGATCACAGATGAGGGGAAGAATATCAGAAATATCTTTGATACCGCAAACGGACTCTAGAACGAACAGATAGAATCCGAATCTCTCTTTATGCTTCTCGGTTGGGACTGAGATTTTCCGCCTTAATTCGGTTTCCAACATACCAAAATAGGTTCGGCACTTATTATTTAGAATTTTGAAGTCAAGTACCGTTGCCATATTCCACCTCACTTAGATGAAAAGTTCTTTTCATTACCTACATCTTTGCTCAACAGTTTCACGATTTCAGCGCCCAACGAGACTGTCGAAAAACATAGTTTTGTAATTAGGGTAGGCGCACGTTCTTCATTACCTAAGCTAATCATCTACAGTTATGTTTTACCGCATTTTATACTTTTTCGACAGTTTCAACGGCTTGCGTTCGCCGCGGACGGGGGCGGAGGCAGAAAATGCCTGGGCGGATGAAGGGTATTTGGAACTCAGTTCACCATCTCCATGCCAATTCCCGAATACCAATTATCTGATTCTTCCTACATCATCTCACTCACTATGTGAAAAAACTTCGATCATCTTCTGCCTGACCAGGTCCGGATCAGGATAGAGACACACTGAAACATTTGGCTGGTTATCTGTAACAAGAATGGTCTGCCCAGTCATGTTTCCATCCTCTGTGATCACATCCAGGGAAAGAGATTGGAATCCACACAATTCAGGATCAACCATGATCACGGCAGCCAATAGATCCCAAATTTCAGTGACCTCCATCCCATATTCATTGAATGAGATATCATATAAGCTAGCCGCATAACTTGCCGCCTTATCACCCACACGCCAAAGACGCGTATCTTCGATATTGATGGTCACCTGATCTGTAGCATCCAATGGAACCAAGTAAATATCTATTCCAGAGTTGAATACTTCTTTGGCTGCCAGTGGATCAGCATAGATATTCCACTCTGCCACACCGTTGGGAGAATCGGGTGTCAGATCCCGGATATTACCAGGAACATACACCGCGCCACCCATGATATAGATCGCCTCAATATTCTCTCGTATGCCTGGATCGAGCCGGAGAGCCTGTGCCAGATTGGTAGCCGGGCCACTCATGAAAATCGTCACCGGCACATCGCTCTGATGGATGGATGAAACCATCAATTCAGGAGCATTGGTGGCGAGGTATGATCTGTCTTCGTTCGGTAAGGAGATACCCCAAAAATTATCGCTTAATTGGCGCATCCAATCTGGAAAAGCATTGCCACCAGATAATGGTGTATCCTGGCCTGCACCGAGTGGAATACCGCTGAGGCCGAGATCATCGAGCAGACGCCCAATATGCTGGACATATACCTCAGGATGAGCTTCACCATAGGATATCGTAATCGCCTGAACCGTCACATTCGGATGCGCAAGCAGGTAAAGCAAGGCGGCGGTGCCGTCCAGGCTGCCATCATCATCATAGAATACCACCAGCTTATCATCTTGGATTTCGGCAGCTTCGGTTCCTGCAGAATCCAAGCCAATCCATCGCCTGAATTCTGGTACAACGATCAGGGCGGCCAGAACACCGATGATCGAGACAACCGAAACTATTATCTGAAAAACATCAACCTTTTTTTTCTTTTTCTCCATCTTTTGGCCTCATTAAAATCACATAGATTGTTTTCTGAACTCGCATTCAGGATATTATGATATAGCCTAACAAATAAAGGATTGATGTAGCGGGAAGGAGAAGGAAACAACAACCCCTTCCCTTCGATAGTATATATAACATCCTCCAAAAAGAAAAGCCTTCCAAGACAGGCGCGAACGACATCAGATGGTCTCAGTGCGACTCGTACAGGCGATATTCGAAGATGTGCTGGAAGCCGAACTTGCGGTAGAGCGAATAGGCCCGTGCGCCGGCGGTGAGGATGATCATCTTGTGCCCTTCGGAGCGGGCGGTCTCCAGGATGCGCGCCAGGATGGCTTTTCCCAGGCCGCGCCCCTCCCAGTGCGGCAGGCTGGCCATCGCATACACGCCCGGCAGCCCCTCCCCCATCACCAGGGCGCCGATGGCAACCGGAGGGCCATCCCTCCCAAGCCTGGCCAGGAACAGGCGGGCCGGGTCACTGCGCAGCCAATCTTCTTCCATGTCTTCGAAATAGGTCCGGGCGGCATCCTCGGGGAAATGGAACGCGGCATGGCGGATGGCGCTGGACGCCTGCAGATCGGCGCGGCCATTGGCCTGCCAGACCTCGATGCCGGGATCGAAAACCGGTCCGTTGGTCGACACGGGCAAGGGGGCTGCCAGGGCTGGGAGGCGATAATCGAGGAGAACCATGCCGTGTTGGATCAACCGTTCGCCCATGTCGGCGGGGGAAGCCATCGGGCTCAGCCACCACAGGAAGGGGACTCCGCGCTCGTGGAAGAACGCCATGATGCGGTCGATCTCCGCCTCGATCCCTTCGGGCGGGGTCCCCGGAGGAAAGCTGGCATCATGGGCCAGGTTGAGCAGGCTCTCGCGGATGCCGGTGCTGGTGGCCGTCACTCCCAAACCACGCAAGATCGCACCTTGTGGCGCACGGCTGGAAAGCCACATCTGTACGGACACGGTATGCCGGTGCACCCGGGCAACCGTTTCCTCCCAACTGAGCCCAAAGAGCTTGCGGGTGACATCCGACGTCACCCGCCGCTGCACGCAGTAGCCCAGCTGGGGGTTGACAATCAGAGGGTCTGTGTCCATCTCTACGGCATCTTTTGCGACAGGTCCCACAGTGTCGCGCCGCCCGAACGCCCGCCGGCCAGCCAGTTCCCATCCGGCGACCAGGCCAACCCCTGGATGCCGCTCTCCGGCAGGGTGACGATCGCCCGGTTCTCCAGGTCCAGCAGGGCTGCCTGGTGGTTGAGCGTTGCTCCCGCCAGGATGATCCCATCCGGCGACCAGGCCATGCTGAAGACCGGCCCTTCGACGAAGGCCAGGGTCAGGGATGGCTGCCAGGTTGAGGTATCCCACAGGATCAGGATATTATCCAACGAGCGGCTGGCCAGGAGGCTGCCGTCCGGTGAGAAAGAGATGCTGTCCACCCGGTCGGCATGGCCGGCCAGGGTGCGCAGCTTTGCCCCGCTGGCGGCATCCAGCAGGTCGATGCTGGAATCGAACAAGGCCAGGGCCAGGGTCTTTCCATCCGGCGACCAGTCGAAATCCATCAACCGATCGTCGGTCAGGCTCCAGACCTGTTCCCCGCTGGCCACATCCCACAGGATGAGGGTGTTATCGTAAGCCAGGCTCGCCAGCAGGGTGCTATCAGTTGACCAGGCCAGGCGGACGAGGCTGTTGGTATGGCCGGACAGGGTCTGCGCCCGGTTCCAGGTGGCGGTGTACCAGACCATCACCTTGTCATCCATGCCGCCGCTGGCCAGGTATTTCCCATCCGGCGAGAAGGCCAGCCCGTGGATGTAGCCCTGGTGCCCCCACAGGTTGCGCAGGAAAGTCCCTTCCGGCATCTGCCAGAGCGCCACGATGGCCTGCGAGCCGCCGGCCAGGGTGCGACCGTCCGGTGACCAGGCAACGCTCGTCACGCTCCATTCGGTTTCCAGCACCGCCGGGGCGATATCCAGGGAACGCAGCTCGAACGTTGGCGCAGGGATCGGGCTGGGCGGTAGGGTATCCGCTGGCTGGGGAGTATCGGTGGGCGGCGCAGGCGTGCTGCTGGGGAGTGGAACAGCTGAGGGAGAGCCAGGCGTGACTCCAACCGCAGTTGGTGAAATGCTGCTGCAAGCCACAAGCATGATCAGTGTTCCCAACAAAAGGAAGAAACGGACAGTTTGCATGGTATCTCCTGTATCCGCGCTTATCGTCAAATTTGAATTTCTTTGCATCTTCGCGTCTTGGCGTTATGGGTTTTGGTTTTTGCAGTGAGCTCATCTGTGGTCACTGGGCGTTTTTATTGACCTTCTTCATCACCTGGTACGCCAGCGGCCCAACCAGTCCTCTGAACGTACGCGCCCGCAAGGCGCGGTCGAGGTCATCGATCAAATCGCCTGCGTTCTCCAGACCAATGCTGGCACGCACCAAGCCGTCGCCGGTCCACTCGCGGATGCGCTGCTTCTGCTCCGGGGTATAGAAAGGCATGGCATCGATATACAGGTCGGTCGGGTAATAGAACAGCAGGCTGTGGGCGTGACCCAGCGATGTGGCATAACTGAATACACGCAGTTTTTCGGCCATGGTAATGGCCGCGCCCAATCCGCCCTTGAGCGTGAAGGTGACCATCCCGCCAAAACCGGACATCTGCTGTTTCGCCAGTTCATGGTGCGGATGGCTCTCCAAGCCAGGATAGAACACGCGCCGCACCTTCGGATGGCCCTCCAGGAAACGGGCCACTTCCATGGCATTCTGGCAATGCTTTTCCATGCGCATCGGCAGGGTCATCAGGCCGCGCAGGATCAGCCAGGCATTGAACGGACTGAGCGCCCCGCCCAGGTGGACAAGCCCCTCCTTGCGGATGCGCTGGATGCCCTTGGCGGATCCAATGACAGCACCACCCAAGGCATCGCCATGGCCATTGATGTACTTGGTCAGGCTGTGGAGCACATAGTCCGCGCCGAGAGCGACGGGCTGCTGCAGGGCTGGCCCGGCCCAGGTCGAATCGACTGCCAGGATGGCCCCGCTTTCATGGGCAATGGCGGATAGTGCAGCGATATCCGAGATGCGCAGGATGGGGTTGGCAGGTGTCTCGACATAGATCATCTTCGTGTTAGGACGCAATGCCTGCTTCACCTGTTCGAGGTCGCTGGTATCCACCAGGCTGACCTGGATGCCGAAGCGCGGCAGGTGCAGGCCAAATAATTCCACAGAACCAGCATAGCAGACCTCGCTGGCGATCAAGTGGTCGCCGCTGTTCAGGAAGGTGAAGAGGAGCGCCGATACTGCCGCCATCCCACTGGCGGTCACCACGGCGGCTTCGTTGCCTTCCAATGCAGCCAGGCGATCCTCCAGTGCCCGCAGGGTGGGGTTGCCCCAGCGGGTGTAGGCGAACGGCGGTCGGTCCGAATCCATCATCAGGGCATCAAACAGCTTGATGCCGAAGCCTGGCAGCTTGAACGTGGTCGCCATGTGCAGCGGCAGGCGTGTCGCACCGGTGACCGGATCCGGTTCTTCCCCGGCATGGATGGCGAGGGTTTCGAAATCGAATTCATCCATAATCCCATCTCCTGTTTTACGGCGGTTCGTGAGCATTTTATCAGGAGAGCATATCGTTGGTCGAGTAGGCGGCGGGTCTCGATACGCTCCTGCGGAGCTACTCAACCATCGCCGCCGTATCGAGACCAACGGTGAACAGAAAATGCTTGAAATTGTGGTCTCGATACGCCCCTCGAAAAACACTCGGGGCTACTCGACCACCAATTGAATCGAAGATGTCACTTGGCGAAATCACGATAGAATGATCCTTGCATCCAGCGCCGAGCAGCCGTCCTTCTCGTGGAACAGGCGCAGCGGGTTGATATCCAGTTCCTTGATCTCCGGGAAATCCACCAGGAGCTGCGAGAGGCGCAGCAAGGCCTCCACCAGCGCATCGATGTCGGATGGCTTGTGGCCGCGCGCTCCCTTTAAAATCTGCACGCCGCGCAAGTTATCAACCATCTCAATCGCCACCCGGCGCGAGAGCGGGGCGACGCGTACGACCGCTTCATCGAAGATCTCGACGAAGATGCCGCCCAGTCCCACCAACACCACCGGGCCGAACTGCGGGTCCTGCCGTCCGCCCAGGATGAGCTCGCGCCCGCCGGTGATCATCGGCTGCACCAGCACGCCGTCGATCTTGGCATCCGGATATGCTTTGTGGATGCGACTCAGCATGTCTTCACAGGCAGCCGCCACCGCCGGGCCATTGCGCAGGTTCAACTGCACGCCGCCCACATCGGACTTGTGCGAGATCTGCCCGGCAATGATCTTGACCGCCACCGGGTAACCGATCCCTTCGGCTGCCTGGCTGGCTTCTTCGACCGTGGCAGCCACCATGCTCTTTACGGTCGGGATGCCATAATGTTCCAGCACTTCCAGCGACTCGGACAACAGCAGGTCGCGCCCATCGGCCCTGGCCTGCTGGATCACAATCCGCACCGCGTCGCGATCCACCTGGAAGGCCGGGATTTCCTCCGGCTGGCGCGCCAGTTCTGCCTGGCGGTAGTAATAGCGGCTCATTTCCAATGCCCGCACCGTTTCCACAACCAGGTTAAAAACGGGGAAGGAGTAGGTTTGTTTCAGGTAGGCGACTTCCTGGGCTGCCGCAGAGAGATAGTAGGCCACCGGCTTCCCGGTCTTCTCCACCAGCTTCATCAGGCATTCCAGCAACTCACGGCTTTTCAGGTTCTCGGCCTGGGATAGGGATGTGTGCAGGAACACGATCCCATCCACGCCATCCAGTTGCAGGGTCTTCTCGACGATCTGGGCATATACATCCAGGTCGAAGAGGTCACCCAGATCGAGCGGGTTGGTCAGGTGGATGACCGAAGCCCGGAAATGTTTCTCGATCTCGCGCAGGAAGCTCTCGGGGAAGTGAGCCAGGTTGAAACCCGACAGCTCGCAGGCGTCCGCGGCGATGACCGCATGTCCGCCGGAGCGCGAGATGACAGCCAGGTTGCTGCCTTTCATCGGCGGCATTTCCAGCACCTTCATGCTGTTCCCCAGGGAGGTGGCGTCGCGCACGCGCAGGATGCCGGATTGATGAAAAGCAGCATCCACCACCTTGTCATTGCTGGTCAACGAAGCAGTGTGCGACATGGCAATCTTCTGCCCCAGCGTGCCGATATTGGATTTGAAGGCCAGGATGGGCTTGGTGGACCTGCGGGCGATTTCCATCAAACGGCGACCATCCCGGATGCTCTCCAGGTACAGGAAGATCATGGCTGTCCCATCATCCGTAACCAGGTATTCCAGCAGATCCTCGGCATCGATATTCTGCATGTTGCCAACAGACATGAACTTGTCCAGGCCAAGACCTTCATTCGTCATCAGGTTGAGCACACTCATCCCCACCCCGCCGGACTGGGCGATCATGGAAACCTGGCCACGCTTGATGAACTTGTGCAGGCGCGGGAACGGGACGCATAGCCCGTTCTCCATGTTGATCCCGCCGATGCAGTTCGGGCCAATGTAGCGGATGCCGTATGCTTTTGCCACCCGGTCGATCTCCGCCTCGATCTCCATGCCGCTTTCATCATACTCACGGAAACCGGCTGTTTCGATGATCGCCCAGCGGATGCCCTTCCGGCCGCACTCTTCGAGCACACCCGGCACGGTTGGGGCGGGGGTCAGGATGACGGCCAGGTCGACGTGGTCGGGGATATCGGTCACGCGGGTGTAGATGCGGCGGGTCTCGATCACGCCGCCGTTGGGCCCAACGGCGTAAACGATCCCGTCAAAGCCATATTCCACCAGGTTGCCGACAATGTTGCGCCCCAGGTTGGTGGATTTCTCCGAAACGCCAATCACGGCGATGCTATTGGGATAGAAAATATCACGCATGGAAATACTCCCTTTGGAATGTCACTGCGAGCCCCGAGCGAAGCGAGTGGGCGAAGCAGTCTCCCGGCCAGGCGGGGGTTGCTTCGCTCGCTGGGGAACGCTCGCTCGCAACGACACTCACTCTTTTCATGGTTGAGCAAATAAGTTGAATTCAATCGCTGCCGCGTTCCGCCAATTCCTTGAGGGTAGCCTGATGGCTGGCGCGGGTGATCGGATAACGCCAGGCGAACAGTACAGCCAGGATCAATAATACGGCCGGGATGGGACCGACGAAGAAGCGGATGGCTTGCACGGCCTGCTCCGGCTGGACTGGTAATGTTGCACCTGTTTCGGGAGTGATATAACCGGTCAATGCCAGCGCTTGCCCCATGCCCCATAGGGCGAGGCCGGTGGCCAGTTTCTGGAAGAAAGACGCAAATGCATAATAGGAGCCTTCCCGCCGCTGGCCGGTGCGGATCTGGTCATATTCGATCACATCCGGTACCATCGCCCACGGGATAACGTAGGCAGTTGCGATCCCGGACCCGGAGAGGGCTGCCAGGATATAAGCCAGAACCAACTGGTCCGCTTTCAGGGCGGCGATCGCCAGCAGCACGATCAGCCAGGTCAGGGTTCCGAGGATGAACGCCCGGCGCTTATCCAGTTTGCGCGCCACTTGCACCCAGAGCGGGATGAACAAGATCGCCGCCCCCTCCGCGATCAGCACAAAGTAATTGGCCTGATCTGGCACGCGCAGGTAATAGTTGGCATAATACACCAACACCGCCGCCAGGATGCTGGCAGTTGTCCAGCTGAGCAGGTACAGGCCCATCACGAGCCGGAAGGGCTTGTTGGCAAGCGTTTCCTTCAGTGCCTGGAGCATGGGTAATGGCTTGGGTAGTTCATCCGCCGGGCGCTCCTTCGTGATGCGGAAAACGATCAACGGCGGGATGATGGATACCATCCCCAGTCCTACGCCAAGAATGGAAAACAATACCTTCGGATCCTTGATCGACCAACCCAGTACTGTCGCCAGGATGATCGCCCCCAGGGTGCCTGAAATCGAGAATGCCATCCGGTAACCGTTAAGTGAACTGCGCTCGTCATAATCGGAGGTCATTTCGGGAGTGAGCGAGTTATACCCCACATGGACGATCGTGAAGGCGGTGTCGAAAAGAATGAACACAAGGGTATAGTAGACTGCCAGCCAGATCTGCTCCAGATTGGGCACGATCCACATCAGCATGAAACTCAAGCCAAGCGGAACCGCACCGAACAGGAGCAGCACCCGGCGGCGGCCCCAGCGGGTGCGGATACGGTCGGAAAGCAATCCGAATAATGGGTCATTGACCGCATCCCAGATGCGACTCAAGCCTACCGCCCAACCGGCGTAATCGGGGCGCAGCCCGGCCACATCGGTCAGGAAGTAGAGTTGGAAGAACATCAGGATGGCCAGCGGGATGCTGGTGCTCAAGTCACCGGTGCTGAAGAGCAACTTGGTGCGCAGCGGAAGTCGGGATTCAGATGGAATGCTCATAAGTTGTTCAAATCCTGTTTCTCTTCGGTTTCATAAAGGTAAAAATCTTCGAGCGCCCGGTTTGCAACAGACTGGCGGAAGGCATCCAATTCGCGTTCCAGTGCCGGGTCGAGGCTGCGCGGCTGGTGTTTGGCGAGGATCTCGCGGGCGCGCTGGCGGGCATGATCCATGGCTGATTTCTTGCCCCCTTTTTCCCAGGCTTCGAAGGGTTCGCGGGGCAGGATCTTCGGGATGAAGAGTTCCTTGCGGAAGTTCGCCGCGGTATGCTTCTCGGTGATGTAACTTCCGGAATACCCGACTTTTTTGATCAGGTCGAGCGCCAGGCTGTCATCCGTCACTTCGATACCGCGCGCCAGCCGAACACAGGCAGCGCAGATTTCATCATCCAGCACCAGCAGGGCGTGGCTTTCCATCATGGTGCTATCCAGCGTGCCCACGCAGGTGATCAGGTTGACGCCCGCCAGCACCGCCGGCAGGAGCGTGCCCATGCGTTCCATCCCGGCTTGCAGGTCCTCCTGCTTGGATTCGGTTGTCCCACCGACGCTGCGACAGGGCAGCCCATAATAGCGCGCCATCTGGGCTGAACCGGCGGTAATGAGCCCCGTTTCGACTGCGCCCAGAGCAACCGTGCCATGCCGCATATTGGCAACCGTTGAAACAGTCCCATACAGAACCGGGGTGCCGGGACGGAAGATCTGTGCCAGAGTAACATGGGCTAAAATCCCCGCATTCTCCTGCGCCAGCAAACCCGCCAGGGTGATGGGAGCCGTTGCTCCAGCAATGGCTTCCGGTGACATCGCCAGCGGCTGCCCGTACTCGGCGCAGATGAGCATCCCTTCAGCCTGGGCCTGATCCATTTGCAGGGGGCTGACCACCGAGCAGATGGCCAGGAAACGCGGGCGCTTCTGCAATTCCTCTTTACCGCCGACAGCGATCGCCATCATGCGCATCATATCCCAGGTGGGTAAATAACCATAACAGCCCATCCCGTAGGGTTTACGGCTATTGTGGGCCCAGCCCCAGATCGCCTCGGTATGGATGGTGGTCATCGGGATGTCATTCGGCCAGATATCCATCTGGGAATTGTGGATGTTCTCGGCGGCGTCGATCAGGATGATGTGATCGAGCATATCCTGGTGGCTGGTGGGACGGATCTCGCCGGTTTCCATGTCGATGATGCGGGTGGGGGTGCCCAAACCGGCAAACACGGGTGCTGTCTGTTTTGGGCTGATCTCGAGCTGAAATTCCGGGTCGCTGCCGAAGATGGTGAACTGTTTCGGGGCCTGCTCCACCGCCCAGCGAACCAGTTTCTCGGGGATCTTCACCGCCAGTGTCTCTTCGTTTACCTCCGCACCCGCCTCCCGAAAGAGTTCGCGTGCTTTCTTGTAATTTACCTTGATTCCCACTTCTGCCAGGATCTCCATGGAGGCAGCGTGGATGCGTTCGATCTCTGTCTGACTCAGGACTTCAAAGCGTGAAGTTTTCATGATAGTTGAACCTTTCTGGAAGATGGGAATGAATCATGGCAGCGGGTACACATCAAAGTATAGCATGGCTTATTTCGCCGGGGGCATAAAAAACATCCTCCCATCAAAGTTTCTTGAAGGGAGGATGACAACTAGCTCACAGCTATTCGTTCTGTCTCTTTCCGGCGTGAGAGCAGGAACAGGATGAATGCACTGGTCAGCCCGATCGCCAACCCGCCATACCAGATGGCCTGCGGGGCGATCAGATCGTTCAGCCAGCCGCCCATCAGGGGTCCGATGGCGCGTCCAACCGTCCAGATCAGGCCATAGATGCTCATGTAACGACCGCGCATATCCGGCGGGGCTGTGTTGGCAGTATAGGTGCTGGATGTGGGCACGATAATGAGTTCCCCGACAGTCATGATTACCATGCACATCCAGAAGCCCCAGAAACCAGCCATCAGCGCGACCAGGCCGTTGGCAATGGCATACAGGAACATGCCTAACGCCATCATGCTTCGGGTACGATGCCTGCGCGTGAAACTGGTAACCAGCATTTGCAGGAAAACCACCATCAGGGCATTTGTCGTCGGGATCCACCCATATTGGTTCTCTGGCACGCCAAAGTTCGTTTTGGCATAGACCGGTAAGATGATCCACATCAACACGGCTGTGACCCACCCGAAGGCCATGCTGCCAATCGTAGCAATGAAAGACCGATCCTTGAAAACCTTGTCATAGCCCCCCAGCCTCTCCCAGGTGGCCTCGAGAACAGACTCGCTGGATTTTTTGGCAAGGGTTTCCCGTGCAAAAAATGTAAGCAGGGTAGCATATGTGCTCAATCCTGCCGCCGCGGCGAAGAATGCCAGGTTGTAGGAGGCCGAGGCCAGGAACCCACCCACTGCCGGGCCAATGGCGATGCCTATATTCTGCACCATCCGGATCAAGGCATAGGCATCCAGGCGTTTCTCGGCAGGGATCAGGTCTGCCAGCATGGCATCCGCGCCCACCCGGTAAAGCGGGTTGGATATGCCTCGCAGCGCCATAAGGATCGCAAATTCTGCATAGGTATTTGCCTGGATCATAAACAGGAAAATAATGCCATCCGCAAACAGGCTGAAAACCATCACCCACTTGCGCCCCAGCCGGTCGACGATCGGTCCGGCAACGAAAGCAAAACCCAATTCCACCAGGGCATTGATGGTGGTCAGGGAAGCAATAGCTGCCAATGGCAGATCGAGTTTACCGCTGACATAGATGAGCAGGAACGGCCAGATCATGCTCGCCCCGCTGGTGCTTAAAAGCAACCCCCAGAACATCAACCAATACTGGCGGGGATATTGTTGACGGGCTCTGAGGAAGGTTTTCAGCATGAGTGTTTTGGTTTTTGTTTGGTCATGCAAGTTGACAATGAAGGATTATCCCAATAGAATCATTACAGATAGGAGTTCATTTCAGTCAGGAGGCTCGTATGATGCGAAGAAGACCCGTAATCCGTAGGCCGATCGTGGCCAGGCCCGCTGCCCGCCGGAGGATCGTGCGCGGGCGTGGCGGATGGTGTGGCGCCATTTTCCTGGCGATTCTTGTTCTTGTGGTTGCAATCTTCATTTGCAGGTATGTAATCATCAACTATTGGCCTGGTTAACATGCAAATGGCTTAAGCACCACTCAGGGGGGATACGGGCTGCTGCAATTTCTATAAACTCCAAATAAAATTTCGCTGGAGGGGAGACCCTCCAGCGAGTATTTGTTTCCTAACGGCGGTTGTAGCCGCGCCGATCGTTATCCCGACCACCGCGACTGGAACTGCGTGAGCCGCCCGGGCGTCCTCCGCTGCCGGATCTGCTGCTCCCGCGGTCACGTTCGCGCGCCTCTTCAGGCGTCCAGCCTTCCAGTACAGCCTGGCGGGAAAGGCGGATCTTGCCCATCGGGTCAATATCCGTCACCATAACGGTCAACTCATCGCCGACCTTGGCGATATCCTCTACTTTATTCACACGCTCACTATCCAACTGGGAGATGTGCACCATGCCATCCGTGCCCGGGATGATCTCCACAAATGCGCCGAAATCGGTGGTGCGCACCACCTTGCCGGTGTAAATCCGCCCAATCTGCGGGCTTTCGGTCAGCGCTTCGATACGTTCGCGGGCCATCTCTGCACCCATGCCATCCGTGGCAGCGATATAAACCGTGCCATCATCCTCGATATCGATCTTGGTGTTGGTCTCTTCCTGCATGGCGCGGATGATCTTGCCTCCCGGACCAATGATGGCACCGATCTTGTCCACCGGTATTTTGATGATCGTGATGCGCGGGGCATGCGGCTTGAGTTCCGGCCGCGCGGCAGGAATGACTTCGAGCATCTTGCCCAGGATATGCATGCGGGCCTCATGTGCCTGTTGGAGGGCTTCCCGCATGATATCCGTGCTCAACCCGCTGATCTTGATATCCATTTGCAGGGCGGTAATGCCATCCTTTGTCCCGGCAACTTTGAAATCCATATCACCCAGGTGATCTTCAGCGCCCATGATGTCGGTCAACACTTTATAGCGGCCTTCTTCCATGATGAGTCCCATTGCCACACCAGCCACAGGCGACTTGATCGGAACGCCACTGTCCATCAATGCCAGTGTAGATCCACAAACGGAAGCCATTGAAGTAGAACCATTGGAGGATAACACTTCGGATACCAGCCGCAACGTATAGGGGAACACAGATTCATCCGGGATGACTGCTTCAAGTGCCCGTTCTGCCAAGGCTCCATGCCCGACCTCGCGCCGGCTTTGCCCGCGCAAGGGTTTGACCTCACCGGTGGAGTAGGGCGGGAAGTTGTAGTGATGCATGTAACGCTTGGTATCGACCGGCGTCAGGGTATCCAGTTCCTGGGCTTCACCCAAGGTACCGAGGGTGGCCATCGTCAACACCTGCGTCTCGCCGCGCGTGAACAGGCCGGAGCCGTGCGCACGCGGGCTGATGTTGACTTCACACCAGATCGGGCGGATATCCTTCGAGCTGCGGCCATCGGGGCGCTTATCCGCATCCAGGATGCGGGCGCGGACGAGTTTGGCTTCAGCCTGATCGAAGGCTTCCCGGACGGATGCCAGTGACGGGTAGTTCGCTGCGGAGGCGCCTTCGGGAATAGTGCATAATTCTGCTACCGTCTCATCCTTGAGGGCAGTCATCCCTGAATAGAATTCATCTTTGGTCAGCGGATTGGAAAGTAGGTTGTTGATTTGATCCTTGACGCGGTCGAAGACTTTCGTTTGGATGTCTTCACTCGGCAGGATGAAGGTGCCTTCGCGCTTGGGCTTGCCGATTTCAGCGGCCATCTGGAGCTGCAAGTCGATCAGCGGCTGGATGGATCGATGACCATATTCCAGCGCAGTAACCATCACCTCTTCGGGTACTTCTTTGGCGCCACATTCCACCATCAATACCGCATCCCGTGTGCCAGCCAGCCGCAGATCCAGATCGGATACTTCCAATTCCTGGAAAGTGGGGTTGATGATGAATTCGCCATTAACTCGGCCAACGCGCACTGCAGCAATCGGGCCGTGCCAGGGAATATCGGAAATCATCAGGGCAGCCGAAGCGGCATTGATGGCCAAAATATCGATCGGGTTCTCACCATCTGCGGAGAGCGAGAACATGATGATCTGCACATCGTTTCGCATGCCCTTCGGGAAGAGCGGGCGCAGCGGTCGGTCGGTGAGGCGGGCGACGAGAATGGCATCGGTTCCGGGCCGGCCTTCCCTGCGGAAGAACGAGCCAGGGATGCGTCCGCTAGCATACAGGCGTTCTTCATAATCCACACTGAGGGGGAAGAAGTCGATACCTTCGCGGATTTCGTTGCTCATGGTGGCGGCCGCAAAGATGACCGTGTCGTTGAGTTGAACGGTCACGGCGCCACCCGCCTGGCCAGCCAGTTTGCCGGTTTCAATGGCAATCATCCGGCTGCCCACAGTGGTTGTGTAGCGTTTGGATTCGGGTTTCATTATTTTGTTTTCTCCTTTTCCCGCCTGGTCAGGGACTGAAGAGTGACAACAACAACGATTGGATTGTTGCCAGCACTATTCAATTCCCGACTGGCGGATACATAAAAAGAGTAGATGGGCCCGTGCCCATCTACTCGGGCTTGCTCTGTGGATTACTTGCGGCGGAGCTTCAACTGCTCAGTCAGTGCCAGGTATCGCGGATATTCCGTCTTGCGCAGGTAGGCAAGCAATCGGCGGCGCTGGCCCACCATTTGGAGCAACCCCCGGCGGCAGGCTTCATCATGTTTGTGCGTGCGCAGGTGGTCGGTCAGTTGGTTGATGCGGGTGGTCAGGATGGCCACCTGGACTTCCGGCGAGCCGGTATCTTTCTCGTGGCGATGGTAATCGGTTATGAGCTTGGTTTTTACTTCCTTATTAAGTGGCATGACGTATGCTTTCTCCTTTTAGTATTATGCAGGTCTCCGTACTGGCAGGTTGGGCCGCCGGTAGGACCAGTCACGGTCAAAAATTATACCATAGAAGCCCTGATTAGCCGAAAAGCGTA
>Ga0209285_10000387_pt1 | contig 15301 bp, 15 predicted proteins | sample PPLLak3March2015_2_FD_187249 | JGI IMG/M metagenome (GOLD analysis project Ga0209285, IMG submission 187249) | Freshwater sediment microbial communities from Prairie Pothole Lake near Jamestown, North Dakota, USA - PPLs Lake P8 Core (3) Depth... | ecosystem: Environmental > Aquatic > Freshwater... | reverse complement strand
AGAGGATCTGTGATATCCAGGGCGTAGTATCGGTTTCCCCCCCTCCTCAATCCGAAGATCATGATCTTTTGATCGGTCCCCAGATAAGCCTTCGGAGAACCATCCACAAAAAACTCCAGAGTCTCACCATTCAAATTCTTCAACCTTGGCAATAGACTCGGGGGAATGAAGGCCCACAACTCTTCGCCAGTTACATCGTCAAAGGCATGGAGCATCCCGTCATTGGCTCCTGCATAGATGACGGACCGACTCGTTCCGTAGTGAATGACCAGTGGCCTTGAATGAATGAAAGCGCCCAAAATCCACTCTCTTTTTTCGGTCAAGTTGCCATTTCCATTTTCGTCATAAGCGTCGTATCCATGAATGAAATCGATCAGTTTTTCTCTCCCGGTGTTATCACCAGTCAACAGGCCCAATATTGGAGGCGTGAGGGCTCCATTCGAGCGACTGAAGGCGTTAGACGTATCGGTCAAATTGTAATTTGTTCCCAGAAAGGTATAGATCTTCCTTGTCGAAGTCCTATTCAGCAGGAGTTGGCCGACCCCTCCGCATTCTACCTCTCCTGCATCTCCCTCTTTTTCAGGATCGCAGGGGGCGCTCCAGTACGAGAGCGCATCGTCTTTTATCTGATTTTCGGAATTCATTACGAGATTACCATTGGTGTCAAGGATATCTCCGACATTTAAGGTTTCGGTTTTTTCCGTCACAATACCGTATTTCTTAAGATTCCCTTTCCAGAAGCTGTCGTAGGTTGGCTTAAACATGGCGAGATACATTCGATTTCCGGAGCTTGTCTTTTCCATCTGGCTGATGGGAACAACCGGGGCGACATAGGAAACGGAGCTTTCGAGAACCGCCGCAATGAATTCTTGGAAGGCAATATTAAAGCTCTGGGAACTCCAAACGTAATAGTATTTTCCTCCGCCATTTTTCGCGGTATCCTCCAGGAGTTTCTGAGTCATGCTGAACCCGATCGTATAGGTTGTAATATTCTCTTTGATATTATACTGTCCTCCGTTGAGATCGATGTTGTAAAGATATTTGGCCACATCGTCCACTTCGATCTTTCCGTCACTGTCCAGGTCTCCAATTGAACTCAAGGCTGGATGATTGTCCTTCGTGGCCCCTCCATCTGAGATAATCAGGACATAGTTCTTTTGACAGTAATACTGGATAGGACTTGTGTATGTGGTGTTTGTGATCTGGCTTGCTCCCCCCTGAAAGTAGACCCCCGCTTCATACAGAGTTTCAGCCAGCGGCGACCAGGAATCGTTTTTGAGTACTGCGAGGTTATTAAAAATTTCAGTTTTGCCCGTCTTATTTTCATCGACAAAACCAAGCAATCTTCCACCGTCCGCATCCAGCACATTGTCATCACTTGGATTATCATGCACATATTCGTAACTGCCATTCCATTTTACCGTGTTGTTGTTCTTGTCCCGGTTGAAAGCCATTACGGCGAAGCGGATTCCCTGGGTTGTGTTTATGTAACTGTGAATGATGCCGGTCGCCAATCCAAATCTCGGTCTGCTGCCGCCCGGCCCTCCGGTCAACTGAAGGTAATTCATGAAATTTCCTGTTTGCAAATCATACTTTTTGTTCCCTCCGCATTCGGAAGTTCCCGAATTGACGGGATAATTGATCGCCTCTCCATAGGCAATCAGCAGATTCTTCAGATCTAAACATGAAATCATATCATAGTGTTCACGCCATATAATCCATTTATTTCCTGACTTGTAATAAACCGTATCTGCGGGATACACGATTGGGGGAGAATATAGGCTATAGTTTATTGCCGGATCATAAAGCTGTCCCGAACTGACTTCATCCAAGCTTGCTGAGCTGTCCAGGATAATCAAGACATTGGGCGGGATATTCACTCCTGACAGCACGTAAAGGTCTGTGTCAAGGGCAAAAGAAGGTCCGGAGAGCAGAGATAAGAAAAGGACCAAAACGATTAAGTTTTTTGTCTTCATGGTTACAATATCCTCCTCAAAAAATCCTGGGATTCTATGGAAACCCCACTTCTAATTTCCCGCTTGAACCGTGGGTATCAGGCGAATGACCTTTTCCCTGACCTGGCAGGTGGATTTGAGCAATGCGGTGTCCATCTGATCCTTTCCAACCGAATCAATGATATAATGTTCAAACTCGAAATTTCCGGTCGCACTGGTTGCTAAACCCCTGGAAGCATCCGTCCGTGTGGTGTGATAGACCGTAACTTTGGGAGGGTCCGTAAAACTTACCCCTTCCGGCAGGAAAAGTGCGGGGTTGCTGAATTTTGAGTCGATGAGTTCATTTTGAAGGTCGACCGGAAGGGTCACCGGGTTGACAGCGACGAAATTGCCAGGGACATTAAAGTTGGCAATGTTGACCAACGCCAATTGAACTCCCGCGTCTGCTGTATAAAATGCATCCGTTGACGCTCTTTTGTTACCTGAAAGCTTGATCTCAAAATTAGAGGTAAACGTCGATGCGAGGCCAATCAGTGTCAAAATGATAATCATGATGAGTGCGATAACAATGGCCGCACCGGATTGATCTTTTAGAAACATTCCTTTTTTTATCAGCATCGTCTAATCCCCTTTTGTATGAAATTATTCTGCCGCTGCCTTCGACAGTCTGTTAAGGCTAAGGTTCCTCAGTGATACGGTGGAGGTGAGGGTCCGTGGCGAAATCATCTGCTGAACGTCGGGATTCACTGGAGCAGGTCTCGCGGTTAAAGTGACCGTTACGGCAATCACTTTGTTCGTGCCGACACTTGCTGCAGGAACCCAGTTGTCGACCAGTCCATCCGGTGGATCCCCCAGGAGGGCCAGATCGATACCATAAATAAGATTGAAAGCATCCACATTTTCCAAGAGGGAATCCTGCGGACCGGCAACACCATCCACGGTTAATTGTCGAATTAAATTCGATGCATTGATATAATAGAGCACTATGTGATTCTGGTAGGTTGCGCTTGCTTTATCAAAATATTCATAATTCACGGTGATGGAGTTGTCTGAAAAAGGGGGGACGATGGGATTGGCAATATTAATCGGTGAATTGAGGTTATCATCATTGAACCCTGCCATCCGGAGGTCCCTCAAGAGTATTTCCATGGCGTTTCTCACGTTCTGCTGGACTTCAACGACTTGGTCCTGAACGGTATAAGCCCTCGTCTGGCCGATAAAAAGGCGGTAAATCGCGGCAATCACTATTCCACAGATCACCAGGGCCACCAGTAATTCAATCAGTGTAATCCCCTTTTTGTTTAACGCCGCTTGGAGTCTCATGTCTTCCTTTTCTCCTGTCTGGTCATTTATAAATCGCCGAAAGAACCGAAATTGAGTGGTCTATTTTATCATTCCATTTCACGGTGATGGTTACGGTCCTCAAGGTATCATTAGGGCTTATTGGGTTTGGGCTAACCACCCAGTTCCGGTCATAATTGATTCCCGTGGAGCCGGTTATAGGTAAAGGGTCTTTTCCAGACACAACTTTTTCCCATTGACTGACCCTTAACCGCTCCAGCATGTCTTGTGCAAAGGTCGTCGCCTCAGACATGTGCGCTCCGAATGAATTGTTTTGAGTTGTCGTCACCATTAAAGCTGCAAGCGCTAATAATGAGACGGATAAAATAACGATGGCAATAAGTATCTCTATTAATGAAAATCCCCTTGTTGATTTTATGGAATCCTTCATGTCAGCCAGTCCCCTCCATTTTGTAGTTAGAAGATAAATAGGCAAAAATAATGCCAATAGATTTTTAGCAGTAAATTGTCAGAGGGCGACAAACATCGGTTAAAAATTGTAAATGGTTCTGAGAGGTTAGGAGCTAAGAAATTGTGGTCAAGGATTGAAGCGAGTATTTTATGGCGAAATGAGAGAAGTTATAAAATATAGTACAAAAAGTCAGTCATTTTTTTGTTATTAGGAAAAGCCCTTTCATTTTAACGGATTAAAGAATATAAAAAAAATCCTCATTATTTTGAGAAACAAAACATTTTTTCAACATGGATATTACGGAAAAAGTGACATGGATAGATGGCGGGGGAAGGAGATTTTCGTCCTTTGACTTCCTAATGAAAAGGGCCCCCAAAAAAATTTCTGTTCAATGGCAGCAAAAGTGGTTTATAATCCGATATAAAATTCCTCAGGCAATTTTGACTGTTTGGGCTCAGGCAAAGATAGCCTTGATCCATAGCATTGTTATTTTCGAAAAAATTGCTTGACGTCGGTGAAATTTTAAAAGGAGGGGATCTATGAGCGATTTTTTTCAACCCGGAGTGATCACCACACTTCATCATTTAAAAAAAATGAACCTCGAACGGATAGAGATGGAATTGGAGTTCTATTCGAGGTACAATCCCATTGCACTTGTTCTGCCCTCCCTCTATTCCGAACTTAAGGAGAAGGCCCTCAAAGGCATCGTCTCTGAGATCAAGAGGGTCAAATACATCAATCAGGTCATTGTCACCCTGGGAAGGGCAAATAAAGAAGAGTTCGAACATGCGAAAGAGTTCTTTTCGGTCCTTCCCCAGGAGACCATTATCGTCTGGAATGATGGGGATCGGGTTGGATCCCTATACGATATCCTAAACAAGAATGATATTTCAGCGGGTGAGGATGGAAAAGGACGTTCCGCCTGGATGGCTTTTGGTTATATTCTTGCGAGTGAAAAGAGCGAGGTGATTGTTCTTCATGACTGCGATATCCTAAGTTATGATAGAGAATTTATAGCTCGTTTGTGTTATCCTGTCACCAATCCAAATTTAGGATATGAATTCTGCAAGGGATATTACGCTCGGGTCACGAATAAATTACACGGGAGAGTGACACGGCTTTTAGTGACCCCTCTGTTGCGATCTCTTGAACGACTCTTAGGGCACCTTCCTTTCTTGGTCTATCTGGACAGCTTTCGATACCCTTTAGCCGGAGAATTTTCAATGATTACGGATCTGGCACGGATCAATAGGATTCCATGGGATTGGGGACTTGAAGTAGGGGTCCTCTCGGAAGTTTTCCGAAATTGTTCCCTTCGGCGGATCTGTCAGGTTGATTTGACAGAGAATTATGAACATAAGCACCAGGAACTTTCTCCGGATGATCCGAGTAAGGGGCTTTTAAAAATGTCCACGGACATTGCCAAGAACCTCTTTAGAAATTTAGCCAGCGAAGGGATCGATCTTTCCGAAAGTTTGCTTAAGACATTAAAAGCAACTTACTTAAGAATCGCGCAGGAGGCCATCGTGAAATATCATGACGATGCGGCCATCAACGGGCTCGACTTCGATCGTCATGAGGAAGGAGTGGCTGTGGAAACCTTCACCCGAGGGATTGAATTGGCCAGCAAGGCATTTTTAGAGGATCCCCTGAGCATTCCCCTGATTCCCAATTGGAGTCGGGTGACTTCTGCGATCCCGGACTTTTTAGAAAGATTGAAGAATGCCGTCGATGACGACAACACCTAAGCTGGTCATCTTTACTGACCTCGATGGGACGTTACTTGATCGAAGCACCTATGCCTTTGAACAGGCCAGGCCCGCTCTTCTTCTCATTCAGCAGAAAGACATCCCCCTTGTTTTTTCAAGCAGCAAGACCAGGGCAGAGATTGAGATTTACCGGAGAAAGTTAGAAAACGATCATCCCTTCATTTCTGAAAACGGAGGGGCGATATTCGTCCCCCGGTATTATTTTCCTTTCCCTTTTTCCTATGAGAGAGAATCAGGGGAATATCTTGTTTTAGAATTTGGTGCCTTCTATCCGCACATCACAGAGACTTTAGAAACGATTAAAAAGGAGACAGGCATAAAGATTCGGGGATTCTCTGATTTGACGGAGAAGGAAATTGCCTCCCTTTGTGGATTAAGTTTTAAAGAGGCGGGGGATGCCAAAAAAAGAGAGTACGATGAGCCGTTTATGATTGAGGGAGGGGACAAAGAGGTCGAGAGGGTAAGGGAAAAGATCGAGGGAAAGGGGTTGAACTATGTTTGGGGAGGGAAGTTTCACCATATTTTGGGCAAGAACGACAAGGGGAAAGCCGTTGAGATCTTGAAGAAGCTCTACGAGAAGCAATTCCTTTCAATCTTGACGGTCGGGATTGGAGATAGTTTAAATGACCTGCCCATGTTATCAGTCGTAGACCGTCCCGTTTTTCTCAATGGGGAGGATAGCGTGTCGACCGAGATTCTGTCATCGATTCAAAATGTGACGATGGTCGATGACACGGGGCCTCAGGCCTGGAACGAAGTGATTTTAAACATTGTTAATGAGTTAGCAATCTAAATGAGAAGGGGAACCCTATGCAGTTCTTTTATTGGTTAGCTTTATTAGTCATCATTGGTATTGCCATCTTCGCAGTGCAGAATTCGACTGCATCTTCTATCGTGATGAAATTTCTCATGTGGAGGTTTGAAACTTCTCTGATCTACACGATCTTAGGATCCTTCGGGTTAGGTGTTTTCATCACCCTCCTTTTCTGGATTCCAAGAGCCATCAAGACTTCCATTCGCTCAAAGGAATTAAAGCGAGAGGTAAAGAACCTTGAGGCCGTGTTATACAAACCCGCCTCTCTCAGGCAGGATGGAAATAAAATCATGGAGCCATGAAAAAAGCGATTATCATTCCTGTTTATCTCAGATTCAAGAGACCGGAGGAGCTTCTCGATCTCGAGGGTGTTAAATTAACGATGAGGGCGATTGAAAGTCTGGGGAGGTTGGAAGACCAGGATTTCACGCTTATCCTCCCCGTTTGCTTTGACCTGACGGATGGTGACGGAGAGGCTCTTTCCATAGAGATGGACAGGCTTCTCAGGAGAGAGTTGAAAAACCTTGGGTTAGAGAAGGCATTGATTTTTTCCTCCCGTCATCTGGACCCATTAAGAAAATATTTAGAGCAAAGAGGGTTTAAAAATTTCTGTTCCCTCATTGATCTGAGGGGATTTTCAAAAATTCGCAACACAGGTCTTCTTCTCGCTCAGGCGCTCTCAATGGATGTAGCCGTCTTCATCGATAATGATGAGGTGGTGGAAGATCCGCACTATTTAAAAACTGCTTGCGAGTATTTGAACCAGAGATGGAAAGGGAGGTGGGTGGTTGGAAAGGGCGGATTTTATGTCAACCCGAATGGGACGATTCTTCTTCCTCCTCAACGCCTCTGGTGGAGGTTTCTGTGGAACAAGACCAAATGGATGAACCATGTCTGGGAAACGATCCTTTCTTCAAACGATCGTTTTGTCTACTCCCCCATTCTTTTGGGCGGAAATCTTGTCCTCCTTCGGCAACTTTTCCAGAGTGTTCCTTTTGACCCTTACATTCCGAGAGGGGAGGATACCGATTATCTCATCAATGCCAGCCAATTGGGGTACTGCCTCTTATTTGACAAACTCCTCCGTATTAAACACCTCCATCCTGAGAGAACGAAGATTTATTTCCATGAAGAACTGAAGGGGGATATCGAGCGATTTATCTATGAGCGAGGAAAAATAAGAGGAGGTCTGGATATCAATCTTGATCCTTATCCCGGATATTTCCTGAAATGGACCCTCTATCCGAAGGTCATCCTGACCTCTCTATTTCTCAGCTTGGATTATATGGGGAGAAAGGATTGGAAGAGAGCAAAGGAATGCATGGCTAACATCGGGCTCCTTTTCCAGAAGAAGAAGGAAGGATGGTTGAGGTATTTAAGATTTAAAAGAGATTGGGAGAAGGTGATGGAAAAAATTCAAGGAGAAGGAATCGATGAGTTGTTAGAGAGTTGTTGGGTATAGATTCTAAGAAATCAGATGGAGAAATCATTTCAGATCCAATTGGACGAGATCCGGGAGGCGGATATATTGGTGGGTGTTCCCAGTTACAACAATGCCCAGACCATTGGACATGTGGTGCGGGCGGTGATGGCCGGTCTTGCCAAGTACTTTCCAAAAGCCAAAGCCGTTTTGGTCAATTCAGATGGCGGGTCAAAGGATGGCACTCAGGAAGAGGTGAAAAGGGTTCAAATAGAAGATTTCAAGACCATCCTGACATCTCATCCCGTTCATCCCCTATCGAAAATTGTCACCCCCTATCACGGCATCCCCGGCAAAGGGAGTGCTTTTCGAACGATCTTTGAGGCGGCGGCATCCCTTAGGGCGAAAGCCTGCGCAGTGTTGGATTCGGATTTAAGGTCGATCACACCGGAGTGGATGGAACTTCTTCTCAGGCCTGTTTATGAAGAAGGATTTGATTACGTTGCCCCTCTTTATGGTAGACATAAATTTGATGGAACAATTACCAATAGTATCGTCTACCCACTCACCCGTGCTTTGTATGGGAAAAGGATTCGACAGCCCATTGGAGGAGATTTTGGTTTTTCAGGCAAGTTAGCGGGTTTCTATCTAACTCAAGAGGTGTGGGAGACCGATGTGGCCCGTTTCGGGATAGATATCTGGATGACCACTCTCGCGATCGCCGAAGGATATCGGGTATGCCAATCTTATCTGGGCGCCAAAATCCATGATGCCAAGGATCCAGGAAGTGATCTGGGGCCGATGTTCACCCAGGTCGTCTCTTCCGTCTATGGGATGATGGGGAAATATCAGCCTTTGTGGAAGGAGGTTAAAGAAACCCAAGCTGTTCCGACGTTTGGTTTCCATTATGAGGTGGGACTGGAGCCTGTCTCTGTCAATATCGAGCGGATGGTGGGAAACTTCCGATTAGGAGTGAAAGATTTAATGGAACTATGGGGAAAGACTTTGTCCCATGAAACAGCCCATTGGCTGGAATCCATCAGTCGTTTATCCGATGAGGCCTTTTTATTTCCCCAGGATCTCTGGGTCCGTATTATCTATGACTTTGCCATGACCTATCATAAGGGGTCGATTCATCGGGACCACCTGTTGAAATCGATGATCCCTCTTTACCTCGGGAAGGTGGCCTCTTTTGTCAAGGAAAACATGAGGAGTTCAGCAAACGAAGTAGAGGAGGGGATCGAGTCTCTTTGCAAAGTCTTTGAAGAAATGAAGCCTTATCTCATTGAAGGTTGGGAAAAGTAAAAATAGGAGGTGAGGGTTATGGGAGAAGTCTGGAGAGAGGTCATCGTAGATTCTTTCAATAAATTTTTAGGGAAAGTGGCCACATTCCTGCCCAATCTACTGGCGATGGTTACAATTCTCATCATCGGGTTTCTCATTGCCTGGATCGTCAAAAAGTTCATCTTTCGTTTTTTGAAGGCAATTCAATTGGATAAGGTGAGCGAACGATGGGGTTTGGCGGAAGAGTTGTCCAAAAGAGGATTGACTTATTCACCTGCCATTCTTTTAAGCCGCTTCTTTTACTGGGTCATCGTCCTGATCACACTGATTATGGGGATCAATGCCCTGGATGTCCCCGCTACTCAGAACTTCATCGCCCATTTTTTTAATTATCTTCCCCACCTTTTTGCTGCCATACTCATCCTGATTGTCGGTTACTTGATCGCCCTTTTTTTGGGTCAGGCGACACTCATTGCAGCGGTCAATGCACAGATGGAATCAGCTAAAATTCTGAGTCGTGCTGTCCGTTGGTTCATTATTATCCTCTCTTTGACCATGACCCTCTATCATTTGGGCATTGCGGAGAAAGTGATTGTGGCTGCCTTCTCGATCACCTTTGGCGGCATTATCCTCGCTTTGGCCATTGCGTTTGGATGGGGTGGAAGAGAATTGGCCAGGGATTTTCTTGAGAGACTTTATAAAAGAAAGGAGAAAGGGAAGGAGGGACCGGATCACCTCTCTCATGTCTGAGGAGGAGGGGGTCTTGATTGTTTCATCGTTTCTGAAGGATTAGAAAAATAAAGAGGAGGATTTATGGATGTTAATGCTTACCTTCAAAAAGGAGGCAACTGGTTATTTACAAGCGGGGTGCACATCATCCTCGTCTTGGTTTTGACTGCGATTGCCTTAAGGGCGGCAAAAGTTCTTTCCACTCGTCTTATTTCGGTGGTGGTGAGACAAAAAGAGGATACGGAATTTCAGAAACGGACCCAGACGCTCGGTTCCATTGTCCGATATGTGTTGATCATCGCTATCATCATTGTTGCGGCCATAACGTTATTGAAGGAACTCGGCATAGAGATCGCCCCTGTCCTGGCTGCGGCTGGCATCGTGGGTCTGGCCGTAGGTTTTGGCGCCCAGAGTTTGGTCAAAGATGTGATCAGCGGGTTCTTCATCCTCTTGGAAGATCAAATCCGGGTGGGGGATGTGGTTCAAATCGCCGGGAAAGGAGGCCTGGTCGAAAAAATCAACCTGAAGACGACCATACTCAGAGACCTGGCAGGGAATGTGCACTATGTGCCAAACGGTCATATCGATGTCGTGACCAATATGACAAAAGACTTCTCCCGTTATGTCTTTGATATCGGTGTCGCCTATCGGGAAGATGTGGATGAAGTCATTGAAGTCATCAAAGAAGTTGATGAGGAACTCCGAAGCGATCCTGATTATAAGGATGAAATTCTGGAGCCGATAGAAATATTGGGTCTGGATCAATTTGCCAATTCGGGAGTCATCGTCAAGGCGCGCACCACCACCCTGCCGATTAAGCAATGGCGGGTAGGCCGGGAGTTCAACCGACGATTAAAAAAGAAGTTTGATGAAAGAAAAATAGAAATTCCGTTTCCGCATGTCACCCTTTACATGGGACAGGATAAACAAGGCCAGTCTCCACCCCTTCGAATCATTGAGGAGGGCCAATGAAGATCACAATACGGCTATCATGAAATAGTAGGCCATGACCCCCGAGACAACTAATTTTAGGATGCTTCCAAATATCGACCCGATAAAAATGCCCCAACCCGCTTTCAGGGCTTGCTTCTCCTTTCTCGAAACCATCCATTCGACCGATACCGCGCCGATCAAAGCACCAAGAAGCATACCCAAAGGTGAAAAAAAGGCTCCCAGGATCATTCCGACGAATGAGCCATAGATTCCCCACTTTGATGTCCCATATCTCTTGGCTCCTATCAAGGGGATAAAATAATCTATTACTGTGGCAGCAATCGTGATGATCAACATGAAAATAATGAGTGTTGGAGTCAGAGGAGGCGAAAAATGGCGGATGAGGGCGACCAGAAATAACCCGATGAAGCTGAGTGTTGGGCCCGGAAGGACCGGCAGGACACTTCCCGCTAATCCGAGAAGAATCAAGAGGGAGCCAATAACCAATCCGATATAATAAAACAAGAGTTCTTCCTTGTGAGGGTTCGATGGATATCCATCATCAAAAGGATAATCCGGCTTTCAAAAGTTCCATTCTTATTTCCCTTCCAATTTTCCTTTTAATCGAGCCATCTCTTCACGAAGAGATTGGAGCTCGGTCTGACACTTCGTGATTCTTTCCCGCTCGGAGCGAATAAAACGAGTATAGGGAGCGATGGCTTCATGAATGTGTTGCAAACTCCGGTTGATTTCTTTTTCAAAATGGGTCTGCAACGAATGGATGAGTTGCTTGCGAACGGTAGCAATCTTGTCCAGAAATTTGGTTTTTCCTTGCCGGCGTCGGGCAGGAATGATGAAAAAACCTAACACAGCCATAAAGCTGGCCATGATGATCCCGGTCATGTCGGCTGCTGCGGTGGTGGCCAGAGTGGTCACGATCGCCCCCAGTCCTACAGCGCTTGCTCCGAGGGCTGCTGATGCGGCTACGGCCGTCTGGGCGCTTTCTGCTATGGTCCTTGCCTCTCGGGTCCTGTCATAAGTTTCAACCACTCGCCGTGTTTCACGAAGGACAGTATCGATAAGACTTTGGCGGTCTCGATAAAAACTATCCATTCCAATATCTCCCAGGATAGAACCCTTATGCTCACGGTTCCTTTCGGCCAGATGTTTTATGACCGCCTGCCACTGTCTCAGGTCTGAATCCACCAGCCAGTGGATAATCTCCCCTACCTTCGCCTCAACGCGGTGAGGTATGTCGGAGACCACTTGCCGTTCAAATTCGTGTTGAATACGGGTTTTGGAAAGGAGATCCAAGACACGTCCCAATCGGAATGTCTCATCAAAAAAAACCTGGCCCCGTTTTTCCATTTCAAAAAGGAGGTTTTCAACTTCTGCCATTCGGGAGGTGAAATGATGTTGCATATCTTCTTTGTATAGGTTGAGCTGTTCTTCCACATCATCGAGGAGATTAAAATCGATTTTGAGAAACTGGAACCGGGAGGAGATCATTTCCAAGTATTTTTCAGCCAGACAGCTCCCAATTCCAAGGGGGTTCAGTAACTTGAGGCAGAACCGATTGCCCTCATCCAGAGTACGATGGATGTACTGCTCAAGCGACCCGAAACGACTTTTCTCCCAGAGATCGGATTCCCCCTGCTTTGCCCGCAAGGCATCACGGGCACTCACCGAAAAGATTGTCGGCGTATCCCCCAAGAGGAGGCGGGCGTTTTCCAAAATAAAGGCTTCAATCTGGCTTTTCTCCTCCTCATTTTTTAAAATGTCGATCTTATTAACCACGAAAACCACTTTTTTTCCCCATTCCCGGATGTGTTCCAGAAACACCCGCTCGCTTTCCGTAAAGGGGCGATCGGCCGAGGTAATGAAGAGAACCAGATCAGATCGGGGTACAAACCGGGAGGTAATGATTTCATGCTCGCGGATGACAGCATTGGTTCCCGGTGTATCCATCACGCTGAGTTCAGAGAGGAATTCCACCGGAAAGGATAGAAGAACATGATGTTCACTCACCATCGTCCGTTCCTGCTTTTTACCAAAGCGAATAGTGAAAATTTTAGTGGTGGTGGGGGTCACCCCTTCTTCCAGAAGCCTCTGGCCGAGGAGAGCATTGATCACGGCACTTTTCCCAGAATTGAACTCACCCACGACCACGATGAGAAAGAATTCATCGAGCTGCTGGATGGATTGTTGAAGGGTCTCCTGATCTTCTCCTTCAATCCCAAGGCGCCCCAATGCCAATTGGAGGTCATTCATAATCTTCCGCTCATCTCGGAGCAATTCTTCTTGTTGTGGGTTTAACAGGCGCATGGTCTTTGTCCTCAGCCGGATTATAGCATTCCTTCGACAAGGGGGTCAATGGTGACCCTACTCAGAGCATTCGGTTTTCGTCCCCTTCCATCTCTCTACAGTTTTTTGTTTAATTCTTCTTTGAGTTGGTCAGAAGAAATAAAATGAATTCCGTGCATGCCGAGGGAGACGGCCACGTCGACATATTCTTTTATATCGTCGATAAAAAGTATCTTTTTAGGTTCGACCGATGCCCACTTCATGGCCGTTTGGAAGATTTCGATAGCAGGTTTCTTAAATCCTACCTCGTAGGACAAAATCCATTTATCAAAGATCCGGATGATCGGGAATTTTGAGAGGATATAGTTAAAGTGAAGAGAATCGGTGTTGGAAAGAAGGCCGAGCCTCTTTCTTTCTTTTAAAGCGAGGATGATCTGGGAGACCTCCCGGTCTTCTACAAAGATATCGCTCCAGAGAGGGACAAATTCATCAAAGGAGATCGAGAGATCAAGGGTTGTTTGAATAGATTGAAAAAAATCGGAAGGTGATACTTTCCCTATATCCAAGTCATTGATGGCCCCCCCTTGAACGTCAAAGAGAAAAGAAAATATCTTCTGCGGATCTTGAAATTCTTTGTCTCGAGTAAATCGATAAAGTTTTTCTGCAATTTGATAATGGTTAAAAGGAAGGATAACATTGCCAAGATCAAAGAGGATGACCTCCATGGAGGAATGTTTCATTTTTCGTCGACCGATTTAATCAAAAACTGTAGCGCCTCCCTTTACTGGGGGCGAATAAAAAACATTGCCAATCCATGCCGACGCGACTCAAGAGGAGCGGGTCGGATTAAAATATTCAACGATTGCCCTGGTCAGAGCAGGAATGGTATATTGCTTGGGCTGAATCTGGACTTTCATTCCCCATTCCTTAGCTGTTTTGGCCGTCACCGGCCCAATGCAAGCAATGGCAATGCCCTTTAGCCGTTTTTTAAGATCTTCTTTTTTAAGGAGGTCCGCAAAATGGTTAACCGTCGACGAGGAGGTAAAAGTGATCACATCGATTTTCCCGTCTGTCAAAAGTTGCCTCAATCTTTTCGATCCTCCCTTCGGTTTGACTGTTCGATAGACCTCTACCACATCGACCTTCGCTCCCATTTTTCTTAACCCCTTTGGGAGAATATCCCGTGCCTTTTTAGCCCGGGCCAGAAGGATCCTTTTTTCTTTGATAAACTTTTTTTGAAACCCATCAAGGAGGGACTCAGCGATAAACTCTTTCGGCATATAGTCAACGGATATTTTCTTTTCCTTTAATTGTTTAGCCGTAGCAGGGCCGATGGCGCAAACTTTCATGGAAGAGGGCAGACGAATCTTCCCTTTCTCCCTCAACCTTTGCCAGAAAAAATGAACTCCATTGGCGCTGGTGAAGATAAGCCAATCATAAGATCTCAACCGAGGGAGGACTCGGTCGAGTTCTTTCCAAGAAAAGGGAGGGAGGATCTCAATGGTGGGAAGCTCCATCACTTCTGCTCCCGTTTTTTTAAGCAAGGTCGCAAATTCACCCGACTGCTCACGGGCCCGAGTGATCAAAATCCTTTTTCCCCTCACCCCACTCTCTCCCCCGAGGGGAGAGGGAAAAGGTGAAGGGAAGTTATTCTTATTATTTTTTCTCATATTTTAATGGCGGGCCCGGATTTCTGATAGACCTCGTCGAGGATCTCTTTGGCTCCTTTTTCAAAAAGGATCTCAGCCAGTTCGATTCCGAGCGATTCCGCTTTCTCAATGGGTCCCACGATATGATGTCTGATCAACCTCTTTCCGTCTATCGTTCCCACCAATCCCTCGACTTGAAGTGACGCCCCGAAGATTCGGGCATAAGCCGCAATGGGAACTTGACAGCCGCCTTCGAGCTTTTTAAGGAAGGCCCTCTCGGCTGAAACAGCAATCCAAGAATCTTTGTGGTTGAGGAACTGAATTTTTCCCTCCGTTTCCTGGTCATCCTGCCTTGTTTCAATTCCCAAAGCCCCCTGCCCAATTGCAGGGAGAGAGATTTCCGTAGGGATGATTTCGGTAATCCTTTCCTCCAGGCCTAATCGTTTCATGCCGGCCAGAGCCAGGACGATTCCATCTAAGTTCATCGTTTTTAACTTCTTCAGCCGCGTCTCTAAATTTCCTCTGAGAGGAAGCAACTCCAGGTCATTTCGGAAATGGAGGAGTTGAGCCTGCCGTCTCAAGCTGCTTGTCCCAATCTTTGCCTTTTGAGGGAGATCCCTTAATATTTTCCCATCCCTTGAGATGAAGACATCACGGGGATCCTCCCTTTTTGTGATGGCAGAGAGATGGA
>Ga0209285_10000382_pt1 | contig 15439 bp, 11 predicted proteins | sample PPLLak3March2015_2_FD_187249 | JGI IMG/M metagenome (GOLD analysis project Ga0209285, IMG submission 187249) | Freshwater sediment microbial communities from Prairie Pothole Lake near Jamestown, North Dakota, USA - PPLs Lake P8 Core (3) Depth... | ecosystem: Environmental > Aquatic > Freshwater... | reverse complement strand
TCATAGGAAAAATCGCAGGTCCACACGGTGGCGTTGACGCTGCCGCGATGCAGCACGACGCGGATGGTGATTTCCGCCTGCTTCATCACCGCCGCACCCTGCGCCTCGCTGTAGCTCGCGGCGCGGCCGCCGCTTTGGGCCACAAGGACATCGCCAAGATAGACCTGCAAGGTATTCACGTCGAGGTCCATCACGCCGGCATAGCCGATGGCGGCGAGTATCCGTCCGAGGTTGGGGTCGGAGGCGAAGAAGGCGGTCTTTACCAGCGGCGAACGCGCGATGGCATAGGCGATCTGCTTGCATTCGGCACGGTCGCGGCCTTGCTCGACCTGGATGGTCATGAACTTGGTCGCGCCCTCGCCGTCGCGCGCCATCGCCTGCGCCAGTTCGATGGCGACCTCGCTGATGGCGGCCTTGAGCGCCGCGTAGTCCGGGGTGTTGGCGTCGGGGATTTCAGTGTTGTCGGCCTGGCCGGTGGCGATGAGGATGAAGCTGTCGTTGGTCGAGGTGTCGCCGTCGACGGTGACGCAATTGAACGACTGGTCGGCGACCTCCCTGACCAGACGATCCAGTAGCGTTCGCGATAGCGCGGCATCGGTGGCGAGGAAGCCGAGCATGGTCGCCATGTTGGGATGGATCATCCCGGAGCCCTTGGCCATCCCGGTCACCGTGACCGTTTTGCCGCCGACACTGGCCTGGCGCGAGGCGGCCTTGGCGACGATGTCGGTGGTCATGATGGCGTGTGCCGCCTCGCTCCAGTGCGTGGCTGTCAGGTCGGCGTGCGCCGCCGGCAGAACGGGCAGGATCTTGTCGACCGGCAAGGGTTCGAGGATCACCCCGGTGGAAAACGGCAGCACCTGCTCGGGGGCGCACCCGAGGATGCCGGCGACGGCTTCGCAGGTCTGCCGTGCGCGGTGCAGGCCTTCCTCGCCGGTGCCGGCGTTGGCATTGCCGGTATTGATCAGCAGCGCGCGGATATCACCGCTCACGAGGTGCTGACGGCACAGGGTGACGGGGGCGGCGCAGAAACGGTTCTGGGTGAACACTCCGGCCACACGGCTGCCGGGTGCAAGTTCGATCAGGGTGACGTCGCGACGGCCGGGCTTCTTGATGCCGGCCGAGGCGATGCCGAGACGGACGCCGGCAACCGGCAACAAAGAGGCAGGATCAGGGGCGGAGAGATTGACGGGCATGGCGGCTGACCAGAACGGAAAGCCGGTATTTTATGCCCGCAGGATGACTACTGCGTGCGTCCCAGCAGCCAGTTGAGGACACGGCGAAATTCGGGGCGCCATGGCCAGACCGGGTCGAACTCGATTGATCGCGCAAGGGAGGCCAGTGAGATCAGGGCAAAGACCGAGAACAGTATTTGCGAGATCAGTTGCCGGAAAGTCAGTTCGCCCAGAGGAATGTCCAGGAAGCCCGGGACGAAGAACAGGCTGGCGAAGGCAGCGAACAAAAAGGCAGGTCCGAGGTACATGGTTTTCCGCGATCATTTGAATTGTTGTTGATAATCATCAAGCAACCCTTGTGCCAGACTCCGGCATGCAAGCAAATACACGGGATCTGCGCTGTCTACCTAGGCGCACGGGACGCCAATGTAAATTAATCCGACAGTTCCTTGCTGAGTGGGGCGGCTGCCAGCTTGCGCAGGATTTCATGCGACAGCGAATAGAACTGGGGCGTCGGCCCGAGATCCTCGTAGATCGGGTCGCCATAATCGTCTTCGGCGATTATGCGCTTGCCCGGCACATAGGGCATGGCAACTTCCAGTTCGTCGAGTGCGGCTCGGATCAGGTCTGCCATCAGCTGCGACTCGGTGCGGTTGGGATACATGATGCGCAGTGCCTCGATTCGCGCCGCGTCACGTAGGGGCAATTGCACGCTATAGGTGCGGGTTTCGGTTGAATGTTGGCCAGCGCTGCTCCAGCGTTGAATCAGTTCGGCGATTCGCATGATGTCCTCCCGCCAACGATGGTTTCTTTATAGCAAAGGCGAAAGGAAGGCAAAGCGGCTTTACTGCATGCGATGCCATACCAATGTGCGGTTGTTAACCGGCATGGCAATGTCCCTTTGAAGAATCAGGTTTTGCTCCCGCGCCAGCGCATCCACTGCCTCGAAGTCACGCACCCCCGAAGCCGGATCACGATCCTTCAGCCACTGGTCGAAGCGGGCATTGCTGGGGGAAGTGAACTGGCCGTTGTAGTTGAACGGGCCGTAGACCGCCAGCACCCCGCCTGGTTGCAGCACCCTCCCGACTCCGGCAAACAACTTCTTTACTTCCGGCCAGCTGACGATGTGCAGGGTATTGGCTGAAAACACCGCGTCATAGCGCCCGTCCAGCCAGTCCGTCCGGTTGACGTCGAGTGCGATCGGCGCCAGAACGTTCGGCAGCGCGGCTTCGTCCAGCCACATGCGGATGCCGGCGTGATGCTGCGGCAGGTCGGCGGTCTGCCAGCTCAGGTGGCTCAGTTCGGCGCCGAAGTACGCCGCGTGCTGGCCGGTTCCGCTGCCGATTTCCAGCACCTTGCTGCAGTTGGCAAAGACTTCGCGCAAGACCGAGAGAATGGGTTCGCGGTTTTCAGCGCTGGATTCGGAAAAGGGCTTGTCGATCATGTTTGATTGTCCATGTGAATCATCCGGCCGTCAGCCAGTAGCAGCGCGCAATTGACCGGTGTGCCGGCATAGAGTTCGGCGAGCAGTGACCGATAGCCCGCCAGCTGGACGCGATGCTGCTCGACCAGTTGCGTGTCGGACAGCGCGCGGCTGTCTTCGCCGGTCTTATAGTCGATCAGCCATACCGCGCCGTCGAATTCCACCACGCGGTCGAGCCGCTGCACGCGGCCGCTGCCGTCCAGCAGCGCCCACTCGTTGTGGGCGCGCCGGTACTGCGCGGGTTCGAAAAAGCGTGCCAGATGCGGCTGCGCCAGCAATGCACGGGCCGCGGCCTCGGTGGACGCGAGTTCGGCTTCCAGTCCCAGGCGCGCCGCAAGGGCCGGCAGGTCGCGGGGCGCTCCGGGCGGGGCATGGGCCTCCAGACAGGCATGGAACAGTTCGCCGATGGCCGCCGCCGGATTCGCAGGCGATGGGGCGACGCGCTGGCCCACCGCCGGGGCCTCGATTCGGGCAGGCGCGGCTGCAATGTCGCTGGTCTCGGTGGCGGCGGGCGGCAGGTCGGCCGGCAGGCCCAGGCCTTGCCAGGCCGCGTCGACGCGAGCAAGCCAGGCGTTTTTGTCGGCGTCGCCGCTGACGATCAGCCCCTGTGCGGGCCGGGTCAGCGCCACATACAAGAGGTTGTCGGATTCCCGTTGCGCGAGATCGGCCTCTTCCTTGAACCAGCTTTCCCGGGCAGTCCCCTGGTCATCCTGTCTGCCGAACAGGGAAAAGTGCACGGGTCGGGGCGCGTCCGGCGGCCACGGCGCCAGCACCGCGTAGCTGTCGCCGCGCGTGTGGTCGCTGCCGCCCAGCAGCCAGACGATCGGCGCCTCGAGCCCCTTGGAGCCGTGGATCGTCAGCAGGCGCACCGCATTGTCGCCGTCGGCCGCCAGCCCCTCGCCGGGGGCGGCGTCGGCGTCGTCGATGAGGGAGGCGAGCTCGCGGACGAAGCCGGCCAAGGTCGGGTAGCGCCCGGCATCCTGGGTCAGCGCCAGCTGCATGAAGGCGCGCAGATTGGCGGCGACCTGCGGCCGCATCGCCTCCGGCACGGCGGCCGCATAGCGCGCTTCGAGGTCGCCCTCGAAATAGATGCGATCGAGCAGGTCGTGCACCGGCAGGGTGCCGCAGTTGGCGCGCCAGCGGGTCAACAAGGTGGCGGCGCGAGCGAGCGTGGGCGGGCAATCCGGCTGCCCGGCCAGCGCAATCAGCCGCTCCCAGCCGCGCGTTGCGTCGGCGGGGTCGGGCGCGAACACCCGCAGCAGGTCGTCGTCGCTGCAGCCGAAGAGCGGGCATTTCAGCACGTGCGCCAGCTTCAGATCAGCGTGCGGCAGCAGCAGGGTTTCGATCAGCGCAGTCACATCCTGCGCCTCCAGCGCATGCAGCAGGCCGCCACGGCGCGAGGTGATGAAAGGGATACGCGCGGCTTCGAGTTCGCGCTCGTACAGATGCAGATGGGTGCGTTTCCGCACCAGTGCCAGGACGTCGCCGGGACGCGCCGCGCGCAGGGTGCCAGTCTTGTCGGCGACACCCCAGCGCCCCAGCACCTCGTCGCGCAAAACCCGGGCAAATTGCCGCGCTTCGGCGTGTACGGCGCGGTCCTCGGCTTCCGGCTGTGGCGTGGTGAGTGGGTTGCGCATAGGACTCGACACGTGGCCGGAGGCTGCTTCGGCTTCGGCTTTTCCGACCGTCACCGGCAGGCTGCGCAACGCACCCGGGCGGCTTTCGTTTGCCGGCGCGTGCGTGTGTTCGGCAAAGCCCGCTACGCCGGCGAACACCGGGTTGATCGCCTTCACCACGTCCGGCGCCAGCCGCCGCGTCATGTCGGTGCTGAAGCGCACGGCGTCGAAATGTGCCCGCAGAAATTCCGCCGCCGCGTCGAACACCCGCGCCTCGCCACGGCGGAAACGGTAGATCGCCTGCTTGGGGTCGCCCACCATGAACACCGTCATCGCGCTGTCGGCGCCGCGCTCTTCCAGAAGCCAGGTCGACAGGGCCTGCCACTGCAGCGGGTTGGTGTCCTGGAATTCGTCGAGCAGCAGGTGCCGGTAGCGCGCGTCCAGCTTCAGTGCCAGTGCCGGTGCGTGTTCCTCGCTGCGCAACAGGCGGCAGGCCAGCCATTCGGCGTCGGCGAAATCGATCACCCCCTGCTGTGCCTTGGCGTCCTGATAGGCGGCCAGCAACGCGTGGCCGAGCAGCAGGCCGTGGCGATTGAGCGCCCAGATGCGCTGGTCGGCCTGGATCGCGGTGATGGCTTCGAGCGCCGTTTCCAGCATGTCGAGGTCGCGCAGGTAGGTGCCGAGTTCGGTACCGAGTGCTTTTTCCAACTCTCTGGTCGCCTGCTTCTTGCGCCGCTTGCCCGCCGTCATCAGGTGCTTCATCAGTGCGGCATGCGCGTCGTCGGGCGGCAGGCCCAGGCTGTGCTGGATTTCCGGCGCGCGCACCTGCTCGCTCTTGCCGCCTTTCTGCAGCGCAAAGCCTACCCGCTTCACCCGCGCCACCATGAGTTCGTCGGCCCAGAATGCCGCCACCGGATCGCTGTCCAGATCCGCGTGCAGGCCGGGCCGCAGCTGTTCCAGGGCATGGCTCACCGGGTCGGCGGCCTCGTCGGTATATGCCCACCATTCCGCTCGGGCATCGACAAAATGCTTCAGCAGCGCGCGCAGATTGTGCTCGCCGATTTCGGCCAGCAAGACCATCAGCGCGCTGCCTTCAGGCGAGTCCGGTGCCGCGGCCCACTTTGCCAGCAGGCGGTCGCGCACCTCGTCCTGCAGCTGGCGGGTGCGCTCCAGGAGCGGCGCGCCCCACGGCAGTCCGGCTTCCAGTGGCGCGCGTTTCAAGAGATCGAGGAACCAGCCGTGAAAGGTCGTCACCATCGGCCCTGGCTGCGCGGTCAGCACCGTTTCTAGCAGCCCGCGCGCGCGGGGCAGCAGCGCCTCGATCTCGCCATCCGGCAACGCGCGTTCGCGCAGGAACTCGCGCACCATCGAGTCGTCCGCCAGGGCCAGCAACTGCAGCCACTCGTGCAGGCGGTCGGTCATCTCCTGCGCCGCCTTGCGCGTGAAGGTGATCGCCAGCAGTTCCGAGGGTTCGGCCCCCGCCAGCAGCAGACGCAGCATGCGCGATACCAGCAGCCAGGTCTTGCCGCTGCCGGCGCAGGCTTCCACCACCACCGAGCGGATGGGATCGAGCGCGGCGGCGGTGTCGAGGGCATTAACTGTGATTGACATCAGTCGGTGCCGGAATGGTCGAGGGAATCCACACCGATCGAACGCAGAAACCCATACGTTGAGTCGTAATATTCCGGCCGCCTGGTTTTGTCCGATGGTCCACCCTCAGGAACAAATATCACCATGCCCTGACGTGCTCGGGTTAGCAGAACGCGATAGGCGTTTTTCAAATACAGACGAGCATCTTTGTCGTTCACGTCTTGCCACGCCGTTCCGCGAAAGGACTTGTAAGCCCAGTTGTCGCCGTTGCTTCGCAGGTCGGCGTCCCACGCAACGCAAGTCCAATCGACTTCCAGACCCTGAATATCAAACTCTGTGGCGATATCTTCCAGGAAATAGGATGAGCGAATGTCTTCCTTTCCGTTTAGAAACCAGTTCTTTGGGTCAATAGACGTTTTGACGTTGATGCCAAAAGGCTTTAAGCGCATGCCACCCGAAGAGGCCACGATTCCGTAACGTTCACTTCCGCGCGCGTGATCGGTGAGCCATTTTTTGGCGACGCTTAAATCACGCGTGACGGCAATTGGGAAAGCAACACGAATTTCAGCGTACAAATCACGAGCGCGTTGTATCTCGTAATCCAGTAGAGCTTTAACAAATGCGGCCAGTTTTTCTGATCGAAACGAGCGAATCGATACGCCGAGATGTAAGTCTTCATAATCAGTTATTGAGCTGATTTCACCAGGCAGATAGAGAGTTCCGCCAGGGGTGTATTCTTGATCGGTCAGTTTTGTTGATACGTAGACATGCCAATGTGGGAATGAACGCTTGATGGATTCAAACCATTCTCGAAGCCCGGCTTCACCAGTATTGATTTCTTGGCCACCGCCAATCAAACAGATAACCGTCGCCCAATCTGGATGGCGGTCCATGTAGCGAATCAAGAACTCGGGTTCGGACTGGTTGAAGTCACTCAAACCCTTTTTGGTTTTCATGAATGACGCAGTTTGTTTTTGAGACCAGGCGCGCTGGGCTTCATCGAAAACCACAACCCGCTCTATAGGGGCTGTTGTTGTGGCCAGCGCGTCGTCCCGGAAATGGTGAATGTTCTGAATAAATGCTTTTGCCTTGGAGAGTGTGATGCCTTTGTGCTGCTTAACCCCGATCTCTTTGGCGGCTTCCACCTCATTCCTGGCGAGTGCTTCACGCAATACTTCAACCAGCGGGCCATTCCCGGATAGAAAAACTGCGTGTTCCGAGTGATCGACGTTGTGCCATGAGTTGGCTAAATTTAGGCCGGCCAAGGTTTTCCCTGCTCCCGGCACCCCGGTTAAGAAACAAATGGACTTTTGTCGTTTCCTTTTCGAGGTATCGATAATGTCTGAAATGGCTTTGGCGGTGCGGGACAGGTTAATTGCCCCCGCGTCTGAGCGGGAGATGTCCTCTACGCTATGCCCGCGATATAGCGCTTGGGCCGCCTCGATGATGGTTGGCGTCGGCTTGTAGACAGAGCTGAACCAGGCATCGGCGTCGATAGCGTCTTCTGGCGTCGCACGCGAAACCAAATTAATGGTCTCAGCAAGAGAATTTCCATTCGTGCAAATCGGCTTGGCGACGCGATCTTCATACGGCATGTACTGCACCAGAGGATCTTTGGCTTTAGTGCAGATAAGAATCGGGACAATGGTGCGATGGTGGCTTTGCTCATGAAAGTTCTTCAGGTCCAGCGCATAGTCCATGACCTGATCGATCGCGTGGTGTTCAAATGTCGAAGCCCCCACCTTAAACTCGATGGCGAAGACGGCTGCACCGCAAATAACCACGCAGTCGATACGTTTCCCCATCCTGGGAATGCTGTATTCAAAGGCAATGTGGCCATCAATTTCCGATAGCCAGCGTTTGGCGAATTGAAGTTGGGCAAGCCATGCGTTTCGCTGCTGTTCCTCCAGTTTGAATTCGTGCTTGCTTGCCAGTTCACCCAGGATGTGATTTTCGCTGTCGGCCAGAAACTCGCGAATCGACTTGAAGTAATAGGCGCGAGACATTATTGCCACATCCCCTTGCGGCACAGTCCGCGCGCTTCGCAGTGTTTGCAGACGCTGTCGATGCCGTGGGCAGGCAACGCGGTGTGCCGGGCGATGGCTTCGAGCAACTGCGGCAGGCGCAGGCTGATGGCGGCGACGTCGGTTTCGCCGTCCAGCTCGAGCGCGACGACTGGCACTTCGTTGATCGGCAGATAGGCGGCAGCGGCTTCGCATAGCCAGGCGTAGTAGGGCAGTTGCACGGCTTCGTCGGGGGCCTTGAGCTTCTTCTTCAGGCCTTGCGCAGAACTGGTCTTGTAGTCGATCACGTAGCGGGCGTCGCCTTTGGCGTCGACGCGGTCGACGCGGCCGTGCAGGGTGATTTCGCCCAGGCCTTCGACGGTGTGCGGCACCGAGAAATCGGTTTCGCCGGATTCGTAGCGCCAACCCTGGGACGCATGCGCCAGCCAGGCGTCGATGTAGGCGGGCTGGATGCTGTCCCACTGGCTCGCCCAGGCAGCGGCGGTGTACGCAGGCAGCGCGGCGAATTCGGCGGCGGAGAGGGCGTTCAACTGGGCCAGCGCGGCGTGGTGTTCCAGCGGCGGATTGCTGTCGTGAAAGGTCTTGAGGATGCGGTGCAGAGCGTTGCCGTAATCGCTCTTGTCGAGTGCTTCGTCGGCCTCGTCGAGTTCGCGGATGCCGAGCACGCTGCGCGCGAAAAACCGGTAGGGGCAGTCGAGCAGAGTCTGATAGGCGGTGGGCGAATAATGGCGTGGCAACTGCGTGGCCGATACCGTCGGCGCAGGCTGCACACAGGCGCCGGGCAGGGGACTCGCCTGCGTGGGCGGCGTGCCGATACGCTGTTCGGGTAGATCGGTGCCCCACGCGGCCCGGTGCAGCGCCTGCAGCCGCAGCAACAGCGGCGAGGCGGGGTTGGGTTCGTCGTCGTTCCACGCCTGCCAGCTCAGGAGCGCGGGCCCCTGAATGAGCAGTTGTATCAGGTCGGTGGTGGCGGCCTCGGCTTCGTCGCTTGCAGTCGACAGGCCCAGTTGCGCGCGGGTGGCCTGGGAGAAAAGGCCGGGGGCGGGGCGTGCGGGCAGGTGGCGGGCGTCGGCGCCGATCACCGCCACGGCGTCGAACAGGCGCCCGCGCGCAGCGGGCAGCGAGGTCAGCACGATGGGGCTGGCGACGCTGGCGTCGATGAAGCTGGATGACTCCAGCGCCAGACTGAGCCAGCGCCGCCATTCGCCGAAGCCGTATTTCTCGCCGTCGTCCGCCAGATCGCGGCGCAGGGCGTCGAGCGTTTCGAGCACGCTGGCGCCGGCGGCATCGGCCTTGAGCGGCGCGAGCGCATCCAGACTGGCGAGACTGTCAGCCAATCGCCCCAGCCACACCGCAAGCGGCGCACGGCGCTGTTCGAATCCCTGGCGGGCGTCGAACAGCGCGGCCAGCCAAACTGGCAGCGCGCCGAATTCGCGCTGCGCGAGCCGCCGGATATCCACCATTCCTTGCGACACGCCGTGCCGGCGCAGCGCCAGTTCGAACTTCAGCACCTGATCTTGGCGCGCGGCGGGTTCACCCAGCACGAAGGGCGATTTCAGCAGGTCGAGCAGTTCGATGTGCGGAAAGTCGCTCGCCACGCACTCCAGCCAGCGATCGATGACTGCGGCGGCGGCGGTGGTCGACAGCGTCCAGCCGGTTTCGTCCGCTACCAGCACGTCCATGCGCTCGAGCAGGGCGCGCACCCGGCGTGAGGTCTGGCGGTCGAGCGCGATCAGCGCGATATCGCGCTGGCCGTCAGTCAGCTGTGCCGCGACCCAGGTGGCGACAGCGCGCGCTTCGGCTTCCAGGTGCGGCGCGGGGCTGAGCGTGATGCGGGCCTGCAGCGGCGTGGCGGGGATGCGCCGGGCCAGGACAGTTGCGCGGTCTCGCAGCGGCGGATCGGTCAGCTGCCAGGCTTGTCGCAGGGTGTGCGCCGCGGGGGCGTCGGCATCCGGCTCGAACACGCTGAGGGGGACGTGTTCGGCGCAGCGCGCGAGAAACTGCTTTTCCACTGCGGTGAGGGTGCCCAGCGCGTAACCGTAAATCGGTTGCAGCGCTGCCGCGATCTGCCCAAGCAGCCGGTCGAGCGCGCGCGCATAGCGTGCCTGCGGGTCGTGGCCATCGGTGTTGAGTGCCTGCCACACGGTCTCGATCAAAGCGGTTTCGCGGTCGAGCGCCTCGGGATGCAGCGCGCGGATGCGTGATCCGATCTCGCCGCCCAGCCGCGCGGCGGAAAGTTCGTCGGCCAGTTGCAGCAGTTCGCCGGCAAGCGACCACTTGTCTACCGCGCCCAGCCAGCTGACTCTCCGCAGCGCCGCGTGCAGGCGCGCCAGTCGACGTGCCTGCGGTTCGGCGCGGCCTTCGGCTACGCTGTCGGCCCAGGCTTTGAGCGGGGTGATGGTTGGCGGGATCAGCGCACGGCGGCCCGCCGCCTGCGCCAGCGCATGGGCAAAATCCTGTCCGGCGCGGTGGTTGGGAACCAGAACGATCAGCCCGGACAGGTCGGGCAGGCGGTCGGCGTGCTGGTCGAGCAGGTGATGGGCGACGGTATGCGGCAGCGTCCCGTCGCCGGGGATTTTCAAGCGGATCAGCGTTCCAGGTATTGCAGCTTGTTCTTGACCTCGGCCCACTTGTCGGCTTCCGGCAGGGGATCCTTGCGCTCGATGATGACTTTCCAGGTTTTTGCCAGTTCGGCATTGATCGCGATATAGGCGCGCTGGTCGTCCGGCACGTCATCCTCGGCGTAGATCGCCTCGACCGGACACTCGGCGACGCAGAGGGTGCAGTCGATGCATTCCTCGGGATCGATGACTAGAAAATTGGGGCCTTCGTGGAAGCAGTCCACTGGGCAGACATCCACGCAATCGGTGTACTTGCACAAGATGCAGGAATCGGTGACGACGTAGGTCATTCGGTTTTGTCCCTAAAAATTGAGAAATGCCCGACTTGCTTGTGGGCGGTAATTTTGATGTAGCATATCGGCACAACAGCGAATTTTCCAGTTTTACCGTCTACCCTGAACCCTCTGGGCCGATTCCGGCCATTCGCATAATTCAACTAGGAGCCCCACTGATGAGCGAGCATGTTCATTACATTTCCGACGATTCCTTCGAGCAGGAAGTCCTGCAAGCGGGGGTTCCCGTGCTGGTCGATTACTGGGCGGACTGGTGCGGACCCTGCAAGATGATTTCGCCGATCCTCGATGAAGTCGCCAAGGAATACGCGGGCAAGCTCAAGGTGTGCAAACTCAACATCGACGAGAACCAGGGCACTCCGCCCAAGTATGGTATCCGCGGCATTCCCACCCTGATGATCTTCAAGAATGGCAACGTCGAGGCGACCAAGGTTGGCGCCCTGTCAAAATCGCAGCTCACCGCATTCGTCGATACCAACATCTAAATCCGCTTCATTCCTTGCCGGGCGTTTTCTGCCGCACAGCCTGTCCCTAAGCGGCCCCGCCCGGCGCATATCCTCTCCCACTTCCGGCCCTTTCAAGCGGGCCCTGTCAGGTCCCCCCATGCATCTTTCCGAACTCAAGCTAAAACCCATCACCGAACTCCTGGAGATCGCTGCCACCAACGGCATCGACAACGCCAACCGATTCCGCAAGCAGGAGCTTATCTTCGCCATTCTCAAGACGCTGGCCAAGCGCGGCGAGAGCATCTACGGCGATGGCGTGCTGGAAGTGCTGCCGGACGGGTTCGGATTCCTGAGATCGCCGGAAACCTCTTATCTCGCCAATACCGACGACATCTATGTGTCGCCGTCGCAGATCCGCCGTTTCAACCTGCACACCGGCGACAAGATCGAGGGCGAGATCCGCACGCCGAAGGATGGCGAGCGTTACTCGGCGATGACCAAGCTCGACAAGATCAACAGCGAACCACCCGAGGCGAGCAAGAACAAGATCCTGTTCGAGAACCTGACGCCGCTGCACCCGGACAAGCCGCTCAAGCTGGAACGCGAGATCAAGGCCGAGGAAAACATCACCAGCCGCGTGATCGACATCGTCGCCCCGATCGGCAAGGGCCAGCGTGGCCTGCTGGTGGCGCCGCCGAAGACCGGCAAGACCGTGATGCTGCAGCACATCGCGCACGCCATCACCTCCAACCATCCCGACGTCGTGCTGTTCGTGCTGCTGATCGACGAGCGTCCCGAAGAAGTCACCGAGATGAGCCGCACCGTTCGCGGCGAGGTCGTCGCCTCGACCTTCGACGAGCCCGCTAGCCGCCACGTGCAGGTCGCCGAAATGGTGATCGAGCGCGCCAAGCGCCTGGTCGAGCACAAGAAGGACGTGGTGATCCTGCTCGACTCCATCACCCGCCTGGCGCGTGCCTACAACACGGTGCAGCCGGCATCGGGCAAGGTTCTCACCGGCGGTGTCGACGCCAACGCGCTGCAGAAGCCGAAGCGTTTCTTCGGTGCCGCGCGCAACATCGAGGAAGGTGGCAGCCTCACCATCATCGCTACCGCGCTGGTCGACACCGGCAGCCGTATGGACGATGTGATCTACGAGGAATTCAAGGGTACCGGCAACCTCGAAATCCACCTCGACCGCAAGATGGCCGAGAAGCGCCAGTACCCCGCGATCAACGTCAACCGATCCGGAACCCGCCGCGAAGAATTGCTGATGCCGCCCGACATCCTGCAAAAGGTGTGGGTGCTAAGGAAGCTGCTGTATCCGATGGACGACATGGAGGCGATGGAATTTCTCCTCGACAAGATCCGCGCGACCAAGAACAACGGCGAGTTCTTCGACTCGATGCGGCGCGGGTAACGGTTAAAGGAATCGCCTCCCTGTCGCACCCGCTGCGGGGTCGCACGTTCCGAGGCTCCGCCCTTCGCGGGCGCACACTCCGGCGATGGAATTTCTCCTCGACAAGATTCGCGCGACCAAGAACAACGGCGAGTTCTTCGACTCGATGCGCCGCGGGTAACGGTTAAAGGAATCGCCTCCCTGTCGCACCCGCTACGGGGTCGCACGTTCCGAGGCTCCGCCCTTCGCGGGCGCACACTCCGGCGATGGAATTTCTCCTCGACAAGATTCGCGCGACCAAGAACAACGGCGAGTTCTTCGACTCGATGCGGCGCCGCTGAGCCTGCCCCCGGGTTGTCCACGAAGGACAAACAACAAAAGGATTGATCGACCCGCTCTGACCCGCTATACTCCCGCGTTCTCCGTTTTCAACCCATTTGAGGAATTGCCATGAAAGCCGGCATTCACCCCGATTACAAAGAAGTGACCGTGACCTGCTCCTGTGGCAGCACCTTCGTGACCCGCTCCACTCTGGGCAAGCAGGCCCTGCACGTGGAAGTGTGCTCTTCCTGCCATCCGTTCTATACCGGCAAGCAGAAGATCGTCGATACCGCCGGTCGCGTCGAGAAGTTCCGTCAGCGTTATGGCATGAAGTAAGACGCCTGAATTGCAGCATCCAGGAAAAGCGGCCCAGGCCGCTTTTTCCATTTCTGAAACTCACCGCTGCGATACAGGGCAGGCCCTTGTTGCAGCGGTGAATCGCACGGTTATCATTCTTCTTCCGTGCGGGCGTGCCGAAGCGTAATGGAGTGGTCAATGAAATCCCGTGTCCCTAGCCGTATCGCCGCCGCGATTGCCGGGGCCCTGCTGTTGACGCACTGCGCGCAGAATCCGGTCACCGGCGACAAGGATTTCGTGCTGATGTCCGAGGAGCAGGAAATCCAGATGGGCGCGAAGGCCCATCAGGATGTGCTGAAGGAATATGCGGCGCTCGACAATCCGGGCTTGCAGGCCTATGTCGACGAGGTCGGCCAGCGACTTGCGGCAAAAAGCCACCGGCCCAAGCTGAAATGGCATTTCACCGTGGTCGACAGTGCTGACGTCAACGCCTTCGCCCTGCCCGGCGGCTACATCTACATCACCCGTGGCATCATGGCCTATCTTAATTCCGAGGCTGAACTGGCGGGTGTGATCGGCCACGAGATCGGCCACGTCACCGCGCGGCATGGCGTACGCCAGCAAAGCACATCCACCGCCGTCGGCCTCGGCGCGGTGCTTGGATCGATCCTCGTGCCGGGAATGAACAACCAGGCGGGGGCTTCCCTGCTGCAGACGCTCGGGCAGGCACTGACCGCGGGCTACGGCCGCGAGCACGAGCTGGAATCCGACCGCCTCGGTGCGCAGTACCTGGCCAAGACCGGCTACCAGCCGCAGGCGATGATCGAGGTGATCAGCGTACTCAAGGACCAGGAACTGTTCGATGCCGAACTGGCGAAGCAGGAGGGCCGCGAGCCGCGCCGTTATCACGGAACCTTTTCCACTCACCCATCGAACGACGCGCGCTTGAAACAGGTGGTGGGCGAAGCCGCAAAGTATCAGGTCGAGAATCCACGCGAAGGGCGCAACGAATTCCTGCAAAAGATGGCTGGCGTCCACTTTGGCGATAGTCCGGATCAGGGCGTGATCCGCAACAATCTGTTCATGCATGAAAAGCTCGGTCTGGCGCTGCAGTTTCCCGCTGGCTGGCAAGTCAGAAACCGCCCTGACCGGGTGGTGGCGATCAGCCCGAAGGGTGATGCGCTGGTCGAGTTGCGGCAGGGGCCGAAGCAGGGCAAACCGATCGACACCCTGCAGAAGGGGCTCAAGCTCGACGCCGGTGCGCGTTATGACAGTGGCGACATCAAGGGCTATCCGGCCGCTTTCGCCGCTGGCGCACAGAAAGGCAAGCCGGTGCTGGTGGCGGCCGTGGCCTTCGGCGGCACGCAATATCTCATCGCCGGCATGGCGAAAGACGCCGCGACCTATAACCGCGAACGCAATACCTTGCGGGCGGCGATCAACAGTTTTCAGGGTTTGAGCGAGACGCAGCGTCAGCAGGCGCATCCGCATACGATCCAACTGGTGAATGCGCAGCGCGGCACCACCATGGCGAGTCTCGCTGCCCGGTCGCCGCTGGGCAAGCACGCCGAGAGCCAGTTGCGCTTGATGAACGATCTCTATCCCGCGGGCGAGCCGCAGCCCGGGCAGTTGCTCAAGGTCGTGCAGTGAGCCGCAGCCATCACATCGGCCTGCTTCTGCTTTGCCTTGCCTGGTTGCTGCCGGGCATGATCGGGCACGCGCCCTGGCGCGGTGCGGATGGCGCGCACTTCCTGCAGTTTCTAAGCCTGCTGCAGGGCGACCTGCTGCTGGGTCAGGGTGAAGACCTGGTGGCGCCGCTGTATTACTGGGTGGCCGCGGGTACCGCCTGGCTCACCTCTCCCTGGCTTGCGCTGCACGATGGCGCACGCCTGGCATCCGGCGTTTTCATCGCCCTGTCGCTGTTTTTCGCTGCGCGTTCCGCGCGCGAGATGTATGGCCCGGATCATCAATGGGCAGCGGCGCTGATCCTGCTCGGCAGCGTCGGCCTGCTGGTGCGCGGGCATGAAATGAACACCTACACGGCGCAGTTGGCAGGGGCCGCGATCGCGCTGTACGGCATGGCGCGTGTCGCTTCCGATGCCCGTGGCGGATGGGCGTTGGGCGCGGGCCTGGTCTGCATGCTTCTGGCCGCCGGACTGGCGGAGCCACTGCTGTTCATC
>Ga0209285_10000380_pt1 | contig 15505 bp, 13 predicted proteins | sample PPLLak3March2015_2_FD_187249 | JGI IMG/M metagenome (GOLD analysis project Ga0209285, IMG submission 187249) | Freshwater sediment microbial communities from Prairie Pothole Lake near Jamestown, North Dakota, USA - PPLs Lake P8 Core (3) Depth... | ecosystem: Environmental > Aquatic > Freshwater... | reverse complement strand
CCTGAGGAATTGGAGTTGACTTCGGCCAGGATTAAGTTGATCGAAAATTACTGGGAAAACAAAATCGTGCATGGTATAAACATCCCGGACAGTGCCATACCGTTCCCGATACCCGACTACACTTCATGACCAAATCCGGGCAATCCCTGATTAAAAGTAACGGAACATTGAGTTCATTCCGGATATGAGGAAATAAAAAAGCGGGCTGTCAAATATACAAGATAGTAAACAGCCCGGCCTTAACTGGTGTACTTTCTTTTCTCTAATTCTTGCGGTATTTCCCCTGATACAGCTCGGCGAAGAGCTTGTCCTTTTCGTATGACGACGAAATGGTTTCGATGGCGCGGGCGCAGGCCTGTTCGAGTTCGGCATCATCAAGACAATATTCGGTCAATTTGTCGAGCAGCTGCGACTTTTCATAATCGCCAGTCATATCTTCGATAAGTATAAGAGCCCCGATAATAAAGTCTTTTGGGACCTCATCTCCGCGCATCGCGTTATGAATGACGCGGCCCCGGTCGTAATCGGAATCGATAGCGTCGACGGCCCGGAGGAAAGCCTTGCGGGATTCTTCGGTCGCCATACTTTCGTGGCCGTAGTCAATCAACAACTCGGCCCGATCATAATCGGCACCCATCAATTCAATGACATTGAGGACCTTGATTACGGAGCCTTCATCGGCCCGGTCAAGATATCCCAGCGCGGTTAGAGTCCGTCTCTTATCATAATCGGAACTCATACTCCCGATGGCATCGACATAGATTCCGAACAAATCGCCGTCGGTTCCGAGACGCTGGGCGGTGTAGATCAAAAGCTCGGCCCGTTCGTAGTCGGAATCCATGAAATCGGCGAGCCTGATAATATCGGAAAGATAATCCGCCGATATCTCACCGGACTTTATTAATGTCTTGAGGACTCTTCCCCGTTCATAATCGGAATCGAGGGAGTTGATGGCCTTGATATAACCCGACGACAGGTCAAAATTGTTGTCGTTGGCGCGGGCCAGGTCGATGAGGTATTCGGCTTTTTCATAATCGGAATCCATGTTCATGGCTATTTCCATGGCCATTTCCATGGTTTTCGAATCGTTAATATTTTCGAGGCTGACCGCCGAAAGTACCCGGCGCGTTTCATAGTCGGAATCGAGAGCGGTTACGGCCTTGATGTATCCTTTCAGGAGCTCATCATTCTCGCCGCAGCGATCGCTGATGGAAATCAGGAGTTCGGCCTTTTCGTAATCGGAATCGATAACTCGGTCGATCATATCAAGCGATTTAAGCAGGTCGTCGTTGGTGAGTTCGTTCTCAAACAATGTATTAAAATATATCCGCGAGACATAATCGCTTTCCAGGCTGTATATTTCTTCGAGAACGGCGTCGACTCCCCCCTTGTCGTAAAAACGCCTGACCCGGGCTTCGGCGCCGATTCCTGAACGCCGGACCATCTTAAGCAGCATCTCGCCGACCCACTCGCGCCCTTCGCTGTCGAGATCCCGCTCGGTACCGTCGAGTTCGTACGTATACCGCATTTCGCCGCGGACGTTTTCGGCTTCGAATTTCCGGGTATCGCCGCGGTATCGTTCATAGATGGAAATGAATCCGCCGCTTTCGAGTTCCTTTATCCAGCGGTCATCGTCGGTGAATTCAATGTTTCCTTCGACTTCAATGCGGATTTTATGGCCGTCATCATTGTACTTCCAGGTGATATGATCGTCATCGCCGATAGTTAGATTATTCCCTCCGGTAAAATCCGAGAGGAAATCGCCGGCGGCACTGGCCAGGTCGGTAACCCAGTTTTCATTCAAATCGGCGTACAGGTCGGCTTGTGCTTCGTACAACTCCTGCAATTCTTCATTGGTGAGACTTTTAAGCTTTTTAGCCATTTTGGCGTTAGCGGCATTCTTATAATATTGCTCTTTGACGGCTTCGCCGAGATCCGCCTGTTTGGCCGCCAATTCGGCCAGTCCCTCGGGGTTGATTGCGATCGGAGTCCCGGGAAAATCGGGAACCTCGATATAGACATCCGGGGCAAAGAAGTCGGACGGCGGTTCGGAATCAGGGATGGATGGAACATTCACGGCGACACCGGGATCGGCAGACGGCGTATAGATAAGATCATAGTCGAGTTTTTCGCCGTTGACGATGTAATTGTACCTGTAGCCGTAACGCTTCTGGGTTTCCTTGATATGGGGCCTTACCCAAACAACCGGGGCTTTCGTATCGGGCATGACAGCGACACGGCCGCCGGGAGTATAAACGGCAACCGGGGCTTTCGCGTCGGGAAGAGGAGTAATGATTTTAATGCGATCGAGTCCTTCGCCGTGTTCGCTTTCGCGGCCGAGCAAGGCCAGTTCATCAATGCCCCTTATCGGAGCAATAGGAGCTATATCGGGAACGACAAAATCATTAGAAGCATGATACCGGTCGTCATCATAGCTGTTTTCAAGCTGGTCGTCATAGATCAGGCCGGGGATATAAGCGGAAGCTTCGCGCCACCCTTCTTGAATGGTGCGGGAAAGTTCGCGGTAGCGGACCGCCTCGCCCGGCAGAGCGATTACGGGAGTAACTTGCACCAGCAGGGCCACGGCGAGGACCAGGATTCCGAAGATCGCGAAGGTGCGGAATCGGGACAGCCGGAGTTTTTTGAGTTTGTGCCCGGCCACTATCTTCTCAAGACGTTTGTAAATCTGTTTCTTGAACAGGGCCGCTCCCGAAGCGAGCACGGGATTGAAGGAATCTCCGGCCAGCTGGACCAGGCGGGTGAGGGTACGGGCATATTCGCGGGGCTGTCCGGTATTTTCCACGACCCATTCGTCGCAGGCGATTTCTCGTTCGAGATTCATTTTGCTGCCGATCAGGATAACGGCCGGGTGGAAGAAAAATACCGCCTGCAGCGAACGCTGCAAGAGGTTCATCCAGTCGTCATAGCGCTGAATATGGGCCAGTTCATGAAGAGTGATAGAACGGATTTCATCGCTATTTAACCTGTCGATCAGATGTTCCGGAAAGATTATGACCGGATGGAAAAACCCGATAGATACCGGAACCTGTACGATGGGAGACATCCCCACGGTTGCCTTACGCCGGGCATTGGCCTGGACGATGGTATCTATTACAAGGAGTGAATTACCGGTAGTCAAAGGGACCATGCTGCGCTTAATTCCGCGGACGGCCAGGTATCCCCGGAAAATTCTAAACATGAAGAAGCAGGAGATCAGTATCCAGAGCGAGATCACGGAAATGGGGATCATCCCCATTGCGATGGCAAGATAATCCAAGGAGCGTTTTCCGATGGAATCGGATGAAACATGTCCCGGGAAATCGAAGCGGACAAAATGCGGTCGGTCGGCGGTAGCGGAGGTTCCCGCAGTTGAGGAATTAGGGTTGGGGTTATCATTTGAAGGTTCCAACTTTGCGGATTGCCCATTGCCGTCGTATGTCGCGACGGCGAAGGTAATTTGCGAAGCCGCAGGCGCGGGCGCATTATTTTCCGTTTGGAAATGTTCGGCGACCGAGGCGACCCAGCTTTTGACGGTTCCCGGGACCGGAGAGGCCAGTATCGGGGTTACCGCCACAAACAGTAATGCCACACTCCACATGCGGTAACGGGATGCGGCGTCGAGTCTTCTGGCATAGTGAACGATCAGCCAGACCAGCGCCGTGAAGACCAGTCCGGGCCAAAAGCCGTTTATAAGAATGTTCAGGTATTGCTCGGAGTTGCGGCTGAAAAGGTCAAATAGCTGCTCCATCGCTTCCCCCTACTCGATATCTTCGATCATCTTTTTCAAGCGCTCCAGATCCTGGGTGCTGATTCTTTCATCCTCAATTATATTCTGCATCAACAGCCCCGGAGAATTCTCGAAGAAATTGTTCATCAGGTGGCGAACCGCTTTCCGGCGGGCAATATTGCGGTCGATGACGGCACGGTACACGAAGGCTCTTCCCTCTTTTACGTGCGTTACGTATCCTTTTTTCTCGAGAATCCTCATAATGGTAAGAACGGTATTATAGGCGGGGGGGTTGTCTTTGGGGAGCGCTTCCAGGATTTCATTGACGGTAGCTTCGTTACGCTCCCAGATGATTTCCATCAGCCGCAGTTCCCCATCGGTGAGGGTTGGGGTTTTTTTACGGGCCATATCCAACCTCCATAAATATTAATTTATTAGTATTACTTTTATATACGGAGGTTTTTCGGATTTGTCAACTAATTAATTAGTTTTATCTGGAGTGGTTTGGCGGAGCCGGACATTCCGTAATGTATCGCCTTGGGATAAAATGAGTTATAAGGACAAAATATTTGGGGATGGCCAAAAAAAAGTTGGCCATCCCGTATTTTTTTTGAAACCCGGTTTTTAGGACAGGTTAAACAAGCCAGTAAGGCGTCTACCGGTCGCGGCGATAACCGCCGCCGCCGCCCCCGCCGCGTTCGCCCTGGGCGTGCGCTTCGTTAACTTTCAGGGTTCTGCCGTTGAAGTCTTTGCCGTTGAGCCCGGCGATGGCGGCTTCACCTTCGCTATCGGAACTCATTTCGACAAAACCGAAGCCTTTGGATGTGCCCCGTTCGCGGTCCTTGACGATATTGGCCTTTACCACGGTACCGAACCGACTGAAGGCGGTGTTGAGGTCCTCTTCGGTAGTGTTAAAGGGGAAATTTCCGACATAGAGATTCATATCTTTCACTCCGTGTTAGTCTGCTCTGTTTACCATGCAGAGGGTTAATGCACACTATTGCGCCTGCCTCGAACGACTTGATTATTGGGGGAATTGCGGTGAGCGGGCAAACGAAACTCCAAATACCTATAATCGCCAGAGACTTATTACCATTGCAATTCTAATTTATAAGACGAGGGTCTTTTGTCAATGGCGTTTTCGAACTTTACCAAGAATTAATTTTCGGGATTTAAAGCAAGATTTTCGGAAGGGACCCAGCCGGTCTTTCCGGATGCGGTGCGGCAACGGCACCAGCCGGATTCCTGTTCGAGAATAGTGAGCATATCCCCCAGTTTGACGGTCAGTTCAAAAGCGGAATAATCCTTTGTAATAGTACCGCGATTTCCTTTGCGTTCTATCCAGCTTTTCGGGACCCAGCCCGCCTTGCCGGATGAATCGATTGCCCAGATCCAGCCGGGCCATTCGGAGTCACGGACTTCGAGGGTGACGGATTCACCCTTCGACAGGATGAGGGGATCGGGATAAGCGGATTCATAGGCTTTGATGACGCGTGCTTCAGTCATGCCATTCCAGTCTTTCGAGGGCCATGCGGAGGTGCGCCGCGGTTTGGAATTTGCGGCTAACCAGGCTCCATTTGCGCCCTTTGATGATATCCTTGACACTCTGCGGGGCTTTTTGATACCCGGAGGCTCCGCCGATCATCTCGTAAAGAAGGTTGATCAGATGGTAGACGTCGTTCTGGATTTTTTCGCGGGTCGAGCGGCCGTGGTCGAACAGGTCGAGCAGTTTGACATCGAAGCCGAGGCCGATTCTTTTGACCATGATATTTCCTGAATGGACGTCGCCGTGGTAGTGCCCGAGGAGGTGGATTTGTTCGATACCGGAAGCGAGGGCATACAGCAGGTGCAGGGCTTCGAGGGGAGGAAGGCGTTTCCCCCGTTGCCGGGAGAGGTACTGCGACAGCATTTCGCCGTCGGCGAAATCGGAAACCAGGAATTCCACTTTCTGACCGCGAATCTGGGTGAAATCGCGGTGATGGTACTGCATCAGGATGGGGCAGGTCGAAAGGCGGTACATTTTACGGGCATAACGGAGAACCGGCACCTTGCCGGCTCCGCGGCGGGCGTAGAACAATTTCGCGGCGCGAACGATACCGGTGCGGCGCTCGACAATTTTATACACTTCGCCTTCGAACCCGCTTCCGAGGAATTCGACGACTTCGTAATTGGAGCCGAGCGAGCGTCTGGGTTGTAAATCGTAATGAGGTTGTACCATATCGATTATTCTGCAAATTTCACGGCATTCGACACAATCATATTCTATTAATAAATCTCGTCCGAGATGAATTTCCCGTTACGCAGGACAATTTCCCTTTCGTGCCCGTACGACATTATTTTGATCGCTTTTTCCGGTACGACCCAAACCATTTCATCGATTTCATCGGGGTCGGGGCTGCCGGTTTCTTTAAGGGCGGTCATATTCCAGAATTTCACCAGTTTCTCTTTTCCATTTTTGCGGTAGCGGGTTTCTCCGGCAGGCGAAAGGAGTTCAGCGGTCCACCCGGTTTCTTCCCATACTTCCCGCAAGGCGGTTTCTTCGAGGTTCTTGTCTTCCCCGTTTTTAGCTTTTCCCTTGGGGAGGCTCCAGTCATTGTATTTCGGGCGATGGACCAGGGCAATAAGGAGCCCTCCTTCACGGCGCCGCCATAAAAGCCCGCCGGCTGCCAGGATTGTATCAGATTGATTAATTTTCTCCATATTGTTCAAATATCAGTGCCATTAATGATTTTCGGAAAAGTCCGGCAAAACTCAATCCTCAGGGAACCCCTCTTTCCTGCCAGTGTTTGAAAAATAACGAACCATCATCCCTGGAGAAGCAAAAAATGTTGAAAATCCTGTTTTCCAATTCCGAATACGCCAAACCGGCAGATATCGCGCTACTATTTTTACGCGTGGGAGTGGGATTGACGATGATGCTGGGACATGGATGGGGGAAACTTACCGGTTTCGGCGAACGGGCTGCGGGATTTTCCGACCCCATCGGTCTCGGAAGCACCCTTTCGATGGCCATGGCGGTTTTCGCGGAATTTTTCTGCTCGCTGGGGCTGATTCTTGGGGTCTTTACCCGGTTCAGCGTTATCCCATTGATGTCCACCATGCTGGTGGCCTTTTTCATTGTTCATTCCGAGGACCCTTTCCGCAGGAAGGAACTGGCCCTGGTATATCTGATTCCGTTCATAACCATTTTTTTCACCGGGGCCGGAAAATATTCAATCGACTATTATATCAACAAGTGGTTCGGGAAATAATCATAATCCACTCATAATCTTAGCCGCACGGACCGGCTAAAATCCAACCCTTCTGAATTTCGCCGATTAATATATCTGGACTATTTAAATCCATTTTTTAACTTGCGCGGCGTTTTTTCGACAATATATTAATTTCTGTCGCGTATTTATACTGGTGGCAGATATTGTGCAGGATATCCCTGCGAATACAATATATAGTTGTTTTATGGGTAGAGGTTTCTCCGAACATGGAGAATAATTGCCGGCGATTTACGGCCTGCGAACAATAGCAGCAAGTTACAATGAAATCGAACAGCCAACGGAGATAGATAACAATTCAGCAGCGGGATTATTATGCATAAAATTAAAAAGAGAGACGGAAGGATTGTCGAATTCGATTCCGACAAAATATCAGGAGCTATGGAGAAGGCCTTTCGGGTGGTTCGGGGCAGGGCCGATCGGGAAGCGATTTCCGGGCTAACCGACCGGGTAATTTCTCTTATCGATGAACGCTTCACATCGTTCACGCCGGAGGTCGAACAGGTTCAGGATATCGTCGAACAGACTTTAATGGAGGCGGGATTTTTCGACGTCGCCAGGGCTTATATCCTTTATCGCGAACGTCGTCGGGAATTGCGGGAGGAGCGGAAACGGGACGCCCTTCAGCAAATCAAATCGGGTCGGCTCCAGGTCACCAAAAAAGACGGGCGTTCCGAGCCGTTCGACGAGCGGAAACTTCGGAAATATCTGCAATTCGCGGTTGAGGGTTACGAAGGGGTTTTGCATGTCAACGATCTGGTCGAGCAGTGCGAACTCGGTTTATATGAGGGAATTAAGACATCGGATATCGCCGAATTGACGACCCTGACGGCGCGGAATTTCATCGAGCGCGATCCCTGCTACAGCGAAATCACGGCACGGCTATTCCTTCAATCTTTATATCGAATAGTTTTCGGCGAGGCTGTCGACTGGAATAACCTCGAATTCCATTATCGCGAGTCATTTAAATCCAATCTCAAGGCGGCAATCAGTGCGGGCCGTCTTCAGGACGGGTTGCTGCAATACGACCTTGATAATATTGCGAGTCATCTTAAGATCGAGCGGGACAAGTACCTTGGCTATCTCGGCCTGCAGACATTGTACGACCGGTATTTCATAAGGGATATCGCGACGGCGCGCTGTCTCGAAACGCCTCAGGGTTTCTGGATGCGGGTGGCCTTGGGCCTGGCCGTTAATGAGCCGGAGCGGGAACGCCGCGCCGTGGAATTTTATGAAATCCTATCGAGCCTCCGCTATGTCAGTTCCACTCCTACCCTTTTTCATGCCGGGACCAAACATCCGCAGCTCAGTTCCTGTTATCTGACCACGATCGAGGACGATCTAAATCATATTTTTAAAAGCTATTCCGACAATGCCCAGCTTTCCAAGTGGTCGGGAGGATTGGGCAACGACTGGACCAATGTCCGGGCCACGGGGGCACAGATAAAATCGACCGGGGTGAACAGCCAGGGGGTAATTCCCTTTTTGAAAATCGCGAACGACACCACGGTGGCCATCAATCGTTCCGGGAAACGGAGAGGCGCCACTTGCGCTTATCTTGAAACATGGCATTACGACATCGAAGACTTCCTTGATTTGCGCCGCAACACCGGAGACGAGCGCCGCCGCACGCATGATATGAACACGGCCAACTGGATTCCCGACCTCTTCATCAAAAGAGTCATGGAAGGCGGGGAATGGACGCTGTTTTCTCCGGAAGAAGTCCCGGACCTGCACCATAAGTACGGCAAGGCATTCGAAGAAGCTTACGTCGGCTACGAACGGATGGTCGACAACGGCGAGATTCGCCTTTTTAAAAGAATAAAAGCGCAGGACCTCTGGAAAAAGATGATTACCCGCCTGTTCGAAACCGGTCATCCCTGGATTACCTTCAAGGACCCCTGCAATGTCCGTTCGCCCCAGGATCATGCCGGGGTAGTGCACAGTTCCAACCTCTGCACCGAAATCACTCTGAATACTTCGAAAGATGAAACCGCGGTTTGCAATCTCGGTTCGGTGAACCTGGTCAGGCACATATCAAACGGAAGATTCGACCGGGAGCTTCTTTCCGAAACGGTGGCAATCGCCATGCGGATGCTCGATAATGTCATCGATATAAATTATTATCCCACCTCCGAGGCGAAGACAGCAAATCTGCGGCACCGGGCGGTCGGACTGGGGATCATGGGTTTCCAGGATGCCTTGTACCGTCTCAATATCAATTTCGATTCGGATGCCGCTACATCGTTTGCCGATGAGAGCATGGAATTGATTGCTTACAATGCCATTCTATCGTCGGCTCGTTTGGCCGAAGAAAGGGGCACGTACGAAACTTATCCCGGTTCGAAATGGGAACGGGGGATATTCCCTCAGGATACGCTGGATCTTCTCGAAAGCGAGCGGGGACAGGCTATCGAGGTTCCTCGGGCAGGTAAGCTGGACTGGGCCCCGGTCCGGGAAGCTGTCAAGGCGCACGGGATGCGCAATTCCAACTGCATGGCGATCGCTCCGACCGCCACTATCGCCAACATCAGCGGCTGTTATCCTTCGATCGAGCCGATTTATAAAAATATTTATGTCAAATCGAACATGAGCGGAGAATTCACGGTAGTGAATCGATACCTGGTCAATGATTTGAAGGCGCTGGGATTGTGGAACCAAGGGATGCTGGAGGAGCTTAAGGCGCACGACGGGTCGGTGCAGGGGATCGCGATTATTCCCAGGCATCTTCGTGACAAGTACAAAACGGCGTTTGACATCGAGCCGGAATGGTTTATCCGTCATGCCGCTTATCGCGGGAAATGGATCGACCAGAGCCAGTCGCTGAATATTTTCACCAGCTCGACTTCCGGGCCGCGGATTGCGGAAATTTATCTTTACGCCTGGAAAATGGGACTGAAGACGACGTACTATCTGAGAACTATGGCCAAGTCGGGGATTGAAAAGAGCACAGTATCGATCGGAAGAGCCTATTCCAAAAAGGATGGGGGTAACGGGGATAACCACCGGCACGAAACGGTCACGTACTTACGGGCAGAAGAACCGGCTCCGGAAGAAAAACCGGAGGTCCGGGAAACGGTTCCGGCTTGTGCTATTGACGACCCTGACTGTGAAGCATGTCAATAACGGGAACGAAGAAAATGGAAGACTTACAAACAAATCAACACAAGAAAAGAATCCTGAACTGCTCGGCGACTGACCCGAACAAAATCCTTCCCATGAAATATATCTGGGCGCGGGAGTACTATAAAATCGGGGTGGCCAACAACTGGACTCCGGAAGAGGTTCCGATGCAGCAGGATATCGAGCTGTGGCGGCGGCCGGACGGTTTAAGCGAGGACGAGCGGCGGCTGATACTCTGGAATCTCGGATTTTTCTCTACCGCTGAGAGCCTGACCGCCAACAATATCGTTCTGGCGCTGTACCGCCATATCACCAATCCGGAATGCCGCCAGTACCTGTTACGGCAGGCGTACGAAGAGGCGATTCATACCGATACGTTTATTTATTGCTGCGATTCGCTGGGGCTGGATCCGGATGAAATTTATAACATGTACCTGACGATACCATCCATCAAGGAAAAGGATGAATTCGTGGTGGAAATCACGAAATCGATTTTCGACCCGAATTTCGTCACCGACGGACCGGAGAATGTCCGGAAATTCGTCAACGACCTGGTGGGGTACTATGTCATCATGGAAGGAATTTTCTTCTATGCCGGATTCGCGATGATGCTGTCGTTTTTGCGGTTGAATAAAATGGTCGGGGTGGGGGAGCAGTTCCAGTATATTTTGAGGGATGAATCGACACACCTGGCGTTTGGGAGCGAGTTGATCAATACCATCGTTAAAGAAAATCCCGAAATCTGGACCGGTGAATTTCAGAAACGGATTATCGCTTATATCAAGCGGTCGGTTGAACTGGAGGCGGCGTATGCCGAGGATTGTTTGCCGCGCGGGGTGCTGGGGCTGAACGCGGAAGTGGTGACTCAGTATGTGCAGTACATCGCGGACCGGAGACTGGAACGGATAAATCTTCCGATTGTCTACGGGGTGAAAAATCCTTTCCCCTGGATGAGCGAAATCATGGATTTGAAGAAAGAGAAAAACTTTTTTGAAACCAGAGTTACCGAATACCAGACTGGCGGGGAACTCGAGTGGTAAGAATCACCTTCGGGTATTCAAGTAAAGCGGGGCGTGGAAACGTCCCGTTTTTTTATGGCTTTAGGGCAGATGAGGTCAGTTGAAATTCCATTGGAACATCGCGAGAATTTCCCGGTTTTACAAATAATATGGTCATAAAAATTCCGGTTAAACGATTGGAGGAATCATGCGGACGGAAAAAATAATTCTGCAGCCCGAAGAGACTATGGAGACAATAGGGAATAAATTCAATTTAAGGCTTGACCGTCGCGGAGCCATAAAGGCCCTCACTGCGGCGGCGGCAACGGCGGCTATTTCGCCATTTTTACTCGGCAGTGCCAAAGCCATGATGCCGACGATGGCTGCCGGGGTAGCGCTTAAAGCGATGGCTCCGGATGCATCTGAGACCTACCCGTATCAACTCCCGCAGTTGCCATACGCGGTCAATGCGCTCGATGCCGCCATCGATCCCATGACCATGGAGATTCATCACGGCAAACACCATAAGGGTTACACGGATAAATTGAATGCTGCATTGGAAGGGCATCCCGATTTGCAGAAGAAGCCGCTGGTCGATTTGCTTTCGAATCTCGATGGAGTACCGGAAGATGTCCGGACGGCAGTCCGTAATAACGGCGGCGGCTATTACAACCATTCCCTCTTTTGGCCGCTGATGAGCCCTAACGGCGGGGGAACTCCGGGGGGCAAGCTGGGTGAAGCTATTAATCGAGATTTTGGGGCATTCGAGAAATTTCGGGAGGATTTTGCGAAAGCGGCCGGGACGGTCTTCGGCAGCGGCTGGGCCTGGTTGGTAGCTGATAAATTCGGGAAGCTGAGTATCATGCAGACATTCAACCAGGATACGGTTCTGGCGAAAGGAATAAAGCCGGTGCTCGGGATCGATGTTTGGGAGCACGCCTATTATCTGCGGTACCAGAATCGGAGGCCGGAATACATAGAGAATTTCTGGAAGGTGGTCAACTGGAACCGGGCCGCCATGAATTACGACGCCCAATAGACTATAACGGGTATTAGGATCGAAGGGGCCGGAGAGATCCGGCTCTTTTTATTGGCGTTAAATTACATATAGATAAAATAGACGACTATCAGGGCCATCCCCATGACGATTGACAGGATGCCCATTTTGCGGAGGCTGTTTTTCTGCTGCAATTGCAGTTCGGCGATCTTGCGGGAGGCGGGATTCTGCTCTGAAGAGGGATTGTCCCCGATATTCATTCTCGATGATTTAATCAGGAACAGAATTCCTGTTACAAACATCCCTGCGGCGATAATCAGAAACATACCGAAAGATTGTACTTTGAATACTCGCAGACAATAAAAAAGCCGCCCCAACAGGACGGCTTTTTGGTAATTGAATAATAACTTAAATGGCGCGGTGGTTGTCAATCTTATCGAAGCTGTGGGCATAAATCAAATTACGGATATGTTCCCCTTTAAGGAAATCGTGGGGGAAGCCGAGTTCGATTTTGCTGATTTCATCGAGGCGATTCAAGAGTTCCGGCGGAATGGGATGGTCAAGGCATGTGATATTTTCGCGGATTTGAGCTTCGGTGCGAGCTCCAATGATGGGAATAATCACGCCCGGTTGCTGGCGAACCCAGTTGATGGCGACCTGAGCCGGAGAGCAGCCGATTTCGGACGCGACTTTGACCATTTCATCGGCAATGGCCAGATTGCGGTCGCCGAGGCGGACCGATTTTTCGTCCCCTTTGTAGCGGTGAGTGTCGGAGGCCTGCTTGTTTTGTTTGCTGTACTTACCGGTCAGGACCCCTCCGGCGATGGTTCCCCAGGGAGTCACCGCGATATCGAGGGATCGTGCCATCGGGAGCAGTTCCCGTTCGACGGTTCGCTGCATTAGGCTGTATTCAATTTGGAGGCCGACGAACCGGCTCCAGCCACGCAGATCGGCCAGCATGTTCGCCTGCGAGACAACCCAGGCGGGAGTATCGGAGATTCCGACATAAAGGATTTTGCCGGCCCGAACCATATCATCAAGAGCCCGCATAACTTCTTCGACCGGGGTCATATAATCCCAAGCATGGACCCAGTACAAATCAATGTAATCGGTATTCAGTCTTTTCAGGCTGGCTTCGAGGGCCTGGACCATGTTTTTGCGGTGGTTTCCGGCGGAATTGGGTTCTCCCTGTTTCATATATAGGGTGTATTTGGTGGCAAGGACGATTTTTTCGCGGATTCCCTGCATGAATTCGCCGACATATTTTTCGCTGGTTCCTTCGGTATAGCGGTTGGCGGTGTCGATGAAGTTGCCTCCGGCGTCGAGGAAGGCATTGAAGACCTTGCGGCTTTCCTCCTTTTCGGAACCCCATCCCCATTCGGGGCCGAAAGTCATGGTTCCCAGGGCCAGTTCCGAAACCCGCAGGCCGCTTCGGCCCAATAGCTTATAACGCATACTCGCTCCTTTACTTTTCGGGTACCGTAATTAGTCTTAATTATAGCATCCGGGGCGGGATATTTCCACAATTTTGGGACGGATATAAAGGTGGTTCTCGAATTTTCGTGACATTTGGGGAGGATTTATTATCTTCTCCCCCCGATATTAAGCGGAACCGTTTTTCCGCCGAAATGTCGTATAAGATAATTAAGCGTTTCGGACAGAGTGGTTTCCGGGACGACAGAATGGTTTTTTCAGCCGGATAGAAATCGGGCTGAGATGGAGGTGAAATCGTGAGCGATAAGAAGGGGACAATCGGAATTCTTACCGGCGGCGGCGATGTTCCGGGATTAAATCCGGCAATCCGCGCCGTAACTATCCGGGCTCTCCGCGAGGGTTATGACGTCATCGGTATTCGTCGCGGCTGGGCCGGGACGGTTGATATTATCAGAGATAAAAACGCCGATAACAGCGCCTGCTATATGCGCCTTACCGAGGATATCGTCAACAAGGCCGGACGAACCGGAGGAACATTCCTGCACAGTTCGCGGACTCATCCCGGGAAAGTAAAACGAGACCAGGTCCCGGATCACCTTAAAGCGCAGTACAACAACGACGTCAACGATCTTACCAAGGAAGTAATCAAGAATCTGGAATTCCTCGGAATCGAATACATGATACCGATCGGGGGCGATGACACCCTGTCGTACGGCGTAAGGCTGTACCAGGAGGGATTCAAAGTGGTGGCGATACCGAAGACGATGGATAACGACGTTCCCGGAACCGATTACTGTATCGGTTTTTCCACCTGCGTTACCCGGACCATCAGCATGATAAACAACCTGAGGACTTCGGCCGGTTCGCACGAACGGTTTTTGGTGCTCGAGGTTTTCGGGCGATACGCGGGATTTACGGCGATGCTTCCGACCATGGCCGGAGCGGCGCACCGCTGTGTGATACCGGAATACAAATTCAATATCGAACGGTTAACGGAACTTCTTGCCGAGGATCGGCGCAAGAGCACTTCGAAATATTCCATCGTGCTGGTTTCCGAAGGATCGATGTTTGAGGGGGGCGAAATGGTTTTCCTCGATTCGACCACCGATGCATACGGGCATAAGAAGCTTGGCGGAATCGGCGACCTGGTTTCGGCGAAGCTGAAGGAACTCTCCCCGAAATTCAATAACGGCAAAGAAATCAATGTCATTAACCAGAAGCTGGGTTACCTGGTACGGGGGGGCGATCCCGATGCGATCGATTCCATCGTGCCGATGGCGTACGGCAACCTGGCGCTCGACCTGCTTTTGGACGGAATTCACGGGCGACTGGTGGTGCTGAAAAACGGGCGGTACGATAATGTCCCGATCGACGTGGTAACGAACACCAAGAAATATGTCAACGTGGAACGGCACTATAACAAAGACAGGCTTCGCCCGCAGTACCGCAGTTTCGAAATGCAGCCGCTGTTCATCATGACCAGCGAGTAAGATAAAGAAAGGCCGGTTTTGCAACCGGCCTTTTTAATTTCAGCAGCGTTTTCGCTTAATCGGTTTGGCCCGTTTGAGAGCTTTTTCTATGTATGGTACGGCGTCGGGAGTTTTGCATGAAGTCTCGCCGTGGTCCACTTCAACCTTGCCGATTCGTTTCGCGGCTTCCTTGGCCGCTTCGGTCAATTCCGGACGGTAAATCCCGATTGCAATCAGTCCCATAAGCATGGAATGGCGGGCGCGATTGGGCGATTTGTGAATTTCCTTTTCGATGGTTTGGAGAATTTCTTTCAATTCCGTAATGGGGATTTCACGGTCGTCACGAAGCATGGCGGACATGACCGAGTATCCTGATGCCCTGACGAATTCGTCTTTCGATTTCATCCACTTCTTCATGGCTTTGAGCGCATAGGGAGTTTTAGAGGCAATCCCGGCGGTATAATCGGCCAGCATGTAATACGAAGTAT
>Ga0209285_10000376_pt1:7500-15672 | contig 15672 bp, 9 predicted proteins | sample PPLLak3March2015_2_FD_187249 | JGI IMG/M metagenome (GOLD analysis project Ga0209285, IMG submission 187249) | Freshwater sediment microbial communities from Prairie Pothole Lake near Jamestown, North Dakota, USA - PPLs Lake P8 Core (3) Depth... | ecosystem: Environmental > Aquatic >... | reverse complement strand
GTCGGGCAGACCGACCCGGCGCACGACGCCCGTCTTCATGTCCTTGAGCGCGAGGCCCGTCGAGAAGCTCAGGACCTGGCGGCTGTTGTAGGCGGGAGTGATGCGCATCCCGGCGATCCTCAGGATCGGTTCGGAGATGTAGGCGATCGTCGGCATCGACTCGCGGTCGACCAGGGCCATCGTGTCACCCGCCGGGCTCATGGTGACCGAGGGGGTCGGCGGGGCGTCGACGATGTCGATGACGTCCTGGGGCGGGAGCTTGTAGGGCTCCTGCGCGGCGAGCGCGGGGGCGAGGGCGAGAAGCGCGGCCAGAAAGAGGGCCGGGAGAGCGGTCGTACGTTTCATGGGTGAGCCTCCTGACGATGGACGATACGGGGAGATTCTAATGCAATTCCCGTTTTTTCGAAACCGGGAATTCTTTCGGGTTATAATGGGGGTCCCATGAACGATGTCCGTACGGCCGGCATCCGCCTGACCGTGGTCATCCCGACCTACAACAAGGAGACCCGGATCGCCGCGAGCCTCGAGGCGGTCGCGGCCTACCTCGCCGGCAAGCCCTTCGCGTCGGAGATCGTCGTCGTCGACGACGGCAGCGCCGACCGGACCGCGGACGCGGCCCGGACCGCCCTGGCGGGCCGCCCGCACGCGAAGGTCATCCGCAGGGAGCGGAACCTCGGCAAGGGGGCCTCGGTCAAAGAGGGCGTGCTTGCGGCGTCGGGGGAGGTCGTCCTCTTCTGCGACGACGACCTGGCCACGCCCATCGAGGAGCTGGACAAGGCCCTGGCCGCGCTCGACGCGGGGGCCGACGTGGTCATCGGCTCGCGGGCCCATCCGGATTCCGAGATCCGGGTCCGCCAGCGCCGGCCCCGCGAGTGGATGGGCAAGGCCTTCAACGTCCTGGTCCGGCTCTTCGTCCTTCGGGGCTATCGCGACACCCAGTGCGGCTTCAAGGCCTTCCGGCGGGCCGCGGCGACGGACGTCTTCTCCCGGCTGCGGACCCCGGGTTTCGGCTTCGACGTCGAGGTCCTCGTTCTCAGCCGCGATCTCGGCTACCGCGTCGCCGAGATCCCGGTCGTCTGGTGCGATGCCCGGCCGAGCCGCCTGCGCATCTTCCGCGGCTCCTGGGGCATGTTCAAGGACCTCTGGCGCATCCGGCGCCAGGCCCGCCGCGACGCGCGACGGCGCGGAGCCGGGCCGAATGCCTGAACAAGGGAGGACGAGATGACGCAGCGACACCGGATCGCGGCCGCGATCCTCATCACCGGAATGGCCTTGGCTCTCGTATCGTGCGCGGGGTCTCCCGAACCGGCCGACCTCGTGCTCAGGAACGGCGACATCACCACGCTCGACGCCGGCCTGCCGCAGGCCCGGGCCATCGTGGTCAAGGGCGGCGCGATCGCCGCCGTCTGCGCCGTCGACGAGGAGGCCGAGCGCTGGATCGGGCCGGCCACGAAGGTCGTCGACCTCCGCGGCGGCTGGGCCGTGCCCGGCATCATCGACGGCCACGTCCACTTCAACCAGGCCGGGGCCCTGATCCTGGACGCCAATCTGATGACGGTCTCGGACGAGGCCGGCCTGCGGGCGGAGATGGCCCGGGTCGCCGGCCTCCTCGATGACGGCGAGTGGATCAGCGGCGGCCTCTACGGCGCCTACGAGCAGTGGGCGCTCGGCGACGCCGGCGCGGCGGGACCGAAGAAGAAGGAGCCGTGGCGGCCCCATCGGGCGATGATCGACGACCTGACCCCGTCCAATCCGTGCCTGCTCTCCCGGTTCGACAACAGGGAATGGCTGGCCAACACGGCGGCCCTCGAGGCCGCCGGGCTCGACCGGGAACCGCTCGAAGGGCTGGAGACCGGCCGTGACGGTCGGCCGACCGGGATCGTCCTGGCCGGGACGCCCGCGTTCCAGAAGCTGCGCCAAACCCGAACGCCCAAGTCGCGGGCCCGGCTCCTCGAAGAGAACCGGGCGGCGCTCGAGGCCCTGCGCCAGGCCGGGATCGTCGAGGTCCACGACATCGAGCGCCCGGACCAGACCGACCGCTTCATCGAGCTCGAGGAGCGGGGCGAGCTGACCTGCCGCGTCTGGCTCAGGCCCGACCTTTCGCGCGGCGAGGAGCTCGGCCGGGCCGGCTTCGCGATGGGCCTCCATCCGAAGACGAAGGAGCGGAGCGCCTGGCTCCGCTACGGCGCGCTCAAGGGCTACATCGACGGCATCATGGGCACGCACGGGGCGCTGTTCTTCGAGCCCTACGACGACCAGCCGGGGAACTCCGGCCACTGGCGGCCGCACACCTCGGACGACCCGGAGCTCAAGGTCCGGAACATGGAGAAGATGTACGGCCTGATCAAGACCGGCCTGGTCTACGGGTTCGTCCCCAACGTCCACGCCATCGGCGACCGCGGCGTCGCCGAGATGCTCGACCTCTACGAGCGGCTGAAGACGGAGGGCGTCGACCTCACGGGCTTCCGGGTCATCCACGCCCAGGTCATCCGGCCCCAGGATTTTCCGCGCTTCAAAGCCCTCGGCGTCATCGCCGAGGTCAATCCCTACCACGTCTCCGACGACATGCGCTGGATGGAGGAGCGGATCGGGCCCGTGCGGTCGAAGGGCGCCTACGCGTTCAGGACCCTGATCGAGAACGGGACGACGCTCTCCTTCGGCTCGGACTGGCCGGGCACGAGCGCGGCCCTCTATCACATGCACCCGAGATACCTGATCTACGCGGCGGTCACCCGCCAGACGCTGGCCGGCACGCCGGAGGGCGGCTGGTTCCCGGAAGAGAGGATCACGGTCGAACAGGCCCTGCGGGCCTACACCATCAACAACGCCGCGGCCGCCTTCGAGGGCGATCTCAGGGGGACGCTGACGAAAGGCAAGCTCGCCGACATCACCGTTTTCGACAGGAACATGATGAGGATCGCGCCGGCCGACATCCTCAAGGCCGAAGTGACGCACACGGTCGTCGGCGGCAAGATCGTTTTCGCGAAGGAGTGAGGGAGCGGCGCCGCCGCGGGGAAGCGGACTCAGCGCGTCTTGGGCTTGGCCAGGTAGATGTTCCCGGTCATGGTGCTGGCCTCGAAGAGGATCTTGTCCGCGGCCACGGCGATCGCGCCGTTGCCTATCGGGAAGTTCAGCCAGAGCCGGCTCGCTGCCGTCGTGAAGACCTCACGCTCTGCGCCGACCGGATCCTTTGTCAGGGGATCGAGCTCCCGCGCCATGATCGAGCACGGGCCCTTCTTTTCAGACAGGTAATAGAGCCAGCGGCCGTTGGGAGACCAGGCGGGCTGGCCGAGATAATGATCGGATCCGGCGACCGTGATCGCGCCCCGCGCCCCGTTCTGGGCCGCGTCGACACGGGATATCCGGACCGCCGCCCGCCCGTCCGGCTCGCCGGCCAGCCAGGCGATCCATTTTCCGTCCGGCGAGAGACCGGCGTCCAGGATGATGTCTTGGGGAGACGAAAGGACGACCCGTCTTTCGCCGGTCGCGAGGTCCAGCCTCTCCAGCTCGTTGGGCTTGGCCCTGACCAAGGCGGCGTCGTTCGCGGGAAAGAACCCGGCGACGAAACAGCCCTCGCAGATCATCCGGGCGGCCGCGGCCCCCGGCGCGATGACGAACGTTTTCGATAGGCCCTCGAGGACATCGTGGTAGGCCAGGAGCGAGCCGTCGGGGCTGAGCCGCGGGACCTGCCCCACGTTGACGGCCTGGACCGGCACCGTCGTCTCAGCTCCGGTCTTGAGGTCCTTGACCCGGACCTCGATCCTGGACGCCTGGGCCCCGCCGAACGCGGTGAAGGCGGCCCTGGCCCCGTCGAGCGACACGGTCGGGCTGAAATTCTGCATGAGGTCCTGGGTGAGCTTGCGCGGCTGGGCGGAAACCGCGCCCTTGTCGGGGTCGGCGGCGACGCTATACGCGCTCATGGCGACCGTCAGCTCGCAGAAGAAGACGCGGCCGTCCGGCATGACAATCGGATACATCTTTATGCCCGATCCGGTCGTGATGGCGGCGGCAGGTCCGGTGACGGTCCGGTCCCTGGGATCGATGGAGGCCTTGAACAGGTTGAGCCCTTCGATCGTCGTCCCCGAGACGAAATAAACCTCGTTCCCGGCCCAGCCGGCGGGGTATTGCACGATGGTGTTTAGACCGAGGTTCTCGATGGCGTGCGTCCGCACGGCGTCGCCGCCGTCGATGGGCGCGACCCACCAATCCCTGGATTTCGGGTCGTCGACCCTTCTGCCCCGGAACAGCAGGTGCTTGCCGTCGGGCGACCAGGTAAGCGAGGCTCCGTGCACGATGAACTCGAAGAGGAAATCGCCGAGGATCTGCCGGGGCTCTCCGCCCTTCGGCGAGATCAGGTATGTTTTATAATGGCGTGGCTCCAGGGACGCGGGGAGAACGAGGAACGTGATCCACAAGCCGTCGGGGGAAAACCTCGGCAGGACGCCCCTGTCGGCGATCTTGCGGGGTTCGCTCCCCGCCGCGAGGGCGTCGATCAAATAGATCCCGCCGCCGTCGCGATCGGAACGGAAGGCGATCTGGGACCCGTCGGGCGATATCGAGGGGAACCAGTCGTCGGCCGGGTGGCTGGTCAGGCGGAGGGGCCGGCCGCCGGAGACCTGTTGGACCCAGATGTCGAGACCGCCGCCTCTTTCCCGGTCGGAGCTATAGGCCATGAGGCTGCCGTCCCGGGAGATCGTCGGCGAGCCGGTCAACCCGGAGTCGAGGGTCAGCGGCGTGATCTCGTACTCGATCGGCCCTTCGGGCTTGAGGATGATGAATTTCAGGACGAGGGCGGCGGCGGCGAGGACGACGACCGAAGCCGCTGCGACCGCGATAATAGTTCTCTTCTTTCCTCCCGCGCCGGGGACCAAGGCAGCCTTGAGCCGGCCCGATTCCGAGTCCTCCTTGAGCTCCTGGAGCGCGACCTTGAGGTCGGACATCGTCTGCCAGCGGCGCTGAGGGTCCTTGCGCAGGCAGCGGTTGAGAACGCGCTCGACTTCGGCGGGGACCCCCTCGCTGAATCCGGAGACCGGAGCGGGTTCCTCGTTAAGAACGGCCGCCAGGGTCTTCATCTGGCTCTCGCGGCCGAAAGCCTTGCGCCCGGTCAGCATCTCGTAAAGGACCGCGCCGAACGAGAAGATGTCGGACCGGGCGTCGACCTTTTTCCCTTCGGCCTGCTCGGGCGACATGTAGGCCGCGGTGCCGACGACGTAGCCTTCCTGGGTGCGGGGTTTCTCGTCCAGTCCCACCGTCAGGGTCGGCCCGGCTCCGTCGCCCGGGGCGGCCTCGTTGAGCTTGGCCAGCCCGAAATCCAGGATCTTGACCAGTCCGTCGCCCGTGACCATGATATTCGTCGGCTTGATGTCGCGGTGGACGATCCCGGCGGCGTGGGCCTTGGCCAAGCCGTCGGCGATCTGGACCGCGCAGCCGAGGGCCTCGCCGAGCTTGAGGCCTTTGCGGCCGACGATCTGGTCGAGCGACCGGCCCTCGACGAGCTCCATGACGATAAAATCGCGGTCGCGGTCGGAGGCGATGTCGTGGATGACGACGATGTTGGGATGGCGGAGCGAGGAGGCGGCCTTGGCCTCCTGGATGAACCGCTGCTTCCGCTCGGGATCCGCGACTTTGTCGGGGGGCAGGACCTTGACGGCGACAGGACGGTCGAGATGCGTATCGACCGCCCCGTACACGGCGCCCATGCCGCCCTCGCCGATCTTCCCGGTGATCCGGTAATGGAGGAGCATCCTGCCGGGCAATAGGGAATCCATGCTTGCTACCCCTTCTTATGGCCATACTTATAAGGCCTGGGATCCGGGAAGTCAATCCGCGCGTCTGACCGGGTCGCCGTCCGCGGTGCCCCGCGAGGAGGGGGGATTTCATCGCCGGAATCACCCCTAGGGGGGATTGCCCGCCTTCCGGCCTCCTTACAAAATGGCGGAGAACCGAGGCCCGGGTCTCGGACTGGAGTGCCGCCATGGTCATGGAAAGACGCAAACACCGCCGTTTCCAGCAATGGAACAAGGCCATCATCAATTCCGCATCCGGCGGCCAGGGCCCCTTGCCGTGCTGCCCGGTCGACGCCGTGGCCTGGGACCTGTCCCTGGGCGGGGCCAGGATCCAGTGCGAGCAGAGCTTTCCGGTCGGGGCCGTCCTTCGACTCCACCTCGAGCTCGTCCGGTCCCGGGAGTTCATCGGCATCGACGGCGAGGTCCGCTGGAACCGCTGGAACGAGGAGCTGAAAACGCACGAGTTCGGGGTCGAGTTCCAGGATTGCGTCGAAGCGACCCTTCAGGCCATTATGAGGAACCTCTACCACGACACCGACCGCAAAGAGAAAGAGGGGACGGTCCCCGCCGAGTTGAATAAGGCCGCCCTCTGAGCCGGGCCGAGCAAGGAACGACTATGGGATCTGATATGACGCCGCGCAAAGACCGCCGTTTCAAGCAGTGGAACAAGACGAAGATCACGCCCTGCCTCGGGCTCCGGGACCAGGTCTGCGATCCGTTCGAGGCCTTCACCTATGACCTGTCCATCGGCGGCGCCAGGCTCCATTGCCTGGAGTCGTTCGAGGTCGGCACCAAGCTCCGCCTCCAGATCGATCTCGTCCGGACCGGCGAGCACCTCCGCGTCGAAGGGATCGTCAAGTGGCGCCGGCGGGAAGAAACGGCCGACGTCTTCGAGATGGGCGTCGAATTCCAGCACACCAGCATGGCGACGGTCCTGAGCCTGATGAAGAACCTCCACGACGGCCGCCGCCCCGGCCCCAGACAAGAGACCGAGCCGGCCAGCCTCAGCCGGTCCTGACGGCCCTGATCCGTCCCGTTATCGCGATCGTGATCCTGTAAGCCCCGCTCGCGTTCCCGACCGTTATCGTGGCCAGGCCGGAGACCGTGCCTTGCGGGTGGAAGACCGGCGCGTTGTTGGCCCGGGCCAAGACCCCCGGCAGGACGACCGCGCGCGAGGCCCGCCACGTCCCCGCCGTCTCGTCGAAGCGCTCGAAGACGAACCCCGGGGCGGCGAAACGGACGCGGACGGGCGTTCCCGAAAGGATGGCCGAGAAGCGGGCCTGGTTGAGCCCCGCGGTCACCTCCCAGACGCCCGACCGCAGCCGGAGCCGGGGCCCGAGCCGCCCGATGGAGGAGACCGCCGCGAAGGCGAAGAGGCCGGACAGGGCGAGCGCCAGGAGGGTCTCGATCAGCGTGAAACCGGGCCGCCGGGAGGCCAATCAATACTCCTTCCAGCTGAGGACCCGCAGGGACGTGAACGCGATTTGGGGCTCGGTGGAGAGAGGGGCGTTCGCCGGGAACAGGCCGGAGGCGGCCCGCTCGTCGCGATAGATCTCCAGCCGGTTGCCGTTCCCGGCATAGGCGCCGGCCTGGAGCGCGCCCATCAGCTCGACGGACTTCCCCGTCCCGTCCATCCTGAATTCGCCCGCGGCCGCGGTCAGAGAGGCTTGGACCTTCAGGTCGTCCGGGGCGCCCGCGGCGACCGAGATGCCGCCCTCGGTCCGTCGGCCCGACAGGGGGTCCCGGCCCGCCGCGTAGATGACCAGCTGGGCTTCGGAGCCCCTGCGGTAGGGCACGCCGTCCTGCCAGCGGACGCCTTCCAGGATGAGGTGGGAGGCGATGGTCACCCGGTCGGCGGACACGATAGTCAGGTCGAGGCCGTCGAGGACGGCCGGCGTCTCCCCGTCGTACGCCATCTCCACCCGGCCGTCCGGGGCGACGGCCCCGCCGCCGAGAGCGGCGACGGCGCCGTTGACGAAGACGATGGGCAGCGGGACGAGGTCGAAGTCGGCGGGTCCGTCGGGCGCGAGGAACTCCGTCCGGCTGCGGGCCGGGCTCCACTCCAAGCGCCACTCCGCGCCGCCGGCCCGGAAGACCGCGATCTGGGCGTCGCCGCGGACGGCGAGGATCATCTCGTCGAGATCGCCCTGGACGAAGACGCCGCCGAGGCCGAGGTCGTTGCGGATGAGATAGACGCCGTCGGGGACGGGGTCTGTCGAAGCCTCGAGCCCGAGCGCCTCACGGAGCCGGGCGGGGGAGAGGTCGCCCGGTTCGAAGATCCCCACGCCGAGGGCCTTGGCCGCGAGATCGACGGCGCCGTCTTCCGGCAGGACGCCGGCCGGGGAGACGGCCGGTCCCGGGCCCAAGACCTCGCCCGGCCTGTCCG
>Ga0209285_10000376_pt1:0-2500 | contig 15672 bp, 9 predicted proteins | sample PPLLak3March2015_2_FD_187249 | JGI IMG/M metagenome (GOLD analysis project Ga0209285, IMG submission 187249) | Freshwater sediment microbial communities from Prairie Pothole Lake near Jamestown, North Dakota, USA - PPLs Lake P8 Core (3) Depth... | ecosystem: Environmental > Aquatic >... | reverse complement strand
AGGGGTTCGAAAGTTCTACCAAATCCAACCAAACTCCGAATTCCCATGAACACTATGCGGGAGTCAGACTGCGAGCACTAAGGTCCGTAGTCAAAAGGGAAACAGCCCAGATCGTCAGCTAAGGTCCCTAAATACAGGCTAAGTGGGCAAGGATGTGAGGATACTCAGACAACCAGGATGTTGGCTTAGAAGCAGCCATCATTTAAAGAAAGCGTAACAGCTCACTGGTCAAGCGTTCTTGCGCCGACAATGTAACGGGGCTCAAGCCAGTTACCGAAGCTGCGAACTGGCGGGTCTTCGGATCCGCCTTTGGTAGGAGAGCATTCTCACTCGGGCGAAGCCGTGGCGTCAGCCACGGTGGACGGCTGAGAAGAGACCCTGCCGGCATGAGTAGCGATAATTGGGGTAGAAACCCTCAACGCCGAAAATCTAAGGTTTCCTGGGGAAGGTCAGTCCGCCCAGGGTCAGTCGGTCCCTAAGGCGAGGCCGAAAGGCGTAGCCGATGGACAGCAGGTCAACATTCCTGCACCGCCTGAATCGCGTTATCACCAATGGGGAGACGCAGGAGGATAGGCATACGCGCGATCGGAAATGCGCGGCCGCCACGTAGGGGGAGTGTCCAGGCAAATCCGGACGCTCTTAACCCCGAGCACGGCGGGGAAGGTTGCCTTCGGGCTTCCGAACTTGTCGATTCCACGCTGCCGAGAAAATCCTCTAGGGAGTGTCTCCGGCGACCGTACCGCAAACCGACACAGGTAGATAAGAAGAATATTCTAAGGCGCACGAGTGAGCCCTCTTTTAGGAACTAGGCAATTTAGCCCCGTAACTTCGGGAAAAGGGGCGCCTTATTAGGGTGAAGCCGTTCAGGTGGAGCCCGAGGAGGCCGCAGAGAAATGGCTCTAGCGACTGTTTAATAAAAACACAGGACTCTGCAAAGACATAAAATCGATGTATAGGGTCTGACGCCTGCCCGGTGCTGGAAGGTTAAGGGAAGCGGTTAGCCGCAAGGCGAAGCTGTGAACCGAAGCCCCAGTAAACGGCGGCCGTAACTATAACGGTCCTAAGGTAGCGAAATTCCTTGTCGGGTAAGTTCCGACCCGCACGAAAGGCGTAACGACTTGAGCGCTGTCTCAAAGAGGGGCTCGGCGAAATTGTGGTACCGGTGAAGACGCCGGTTACCTGCCGCTGGACGGAAAGACCCCGGCACCTTAACTGCATCCTAGCATTGGATCTCGGTCCATGATGCGCAGGATAGGTGGGAGACTTTGAAGCCGCACCCCCGGGTGTGGTGGAGTCAACGGTGAGATACCACTCTTCCTGGTCTAAGGTTCTAACCTCCTCCCCTGATCGGGGAGAGGAACAGTGTTAGGTGGGTAGTTTGACTGGGGCGGTCGCCTCCTAAAATGTAACGGAGGCGCCCAAAGGTTCCCTCAGGCTGTTTGGAAATCAGCCGTAGAGTGCAAAGGCATAAGGGAGCTTGACTGTGAGGCCGACGGGCCGAACAGGTGGGAAACCAGGGCTTAGTGATCCGGTGGTCCTGTATGGAAGGGCCATCGCTCAACGGATAAAAGGTACGCCGGGGATAACAGGCTAATAGTGTCCAAGAGCTCACATCGACGACACTGTTTGGCACCTCGATGTCGGCTCATCTCATCCTGGGGCTGAAGCGGGTCCCAAGGGTCCGGCTGTTCGCCGGTTAAAGAGGTACGTGAGCTGGGTTTAGAACGTCGCGAGACAGTTCGGTCCCTATCCACGGTAGGCGTAGGAGATTTGAGGGGGCCTGTCCATAGTACGAAAGGACCTGGATGGACGAACCTCTAGTGTACCAGTTGTCCCGCCAGGGGCAGCGCTGGGTAGCTACGTTCGGTCGTGATAACCGCTGAAAGCATATAAGCGGGAAGCACGCCCCAAGATAAGATCTCCCTCCCGCAAGGGCTAAAGGTCCCTGGTAGACGACCAGGTTGATAGGCTGGAGGTGTAAGCGCAGTGATGCGTTCAGCTGACCAGTACTAATAGACCGTGAGGCTTGACCATAAAGTTTATCAAGACAAAAAAGCATGGGGACATGTACCGCAGGTACGTGTCCCCTTTTTCAGACCGCTAGGTTATTCACACCGATTCATAATCCCGGTGACTTTAACGGCGGGGCCACACCCGTTCCCATTCCGAACACGGAAGTTAAGCCCGTTCGTGCCGATGGTACTGCCTGGGCAGCTGGGTGGGAGAGTAGGTCGTTGCCGGGTTTTTTTATTTTACATCGAATAAAGGCAAGAGGGGCACGGGCCCCCAAAACGGCCGTCATACTCCTCTCCTTTTATTCGGCAGGTCGGGCGCGGGCTCCGTTCATGGGCCAAGGGGCAACCACGGATCCCGAATAAGAGGGTCCGCGTCCAGGGCAAGGGCAATATTTTAAGGAGAGATGTATGAACATCTACGTGGGAAACATTTCCCGCACGGCAACCGAGCAGGACCTCAAGGACGCTTTCGCGGCGTTCGGCGA
>Ga0209285_10000375_pt1 | contig 15695 bp, 14 predicted proteins | sample PPLLak3March2015_2_FD_187249 | JGI IMG/M metagenome (GOLD analysis project Ga0209285, IMG submission 187249) | Freshwater sediment microbial communities from Prairie Pothole Lake near Jamestown, North Dakota, USA - PPLs Lake P8 Core (3) Depth... | ecosystem: Environmental > Aquatic > Freshwater... | reverse complement strand
GGCCATCCGCTATGTTACGGGGGCGATATTCTTTGATATTGGCGCGGCGTGGGAAGATGACGAAGCTTTCAGGGGTGCGTCTACCGAGGGGAGTGCCCACTTGCAGGATATCAAATCGGCCTTCGGATTCGGAGTCCGCGCCAACCTGGGGATATTCATATTACGATACGATCTCGCCTGGCGGACCGATTTCGCGAACATAGTGGATCATCCCAAGTACTATTTCTCGCTCGGAACCGATTTCTAAATATTAAACGAAGCTTATTAAAAAGAGGAGTCCAGATTTAAGACACCTCTTTTTTTTTGACCATATCGTAAACCTTACAGCAGCAAACATTATAGCCCTAACATTAAGACACTGTCTGGCAGCATGTTACAACTATCGGTTGACATTCATTGGCATATTTGTTAATTTTAACTGCATCATTAGATAGTCTTCAGCCGAACATCAGAACAATCGGATTTTTCTTCTTCGGGATTGCCACGAAATTAATCATTAAGGTGGGTGGCAAATGGAGGAACGGAGAAAAAACAACCGCAAAAGCCCCTATTATTATCTGCGGGTTTTTGCCAAGGGGAATCGGGGTCTGAGCGGGAGACTCATCGACATTTCCCCGTTCGGTCTCACGGTGGTTTGCGAAGAGCCATTCAAAAAAGCTCAGCTTTACAAGTTCGAAATGACTCTTCCCGAAACCATCAGGGATCGCAAACAAATGACTTTCGATACTCAGTGCATCTGGTGCCGCGAGGACAAATCTCCGGGGTACTGGGTAGCGGGATTCCAGGTAGTAAACCTGAACGACAAAAATCGCAGGACAATCGAAGCCCTGTATCTGTCTTAGCGGTCCATCGTACGTTAATTGAGCCTCGAATTCGGCGGAAACGGCGCACGATAGAGTCCGCGCGTTATTACCGTCCCGAATCCCCGATCCGGCTCTATTGACTTTCATTCGGAATTCCGGTTAATTGCGGCATGCTGTTATTAATTCGACCCGGCAAGTGTTAATGACTTCCTCAACGGCGGGCAGAATAATCCTGAAACCGAAAGAGGATCGGCGTATTCGCGGCGGCCATCTTTGGGTCTTCAGCAACGAGATCGCGGAAGTGGAAAATGCCGACTATGACGGAGGCATTGTCGATATCTTCGATTCCCGCAGAAAATTCCTCGGGCGCGGTTATTACAACCGAAATACGCTTATTGCGGCAAGACTTCTTTCACGTCATCAGGACAATATTGATAGCTCCTTCTTCGATAAAAAAATCCGTGAGGCTGTTGCCTTTCGCCGTCGACTCCTTCCGGGCCTGGAATCCTGCCGAATGGTATATTCGGAAAGCGACGGTTTACCGGGTTTGATTGTCGACAAGTACGGCCCATATCTGGGGGTACAGATATTAACGCACGGGATGGAACGATTCAAAAACGAGATATTGCAAACCCTGACAGAATTATTCAATCCCGATGGAATAATCCTCCGCAATGACACCCCTTACCGAGAAATGGAAAGCTTGAACACTCAGCCGGAAATCGCCTCGGGCGAAATTCCCGACCGCGTCCGCATAGAGGAAAACGGGATTTCTTTTTGGGTTGACCTGAAATCCGGCCAAAAAACCGGTTTCTTTTTCGACCAGAGGAAAACCAGAGCGGCCGTTCGTGGTTTAGCCAGGGAGCGCAAGGTCCTCGATTGCTTCTCATATACAGGAGGTTTCTCGCTGAATTGCGCACTGGGCGGGGCGCCGGAAGTTACCGCGGTCGACCAGTCCGAGGCGGCGCTGGCAATACTGCGGGAAAATGCCGAAACGAGCGGACTAATGACCCTAATCAGTACTGCCGCCGCCGATGCTTTCGAATTCCTCAGAAACGGCACGGAACGGTACGATTTGATAATCCTCGATCCTCCGGCATTCATTAAGAGCCGTGCCAAAATCAAAGAAGGCATGGCAGGTTACCGCGAAATCAACCTTCGTGCGATGAAGCTGCTGAATCCCGATGGAATACTGGTTACCTGCAGCTGCTCACACCATTTAAGCCGCGAGGATTTCCTCAGGATGCTCCGGACGGCCTCACGCGACAGCGGCCGGGGATTTCGCATTTTGGGAAATTCATCCCAGGATATCGATCACCCGGTGCTGCTTTCAATGCCGGAAACGGAATATCTGAAATGCGTAATATTACAGAGAATATAAGCAAGAATATTATGTATTGATTCCGCAATCACCTCGATTTATCATGATTCTTAGCAGACCGGAAAGGACAGGATATTTTGATGGAATACGGGGAGTCCCTCGGCGATTTTAGCCTCGATAATCTCGAGCAGTCGGGGAACATTTGTTATGCTTTGAATAATAGACTTGAGCTTACTTACTATAATCCCGCATATGAAAATTTTGCCATGGAAAACGGAGGGAGCGATATCATTGGAAGATTCGGAATCGGTTCCCATATTCTTGATGCTATCAGCGGTGAACTTAAAGGATATTTTTCGGATTTATTTGGCCGGACAATCGGAACATCCGAATCAAAAGAATTCGAATACGAATGCTCCGGCAAGGATGTCTACCGGCTGTTTAAAATGCTGATTTATCCATTATCCGAAAATCGGGGACTGCTACTGGTCCATTCACTGATTTCAAGCGGTGAGCACAAGCGTCCCGCCATCCCCTTTATTCTCGACAACTATGCGGATGTCGATGGTACAATTCACCAATGCAGCCATTGCCGAAGGATAAAACGCAATTCGTCGAACACCTGGGATTGGTGTCCCGATTCCCTGAATTCCTCCAGTGTCTCTCACGGTCTCTGCAATACCTGTCTTGATTTTTATTATCCCGACAAATAAAAACCGGACACTCTTCAATCGAGCGTCCGGCATCGTTATCGTCGATATCCGCGACGGTTTCTTATTCCACGCTTGATAGAATCACTTCTCCGAGGTTCATGGCCCTGATCGAAGGCTCTATTTTTTCCCTGTCCCCGACCACGAATATCAGCAGGGCATCGGGGTTAATATATTCTCTCGCCAGCCTGATAACTTCGTTATTATCCACTCTCTTAATATTGACTATATAGGTATCCCAATAATCGAGCGGAAGATCGTACGTCAGAATCGTCTCGAGTTGACTCGCCACTCCATTGACCGTCTGGAAATTCTGAGGGTATCCCATGGTCAGCGAATTTATCGCGTCGGTCAATTCCGACTCCGTTACCGGAATTTCTCCGGTGATACCGCGCAGCTCCTTCATGAACTCAACGAGAGATTCCTTTGTGTACTGAGTCTGAACCTGAGCATATGCTATGAATGCCCCCTGCCCGCGACGACTAATCAGGGATGAATACGATCCATAAGTATAACCTTTATCCTGACGGAGATTCATATACAGCCTTCCGAGCGAACCCCCTCCGAGGATTTGACTTACCACCGTGGCCGGAAGGAAATCCGATTCGCTGCGCGACCCGATTAAATTACCTATAATGATCGTGCTCTGAGCGGCGCCCGGTTTATCGATCAGGCAAACTTTAGTCGATTGCAAAGGTGTTACTTCGGCGATCGAATTACTTACCGCTTCACCCGGTGTCCATTTCTTGAAAGCCCGTTCCAGCTTCGCTTTGGCCTCATCCAGGGTGATATCGCCGACAACCACCGCCGCGGCATTATTCGGTACATAATTGCCCCTGTAATATTCCACCAGATCGTCCCGTGTTATGGAGTTGATCGATTCTTCCGTTCCCGAGCCAGTATAGGGCTGCCCGTACGGATGATTCTCGCCATACAGCTCTTTCAGAAAGCCCTTAAATGCGGTCGGAAACGCCTGTAGAGATTCCTGCTTGATACGTCCCAGGTAAATTTCCTTCTGGCGATCCAATTCATCCTGAGGGAAAGTCGGATTAATAACAATTTCTGCCATTAAATCCAGCGCCGGGTCAAGGTTTTTCTTTAAAGTATTGAGGCTGATATCGCTTTCATCGAAACTACTGCCGGTCGACAAATTTATACCCAGCCTTTGGGTCTCTTCCGAAATCTCCGCCGATGTGTATGATTTCGTCCCCTCGTTCAACATATCCGAGGTCATCGATGACGCTCCCGGACGGTCCGCCGGATCGGCAGCCCATCCGCTTTTAATTACGATATTTGCCTGTATTAGTGGGAGTTTGTGGTTTTCAACCAGGTATAGCTCCATACCGTTGGAAAGGACCGTCTTCTGGATTTGCGGCGGATTGAATGAGCGATCCTCCTGAGGGCCGGGTTCAATTGCCATATCGGTCCCGGTTTCGGATTCAGCGAGATCTCCCTGCGGCGTTACATACAGCACCAGCCGGGCATCCGGTTTCAGATATTCCCGCGCATATGACAAAACCCCATTCGCGGTCGGTTTGGAATATCGATCCCGATCCCACTGGAGCATTCCGGGGTCTCCCAGGAAGGTGTTGTACTCATTCAGGCGGTCGGCTCTTCCGCCGAAACCGCCGACATTCTGAAGAGCCCTGATAAATACCGATTCCCAATTGGTTCGGGACCTTATGATTTCATCCTCGGTAATACCGTTGCTGAGGACATCATTAAGCACATTGTCTACTTCCTGTTCGATTTCTTCGAGCGTATGCCCTTCTTTGGCTGTCACGACAATATTGAAAGTACTGCCGATCTCGCGAGAGGCTTGATAGGCATTAACATCCTGAGCAATCTGCTTGTCGTAAACCAGTGCCTTATAAAGCCGTGAAGATTTCCCGGCGGAAAGAACTCCCGCGAATAAATCGAATTCGGCATCTCCGGGTGAATAATGGCCCGGGGTGTGCCAAACCATATAAAGCCGCGGCAGCTTGACTCGATCCTCCATGGTCGCCCTAATCTCCTCGGTCAATTCCGGAACCCACTTTTCCATTCTATCCACCGGAGGGCCGGGAGGAATATGACCGAAATACTTCTCGACCCACTCTTTGGCCTGAGCGGGATCGAAATCCCCGGCAATACAGAGCGAAGCATTATTCGGCGTATAATACATTTTGAAGAATTCCTTGACGTCGTCGACACTGGCCGCCGCCAGGTCTTCCATCTTGCCGATAGTCGTCCAGGAATAAGGATGATCGCCGGGGAACATCAGTTCCGAAACAACTTCCGATACCCGTCCGTACGGCTGGTCGTCGTAATTTTGCCGTTTCTCGTTCATCACGACACTGCGCTGGTTATCGAGTCGCTCCTGGGTCAGGGCCGGCAAAAGGTAACCCATGCGGTCGGCCTCCAGCCAGAGAGCTTTTTCGAGATAATTACTGGGAAGGTTTTCCCAATAATTGGTCCGATCGGTATTGGTCGACCCGTTGTTGCTCCCGCCGTACCGATCGATACCTTCGTCGAACAGTACATTATGATGTTCGGAACCCTGGAACATCATATGTTCGAAGAGATGCGCGAATCCGGTCCTTCCCGGCTTTTCATTCTTCGATCCCACATGATACCAAACGTTGACCGAAATTATCGGAATCGAGTGGTCTTCGTGGAGAATGACCTCGAGGCCGTTGGGTAATTCGTATTTTTCGATATTCAGTTCGGGTAAATCATCCGAACATATACCGCTTGTGGAAAAGGCCGTCAAAAATAAAAAAAACAGGACAGCCGTATACAGTGACTTCATGATTGATTCCTTTCGTTTATACCGGAACATTGAATTTTTGATAACCTTATAGTCATACATATTTTGTGAGGCAGATAATTCCTAAACGGATTGAAAACGGGCAAAGTTGCAAAAGAAAATGCGGGAATGGTAAATTAGGCCCGGAAAACCGAAGCCTTTCAAAGGAAACGTCGACAACCGAACTCTATTATAAGGCTCTCAACCCCGCGATGTTGACCGCGCCGCGATGATAGCCCGTCGGGAAAAGCTGTTCCAGTTCCTGGATCGAAAGATTGTTGGCCTCGCAGGTATCGTAGACATTGGGGACTTCCCCGTCCTCGAAAAACCGATTCCGCAGGTAATAGATTATTTCCCAATGCCTTTGGGTCAGGCTGTCGGGCATTGTTAATTCATGCGCCCGGTGCAGCGCGAAATTCTCATCCCAGGATTTCGGATCCTTCAAAAAACCAAGATCGTCGACTTCATAGGCCTTGCTTTCATAATCTTTTCTATGAAAGGTAATGTTCTCTTCAATCCAGTCGACTTGCTGCTGCCCGGCACGATAAGTTATCCCGGCCAGCTTACAGGCCCCTCTCATATATCCTCGCGGAAATAGCTTTTTCAAATCTCCCAGGCCGAGGTGGTTGTTTTTACAGGCAACATAGATCAGCGGACAAGCGTTTATCTTCTCGAAGTTATTCCTGATAAAATAAATCACTTTCCAATGGCGCTCCGATAATCCCCCGGGAATCCTATGCTGTTCCGCCATCCCGGTTGCGTAATCCTCGTCCCAGTCTTCCGGGTAAAGCAGATAGCCGTTGGCATCCACCCGGTATTTTTTATTATTATGTTCAAAATAGCGCATGCCTTACCTCCCGCCCTGTTTAAAAACTGGGGAATTTATCGCGCCAAAATACCGCATATCGAATAAGCTCAAAACAGAGTTTGTTACTTTTTTCACAATATCAATTTATTCGTTTCTATCCAAAAATCAACAATGAATTACGATTTGGCAAAAAAATACCCGCCGATCCCGGCAGGTATTCTGGAATATGGTAGCGGTACGGGGAATCGAACCCCGGTTTGAGGACTGAGAATCCCCCGTCCTGGGCCACTAGACGATACCGCCATAATTTTCAGCCGGGATAAATATATATACAGACCTGTCTTCTGTCAAGTCGCCCTTGTTTTTAGACCTTCAATTTATATATTGAATCCAAACTCTATTTTGCGGAGGATGCATGCCGGCCAAAAAGTTTAAAGAGCTTAAAGCAAAGGACCTGGGACCACAATTCAACCTGAAATCCCTGAGAATAAAATCCACCGACGATATCAAACCCCTCACTGCCATCATCGGTCAGGAAAAGGCGATCCGCGCCATCAATTTGGGACTTAAAGTTAAAAGTAAAGGCTATAACATATTCGTAACCGGGCTGACCGGCACTGGACGCACTACTACGATAAAACTCCTCCTCCAGGACCTCCATTCGGGCAAAACCGATCTTATGGACGTCTGCTATGTCAACAATTTCGACGATCCCGACAACCCTATCGCTTTAATGTTCAAAGCCGGGACCGGCCGGCAGTTCAAAAAGGACGTCGAATACATGATAAGCTCGCTCCGCAAAGCGGTTCCCAAAGTTTATTCCAGCGAAGATTATAAGGATAAGCGCAATCGCATCGCTTCGGACTTTTCCGACCGCCAGAAAAACCTCCTGATGAACTTCGAGAAAAAGATGAACGACGCCGGCTTTGTCATGGTTCAGCTCCAGTCGGCGAATATGATTCGCAACGATCTCCAGCCCATCATAGACAATGAACCGGCCGCCATGGAAAAGCTGGAACGCCTGGTCAAGGAAGGCAAGTTTTCGCAATCCCGATATGACGATCTTGACCGCACCTACCTCAAACTTAGAAGAGATATGGAGCAGGTCGCGAGCGAATCCAAAAAACTGGCGGCCAAGATGGATGAAGCCCTCGAAAAACTCGACTTCTCGGTTATGGCCCCGTTAATTATCGATAAAATCGAAACGCTCAAGAAGAAATATCCCGATGAAAAAACCGGCGGTTACCTCACCAAGGTCATGGAGGCCCTGGCCAGCGACCTCGACCGCTTCAAAGCCGCCCGCCCGCGGCGCGGCGAAGAAGAAGCGCCGGCTTTCCGGCAGCGGGAACCGTTCGAAGAATTCATGGTCAACCTGATTCTGGATAATTCCGAAACCTCAAAAACCCCGGTCGTCATCGAATTCTCCCCCTCCTATCGCAACCTGTTCGGAACCACCGAACGAGTGGTCGACCGCTTCGGCTACTGGCGGACCGATTTCTCCCGCATCAAAGGAGGATCGCTTCTGAACGCCTCCGGAGGATTCCTGGTTATCAACGCCCTCGACCTCTTCACCGAGCCGGGCGTCTGGAAACCCCTGAAACGGGCGCTTCTGACCGGGTGTATCGAAATCGCGGGATACGACCCCTTCTACATGATGGCGGGGTCGTCGCTGAAACCGGAACCGATTAACATTGACGTAAAAGTGGTGCTGATCGGCGAACGCTGGATTTACCATTATCTGTGGGAGAACGAGGAGGATTTCCGCAAGATCTTCAAGGTCAAGGCCGAGTTCGATTATGTCGTCGATATGAACCGCAAGGCCCTGAAAGATTACGCGATGTTCGTCAGGAAAATCATCGACGACGAAAACCTCCCGGCCTTCGATAATTCGGCGCTCGAGGAAATCATCGCGTACGGCAGCCGCCTCGCCGGACGCAAGGACCAGCTGACCACGCGCTTCACCAACATCGCCGATATCGTGCGCGAAGCGGGATATTGGGCCGCCGACCAGAACCGCCGCAAAGTCTCCGGCAAGGATGTCGCCCAGGCGATTCTGATGCGTATCGAACGAGTCAATCTTATCGAAACCAAAGTTCAGGAGATGTTCGAAAAGAACACCATCCTGGTCGATACTTCCGGCAAGAAGGTCGGTATCATCAACGGACTCGCGGTGTACGGCAACGGCGAGTACAGTTTCGGGAGACCGACCCGCATCACCGTGCGGACTTCAGTCGGCCGGGCCGGTATCGTCAACATCGAACGGGAAGCCGACCTGTCGGGGCCGATTCACAACAAGGGGGTGCAGATTCTGACCGGGTTCCTGCGGGGCAAATTCGCCCAGGAAAAACCGATCGTGATGTCGGCCTCCATCTGTTTCGAGCAGTCTTATTCCGGAGTCGACGGCGATTCGGCTTCGTCGACCGAAATTTACGCCCTGCTGTCGTCACTGGCCAATGTCCCCATCGATCAGGGGATTGCCGTGACCGGATCGGTCAACCAGTACGGCGAAATTCAGCCGATCGGCGGAGTCAACTATAAGATCGAAGGATACTTCGACGTCTGCAAAGCGAAACGCCTGACCGGCAAGCAGGGAGTCATTATTCCCGTTCAGAATGTCGACGACCTACATCTCAAATCCGAGGTGGTTGAGGCGGTCGCGAAAGGAAAATTCCATATCTATCCCGTTTCGACGGTCGAGGAGGGAATTGAAATCCTGACCGGGCGGAAAGCGGGGGTACAGCTCAGAGGCGACAACTACACTCGCGGCTCGATTTATCACCTGGTGCAGAAGGAGCTGGAGCGGCTGGCGCTGAAATTCAAGGCCTCGGCGGAATCGGATAACAATGGGACCCTTCCCCCCAAAAAGGGGCGCAGGCTGAGTAAGAAGCAGAAGTAGCCTCGGCGCTCGGTACTGAGTTTCGGCCCCCGGATTTCTCCGGGGGCTTTTTTGTTGCGAGGCAGCCCCCTCCCGGTCTCCAGTTTGGTAGTATGGTAGGTCGAAACCTTTACGGTTTCGACAATCCTCCGATGGTGCCCTCTGTAACCTCATGCCACCCAGCATAGTGCAATAAAATGGCTTTGTTTTTCATAATTGGCATATCGTTTTTCCCCGTTTCTGTGAAAGTGAAATAGTAATTTGGTAGGTCGGCGTTCCGAGCGAGTTCCGTCTTGCGGAACGAGCGAGAAACCCGACACCGGACATCTCAATGGTAGGTCGAAACCTTTACGGTTTCGACAATCCTCTGATGGGGCCCTCCGTAACCTCATGCCACCCAGCATAGTCCAATAAAATGGGTTTGTTTTTCATAATTGACATATCGTTTATTCCCCGTTCCCCGCATGTGAATGGTAGGTCGGTGTTCCGAGCGAGTTCCGTCCTGCGGAACGAGCGAGAAACCCGACACCGGGCACCTTAAGCAGTTGCGTCGGTTCCTTAGCGAGGCTTTGCGAGCGGAGACCTGTCGCTTGCCTGTATCCGTCATTGCGATTCGTCCCGCCCCGGGCGTTTGCGTTTCGGGACGACGTCGCAATCTCCCCCCCTTTTCCGTTTCGTTGACCAACCCATAAAACGCTCCTTTTCTACATAAGGGGAGCGGTGAATTTTCACCATTGATGTTGTAGCGAAATTGCGTGGAGGATTTCAGACCGCAAGCAGGTGGGATGGTAGAATCGACTTTGAATACAGGAATTGAAATGTTATTCTTATTTATGGATTCGTCGTTAGTTAATCTTAATAATTTGGGATTTGGCTCTGAATTCCTTATAGCCATAATAACAGTATTAGGTACTATAATAGTGGCGATGGCTTCCTCCTATCTTACATATAGGTATACAAGAAAAATGCAATTAGAAGCTGAATGGCGAAAGGATAAAATAAGGTATTATGGCGAATTGTTAAATTCAATTACCGAACTCCTTGGTGATCCAGAAGATCGGAATAAAGCCTTCGGACAATTTGCCGCGTCTGCGAATATTATCACATTAATTGCGCCGCAAGAAATCACGGATGTACTATTCGAATTTTATTATAATTGGCAGATCAAATACAGGATTGATATTTCAAAAATGGCTACAGAAAAAATAGATGGTCCTACAGAGCCGACAAATGAGGAATGGGTTAAACTACAAATTCTTTTACTAAAGCAGTTAGTTTTGTCAATAAGAAAAGACCTCCGTATATCGCCAAAGGATAATCACAAGACCTTTAAATTTAGATTAAGATCACCAATTTCGACCTTGGAGTAAATTAAAAGACCGAGTTTCGAAAACGATATTACTTCGACTTAAGACCTGAATTTCTGGGTTCCGTGAGCGCCATATCCATTTCGGCAATGAATAATTTCCCACGGCAAGCCGTGGGTTACCGGTTTCATTAAACCAAAATTCATCCACATAATTCTGATTAACTACAAAGCAATCTATGCAGTAGGAACGATGCCTCCTGTTCAACTCGCGGACTGCCAGGTTGTCAAGTTGAATGTAGCCATTCAGACTCATACGATTTAATAAAATGCAGTGGGTTGGAGATACGGGCATCGTTATTTTAATCGTTTTAAACGCCAATGATGGCTGATTTAATAAAAACGGTCTTTTATGGGCTTCAGGGTCGAACCAAACGCAAGGATTATCTGAGGTAATAAAGCCGGATTCTGAATTTGTCGTAAAAATTGCGAGGTCTAGCTTTCTAAATAATTCAGCCTCCGCCTGAATACGAGCAAGCATTACCGTATCCACCGGATTTTCCACTATTCTTTTTACCTGGTCATATGAAAGGCTAGATCTATTATCAGTATCCCCTCCAATTCGGAGACCTTCGGCAAGACTCTTCCTTTGGTTTTTGGTTTTGGTTTTCATGAATTCGTTCAACTCATTCATTTTATTCAAAATACAATTGAATTCATTAGATATATGATCTAGCCAACTTCTGGTTCGCGAATTCATTGCAGCAATGTACAGGCAAATTGTTGTTATATCATTTTCATTCAATATCCGATTACAGTGGAGTTTCATATCTCTGACACTCACAAAATCCTGTTCTAAGCATCCAAAGCCCTTTTCAATTCTCAGATTTCTTTTCCTCTTTTCATCGCTTATTGTGTACATATCGGATTCATAAAAGACATTTTGGGGTGCCTTCTTCTTACCGACTTTACTATCTTTTTCAAATACCCAGATGTAAGGCGTATATTTGGGTGGGCAACTTGGATCACACCAAGGCGATAGGTACGATACAGGTATATAGTGTTGCTTCCTATGTTTCATCAATCCAGTATCCCAATGAGTCTGGTTTCCACAGTTTGCTGCGGATCATTTATCTCAGGAAACATGTTAGGGCTCATATGCGACGATTGCCAATATGATATCGGGCAGTACAACTCATAATCCCAAAATAGTGCATAATCATAAATTTCCGGGCAAGCCGTGGGTTACCGGTTAACCAATTTCTTGAACACATTTAGATTAATAAAATCATTTGTCTTCATAGAATTCCCACCATACGCCACCTTTTCTTTTCAGTATCGCTCTAACAATTTGTGCACATTCACTTTTTGTCAGGAAACGTTGGTGTATATCGTTTTCTTTGCTTTGAATATCCCAGATCTCTTCTACCAGTGCAGATAACTCCATCAGGTCGAATCTAGTTGGTAAATCGTGTTGTGCTGCGTTTATTAGAGTGCAGCTTGGACAGCTAATAAACCTAAATTCCGGCTCACCCGCAGGGCGTTTGAAATTACAATCGATTATGTTTCCACAACCAAGACACTTAATAGAAAGATGTTTGTGAAATAAACGGTTTAGGAATCCCATATGGCTATATGATATTTGTGTTCAATTATACTATCTAATCTCTATGCCGAGCCCTGCAATACTTGAAAGTAGCTTTTTAATCTTATAGTCTGATATGTCTATATAAATGGAACCAGGATTCCACTCCTCTGTAAATGTCAGATTTTCCTGCTTCATCACAAATTTAAGCGAAAAATCATGATTATATGCCAATACATTTATGGTAGTTTTCGACCAAACATATTCTATATAATCTACATCGGTCCACAAATACTGTATATTTTTATTAATTCCTCTGATCCGAAATCCAAATTCATGAATATATATCTTTTTTAAAGTGCCATACTTAATAATCGACTTTCCGAGGTTAGCCTCTTCAATTATCTTACTTGATGCATTCAATTCTCCCCAACAATACTTGCATTTAAGTGCATCATCTTGAACATACTTACCGCAGTTAGGGCATCTTTTCATTTATATCACCCCGGAGCAACAGTATTCTATGTTATGATTACCTTATTGCTATCTAGGTGTCGTTTTTTCCATTCATAAATTATAACAAATACAAAATAAATAATTAATAATAGGAATCCATATAGACCGGAAGCACTTCTAATGCACTTATATTTCCAAAGCTCCCTTAAATACCCATCCAATAGGGGAAATTTCGATAATAAATAGTCTTGCATTTCCTCAGAGGATGTATAAGGCAACTCCTCTCTTTCAAGAGTTGCTTGAATTTGCTTTAGTTGATCTTGAAAATCTTTAGATTCGATATATGTATTATATCTATTTTCAGCTCCATTATATAGAACAGACCCGCAACCCCCTATAAAAATAAACATCAGAGTAAAAAAGCCAAATTGAAGATGCCTTCTTAGGAAAAGATTTCTTATTGCCCATAATATGATTATAGTTACGGGTATTATGAATATTGCCGATAAGTAAACTGTTTTTATTAGAGAGTAATTATTTGAATATGACTCATCTCCTAGTACCGAAAAGATACCTATGTATATAATTAATATTAATGTTCTTATCCACCACCTCTTACCCACATAGTCGGGATTTAATAATTCAGGATATTTGATGATTTTAATCATGTGCATCAATCTTTATCTTAAAGATTCACCTTTTTTATAAATGTGCTATCCGGTATCCCACAGCTTGCTGTGGGGTTTTCCTCTCAGGCAACATACTACTACTCAAACATGCTTATTGTCAATATGATATCCGGCAGTGCATCTCATAATCCCTGGATAGTGCATGACCATAATTTCCCACGGCAAGCCGTGGGTTACCGGTTCAACGCAATTCTTTCATGCTTCGAATAATCATATTCCTAATCTCATTACTAATATTATCCTCTTGTCGGTCGCCCAGAATTTCATTAAGATTGTTAATCGTAATATCGATTGCTTTCGGAAATATCTGTTCAAGCGGACGGCCCTGCAAAAGACTATTTCTTTCATGAAATTGCTTCGTCCACTCTAAAAAATGCGGCTCCATTTCATTCATTACTGTTGTAATTGTATCACTCAATTGGGCTTTAGTATAAGTTTCCGACCAAATTTTCTGCAGCCAATCATGTATAATGTCGTTTGAGTTATTAATAATTAATCCCGTCTCCATATCAGATCGAGGTAATGCCTTTACGAAACTGCAAAATCTTATAAAGGAATTTATCTGGAGCAACACTAGAGTAGTATCAAGAGTACCTATTTCTTTACCCGAATAAATAAGGAAATTTACAATCTCTGATGTAATTTTACATGTGATTTCGGCGAGTTTTTGGCCCCTGCGTATTGCCTTTAGGTTACGGAACAAATCCAGCCTTACTTATAATTTTTCTTTGTTTTATAATATCCTGTCTACTATCCGATCTCCCGGGGCTGCGGATATCATGCAAGCGCCATGCAATTCTCCGACGTCGGGATCGTCCGTCTAAGGGGGGAACGGACGAGGTGTCCCCGAAGCCCGTTGTAACATAATAATTTCTGGAGGGGAGTGTCAAGGAGAATTAGGAGTTGGGCGGCGTTAAGGGAGGGTGGTGGCGATTTGAGGAGAACGGGCAGATGAGGACATCTGCCGCGCACATTAAGGGGGTGACCGTGTCAAGGAGAAAGAGAAAGCGGGCCGCGTTAAGGGTGGGTAGTGGCGATTTGAGGAGAACGGGCAGATGAGGACATCTGCCGCGCACATTAAGGGGCATCTTTCAAATCTCGATTGTCGATTCTCATATATCCCCCGCAAAATCACGACAACTTCGGTGGTGAAAATTCAAAGCTCTCCCTTTTGTAGGGCAGGAGCCCCGCGCTCCTGCCGGGATTTTCTCGAAGAGAAAATATCTATATTTATCTAATTATCTCCCCCCCCCACAAAATCACTACAACTTCGGTGGTGAAAATTCGGCGCTCTCCTTATATGAAAGGAGGCTATAACTATGCCCGTTTCCAAAAAACAACTCACGGCCAACATCCAAAACGCTCAGAAATCCACCGGCCCCAAAACCCCCGAAGGCAAAGCAACCGTCGCCCGCAACGCCACCAAATACGGCTTCTTCGCCAAAGACGTCGTCATCCGCTCCAAATACCTCAACGAGGACCCCGCCCAATACCAGGCCCTCCTCGACGACCTCATCAAAGAATTCCGCCCCGATACCCCCCTCCAGCAGTTCCTCGTCGTCAAAATCGCCAACTCCCTCTGGAGATACCGCCGCGCCATCGCCGCCGAAACCGGACGAGCCAAAGACCAGCTCCGCAAACTCTACAAAAACCGGTGGTTCAACGAAACCGCCACCAAAAAAGAAAAGCAGGAATTCCTCGACCGCTACGCCTACTCCGAAACCATCCCCGATGAAGACTACGGCTTCAACATCCAGCGCTACGAAATGCGGCTCGACTTCCAGCTCAACCGCGCCTACCGCATGCTCGCCCACCTCAAAAAACACGCCGCATCTTTGCGGGCCGCCCGGCCTGCTTCCGCGCCCAATCCGGCTTCAGACTCTGATCCCGCACCGGACTCCCAACCCCCTCTTCCTGATTCGGAAAGAGACTCCGTCTCGTATGCCGACTCCGCACCCGACTCCACCCCTGCGTCGGATTCCGGCACCGATCCGGATTCTTCGGCTGAGTCCGATTACTTCCCTCCACCCGGCCCCGACTTCGTCCTCCCGCCTGACTTCATCGACACCACCAAAAACCAGCTCATCATCTTCCGCGAGGAATGACGGCAAAAAAACGCGTGTCAATTATGAAAAACAAACGCATCTCATTGGATTATGCTGGGTGGCATGAGGTTACAGAGGGCCCGATCAGAGGATTGTCGAAACCGCCCTTCGAGGCTCAGGATCTGCGACAAGGGTTTGAGGTTCCCCCGAAAAAGTGGACACTAAAATAAGCATGAGTTATACTGGAATTACAGAAGGAGGTGTCCGGATGGGGGAGAAACGACGTCAATATGACCGTGATTTTAAGCT